>WNFX01000048.1_pt1 | contig 100773 bp, 88 predicted proteins | sample 5400111 | NCBI WGS metagenome assembly WNFX01 (sample SAMN13153363, study PRJNA577476) | soil metagenome | isolation source: 40 cm soil or saprolite under grassland replicate 1 | place: USA:California | collected 2016-06-15
CGAGGCGCAGCGCCGGGCGGCCGGCGCGGCCAAAGCCGCCGACGACCGGCTCCGCGCGTCCTGGCGGACCTTCGACGGCGTACGCGACGGCGTGGCGCGGCTCGGCCCTCCCCCGGCCGACCGCGACGACCTCGCCGCCGCCTGGTCCGTGCTGGCCGGCTGGACCGCGCGCGAGCTGAGCACCCGCCGCACCGCGCGCGACAAGGCCGCCGCCTCGGTCGCCGACGCCGCGCGGGCCGAAGAGACCGTACGCGACCGCATCGCCGGGCTGTTCGCGGCGGCCGCCGTGCCGCTGGGCGCCGACCCGGCGCGCGCGGCCGCGGTCGCCCTCGAACGAGCCGAGGCCCAGGTGCGTCGGGTCGAGGAGCGCCGGGCGGACGCCGCGCGGCTGCGGGAGAAGAAGGCGGGCCACGAGCGGGAGGCCCAGGTGGCCAAGGCCCTCGCCAACCACCTGCGGGCCAACAACTTCGAGCGGTGGCTGCTGGCGGAGGCGCTCGACTCCCTGCTCGACGGGGCGTCGCGGATCCTGCGCGAGCTCAGCGGCGGGCAGTACGATCTCGGCCACGACAAGGGCGAGTTCTTCGTCGTCGACCACCACGACGCGGGTCTGCGCCGGGCGGTCCGCACACTGAGCGGCGGCGAGACGTTCCAGGCGTCGCTGGCCCTCGCGCTGGCCCTGTCCGAGCAGCTCGCCGGCTTGTCGACGGCGGCGGCGAGCCTGGAGTCGATCGTGCTCGACGAGGGGTTCGGCACCCTCGACGCGGCGACGCTCGACAGCGTGGCGGCCACGCTGGAAAACCTGGCGGCGCGCGGCGACCGGATGGTCGGTGTGGTGACCCACGTGGGTGCGCTGGCCGAGCGGATGCCGGTCCGCTTCGAGGTGCGCAAGAACGCGCGTACCGCATCGGTCGAGCGGGTGGGCCTGTAATGGCCACCGTGATCGGCACGGCGTGCGGAAAGTTGTGGCCATCGGGCGGCCCTGAGGCAACAACTCCGGGAAGTTGCGTGGATCATGAGGTTTGACGTCGACGCGTGGGATCCCGGCTACGGCACCGGTTTCGAGGGCGGGGACGGGCCGGCCACGCCCAGCAGCGCGCAGCTCGCCGCCGATGTCGAGCTGCCGGCGACCGTGTGGCAGCCGCTGACGCCGCCCGGCGACGTCCGCGCCCCGGCAACGGTCCTGCTCGTCGACGGTGTACGTCGCATCGACGCCGGCATGTGGGTGACCGGCGACGACGGGATCACCCACCGCGGACTCGCCGCTTCGTACGCCGCGGGTGTGGTCCGCTGCGACCTCCGCCGCGGGGCCGCGGAGGTGGCGAGTGCTCAGGTGCAGCGCGGGCTGTTCACCTCCAGCCCGTCCGCGACCGACGTGGTGGCGGGCACCATCCGGTACACCGCGCACCAGATGGGCCGCGACGATGAGGCCACGCTGAAGGGCGGCGTGCAGGCGCAGTTGGCCTCGGTGGAGGCCCGCGTCTCGGGCGAGACCCGCGAGGATGACGACCTCCTCGTCGTGGACGGTCCGCTGCGCGGCCGCCAGCACCTGCCCCGGGCACTCGGATACGTGAAGACGCACCGGGTCGAGTACCTTCCGGCCGAGCTGACCACGGTCGTCACCGCGCTGAAGGCGGGCCAGCGCAGCCCGGTCTTCCACGTCGGCACGACGTGGCACCGCTACGCCTGGTACCTGCGGCTGCCCGGGCCGGCCGGGGCGCCGTGGGCGGGCATCGTCCGGCTCGAGTGCGCGGCCGAGCTGCCCGTGTCGCAGGCGATCGCGTTGGCCGACCTGTCGGCGGTCACGCTGCCCCGGTTCGCCTCCACGCCATACAAGGATCCGCGGGCGCCGCAGAACCTGATCCCCATCGCCGGCCTCGAACGGCGGCTGCGCGCCATGCTCGGCGACGCGCGGCTGCTGCTGCGGGCGCTGACCATCGCCTCCCGCCATCCGGTCGCCGTCCCGTGACCGCGGTGCGCCGGCTCGACCTGCCCGAGCACTACGACCTCGCCGGCACGCTCGGTGGCGTGGCGGTGATCCGGCACGACCCGACGGTGCACGGCGGCAGCCGGGAGGCGTGGTGGGCGACCCGCACGCCGGACGGGCCGGGCACGCTGCGGCTCACCCGTGACGGCGCCGCGCTCGACGCGACCGCGTTCGGCGCCGGAGCCCCATGGCTGCTGGAGCACGCCGACGCGATCGCCGGGCTGCGCGACGAGGTCGCGGGCTTCGACCGGCTCGCCGGAAGCCATGAGGTGGTGGCCCGCCTCGCTCGCCGGCACCGGGGCCTGCGGCTGCCGGCCACCGGCCGGGTCTTCCACCACGTGGTCCCGGCGGTGCTGGGGCAGAAGGTGACCGGCAAGGAGGCGTACCGGTCCTACCGGAAGGTGTTGCGCCGTTTCGGCGCGCCGGCCCCCGGCCCCAACCCGCGGCTGTGCCTGCCACCCGACCCGGCCGCGGTCGCCGCTGCGCCGTACTGGGTCTTCCACCCGTTCGGCGTGGAGCAGAAGCGTGCTGACACGCTGCGCGGGGCCGCCGCGCGGGCGGGCGCGCTGGAGCGGGCGACCGACGCCGGCGACGCCAGCCGCCGCCTGACGTCGCTGCCTGGCATCGGCCCGTGGACAGCTGCCGAGGTGGTCCGGGTCTCGCACGGCGATCCGGACGCGGTCAGCGTCGGCGACTACCACCTGCCCAACTTCGTCGCGTACGCCCTCGCCGGCGAGGCGCGCGGCGACGATCGGCGGATGCTCGAACTGCTCGAACCTTTCCGCGGCCACCGCGGCCGGGTGTGCCAGCTGATCATGCTGTCGGGAATCGGCGCGCCCCGCTACGGCCCCCGCGCCCCGATCCGGTCGTTCGCCCACTTCTGACGGTCAAGCCACGCATGAGCATCGATCTCCGCGTGGAGCCCGCCACGCCCGCCGACGTGGGCGAGATCCTGACCGTGCAGCTGATCAGAGCGGGTGGAGCAGCCGGCCGGTCAGCGGGTCCTGACCGTAGCGCAGGCACAGCTCGACCAGCACGTCCTCGTGGGTGACGGCGAGGTTCATCACCGTGTCGTTGCCGCCGTAGTACACCAGCAGCGTGCCGTCCGGCCGCCGGAGCATGGCGCAGGAGAAGACCACGTTGGGCACGTGGACATAGTCGGTCTCGGCGACCCGGCAGTCGGCCCGCGATGGGAACAGCACCGGGATGCTCGACATGCGTACCCGCCGGGGGTCGTCCGGGTCGTGCAGGGCCACGCCGAGCACATATGGGTTGCCGTCCATGGTCGACCGCACGCCGTGGAACAGGTTGAGGTAGCCCTGCGCGGTGCGCACCGGCGGCGCCCCGGGCCCGATCTTGTCCGAGAAGGCGCTCGGCCCGTACCCGGTACGCATGACCGGCTCGTCGTCGATCTGCCAGGGCCCGGCGAGCGAGGACGCATAGCCGATCCGGATCTGCGTGAACGGATCGCCGATGTCCCCGGCACGCAGGTCGTTGGGCCGGAACAGCCCGACGTAGCGCCCGCCGATGCGCGACGGGAAGATCACTACGTTGCGCATGTCGCGCCGCAGCATCGGCCCGTACCGCAGGAACGACGCGAAGTCGGTGGTCACCGCGGCGCACACGCGGACCTGGTGGCGCGCCGCCGCGTCATAGGCGCTGTAGGTGATCACGTAGGAACCATCGACCACGTTGATCCGCGGGTCCTCGACCCCGCCGGACTCCATCTTCACAACGGAGGCCGGATCGACGCCGGACGCGAACGCGTCGGACGCGACCGCGGGCAGCAGCAGCGGCGCCAGATCCACACGCCATCCCGACACCCCGTCGGCGCTGCGGGCCAACCCGATCACGCTGATGCCGGAGCGCAGGTGCGAGCGGAACAGCATGACGGTCTCGCCGCCGACCACGGCCACGCCCGCGTTGTGCACCGTGATCACCTGCCGGTGCGGCTCCCGCCACACCCCGTTGACGTCGTGCGCGGTGAGCAGCGGGTTGTCCGGGTACCGCAGCAAGGGCTCGGCCAGCGATACCACCCCGAAGTCGACCTTGCGCTCCACACGGCCGACCCTACGCGGTCTCCGCCGCCACCCAGGCAAGATAGGCCGGGTTACCCGCCGTGATCGGGGTGCAGATGATCTCCGGCACGTCGTAGGAGTGGTGCTCGCGGATGTAGCGCTCCAGGTCCGGGTACCGCTCGGTGGTTGTCTTGAACACCACCACCCACTCCTCGGCGCTCTCCACGCGCCGTTGCCACCAGTACACGCTGCTTATCGGACCGCCCACCTGGCCGCCGGCCGCGGCACGGGCCTGCACCGCCCCGCGGGCCAGCGCCTCCGCCGCGTCGCGCCGGTCCACGGTCGTCGTCACCTGGCAGATCGTCGTCATCGGACGAGCGTATTTGATGGCAGACTCGCGGCATGAAGTTGCCGGTGCTGCCCCCGATCGAGCCGATGCTGGCCACGTCGGTGGCGAAGATCCCGACCGCCCCGGGCATGACCTACGAACCGAAATGGGACGGCTTCCGCTGCATCGTCTTCCGCGACGGCGACGAGGTCGAGCTGGCCAGCCGCGGCGGCAAGACCATGACCAGGTACTTCCCCGAGATCATCGAGCAGGCCCGCATGCAGTTGCCGCCACGCTGCGTAGTGGACGGGGAGCTGGTCGTGATCCGCCACGACACCACGCCGCCCAAACTCGACTTCGAGCTGCTCGGCCAGCGCATCCACCCGGCCGCGTCGCGCGTGAACATGCTGGCCGAGACCACGCCGGCGTCCTTCATCGCGTTCGACCTGCTGGCCGTGGGCGACGACCTCCTGATGGACATCGGGTACGCCGAGCGCCGCGCCCGGCTCGAAGAGGTGCTTGCCGGCGTGCACCCGCCGGTGCACGTGACCGCCGTGACGCACGACGTCGATCGGGCCCGCGAATGGTTCGAGGTGCTGGAGGGCGCCGGCCTGGACGGGCTGGTCGCCAAGCCCGCCGACGTGCCGTACGCGCCGGGCAAGCGGCTCATGTACAAGATCAAGCATGCGCGGACCGCGGACGTGGTGGTGTCCGGGTTCCGCTGGCACAAGGACGGGCCGATCATCGGCTCCATCCTGCTGGGTCTCTACGATGACCAGGGCACCCTGCACCACGTCGGGGTCAGCGCCTCGTTCAGCAAGGCCCGGCGGGCCGAGCTGGTCGACGAGCTGGCGCCCTACCGGATCCCCGTTTCGGAGCATCCGTGGGCGGCCTGGGCCGATGCCAGCGCCCACGTCGAGGGGGGCCAGCGGATGCCCGGCGCGCCGAGCCGCTGGTCGGGCAAGAAGGACCTCGGCTGGGAGCCGCTGCGCCCCGATCTGGTCATGGAGGTCGGCTACGACGCGATGGAGGGCGACCGGTTCCGCCACACCGCGCAGTTCAAGCGCTGGCGGCCGGACCGCGATCCCCGCTCGTGCACCTACGAGCAGCTGGAGCGCCCGATCCGCGTCGACGTGACGAATGTGTTGGCGGGCCGGGTGGGGACGTAGGCTCGCAACTCTCAGCTCGCCTGCGGAAGGGAGTCGGCGGTGCGCCGACGCACAGCACTGGTCGTCCTCGTGACAGTGACGCTCGCGCTCGCCGGGTGCGCCAACCCGCTTCCGCGCTGGGGTAAGCCCGGCTCCCCGGCCAGCACCGGGGCGGCCGCGCGGCCCACGCCAGGGAAGATCAACTGGAGCCTGTGTCCGGAGGTGCCCAAAGAGACGCTCGGCAAGCTGCCCCCCAACGTCAGCTACGAGTGCGGCAGGGTCGGGGTCCCGCAGGACTGGACCAAGCCGGGTGACGGCAAGAGCTTCGGCATCGCGGTGATGCGGGCCCGGGCGACCAACCAGCGCGACCGCATCGGCTCGCTCGTCGTCAACCCCGGCGGGCCCGGCGCGTCCGGGGTTCAGCTCGCCGCGTACCTGTCGATCGGCCTGCCCGCGGAGATCACCCAGCGCTTCGACATCGTCGGCTTCGACCCGCGCGGCGTGGGCCGTTCCGACAACGTGAAGTGCTTCACCGACGCCGACCTGGACGCCAACTTCGGCGCCGACCCCGACCCGAAGTCGCAGGAGGAGTTCGACAAGGCGGTCGCGTTCTCCCGGAAGCTGGCGCAAAGCTGCGGCGACAGGTACGGCGACGCGCTACGGCTGTTCTCCACCGAGCAGGCCGCCAACGACATGGAAGCGCTCCGCACCGCGCTGGGCGACGACAAGCTCACCTACCTCGGGTACTCGTACGGCACGCTCCTCGGCGCCGTCTACGCCCAACTGTTCCCGACCAAGGTCCGCGCGCTCGTCCTGGACGGCGCGGTCGACCCCACGCTCGACCCGGTCGCCTCGCTGGAAGGGCAGGCCAAGGGCTTCGAGCACGCGTTCGACAACTTCGCGGCCTGGTGCAAGAGCAACGCCGGCAAATGCCCGATCGGCCCCGATGCGCGCGGCGCGGTGACCAGCGCGATCAACGCGGCCCGGACGAAGCCGGTCAAGGGTCCGGACGGTCGCTCCGCCACCGCCGGCTGGATCTTCACCGCGGTGATCGCCTCGCTCTACAGCCAGGGCGACTGGATTCAGCTTGCCTCGGCGGTCGACAGCCTGCGCAGGGGAAGCGCCCGCGAGATCCTGCAGCGGGCCGACAGCTACACCCAGCGCGACGCGTCCGGGCACTACAACAACCTGTTCGACGCGAACATGGTGGTCAACTGCACCGACGACGACAAGGTCCCGCCGGTGGACCGGCTGCGCGTGCTGCAGAGCGAGTGGCGACAGAAGTACCCGCTGTTCGGCTCGTCGTCGGCGCTGGACCTGGTGTGCGCGCAGTGGCCGGGCAAGCGCGACCCGTACCCGGCCGGCAAGGCCGACGGCGCCCCGCCGATCGTGGTGGTCGGCACCACCGGCGACCCGGCCACGCCGTACGAGCAGACGCCGAAGCTCGCCGAGATGCTCGGCGTCGGCGTCGTGCTCACCTGGGAGGGCGAGGGCCACACCGCCTACCCGCAGACGCGGTGCATCACCAACGCCGTCAACCGGTACCTGGTCGACCTGACCGTGCCGGCGGCCGGGACGCGCTGCCCCGTAAGCTAACTTTTCCGCGATCTTGGACACTTGTGCGACCTACAGGTCGCACAAGTGTCCAAGATCTGCGGGCTCAGTTGCCCGAGCGCCAGGAAAACGGGCCGGGCAGGTCGAAGCGGTGCTTACGGGTCCGCGAGTTCCACGACCACTTGCCGATGTGCAGGCTCCACGACGACATGCCCTTGCGCCCGATGTTGAGACGGAACGGGCCGAACTTGATCGTCTTGCGGTATAGCAGTGCCACGAGGGGTGCTCCTCTCGATCCGGATACACCCTCTGATACCCACAAGGCGCGAAGTCCAATTCAGGACAGATGTTCGAGGATGCGGCGCAGCTGCTCACGGAGTAGTCGTCGGTGCCTGCGTCGCCGGCACCCGGGTCGTCAGCGCCCGCGTCGCCGGCGCCCGCGCGGCTTTCCGCAGCACCCTGCGCGTGGCCGAGGCCGTGCCGGCGATCAAGCGACGCATGTTCGCCGACATCGGCCAGTGACCGTGCACCGGGGCTCAGTCGGCGCGACCCGATCGGGTTCGATTGAGCCCAACGATGACCGCAACCGTCGCGCCGAGCGCGATGGTAAGCAGGCCCGAGGCCAGGAGCGTGTGCCGGCCGCCGACAGCGCCGACCACAGGGCCGCCCAGCAGCGTGCCGAGCGCGGTGGACGGCGTGGTCAGCGCGGTGCGGGTGGCCAGCACGCGGCTGAGCACGTGCGGAGGGCTGGCGCGCTGGAACAACGCGGTACATATCGCCGTGAACGGACCGTAGATCACGCCTCCGACAGCGAACCCGATCAACCCGGGCAGGATGGCATCGGAGAGCCCGAGCGGCAGGAGGGCAGCACCCCAACCGATGATGACGCTCACCACGACCACCCACAACGGACGATGCCGCAGCAGGCCCGCCCCCAGCCCGCCGGCCACCGCACCGACGCCGAACACGGCCCAGAACACACCGAGCAGGCCCGGTGAACCATGCAGTTCCTGGGCGATGTGGATCGGCAGAGCGACCTCGACCGGGCCGTACAGGAAGAAGAAGACACACGTAACCGCGACCAACCCGAGCAACCGTGGCTGCCCGAGGATGGTGCGCCAGCCACTCGTCGCCGCCCCCGCCGGCACAGCCACCACCCCGCCACCAGCGGGCCGGGTCGGGACCAGCCAGCAACTCGCCGCCAGCACCGCGAAGCTCGCCGCGTCGGCCCCGATCACCCACCCCGGACCGACCAGCGCCGTCATGCCACCGGCCAGGGCCGGACCAACCACGATCGCGGCCTGCGTGAACGTCGATAACAGGGCGTTGCCCGCCACCCGGTCGTCCTCCGGCAGATGTTCGGCGACCAGCGTGTACGTCCCGGCGTTCCCCCAGGCATGCAGCAGCGACGACACCGCAAGCAGAGCCACATAACCGGCCGGGCTCAGCACCCCCACCACGGCGAGCACCGCGATCGTGCCCAATGACACCGCCCGCAACGAGGCGTCGACCGCCACGAGGCCCGCGCCGCTGAACCCACGCACCAGCCTGCCAAGTGCAGCCGCACCGATCGTCGCGGGCAGTGCGTATGCCGCTACCGCAAGCCCGGTCCAAACACCCGCCTGGCCCGGCGGCGCGATCTGCACCGCGAGCCAGGCCACCGCGACCAGACTCATCCCGTCGCCCAGCGCCGATACCAGCATCCCGGGCAGGACCCGGCGAAGCACCGGCTGGCTCAGCACCCGTCCGAAGGAACCGAACCGGGACCAGGCCGTGCCGGACGGTGGCCTGTTGTCAGGCGCAGGCAACCTGCCACTTGCGACCCCGCCGGTGTGACCCATAGCTAGATCGTCAGACCTCAAGTGCCGTTCATGTCAACGACGGCGTCGTAGCGCGTCGTCGCGTTCCCGACACGATCCGGGGCCGAATGGGCGGTACCCGACCGGCTGTCGGATGACCAAGGTGGGCACGGTGACGTTCCCGCAGGATCCGTACCGTCCTGATCCCCTCTACCAGCAGCCTCCGGCGGCCGGCTACCCGCCGCCCGCCAACCTGCCGGCGATTCCGCAACCCCCGTACGCTCCGCCGCCGTCGTTCGCGTCACCCGTGCCTGCGTCCCCGATCCCGGCGATGCCGCTGCAGTACTCGCAGAAGAGCAAGGTGGCCGCCGGCTGCCTGCAGCTCTTCCCCGGTTTCTTCCTGTGCTTCGGAGGTATCGGCCGGCTCTACGCGGGCCACACCGCCGTGGGTGTCGTGCAGATCATGGCGAGCATGGTGGGATGGATGGCGATCTTCTGCGGCTTCTTCCTCATCTTCCCGTTCTTCTTCGCGTTCGCGATCGAGATGTGGTTCGTCATCGACGGCATCATCCTGATGGCCGGCACGCCACGAGACGGGTTCGGCCTCCCGATGAGGTAGTCACACGGTCCCGTACACCTGCATCTCGTAGAGCGAGTACCCGTACGCGGTGCCGCGCGCGGTGCCGTTGACCCGCACGTAGCGGCCCGTGCCGGTGAGGCCGGTCAGGTCGTCGGTCCCACCGTTGCCGGTCGTCGTCGAGTAGACCGTCGTCCACGTCGCACCGTCCGGCGACGTCTGGATCGTGTACGCCTTGCCGTACGCCGCTTCCCAGGTCAGCTTGACCTGGCTGACGCTCGCGGTGGCGCCCAGGTCGACCTGCAACCACTGCGGGTCGGCCTTCTCCTTGCTGGCCCAGCGGCTGCCGGTGAGGTTGCCGTCGAAGGCCGCGCTCGCCGGGTGGGACGCCGACTCGGTCGAGGAGGCCTTCGCCGCCTTGCCCTGCGACAGCAACGCGGGACCGCCGCCACCGGATCCGGCGATCGTCAGCACATATGCCGCCGCGTGCGTGGCCGATGCCGCTTTCGCCGTCACCGTGATGGTGGCCGGACCGCTGGCAGCCCCGGCTGTCGTCGACACCGTCATCGTCGACGTGGCGCCGGCCGTCACCGATGCGGGGGTGAAGCTCACGGTTACGCCCGCCGGTGCGCCGGTGGCGGACAGCGCCACCGACCCGGGGGCGCCGGAGACGACCGCCGTCGACACCGTCGCCGTCGTGGACCCGCCCGCCGTGACCGAACCCGACGCCGGCTGGAGCGACACCGTGAAGTCGTTGGTGGCCGACGAGGTGAAGGCCCATTGGCTCGCGGCGCCCGAACAGCTTCCGGCGACCACGTCGCTGCCCGACGCCCGGATGCACTTCTGTCCTGTTTGGATGTCGGAGATGGTGCCGTTGGGGTTGATCGACCATTGCTGCGCCGGTCCGCCCGTACATTTGACCAGGGTGATCTTGCCGCCCGAGTTGGCGGCGCACAGGTTGTTTATCTGCAGGAACGCGCCCTGGAAGGTGAACCGCTGGCTGGCCGCGCCGGTGCAGGCGGCGGTCTTCAGCGCGGTACCCGTGGTTGAGCTGTTGCCCGGGTCGTCCAGGCACTGACCCGACGAGCCGTTCTTGTACTGACCGGTGGTGATGTTGGGTTGCGCCCCGCCGTAGCACTCTCCGGTCCTGGTGTTGAAGATCGGCGTGGAGTCGTAGGGCTCGTTGGCGCCGGGGTTGACGACGACCGGCTCCAGCGTCGGGGTGTTGTCCGCGTTGTAGTGGGTCAGAGCGTCCTCGCAGTTGATGGCGTCGAACGCGTTACCGCCCTTGCCGCCCAGCCAGAGGTCGTAGTGCCGCAGCTTCGGGCCGCCGTTGGGGCCGTGCCCGTTCCAGTCGGCACTGCACTCCTGGCAGCTGTCCTCCATGATGAAGTACTTCTTCACCCGCGGAACCCACACCTTGGTGCCGGGTGACAGCTCGGCGGTGGACGTGGCGAACGTGATGGGGTCCGCGAAGGTGCCCTTTCCACCTGCGGTGTCGTGGATCTGCGGGTATGCGATGTCGCCACCGGGCGGCGTGTTGTCATACCAGCCGTAGAACGTGAGGAACGTCTGTTGGGTGCTCGCCGCATAGGCGCGGGTGGCGCCGAGCAGGCCACCGATGGCCAGGAGCATGACAAGACAGGAACCGGTCACAGTCGCGACGAGAGCGCGCCGATTCATGGTGCCTCCGCAAGCCTAGGGATCGGCAGGTGTGAATGTAGCTTCGGCCTCCGCGCACGCTGGCGTCAAGGTTTGACAGGAAGTCTGTCTAACAATTCTGCCCACGGTGCGCCCGCGGCCCGATCATCGCGGGCCGCGCGACCGAACCAGCCGCCCATCGACGTTGGTCGATCTGACGCGATTTCGGAGCCGCGAATGGGACTGGATCGACCAACGTCGACGCCCGACCGAGCGCGTGGCGCCGGACCACCAGCCGAGCCGAACCACCAGCCGAGCCCAAAGCCAGCAGCCGAGCCGAACCACCAGCCGAGCCCTGCCCGACCGGACGCCGCTACGTTGTCTTCAGATCGCGGTCCTTCGATGGCTGCACCCGCTTCGGCTCGCCCGGCATCTTGGGATAGTCCGGCGGGTACGGCAGGTCCTCGGCACCCTGCCGCTCATACCACTCCAGCAGCGGCGTGATGTCGTGCGCGACGTCATCGATGCCGGCGTGCGGGTCGGTGCCCGCCGCGACCCGTGGCGGCACGGTCGACAGGTCGAAGTCGTCCGGCTCGACCTGGGTCAGCTCGTCCCACGTCACCGGCGTGGAGACCGTCGCCCGCGCGTTGGCGCGGAGCGAGTAGGCGCAGGCGATCGTGCGGTCGCGCGCCATCTGGTTGTAGTCGACGAACACCTTCTCGCCGCGCTGTTCCTTCCACCACGCGGTCGTGACCAGATCGGGGCGGCGGCGCTCGATCTCCCGGGCGAAGGCGATCCCGGCGTGCCGCACATCCACAAAGCTCCACTGCGGACGGATGCGGACATAGACATGCACGCCCCGGCCGCCTGAGGTCTTCGGATAACCGGTCCAGCCCAACTCGGCGAGCACCTCCCGTACGGTGGCAGCCGCCTCGGCAGCGTCGGCGAAGTCCGTGCCGGGCTGCGGGTCGAGGTCGATGCGCAGCTCGTCGGGGTGATCCGCGTCGGTGTGCCGGACCGGCCACGGGTGGAAGACGATGGTGTTCATCTGCGCGGCCCACACCACGTGGGCGAGGTCCGCGGGGCAGAGTTCGTCGGCGGTGCGCCCGCTGGGAAAAGTGATCTTCGCGGTCTCCACCCACGGGGGGACGCCTCGTGTCGGCACCCGTTTCTGGAAGAACATCTCGCCGCCCACGCCATCGGGGAACCGCTGCAGCGTCGTCGGCCGGTTTCGCAGTGCTCGGAGGATCCCGTCGCCGACGGCGACGTAGTACTCGACCACGTCGCGCTTGGTGAACCCGCGCTCCGGAAAGCACACGCGATCCGGACTGCTGACCCGCACCGTCCGGCCGGCGACCTCGATCTGCAGCACCTCTGCCATGAGCCGCACCCTACGCGGTCAGGGGCACGTCGACCCGCCCGCTGCGCGTTCGGTAACGAAGATCGTAGTTAGTCGTCGGGACCAACCGCGCCGCCGCTGGTGTTGGATCGGGTTATGGAGCACGAAGTCCGCAAACCCGAGATCCAGAAGACCGAAGAAGATTGGCGGGCGACCCTGTCCCCCGCGGAGTTCCGGGTGCTGCGCCAGGCCGGCACGGAGCCGGCGTGGACCGGCGAGTACGTGTCGACCAAGACGAAGGGCGTCTACCGCTGCCGGGCCTGTGGCGCGGAACTGTTCGCCAGCGACACGAAGTTCGACTCCCATTGCGGGTGGCCGTCGTTCTTCAGCCCGCTGGCCGAGGACCGGGTGCGCTACATCGAGGACAACGCGTTCGGGATGCACCGCGTCGAGGTGCGCTGCGCCCGGTGCGACTCGCACCTGGGCCACGTCTTCGAGGGTGAGGGCTACCCGACGCCGACCGACCAGCGGTACTGCATCAACTCGATCAGCCTCACCCTGGAGCCGGCCGAGTAGCCCACCACGCAGCGATCTTGACTGTCCAGCGACGCCATAGCGGCATCAAACAGTCAAGATCGCGAAGGTAGGGTGGTGCGGTGAATCTGCGGTCCGCGCGCTTCGCCGACCTCGACGCGGCCACCCTATACGCCCTGCTGCGCCTGCGGGTCGACGTGTTCGTCGTGGAGCAGCACTGCCCGTACCCGGAGCTGGACGGCCGTGACCTCGAAGCCGGCACCGTCCACCTCTGGCTGGAGCACGACGGCGGTCCGGTGTCCTATCTGCGGGTCCTGAGCGAGCCGGACGGCAGCGCTCGGATCGGCCGGGTGTGCACCGCCCGGGCGTACCGGGGGGTCGGCCTCTCGGCGCGCCTCGTGCAGGCCGCACTCGACGTGATCGGTGACCGTCGCATCGTCCTGGCGGCGCAGTCGTATCTCGCCGGCTTCTACACGCGGTTCGGGTTCGCGGTCGCCGGTCCGGAGTTCGTCGAGGACGGGATCCCACACCTGCCCATGCGCCGGGAGCGCGCGGAAGACCGTCCCAGTCGCGCCGATCAAGGAGAAAGTGACGTGGTTTGAAGATCAAACCATGTAGATAACTCCAAGATCGGCGCGAGCCGGGGGCGGAGCTACGGTAGCGCCGCCACGATCTCGCCGATCGAGCGCCGCCGGCCGGTGTAGAACGGGACCTCCTCGCGCACATGCCGGCGGGCCCGAGAGGCGCGCAGGTCGCGCATGAGGTCGACGATGCGGTGCAGCTCGTCGGCCTCGAAGGCGAGCATCCACTCGTAGTCGCCGAGCGCGAACGCGGCGACGGTGTTGGCCCGCACGTCCGGGTATCCGCGCGCCATCTGCCCGTGCTCGGCAAGCATGTCGCGGCGCTCCTCGTCGGGCAGCAGGTACCACTCGTAGGAGCGCACGAACGGGTAGACGCAGACGTAGGCGCGCGCCTCCTCGCCAGCGAGGAACGCCGGGATGTGGCTCTTGTTGAACTCGGCCGGCCGATGAAGGGCCATCGACGACCACACCGGGGCGAGGTGCCGCCCGAGCGACGTGCGGCGCAGCAGCCCGTAGGCCTCCTGCAGCGCCTCCGCGCTCGACGCGTGCCACCAGATCATCAGGTCGGCGTCGGCGCGCAGCCCGGACACGTCGTAGGTGCCGCGCACGACCACGTCCTTGTTGGCCAGTTGGTCGAGCAGGCCGTCGACCTCGGCGCTCAGCTCGTCGCGCGGGGCCGGACCCAGCGGCTCGGCGATCCGGAACACCGACCACATGGTGTAGCGGACGGTAGCGTTCAAATCACGCAGACGGGCGGCGTTGGTCTGACCCTCACTCATGCGCTCAATCCTTCCAGAACGGAGTCGGCGGCGACCATGCCCGACCGGATGCAGGCCGGGATGCCGACGCCGTCGTAGGCGGCCCCGGCGACGGCGATCGTGGCCGGCAGCCCGGCCCGCAGCGCCGCGACCCGGTCGAGATGACCGGGCGGGTACTGCGGCAGCGCACCGCCCCAGCGCTGCACCCGGGCTTCGAGCGGGGCCGGCAGCGGTTTTCCGAGGATGCGGCCCAACTCGAGGTGGGCCAGCGTCACCAGCGCCGCGTCGTCGCGCTGGAGCACCTGCTCGTCTCCGTAGCGGCCGAGCGAGGCGCGCACGACGGTCACGCCGGGGCGGCGCAGGTGGGCCCACTTGCGGTCGAAGAATGTGGCGGCCTTCACGGCGTACCCGGCGTCGGCGGGCACCAGGAAACCGGACAGATCGGGTAGGTCCACCTCGGGCAGGGCGAGCGTGACGAGCGCGACGCTCGCGTACGCCACCAGTGACTCCACGTCGGACAGCAGCCGGGCGGCGGGCGCGGCCGGCACCGCGAGCACCACTCCGTCGGCGTCGAGCGTTACCGGGTCGCGCGTGGAGCCGACGACCAGCCGCCAGCGGCCCTGCTGTTCCGCGATCGACCGCACCGGCGCGCCGAGCATCGGCGCGGGCAACCGCGCCGCGACCGCGTCGACCAGGTGCCCCATGCCGCCGACGAGCGTGCCGAAGATCGGCCCGGCAGAGGCCGGCCGGCTGGCGAGCGCGGCGCGCACCGCCCCGGTCAGCGTGTGTTCCCGGCGGCATGCCTCGGCCAGCTGCGGCATGGTGGTGGCCAGCGACAGGTCGTCCGCCCGGCCGGCATACACCCCGCCCAGCATGGGGTCGACGAGCCGGTCGGCCACCTGGTCGCCGAGGCGCTCGCGCACCAGCCGGCCGACCGCGATGTCCCCCTCCGCGAGGACGGGGCGGCCTGCGTCGTGGTCGCGGCCGGGGTCCGCCGCAGCCACGCCGTCGAGCTGCGCAAGATCTCCGGGTACGCCCATCAGCGTGCCCCCGGGCAGCGGGAGGAGGCCGCCGTCGACCGCGATGGCGGCCTTCTGGATCGACGGGTACGCGATCGAGTCGGCCAGCCCGACGGCGCTCGCCAGCTCGATGGCGGCGCTCGACCGGCCGGCCTGGTCGCGGACGGCGAACGCCTCGGCGCCCAACTCGACCGGCCCGCCCACGATCTCTCCGGTGCGGATCTTGCCGCCCAGCCTGCCGGCCTGCTCGACGACGGTGACGTCGACGCCCCGCTCGACCAGTCTGTATGCGGCCGCCAACCCGCTGATCCCGCCTCCCACGACCACGATGCGCATGCACCTATCGAAACGCGCGGGTCGCCGAGCGTACGCACCGGGGTATCCGTAAGGTGACCGGGATGACCACGGACACGGGGCGGGTCGCCGTGATCACCGGTGCCGCCCAGGGGATCGGCCGGCGCACCGCCCAGGTGCTCGCCGCCGAGGGATACGCTCTCGCGCTGCTCGACCGGGAGCCGGTGACCGGCTTCGAGGACGCGCTCACCAGCCCCGGTGACGTGACCGACGACGAGGACGTGCAGGCCTTCGCCCGCGCGGCGGACGCGTCGTGGCCGTCGGTACGCCTTGGCGCTCGCGCCCAGTAGCGCCCGTCGGCCCAGCTCTCAGCGGGCTGAGATCGAGTGCACCAGCTCCACGACCCGGGTCAGCGCGTCCGGGTCGGTCTCGGGAAGCACGCCGTGGCCGAGGTTGAACACGTGCCCGGGAGCGGCTCGGCCCTCGTCCAGCACCCGGCGCACCTCGGCCTCCACCACCTCGGGCGGCGCGAACAGCGTGCACGGGTCGAGGTTGCCCTGCACCGCCTTGTCGGGGCCGATCCGGCGGGTGGCGGCGTCCAGCGGGGTACGCCAGTCGACACCCACCACGTCCGCCCCCGCCTCGCCCATCGCGGTGAGCAACTCGGCGGTGCCGACACCGAAGTGGATGCGCGGCACCCGGTCGAGGTCGCGCAGCACGGCGGTCGAGTGCGGCAGCACGTACCGGCGGTAGTCGGCCTCCGACAGCGCGCCGGCCCACGAGTCGAACAGCTGGACCGCCGAGACACCGGCGTCGATCTGCACCGTGAGGAAGGTCCGGGCGATGCCGGCCAGCCGCGCGCACAGCGCGTGCCACACCTCGGGGGCCCCGTACATGAGCGCCTTGGTCCTGGCGTGCGTGCGCGAGGGACCGCCCTCGACGAGGTAGCTGGCCAGGGTGAACGGCGCGCCCGCGAAGCCGATCAGCGGTGTCGCGCCCAGCTCGGCGCGCAGCAGCCGGATCGCCTCCGCCACGTAGTGCACCTGGTCGGGCACCAGCGCCGGCAGCGCCTCGACGTCGGCGAGCGTCGACACCGGCTTGTCGACCACCGGGCCGGTGCCGGCCACGATGTCCAGGCCGACGCCGGCCGCGGCGAGCGGGACAACGATGTCGCTGAACAGGATCGCCGCGTCAACGCCGTGCCTGTGTACCGGCTGGAGCGTGATCTCGCAGACCAGCTCCGGACGCCGGCACGACTCCAGCATTCCGACACCCGCCCGGATCTCCCGGTACTCCGGAAGTGAGCGACCGGCCTGCCGCATGAACCAGACCGGGGTGTGCGGCACCGGTTCGCGGCGGCAGGCGCGCAGGAGCGGCGAGTCGGCGAGGTGGGGGTCGGCTACGGCGGTGCTGTCACCTGCACCGCCCGGCACGGAGGTCGTCATCACCCGCCATCCTGCCACGTGAGACGGCCGCCGCCGACCGGAGGACGCGGATGGGGCGGTGGCCACGACCGGCGTGGCCACCCTGGCGCGCGATCACCGGCGCGGCGTCTGCGTCGTTTCGCGGAGCCCGGCCTAGGCTTCCCGCATGGCCCCCTCGACCGTCACACCTGAGACGTTCACCCGGGCCGTCGCCGGTCTGCGCGCCGGCCAGCCCCGGCCAGAGATCACGCTGGAGGAGGTGCCGGCGCCGCAACGATTGGCGCCCTACGGGTACGCGCTCAGCGGCACCGTGCTCCGCGACGGCGACGAGGTCGCAACCGGCCGGCTGATCCTGCTGCACGACCCGGCCGGGCACGAGGCGTGGCACGGGACGCTGCGCCTGGTGACCTACGTGACCGCCGAGCTGGAGCCCGACCTGGCCGCCGACCCGCTGCTGCCCACCGTCGGCTGGAGCTGGCTGGTCGAGGCTCTCGAAGCCAGCGGCGCCGCGTTCACGGCGATCGGCGGCACGGTGACGCAGACGCTGTCGACCCGCTTCGGCGAGCTGGCCGGCCCCCCGACCACCGCGGACCTCGAGATCCGCGCGTCCTGGACCCCGCTCGACGACGACCTGAGCAGCCACCTCGACGGGTGGTGTGCGCTCCTGGCATCGACCGCCGGGCTACCGCCGCCCGGCGTGACCGCCCTGCCCGAACGCGTGTCCAACGGCGCCTAATTGACCTTCATCGGCCGACGCGCCGGTGCCGCTGCACATACGGACAACGTTGGCCACGTACGGTAGGCGTCGTGACCGACGAAGCCCCCTTGCGCCGTCGGGACGCGGATGGACCCGTCAGCAGCCCGCCGACCCGCGAAGCGGTCCTACTCACCGCACCCCGCGACGGCACGCCACCCCCTGTCACGACGCCCGCCGAGCTGGCCGAGGTGGCCCGGCGCTTCGCCGCGGGCACCGGACCGGTCGCGGTCGACGCCGAACGCGCCTCCGGCTACCGATACACCCACAAGGCATACCTGGTGCAGCTGCGCCGCGAGGGCGCCGGCACCGTCCTGATCGACCCCGTGCCGCTGCCCGACCTGCAAGTACTCGACGAGGCGATCGCCGCCCCGGAGTGGGTGCTGCACGCCGCGAGCCAGGATCTGCCCTGCCTTAACGAGGTCGGCCTGCGCCCCCGGCGGCTCTTCGACACCGAGCTGGCCGCCCGGCTGGCCGGCTTCGAGCGGGTCGGGCTCGCCGCCCTGACCGAGTCACTTCTCGGGTACGCCCTGGAAAAGCACCACTCCGCGGCCGACTGGTCGACCCGTCCCCTGCCGGCATCCTGGCTCAGCTACGCGGCCCTCGACGTGGAGCTGCTCGTCGACCTGCGCGACGCGCTCGCCGCCGACCTGGAGCGCCAGGGCAAGACGGGGTGGGCGGCCGAGGAGTTCGCCGCGCTGGTGGCCGGGGCCGGCGAGCCGCCCCGTCCCCGCCCCGACCCGTGGCGGCGCACCTCCGGCATCCACCGCGTCCGGGGGGCCCGGGCGCTGTCCCGGGTGCGTGCGCTCTGGTACGCCCGCGACGAGATCGCCGCCCGCCGGGACACCACCGCGGGTCGGGTCCTGCCGGACGCGGCCCTGATCGCCGCCGCCGAGGCCGACCCGAAGGACGAGCGGTCCCTGTTCGCGCTGCCCGGCTTCGGCGGCCGATCGGTGCGCCGCACGGCCGCCGTGTGGCTGGACGCGCTGAGCAAGGCCCGCGCGCTGGCCGACGACGAGCTGCCGTCCAACCCGCCCTCGGACGGTCCTCCCCCACCGCACCGCTGGGCCGAGCGGGACCCGGTCGCGGCCGGCCGGTTGACCCGGTCCCGCGAGCTGGTCACCGGCCTCGCCACGACCCACCGCCTGCCGCCGGAAAACCTGATCGCGCCCGACTCGGTACGCCGGCTGGCCTGGACCCCGCCGGAGCCCCTCGACGAGGAGGCGGTACGCGAGGTTCTGGCCGGCTTCGGTGCCCGTCGCTGGCAGATCGAGCTGGTGGCGCCGGGCCTGACCGAGGCCCTCCGCGTCCCGGACTCCGCGTCGCCTCCGCCCCCCACGTCGATCTAGGAGTTGTGGCCGGACAAATCAGGACAGACGGCGGCCATAACTCCTAGATCGGCGCGCGCACCGCGGGCCAGATCGGCGCGCGCACCGCGGGCCAGATCGGCGCGCGCACCGCGGGCCAGATCGGCGCGCGCATCGCGGGCCAGATCGGCGCGCGCATCGCGGGCCAGATCGGCGCGCGCATCGCGGGCCAGATCGGCGCGCGCATCGCTACCGTCCGCGACGTCGTCTTCGTCGACGGCGTACGCACACCCTTCGGCAAGGCCGGAGGGATGTACGCCAACACGCGCGCAGATGACCTCGTCATCCGCTGCATCCGTGAGCTGCTGCGGCGCAACCCGCAGTTGCCGCCGGAGCGCGTCGACGAGGTGGCCATCGCCGCCACCACCCAGATCGGCGACCAGGGCCTCACGATCGGCCGCACCGCCGCACTGCTGTCCGGCCTGCCCGAGACGGTCCCCGGCTACGCCATCGACCGGATGTGCGCGGGCGCGATGACCGCTGTCACCACGGTCTCCTCGGGCATCGCGATGGGCGCATACGACATCGCCATCGCCGGCGGCGTGGAGCACATGGGCCGCCACCCGATGGGTGAGGGCGTCGACCCCAACCCGCGGATCCTGGCCGAGAAACTGGTCGACCCGTCCGCGCTGGTCATGGGCGCGACCGCCGAGAACCTGCACGACCGGGTCCCGCACATCACCAAGGAGCGCACCGACGCGTTCGGTCTGGCCTCCCAGCAGAGGACCGCCAAGGCGTACGCGAACGGCAAGCTGCAGCCGGACCTGGTGCCGGTCGCCCTGCAGGATCCCGAGCAGGGCTGGGGCCTGGCCACGGTCGACGAGGCGCCGCGCGAGACCAGCCTGGAGAAGCTCGCCACGCTGAAGACCCCGTTCCGCCCGCACGGCCGGGTCACCGCGGGTAACGCGGCCGGCCTCAACGACGGCGCCACCGCCGCGATCCTCGCCTCCGAGGAGACCGCCCGCGAGTTGGGCCTGCCGATCGGGATGCGCCTGGTCAGCTTCGGCTTCGTCGGCGTCGAGCCCGAGGTGATGGGCATCGGCCCGATCCCCTCGACCGAGAAGGCGCTGCGCCTGGCCGGCCTCACCATCGACGACATCGGCCTCTTCGAGCTCAACGAGGCGTTCGCGGTGCAGGTGGTCGCGTTCCTCGACCACTTCGGCATCGCCGACGACGACCCGCGGGTCAACCCGTGGGGCGGCGCGATCGCGATCGGTCACCCGCTCGCGTCGTCCGGCATCCGGCTGATGACCCAGCTGTCGCGGCAGTTCGCCGAGCACCCCGAGGTGCGCTACGGGCTCACCGCGATGTGCATCGGCATCGGCATGGGCGGCACGGTCATCTGGGAGAACCCGAACTGGGAAGGTGCGGCCAAGTGAGTGAGGTAGTGACCAAGGCCCACGTACGGTTCATCTCCGTACCCGGCCTCGACGGCGAGGCCGCGCTGATCACCCTGGACAACGGGCTGGACCACAAGAAGCCCAACACGCTCGGCCCGGAGGGCCTGGCGAGCCTGGACGCGGCGATCGACGCGGCGACCGCGAAGAACCCCCGCTTCATCGCCGTCACCGGCAAGCCGTACATCTTCTGCGTCGGCGCCGACGTCACCGTCATCCCGCAGGCCCAGTCGCGCGACCAGGCCGTGGAGATCGGCCGCCTCGGCCACCGGGTGTTCAAGCGGCTCAAGGACTCGCAGATCCCGACGTTCGCGTTCATCAACGGCGCGGCGATGGGCGGCGGTCTGGAGCTGTCGCTGCACGCGCACTACCGGACGCTGTCGACCGGCGCCGCCGCGCTGGCGCTGCCCGAGGTGTCGCTGGGTCTCGTACCGGGCTGGGGCGGCACGCAGTTGCTGCCCAACCTGATCGGCATCGCGCCGGCCGCCCAGGTGATCATCCAGAACCCGCTCACCATGAACAAGATGCTCAAGCCGGCGCAGGCGCACGAGCTGGGCATCTCGGACGCGCTGTTCGAGCCGGCCGACTTCCTGGAGCGCTCGCTGGAATGGGCCGCCGGCGTGGTCCGGGGTGACGTGACGGTCAACCGGCCGGAGATCGACCGGGACATGTGGGACGGCGTGCTGTTCTTTGCCAAGAAGCAGCTCGACGAGCGGCTGCACGGCGCCCACCCGGCGGCGTACCAGGCGCTCGCCCTCCTCGGGCTCGCCAAGGACACGCCGTTCGAGCAGGGCACCGCGGCCGAGGACGAGGCCCTCGCCGACCTGGTGATGAGCGAGGAGCTGCGCAGCGGCCTGTACTCGTTCGACCTCGTGCAGCGGCGGGCCAAGCGGCCGGCCGGCGCGCCCAGCTCCGGCCTGGCGCGCGACGTCACCAAGGTCGGCATCGTCGGCGCCGGCCTCATGGCCAGCCAGCTCGCCCTGCTCTTCGCCCGCCGCCTCGAGGTACCGGTGGTCCTCACCGACCTCGACCAGACGCGCGTCGACAAGGGCGTCGGGTACGTGCACGCCGAGATCGAGAAGCTGGTCAGCAAGGGCCGGCTGGACGCCGGGCGGGCCGCCAAGTACAAGGGTCTGGTCAGCGGCTCGGTCGACAAGAGCGTCTTCGCCGACGCCGACTTCGTCATCGAGGCGGTCTTCGAGGACCTGGGCGTCAAGAAGCAGGTCTGGGCCGAGCTGGAGAAGATCGTCAGCCCGGAGGCCGTCCTCGCGACCAACACCTCGTCGCTGTCGGTCACCGAGATGGCCGCCGACCTGGAGCACCCCGAGCGGCTGGTCGGGTTCCACTTCTTCAACCCGGTCGCGATGATGCCCTTGCTGGAGATCGTCCGGGCGGAGAAGACCGACGACGCGACGCTCGCCACCGCGTTCGCGGTGGGCAAGCAGCTGAAGAAGTCGTGCGTACTGGTCCAGGACGCCCCGGCGTTCGTGGTCAACCGGCTGCTCACCCGCTTCCTCGGGGAGATCTTCGTCGCCGTCGACGCCGGCACTCCGCTGGAGGTCGCCAACGAGGCGCTCGACCCGCTGGCCCTGCCGATGCGCCCGCTGGCCCTGTTGCAGCTGGTCGGGCCGGCCGTCGCCTACCACGTCGCCGAGACGATGCACGCGGCCTTCCCGGACCGGTACGCGGTCAGCGCCAACCTCGGCCGCATCGTCGAGGCCGGCAAGCCGGGCCTGCTCACCAAGGACGGGGACATCGACCCCGAGGTCGCCGCACTGCTCCAGGTCGGTGACGCCGCGCTGTCCGCGGAAGAGGTCCGGGTACGCGCACTCGACGCGCTCGCTCAGGAGATCCGCCTGATGCTCGACGAGGGTGTCGTGTCGGAGGCGCAGGACATCGACCTGTGCATGATCCTCGGGGCAGGTTGGCCGTTCCACCTGGGCGGCATCACGCCGTACCTGGACCGGACCGGCACATCCGAGCGGGTCACCGGCAAGCGGTTCCTGCCCAAGGGCGTGGCGAGCTTGCCCGTGTGAGGTTGATCGATGCCTGTCGGGGGCGCGAGGGCCATCCCTCGCGCCCCCGACGCGTATGTAAACACTTCGACCCAATCGCCGACACGCCGGGGGAAACCCCTGGCGTGTCGGCGGCCCATCAACAGGATGGACGAATGTCTCTGCCACAGCTCCGTCGCGTCCGCTGGGCGGTCCGTGCCACGCTCTCACTCGGCGTGGCGGCATCGGTCGCGGCGAATATCCTGCACGCCGAGCCAAACCCGATCAGCCAGGTCATCGCCGCCTGGCCGCCGCTGGCACTGCTGCTCACCGTCGAGCTGATCTCCCGGGTGCCGGTGCACCGCCGGTCCCTGGCCGCGGTGCGACTCGGCGCGACGACCGCGATCGCGGGCATCGCCGCCTGGGTGTCCTACTGGCACATGGCCGGCGTCGCCGCCCGCTACGGTGAGACCGGCGCATCGCCCTACCTGTTGCCGCTGTCGGTGGACGGCCTGGTCATCGTGGCGAGCGTGAGCCTGGTCGAGCTGGCCGGGCGGATCCGGCTGATGGAGGAAGCGCTGGCGGCCGAGACGGCGGCGCGCACGGCTGAGGCAGCACACACGGCGCAGGCGGCGCGCGCGGCCGAGGCAGCACGCACGGCGCAGGCGGCCCGCGCGGCCGATGCGGCCCGCGTGGCCGAGCCGGCGCTGGCGGCCAGGCCCGCCGGGAGGCCGGCGCTGGGCCCTGACGGCGCGACGATCCTGACCCGCGCGCCGGCCGCCGGTGCCGCCGTCGAGCCGGGCACCCCCACCCACGCCGGCTCCCGCACGCGGGCGGGTGCCACACCGGCGAAGGCCGCGAAGGTGGGCGCCGAGGCCCGGCCGAAGCGCCCGCAGCCCCGCCGCACCACCCCGGCCCGCGACGAGACGGCGCCCGCGAAGCGCGCGGCCAAGTCCACGGGCAAGAAGACGGTCACCGCCCGCCCGCGCCGCCCGGTCGAGGAGACGGCGGCGCTCGCGGCGCGCATCCAGGCCGACCAGCCGGGCCTGACCCAGGCCGACGTCGCCGCCCAGCTCGGCATCACCACGCAGCGGCTGCGCCAGATCAAGCGTCTGGTGCCGGCGCCGGCGGTCGACCCTGCCGAGCTGGAGCTGGTCAGCTAGCCCCACCCCACCTCCATGATCATGAAGGATTCAGGCACCACAGCACCCCGGATCCTTCGTGATCATGGCAATGGGCGGCCCAATGGCACCGTCGCCGACCCGGTCAGGACCGGCGTGGTCGCGGCGGCCGGCAGCCGTACCGTCACCTCGAGCCCACCGCCGTCCAGCGCGACCGCGTTGACGGTGCCGCCGTGCGCGTCGCAGACCGCCCGGACGATCGACAGCCCCAGGCCCGACCCGCGCGCCCCGGTGCGCTCGCGGCCCCCGCGGCGGAACGGCTCGAACAGCCCGGGCACGTCCGCCGGCTCGACCTCGAAGCCGGTGTTGCCCACGATCAGGCACGCGTGCGCCGCGTCGGCCCCCGTACGCACCCAGATCCGCCCGCCCAGGTGGTTGTAGCGCACCGCGTTCTCGATGAGGTTGCCGGCCAGCCGGTCGAGCAGGCCGGGATCGCCTACGACGGGGGCCGGAGCCAGATCGGTCGTCACGTCGAGGCTGAGCCGGGACGTCTCCTGGCGCATCGAGGACAGCGCCGACGCGACCCCGGCGGACAGGTCGGCCGGCACCTTGCGGGCCAGGCGCCGCCCGGCCTGCGCCTCGGTGCGGGCCAGCAGCAGCAACGACTCCACCAGCGCGTTGGCCCGGATCGAGGCGTCGCGCACCACCGTGCCCATCCGGCGCAGGTCGGCGACGTCGGCGTCGGGGTCGGCCAGGGTCACGTCGATCTCGGTACGCATGACGGCCAGCGGTGTGCGTAGCTCGTGCGAGGCGTTGGCGACGAAGCGCTTCTGGCTTTCGAACGCGGTCCCGATCCGGTCCAGCATCGCGTCGAACGTGGCTGCCAGCTCGGCCACCTCGTCGTCGGCGCCGTCGTAGTGGATGCGCTGGTCGAGGGTCTCCCCGGACAGCCGACGGGCGGCGGCGGTGACCCCGTGCAGCGGGCGCAGCGCCCGGCCGGCGACGAGGTAGGCGCCGATCACCCCGGCCGCGCCGATGGCCAGCAGCGCGCCCATGCCCTTCACGAGCAGGTCGCGCTCCGCCGTGCGTACCAGCCTCTGTTGCCACTCGCGGGCGCCCATCGTGTCGCCGTTGGCGAGCACGACGCGCGTGTCCGGGGCGAGCTGTGCGGTCGGGTGCAGCGCCGAGCTGACGATCGTCCAGGAGAGCAGGACCAGGACCGCGCCGGCGCCCACCAGCAGGATGCCGTTGAGGACCGTCAGGCGCAGCCGGAGCGTCGGTCGGGGGCGGCGGGACATCCGCGCGTCGTAAACGGTCAAGGCGCGACCCCCTCGCTGCGGATCCGGTAGCCGGCGCCCACGACCGTCTCGATCAGGCCCGGCTCGCCGAGCTTCTTGCGCAGGGTCATCATCGTGACCCGGACGGTCGTGGTGAACGGGTCGGCGTTGGCGTCCCACACCCGCTCCAGGAGCTCCTCGCTGGAGACGACGGCACCACCGGCCTTGAGCAGCTCCTCCAGCAGACCGAACTCCTTGCGCGTCAGGTCGAGCGGCCGGCCGCCGCGGGTGACGACGTGCCGGGCCTGGTCGAGCACCAGGTCCGCGGCCGACAGCACCGGCGGGGCGGCGGGGGTGGCCCGCCGGCCGAGCGCGCGGACCCGGGCGACCAGCTCGGTGAAGTCGAACGGCTTGGGCAGGTAGTCGTCCGCGCCCAGCTGCAGCCCTTCGACCCGGTCGGCGACGCTGCCGCTGGCGGTCAGCATCAGCACCCGGGTCAGCGCGCCGGAGGCGACCAGGGCGGCGCAGATGTCGTCGCCGTGCACGCCGGGCAGGTCCCGGTCGAGGACCACCACGTCATAGCGGGTGACGAGGGCCATCTCGTGGCCGTCGGTGCCGTCGTAGGCGACGTCGACGGCCATCCCCTCGCGGCGCAGGCCGCGCACGATCGCATCGGCGAGGTTGGTCTCGTCCTCGACTACGAGTACCCGCACCGCTGTGTCTCCTCCCACGTCGCCCAGCCTTCGCGGCCAGGCGTGAAGTCCGCGTGAGCCACGCTATCCCGTGGATCAACTCAACTCGTCATCCGCCAGGCCCGCACGGAGCCGTCTTCGCGGCGGCACGCAAGGTACGGGCCCTCGGTCACGCAGCTGCGGTACCACCCGGGCGCCGAACCGATCGACACCGCCCGCGCGGTACGCAGGTCGATACGGGCCAGCCAGGTCCGGCCGCGGGCGACGTACCCGAGCATCGGTGCGCTCTGGCCCCCGTCGCTGATCGGTCGCCAGTTGGTCAGCTCGGCCAGCACCCGGCCGGTACGCACCTCGCGGATGGAAAGCCTCTCGGGCGGCCATGGGTTCCCGTGGGAGCTCATGTCGCCGAAGACCCCACGGTCGCCCTCGGCAACCATCATCGACAGATCGGTCCGCCAGCGTTCCCGGCCGTCGCGCGGGTCGAAGAACACCGTCGTCGTGGGCCCGTACAGGCAGAGCATCGTCCCGCACCCGGAGGTCCCGTAGAACTCGGCGCCTGCCTGGGGCACGGTGGTCCCCGAGACACCGGTGCTCCATCGCTGCTTGAGCGTGACGAGGTCGTACGCGCCGAGCTCCAACCGCGCCGGCGCGTTGCGGGCCGGGTCGGTCCGCCGGCGTACGACGACGGCGACGTCACCGGCGATCGCCACCTCCGGGGCCTGGAAGCCGGGCGGTGACCCGTCGACCGGCTGGGGTTGCGTGGGCATCGCCAGGTCTGGTCGCGAAAGCTGGCCAGTGACCCGGCCGGTCCGCAGGTTGCGGCTGGTCATCGTGCCGTCGGGGGCGACGAAGACGGCCTGACTGGCCGCCCGCCCCACGCCAGAGTCGAAGAGCACCCGCACCCATCGCGATGTGGGGACCGACCACACGACCCTGCCCGTCTCGGCGTCCACGGCCTCCCAGAACGTCGGCGGATCGGTGCCTGGGCGAGCGGTCTCACCGCACCCGTACGGCACGTCGGAGCGGCTCATGACGATGAGCCGGCCGCCCACGATCGGCTGCTGCGGCACGGCTTCACGCCGCCACACCGTACGCCCGGAGCGCCGGTCGACGGCGACCATGGCCACCGGCGCGGGCGACACGCAGGAGTTCGGCATCAGGAGCGCGACGCGGCCGACGGAGGTCACAAAATCGTACGTCGAGGTGTGCGGCGACGTCACCCGCCACAGCCGCCGGCCGTCGCGGATCCGGTAGGCGACGAGGTGGTTGGGCGCGAACGAGCCGTCGAACGCGTACAGGACCCCGTCTGCCAGCTGGAACGATGCCGGCGCGGACGGGGTGGTGAGCACCAGCCGCAGGTCGTTGCGCGGCGTGTCACCGAGCAACCCGACCAGCACCAGCGCGATGATGATGACGGGCGGCAGCCAGCGCGGCACCCCCACCGGGTCGGGGTCGCGATCGGGCAGCGGGGCGTCGGCAAGCTCACCGAGGTCGATGAGTGACCCGGCCGGCGCCCAACCGGCACGCTGCGCCATGAGGCCATTGTGCCCGGCGCGGCGGCGGCTCAGGGCCGCGCGGAGCGCCCCCTGCTCACGGCCGCGCGGAGTGCCCCCGGCTCAGGGCCGCGCGGAGCGCCCGCGGGCGTTGGGGATCATCGGGGACGGCGCGGCGGAGGCGTCCTCCAGGCTTGTCACCCACTCGGTCACCTGGCGGGCCACGTCCTGGGCGGTGAGGCCGAGCCCGGTCAGGATCTCGGCGCGGCTGCCGTGCGGATGCCAGTCGGCGGGGACGCCGAGGTCGCGCAGCGGCACCCAGACGTCGGCGTCGCGCAACGACTTGGCGAGCGCGTCACCCACCCCGCCGGTGCGCACCCCGTCCTCGACGGTGACGACGAGCCGGTGCTCGCGGGCCAGCGCGGCCAGCTCCACCGGCACCGGGCGAACCCAGCGCGGGTCGACGACGGTCACCCCGTACCCCTGCTCCGCCAACCGTGCCGCGACCTCGACGCCGAGGTGGCCGAAGGCGCCGATGGCCACGAGCAGGACGTCCCGCCGCGCGGCGGCGCTCAGCACGTCGATCTCGCCGACCCGGTCGATCGCCGGAAGATCAACAGCCACGGTACCCGTGGGGAAGCGCACGATCGTCGGCCCGTCCTCGATGGCGACCGCCTCACGCAGCTCCGCCCGCAGGGTCGCCGCGTCGCGCGGGGCCGCGATGCGCAGGCCGGGCACGACGCCGAAGACCGACATGTCCCAGATGCCGTAGTGGCTGGGCCCGTCGGGACCGGTGATGCCGGCCCGGTCCAGCACGATCGTGACCGGCAGCCTGTGCATGGCCACGTCGAGCAGCACCTGGTCGAACGCCCGGTTGAGGAACGTCGCGTAGACCGCCACGACGGGGTGTAGCCCGCCCACGGCGAGGCCGGCGGCCGACGTGACCGCATGCTGCTCGGCGATGCCCACGTCGAAGGCGCGCTGCGGGTGCTTGCGCATGAGCTTCGCGATGCCGGTCGGCCCGGCCATGGCGGCGGTGATGCCGACCACGTCCGGCCGCTCGTCGGCGATCGCGACGAGCTCCTCGGCGAAGACGTGCGTCCACTTCACCGACGCGGGCGCCAGCAGCTTGCCGGTCTCCACGTCGAACGCACTGCTCGGGCCGTGCAGGCAGTCGGCCTCGTCCTCCTCGGCCGGGCGGTAGCCGTAGCCCTTGCGGGTCACCGCGTGCACGATCACCGGGCCGCCGAACGACTTGGCCCGGCGCAGCGCCGACTCCACCGCCGACAGGTCGTGCCCGTCGACCGGACCGACGTACTTGATGCCGAGATCCTCGAACATCGCCTGCGGTGCGACGGCGTCCTTCATACCCTTCTTGACCGCGTGCAGCACCTCGTAGAGCGGCCCGCCGACGAGCGGGGTGTGCCCGAGCGCCTCCTTGACCAGGTCGAGCACCTTCTCGTACCCGGGGTTGAGGCGCAGCGCGGCCAGGTGGTCGGCCAGTCCGCCGATGGTCGGCGCATAGGACCGGCCGTTGTCGTTGACGACGATGACGAGCGGGTTACGGGCGCCCGCGATGTTGTTGAGCGCCTCCCAGCACATGCCGCCGGTCAGCGCACCGTCGCCGACGACGGCCACGACGTGGCGCTTCTCGCCGCGCAGCGCGTATGCCTTGGCCAGGCCGTCGGCGTAGGAAAGCGCCGTGGAGGCGTGCGAGTTTTCGATGATGTCGTGCTCGCTCTCGGCCTGGCTCGGGTAACCCGACAGTCCGGCGCGCTGGCGCAGCAGGTCGAACCCGTCCTGCCGACCGGTCACGATCTTGTGCACGTATGCCTGGTGACCGGTGTCGAACAGGATCCGGTCCTTGGGCGAGTCGAAGACCCGGTGCAGCGCGAGCGTCAGCTCGACGACGCCCAGGTTGGGGCCCAGGTGACCACCGGTGCGCGAGACCTTCGCGACCAGGAAGTCGCGGATCTCGGCGGCAAGGACCGTGAGCTGCTCCGCGCTGAGGTGGGCGAGGTCACGCGGACCGCGGATGGTCTCGATCAGGCTGGTGGGACCCTCCGCGGACGTGCTCATGCCGCCTCGTTTCGCTCGGCGTTACGAGACAACAACGCACTGAGCTTATTGATTCGCTCGCTCCGCTCGCTCATGAGGGGCCAGTCTATCCGCGGAGCGCACGCGCGCATCCGGAGCGATCCGTCGTACACAGATCCCTCACAGTCATTGCCAAGATCGTTACCCTGAGTTACTGGACCGCGAGGCCGGTCTCCGGGTCGAAGAAGTACAGCCGGTTGGGGTCGAAGCTGATCGTCATCGGCTCTCCCAGACCCGCGGGCGCCTCGGCCGGCAGCTTGGCCGTGAACCGGGCCCGCTCCTCGTCCGGCGGCAGCAGCAGCGCGTCGTCGGCGGTGCGGGCGTCAAGGGCAGCCCGGGTGGCGTCGGTGTCCACGCGCGGCGCGTCCACGTCGAAGATCACGTTTCGCTCGTCACCGAGGTCCTCGATGACGGCGGGCGTCACCGTCAGCGTCGGCCAGCCGCCGCCGTCACCCGGCGCGAACGCGGTCGGGCGTACCCCGACGATGAGGTCCCGCTCGGTGCTCGCCAGCGCGGACCCGGCCGGCACCGGCGCCGTCACGCCGCCGAAGCGCACCTTGCCGCCACCGACGGTCCCACGGACGAAGTTCATCGACGGCGAGCCGATGAAGGCCGCGACGAACAGGTTGACCGGGCGCCGGAACAGGTTGTGCGGGGTATCGACCTGCTGGAGGAGCCCGTCACGGAGCACCGCCACCCGCTGGCCGAGCGTCATCGCCTCGATCTGGTCGTGCGTCACGTACACGGTGGTGACGCCGAGGCTCTTGTGCAGCAGGGACAGCTGGGAGCGCATCGTCACCCGCAGCTTCGCGTCCAGATTGGACAGTGGCTCGTCCATCAGGAAGACCTGCGGCTCGCGCACGATCGCGCGGCCCATGGCCACCCGCTGGCGCTGGCCGCCGGACAGCGCCGACGGGCGGCGGTCGAGCAGATGCTCCAGGCCCAGGTCATTGGCGACCGCGTCGACCCGCTGCTGCCGCTCCTCCTTGCGGATGCGGCGCATGCGCAGCCCGAAGCCCATGTTCTTGCGGACGTTCATCCGCGGGTAGAGCGCGTAGCTCTGGAACACCATCGCCACGTCACGGTGCTGCGGCAGCTCGTTGGTGACGTCCTTGTTGCCGATGCGCACCCGACCGGACGTGACCTCCTCCAACCCGGCGATCATCCGCAGCAGTGTCGACTTGCCGCAGCCGGACGGTCCGACGAGGACGATGAACTCGCCCGGCTCGACGGTCAGGTCGACGTCGCGCACCGCCTGCACACCGCCGCGGTATCGCTTGCCGACCTTCTCCAGCCGGATGCCGGCGGCCTTACGGCGCAACGGCTCGGCCACAGCGGGGGTCGCGGTCGTGTCGGTCACGGGTACTCCTGGAGGCGTGGTCACGGTCAGCCCTTCAGCGCGCCGGCCATCAGGCCACGCATGAAGAAACGACCGAGCAGGACATAGACGAGCAGGGTGGGCAGGCACGCGAGCAGAGCGCTCGACATCGCCTGGTTGAACGGGACCGCCTGACCGCCGGCGATGTTCTGCAGCGCGACGGTGATCGGCCGGAACTCCGTGTTGGTGAGCAGCACACCGAACAGGAAGTCGTTCCAGGCCGAGGTGAACTGCCAGATCATCGAGACCGCGAACGCGGGCGGGGCGATGGGCAGCGCGACGAAGACGAACGTGCGCAGCATCCCGGCACCGTCGACCTTCGCGGCTTCGATCAGCTCGTCGGAGATGCCGGCGAAGTAGCTGCGGAAGATCAGCGTGGTGATCGGCAGGCCGTAGATGATGTGCACCAGGATCAGGCCGTCGAGGCCGCCCCGCAGGCCGGCGTCCGACATCACCTGGAACATCGGGATGATGATCGCCTGGTAGGGGATGAACATGCCGAACAGGATGAGCGGGAAGGCGAAGTCGGCACCCGGGAAGCGCCACTTCGACAGCACGAACCCGTTGGCCGCGCCCAGTATCGACGAGATGATGCTCGCCGGCACCGCGAGGATGATGCTGTTGACGAAGCCCTCCTGCAGCTTCGGCCACACCAGGCTGAAGTTCTCCAGCGAGAACGTCTTCGGCCACTCCCACATCCGCACGACGCTGACCTCGGCCGGGCTCTTCAACGCGGTGATGATCAGCGCGTACACGGGCATGAGGAAGAAGCACGCGAGGAGGAAAAGCGCCAGGTAGCGCCCGACCGTCACGTACGGCGCCCACTTCGAGCGGATCCGGTACCGCGGGGGCGGCCCGGCGGTGTCCGCGACCGGCGCCGCCGGCGGTGGGGTGGTTTCCAGAGTGGTCATGTCACTTCCGCCGTTCCGACCGCACGGAGTACCAGATGTAAGGAACGATCACGAGTGCCACGCCGAGCAGCAGCAGGGTCGCGATCGAAGCGCCCCGCGCATAGAACCCACCCGCGAACGTGGTGTACCACATGTACACCGCCGGGGTATCGATCTTGAGGTTGTTGAGGTCGATGGCGTAGAACAGATCGAACGTCTTGAGCGAGATGTGCGCCAGGATCACCACCGCGCTCATCAGCACCGGCAGCAGCATCGGCCGCACCACGTGCCAGAACACCCGTGGCTCGTTGGCGCCGTCGACCCGCGCCGCCTCGCGCAGCTCGTCGGGCACGCCGCGCATCCCGGCCAGGAAGAGGCTCATGATGTACCCCGACAGGGCCCATCCCGCCGGCAGAGCCACGGCGGCGATGGCCCACTTCGAGTCTGACTTGTACCAGTCGCTGCGGATGAACCCGAGGCCCATGTTCTGGAAGAGCTTGTTGAGCCCGGCCGTCGAGGGTCCGCTGCCGTTGTCGAGCAGCCAGCGCCAGATGATGGCGGTCGCGATGAACGAGATCGCCATCGGGAAGAGGTAGACGCTGCGGAAGAACGTCTCGCCCTTCACACCCTTCTCCAGCAGCAGCGCCATGAAGAAGCCGAACACGAGCGCCCCGACGACGAAGACGAGCGTGAAGATCAGGATATTGCGGACGTCGAGCTGGAACCGTTCGTCGTCGCCCAGTGCCCGGTAGTTGCGCGCGCCGACGTTGTCGTAGACCGGGTTGAGCCCGCGCCAACTGGTGAACGACACCCGGATGTTCCAGCCGAGGAAGCCGTAGACGAACACGGCGAGCACGATCAGGGAGGGCGCAATCAGGAGCAGGCCCGGTCCCCAGGATCGGAGGCGTCGCATCGTTTCTCTCCTAAATTTCCTCGCTCCGCTCGGCCGCGCAACGCGTCGCCTTTCCACGTCGCGGCCGAACTCCGCTCCAGGACAGGGGGTCGGTCGGCCAGGTAGCGGCCGGCCGACCCCCTCGATCCGAGGTTTACTTGGTGCTGGTGTAGGACTTGGCGACCGCGTTGGCGAACTTCGCGGAGTCCTTGTCCTGGACGAACAGGCCCAGCGCCGTGTCGATCTCGGCGTTCCAGGCGTTGTTGGCCACGACCCCGTGGGCAAGCGAGCCGACGATCTTCGTGCTCGGGTCCTGCCAGGTCTTCAGCGCGGTGGCGAGGTAGTCGGTGTACTTCGACTTGTCCGCGTCGGTGCGCGCCGGCACCGAACCCTTCTGCGGGTTGAACGCGTCCTGGCCGGAGACCGAACCGCACTCCTTGAGCCACTTCTCCGAGGCCGCCTTGTCCTTCACGCCGACCGGGAGGGTGAACGAGTCGGACAGGAAGTCGTAGACGCCGTCGCTGCCGGGCGAGGCGACCACGTTGTAGTCGGTCTGGAACTTGAGCTTCTTGGACCGGCCGAGGTAGGCGTCGGCCCAGTCACCCATCACGTTGTAGACCGCGCTGCCGTCGAGCACCTTGTCGATCGCGGGCTGCCAGTCCGCGGCGGCCGACCCGATGTCGGAGTAGGACAGCACCTTCTTGTACGTGTCGAGCGCCGCGATGACCTGCGCCGACTTCCAGTCGGTCTTGCCGTTCCACAGCCCGGTGTAGGCGTCGGTGCCCAGCTCGCCGAGCAGGACCGTCTCGAGCAGGTGCTTCTGGGTCCAGCCGGGGCCGATGGACAGGGCGGTCTTGCCCTTGCCCTTGATCTGCTCAGCCTGGGTGAGGAACTCGCTCCAGGTCTTCGGCGGCGCCGAGATGCCGAGGGTCTGCAGCGTCTTCGGCTGGAACCACATCAGGTTGGCCCGGTGGATGTTGACCGGCACCGCGTAGATCTTGCTGTCGATCGTGATGGCGTCGAGCAGACCCTTGGGCAGCTTGGACTTCCAGCCCTCCTGCTCATACAGGTACGTGACGTCCTGCACCTTGCCGGCCTTGATGTCGTCCTGCAGCTCCAGGCCGGCGTGCCGCTGGTAGGAGCCGGGCGCGTCATTGGCCTGCAGCCGGTTGGCCAGGATCGCCTTGGCGTTGGTGCCGGCACCGCCGGAGACGGCGGCGTTGACGAACTCGATGCCCGGGTTGTTCTTCTTGAAATCGGCGACCATGGCGTCCAGGCCCTCTTGCTCACCAGGGCCGGTCCACCAGGAGAACACTTCGACCTTCTTGCCGCCGTCCTTGCCGCTGCTCTTGTCCTTGTTGGCACTCGACGAACACGCCGGAAGTGCCCCCAACGCCGCGACAAGGCCCAGTGCGACCAGGCCCTTTCGGCTGAGTCGCATGCCACCCTCCAGGTGAGAAAACAGGCTCTAACTTCTGATGGGCAACCTTCTATGCCGAGCCAGGTTTTGTCAACAACTGCCAATCTTCTTGTGACCTGGCCGCAACATAACGGACCTGACCACCATACGAGTCGGCCTAACCGGGGTAATTCGGTAACAGGTATAGGAAAGACTTGACATAACCGGCGGCGGCGCTGCACGATTCCGCCGTGACTGCGGAACGCGTCGACGCGGGCGCGCTGTGGGACCGGGTGCTGGCGGGCAACGCACGCCGGGTCGCCGAGATCCTGCGCTCATACGGGCCGCGCACCCGTGCCGAGATCGTCACGCTCACCGGCCTGTCCCGCCCCACGGTCACCGCCGGGCTGGCCGACCTGACCGCCGCCGGGCTCGTCACCGAACAGATCGCCGCACCCGCGCGCCCCGCGGGCGGGCGCCCCGCCTCCGTCGTCCGGCTCACCCGCGGCGCCGGCCTCGCCGTCGGCCTGGACATCGGCCGCCGGCACGTCCACGTCGCGGTCGCGGACCTTGGGCACGTCATGCTCACCGAGCGCGCCGCCGCGCTGATGCGCGACGCCGACGACCACCCCGCGGAAGTACTCGAAATCGCCGTCGACCTGGTCGACCGGGCGCTCGCCGACAGCCACGCGGGGCGCCACGACGTCATCGGGGTGGGCCTGGGCATCCCGGCCCCGATCACCCGCGACGGCCGCATCGGCTCACCGGCCCTGCTGCCGGCCTGGGCCGACCTCTCCCCCGCCGACGAGCTGTCCCGCCGCCTCTCCCTGCCGGTACGCGTGGAGAACGACGCCAACCTGGGTGCCCTCGCCGAGTACGTGTGGGGCGCCGGGCGCGGCTGCGCCGACCTGGTCTACGTCAAGCTCGCCACCGGCATCGGTGCCGGCATCGTCCTCGACGGGCGGCTCTACCGTGGCGCGGCCGGCACCGCCGGCGAGCTCGGTCATGTCACGCTCGACGCCCGCGGCCCGGTCTGCCGCTGCGGAAACCGCGGCTGCGTCGAGCTGGCCGCCGGCGGCCGGGCGCTGCTCGAACACGCCCGGCTCACCCGGCCCGAGCTGGCCGACCTCGACGAGCTGGTACGGCTGGCGGCCGACGGCGACCCCGGCTGCCGCCGCCTGCTCATCGACGCCGGCACCCAGCTCGGCTTCGCTCTCGGCGGCCTGGTGAACCTGCTCAACCCGGACCGGATCGTGCTCGGCGGTGAGCTGGGCGGGGCGGTGGACCTGATGCGCGCCCCGCTGCTGCGCGGGCTCAGCGACACCGCGATGGCGGCCGCGGTCGGCGCGGTCGAGGTGCTGTCGGCGCAGCTCGGCCAGCGCGCGGCCGCGCTCGGCGGGGTGGCCCTGGCGCTCGGCATCGACGCGGTCCCCCTGGCCTCCGCCTGAGCGCCCGTGCATCGGCGCCGGCGAACGGCGGCCAGCAGTGCCGGGCAGTCCGCCGCCCGCGCGAGCTGGTCGCGCCCGCATTCGGAGGGTCCGGACGACTCGGAAGCTCCCGACGGCCCGGAAGCCCCGGACGGCTCGGACGCGCCGGACGGCTCGGCTCGGGGTGCTGCGTCGGGTGTACAGGCGCCGACCACGCCGAGGGCGAACACCAGGAGCGAAGTGAGCCAGCCTGAGTAGGGCCGGCGTACTCGGCGTCCCGCACCAGATATCCCAAGAAGGCCGTTCACGCCGCACCCACCAGCACCCGCGCTTGGTCTGATGGACTCAGCCCCCGTGGATCCCCCCATCCACAAGCCCGCCGGGACGGTAGCGCCCATTCACCTTCAGCGAAAATGCACAAGTCGGCAATCGGATACGGCGTCTTGCGACGCAGATCCAGCCCGATACCGGTGCGGATCCGGACGCAATACCCATGCCGCCGCGAGCGGCGGCTGGCGTCAACGAAACCGTCCGCGCCGGAAATCCGGTTGTCGCACCGTTGCCCGCAGCGTTGATTGAACGTTGCCGAGGTCTGAGTACTGTCTCGGACTTAAGGGCACGCACATCTGTTGGAAGTCGGTCGTCTTCGAGGGGGCTGACATGTCTGTCCGCCGCGCTGCCACGATCCTGCTGTCCGTCGCGTTCGCGATGCTGCTCGTCCCACGACCCGCTACGGCGAAACCCGACGGTTCCGCGGCTGGCGCATTGCACTCGCTGCGTGCCCCGGCCACCGACGAGAACTTCTACTTCGTCATGGCCGACCGGTTCGAAAACGGCAACACCGGCAACGACCGAGGCGGTCTACCCGACGACCCGCTCGTCTCGGGCTTCGATCCCACGCGCAAGGGCTTCTACCAGGGCGGCGACCTCAAGGGCCTGCTCAACCGCATCGACTACATTCGCGGGCTCGGGACCACGTCGATCTGGTTGACCCCGAGCTTCAAGAACAAGGCGGTCCAGCTCGAGGACGGTCCGTCGGCGGGCTACCACGGCTACTGGATCACGGACTTCACCCAGATAGACCCCCATTTGGGCACCAACGCCGACCTGCGGGCGCTCATCGACGCCGCCCATTCCCGCGGCATGAAGGTCTACTTCGATATCATCACCAACCACACCGCCGATGTGATCGGTTATCAGCAAGGGGCGCGCCAGCCGTACGTTTCGAAGGACGTCTTTCCGTACAAGACGGCTGCCGGCACCCCGTTCGACGACCGCGACTATGCCGGCACGAGCACCTTCCCGCCGTTGAGCCCGACCGTTTCGTTCCCCTACGTACCGGTCCTTGACGACAACGAGAAGAATCTGAAGGTCCCCGCCTGGCTCAACGACGTCACGCTGTACCACAACCGTGGCAACACGACGTTTACCGGCGAGGACTCCCTCTACGGCGACTTCTTCGGCCTCGACGACCTCTTCACCGAGCACCCGAGGGTCGTCAACGGCATGATCCAGATCTACGAGGCGTGGATCAAGGACTTCAGCGTCGACGGCTTCCGTATCGACACAATGAAGCACGTCAACGACGAGTTCTGGCAGAAGTTCGGGCCGCAGGTGCTCCAGTTCGCCCACGAACAGGGCAAGAACGAGTTCTTTATGTTCGGCGAGGTCTTCGACACCTCGAGAAGCGTCACGTCGCACTTCACAACCCACGACAGCGTGCAGGCGGTGCTGGACTTCCCGTTCCAGGCAGCGGCCCGTGACTTCGCGTCCCGAGGACAGCCGACGAGCCAGCTCGGGGCCTTCTTCGCCGGCGACGATTGGTACACCGACGCCGACTCCAACGTCTACCAGCTACCCACCTTCCTCGGTAACCACGACATGGGCCGCATCGGTGGCTTCGTACAGTCGGACAGCCCGGGCGCGGGTGACGACGAGTGGGTCGCCCGGGATCGGCTCGCCCATGAGCTGATGTACCTCTCGCGCGGCAACCCCGTCATCTACTACGGCGACGAGCAGGGCTTCACCGGCGGTACCCGGGGTGACCAGGACGCGCGGCAGACGATGTTCCCCAGCCAGGTGCCCGACTACCTCGACGACGACCTGCTCGGCACCGATGCCACTCACGCGCAGTCGAACTTTGTCCCCTCGCACCCGTTGTATCAGGCGATCAGCGGGTTGGCCGCGCTTACCCGCGAATACCCCGCACTGCGCGACGGGGCGCACCAGCACCGCTATGCCACCGGCGACGCCGGAATCTACGCGTTCTCCCGCATCGACCGGGGCGAACAGCGGGAGTACGTTGTCGCGCTCAACAACAGCGAGCAGGCCCAGACCGCGCCGATCCCGACCTACATCCCTAAGCGCAGCTTCCTGCGCATCTACGGCAATGGGCCCGATCGCGTGAAGTCCGACGACACGGGCAGGCTCACGCTGACCGTGCCGGCGCTGTCGACGGTCGTCTACCAATCGGCGGGGCGGATCCCGCATTCCAAGGCGGCGCCGTCCATCTCGCTGACCGCCCCGACACCGGCCGCGGAGTCGCGCGGGCGCATGCAGGTTTCGGCCGATGTCGGGGGATCCTCCTTCTACGAGGTCACCTTCCAGGCCAGGGTCGGCAACGGCCCGTGGCAGCCGATCGGGACCGATGACACCGCCCCCTACCGGGTGTTCCACGACGTCAGCTCGCTGCCGCCGGGGACGCCCCTGCAGTACCGGGCGGTCGTGCTCGACAACGGTGGCCACGCCGCGACAAGCGAGGTGCACAGCACCGCCGTGCCGCCGCCGTCACTCACGATCGAGGCGCCACCGGAGGGCAGCAAGGTGCGCGGCACGGTCGAGGTGCGCGCCGTCGCTGACCCGGATCGCCCCACACATGTGGTCCGCTTCGAGCGGCGCATTGCCGGTGGGGCGTGGACGGCGATAGGAACCGACGACTCCTCACCCGTCTATACCGTGTTTGACAACCTGGCTCCGCTGAACCTGGCTACCGGCACCGTGATCGAGTATCGGGCGATCCTGACTGAGCCGAACGGCACCACGGTCACCAGCGCGGTGCGCACGGTCAGATATGCCGGGCCTCCAGTGACCGTCGCGACCCTGCACTACTTCCGGCCGGCGGGCGACTACGCCGGCTGGGGCCTGCACATGTGGGGTGACGCCGTGGATCCGGCGGTGCTCGCCCAGATCGAGTGGGGCAAGCCGTGGCCGCTGACCCGCGTCGCAGGTGGCTGGGCCGAATACGACATCCCGCTCGTGGACGACACGAAGCCGGTCAACTTCATCATGCACCTGCCCAACGGGGACACGGTGCCGACGACCCGCGAGCCCGGTGGCGACCGGTCGTTCCTGCCCATTGACGCGCCGAATGTCTGGATCGTTCAGGGCGACCCCACCGTGTACACGAGCCCGCCCGCGACCGGGTAGCCCGTGCGTATGACCGGCGGTCTGATCCGACGGTGGCCCGCGATCACGGGTGAGTACCCCGAAGGCTCCGTGATCGTCGGAATTGATCAGTACTCATGCGCCCGCCCCCACCAAGCAGCCTCCGCCCGCGTCGCCTTTGTCCAAAAGGCGCGCGAGTTGAGGCGAACAGCGACCCAGGCTGTTTCGACGTTGGTCTAGACAACGCGAATTACCAGCCCCGAATGGGTCCTTATCGACCAACGTCTACGTCAACAGGGCGGGCCCATCGTCGGTGCGATCCATGTCGCGCTTGACTACTGGCTCGATGCCCCGACGACCACCACACTCATTGCGGCCCTGCAGCAGGTCGCCGCGGGCCTGCCCGCTCCAACATCGGCATCTAGGTCTCAGTAGCCCTGACCAGCAACCCGACACACTCCACGTGGTGGGTCATGGGAAACGCGTCGAACGCGCGCAGCCGCGTCAGCCGCCACCCGCGCTCCCGGAAAGTCGCCACGTCCCGACCGAACGCGGCCGGATCGCACGACACGTACGCGACCGCCCGGGGCCGGCGGGCCACGACCAACCCGATGACCTCCCGGCCCACCCCGGACCGCGGTGGGTCCAGCACGACCAGGTCGACCGCGCGCCAGCGGGGATTGGCCAGTACCGACGCCACGTCACCGGCGACCACGCGTACCTGGGGCAGGTCGGCGAGGTTGCGCCGCGCCGCGGTCACGCCGCGCCGGTCGGACTCCACGATCGTCACCCGGCCGGTCGGGCCGACCCGCCCAGCCAATGCGGAAGCGAACAGGCCGGCGCCGCCGTACAGGTCCCAGGCCCGCTCCCCCGGCCGCGGTTGCAGAAAGTCCAGCACGCAGGAGACGAGCGCATCCGGCGCGGCGGGGTGTACCTGCCAGAAGCCGGTGGCCGCGACCGTCCACTCGCGATCGGCGGCCCGTTCCCGGACCAGCCGCGGGCCGGACACCAACCGCAGGCCACGCCGCCCGGCGTGCACTGACAGGTCGCCGCCGGACGACGCGACGACCTCGACGGTCGAGTCCGGCGGCCACGATGAAGCCGCGACCGGGGCGTCCTGGATGGCCGGGTGCGCGATCGGGCAGCGCTCCACCGCCACGACGTCGTGCGACCGGTGCCGGCGGAACCCGACATGGCCGGACCCGTCGACCGCGTACTGCACCCGTGACCGCCAGCCGAGCGGGCCGCCGGGGAGCGGCTCCACGCGTACCGGAACATCATGCACGCCGCCCAGCCGCGCCAACTGCTCGCGGACGACGTCGGCCTTCAGGGCCAACTGTGCCGCCGGCGCGACATGCTGGAAGTCGCAACCCCCACAAAGACCAGGTCGGGCGTACGGGCAGGGCGCCTGCACCCGGTCCGGCGAGGCCTCCAGGATCTCGACCGCGTCGGCCCGCAGGTAGCCACGCCGCCGCTCGGTGACGACGGCGCGCACCCGCTCGCCGGGCAGCGCGTGCCGGACGAAGACCACCTGCCCGCCCGGGTCGGGGTCGCCCAACTCGACGGGCACCGGACCGGGCTGGCCAGGGAGCCGGGCCACGCAGTGCCCGCCGTGAGCGATCGCCCCGACGGTGAGTTCGACGACGTCGCTCAACGGGACGCGATCACCTCGTCGCCGCTGGTGACCGGCGGCTCCTCAACGCCGCCCCGGGGGCCGCGCTGGGGCGTGCGGGTCAGGTTCTGCGCCAGGCGCTCCAGGTCGCGACCGGCGGTCGACCGAAGCTGCCACGGCACGCTGGTGACCATCACGCCCGGCTCGAACAGCAGCCGTGTCTTGATGCGCAGCGCGCTCTGGTTGTGCAGCAGGTGCTCCCACCAGTGGCCCACCACGTACTCCGGAATGAACACCGTCACCACGTCGCGCGGCGAATCGCGGCGCACGGTCTTCACGAAGTCGATGATCGGGTTGGTGATCTCCCGGAACGGCGACTCCACGACCGTCAGGGGCACGTTCAGGTCGCGCCGCTCCCACTCGGCCTGGATCACGCGGGTGTCCTTGTCGTCCACGTTGACCGTCACCGCCGTCAGCGTGTCCGGCCGGGTGGCCTGCGCGTAGGCGAGGGCCCGCAGGGTGGGCTGGTGCACCTTGCTCACCAGGACGACGGCGTGGTTGCGCGACGGCAGGATCGGCCGGTCCTCGGAGGGCACCAGCTCACGCGCCACGTGGTCGTAGTGCCGCCGGATCGCCAGCATGACCATGTAGATCACGGCCATCGCGGCGATGGAGATCCAGGCGCCCTTGGTGAACTTGGTGACCAGCACCAGGACCAGCACGAAGCCGGTCATGATCAGGCCGAACACGTTGATGGCGCGGGAGCGGATCATCCGCCGCCGGGCCGCCGGGTCGCGCTCCACCCGCAATAGCCGGTTCCAGTGCCGGACCATGCCGGTCTGCGACAGCGTGAAGGACACGAACACGCCGACGATATAGAGCTGGATGAGCCGCGTGGTCTCGGCCTTGAACGCGACGATCAGCACCATCGCGAAGATCGCCAGGAAGATGATGCCGTTGCTGAACGCCAGCCGGTCGCCACGGGTGTGCAGTTGCCGCGGCAGGTACCGGTCCTGCGCCAGGATCGAGCCGAGCACTGGGAAGCCGTTGAAGGCGGTGTTCGCGGCGAGCACGAGGATCAGGGCCGTCGTGGCGATGACGAACCAGAAGCCCAGCGGGAGGTGGTCGAACACGGCGCGGGCCAGTTGCGCCGTCACGGTCTCCTGCTCGTACCCCGGCGGCGCCGCCGCGATCTGCAGGTTGGCCGCCGAGCAGCCCGGCTTGATCTTGTCACATTCGACGAACTGGAGATGGGTCAGGCGCGACAGCGCGATGATCCCGATCAACATGCTGATCGCGACCAGGCCGAGCATCAGCAGCGTGGTGGCGGCGTTCTTGCTCTTGGGCGGCTTGAAGGCCGGCACGCCGTTGGAGATGGCCTCGACGCCGGTCAGCGCCGCGCAGCCGGAGGAGAACGAGCGCACGAGCAGGAACACGAAGGCGAAGCCGGCGATGGAATGCTCCGCCTTCACCTTGATGTCGGCGCTCTCCGCCCGCACCGGGTCGCCGAGCGCGAAGATGCGAAACAGGCCCCACGCCACCATGCCGACGACGGCGATCATGAACGCGTAGGTGGGGATCGCGAACGCGGTGCCGGCCTCCCGGACGCCGCGCAGGTTGAGCGCGGTCAGGACGAGCACGATCACGACCGCGGTCTCGGAGGCGTGCTGACCGACCCACGGGACGGCCGAGCCGAGGTTCTGCACGCCGGCGGAGACCGAGACGGCCACGGTCAGGATGTAGTCCACGAGGAGCGCGCTGGCCACGACCAGCCCGTAGCGCGGCCCGAGGTTGACCGTGGCGACCTCGTAGTCGCCACCCCCGGAGGGGTAGGCGTGCACGTTCTGCCGGTAGCTCGCCACGACCGTGAGCATCACCACGACGACCGCGAGGGCGATCCACGGCGAGAACACGTACGCCGACGCTCCGGCGATCGAAAGCGTCAGCAGGATCTCGTCGGGCGCGTAGGCGACCGAGGACAGTGCATCGGAGGCGAAGACGGGCAGCGCGATCCGCTTCGGCAGGAGCGTGTGCTGCAGCCGGTCGGAGCGGAACGGCCGGCCGACGAGCAGCCGCTTCAGAAAGGAGGTGGGACTGGCCACGACAGACAAGACTAGGTGGGTTGCGCACGCGGCGCGCGGGGGTGGTCGATCTGCGCCCGCGTGGGGTAACCGTGTAGCGTCCGGCAACGCGGATGGGCGTGCCGTGGCACTCTCATATCGACGCCTGACGCCAGAAAGTCCAGGGGGCAGCGTGCACATCGTCATCATGGGCTGCGGCCGGGTCGGTTCGACCCTGGCCCTGAGCCTGGAGGCCCGCGGACACTCCGTCGCCGTCGTGGACCGCAACGGCGAGGCCTTCCGCCGGCTGGGGCATGACTTCAACGGCCTGACGGTCACCGGCGAGGGGTTCGACCGGCAGGTGCTGACCGCGGCCGGCATCGAGCGCGCCGACGGCTTCGCGGCCGTCTCCTCGGGCGACAACTCCAACATCATCTCGGCCCGGGTCGCGCGCGAGACCTTCGGCGTGCAGCGCGTCGTGGCCCGCATCTACGACCAGAAACGCGCCGAGGTGTACGAGCGGCTGGGCATCCCCACCGTGGCCACCGTGCGCTGGACGGCCGACCGGATGCTGCGCCACTTCGTGCACGAAGGCCCACCGGAGATGTGGCGCGACCCGACCAGCTCGGTGTCGATCATCGAGGTGCCGGTGCACCCCGACTGGGCCGGGGCGCCGGTGCGCGCGCTGGAGGACGCCAGCGGCGCCCGCGTGGCGTACATCATGCGCTTCGGCTACGGCACGCTGCCCACCGCATCCACCATGATCCAGGACGGCGACCAGGTGTTCATGCTGGTCACCGATGACATGATCGCAGGCGTGACAAAGGTCACCGCGGGGCCGCCGGAAGGAGCTCACTGATGAAGGTCGCGATCGCCGGAGCCGGCAACGGCGGCCGCTCCATCGCACAGGAACTGATCGACAACGGTCACCAGGTGATGCTGATCGAGCGGGACCCGGCGAGCCTGATGCCCTCGCGGGTGCCGGCCGCGGAGTGGGTGCTCGCCGACGCCTGCGAGCTGGCGAGCCTGCAGCAGGCCGACCTGGCCAACTGCGACGTGGTGGTGGCCGCGACCGGCGACGACAAGGTCAACCTGGTCGTGTCGCTGCTGGCCAAGACCGAGTTCGCCGTGCCCCGCGTGGTGGCGCGGATCAACCGCGCCGAAAACGAGTGGCTGTTCACCGAGCAGTGGGGCGTCGACGTCGCGGTGAGCATGCCGCGCCTGATGGCGGCCCTGGTCGAGGAGGCGGTAACGGTGGGCGACCTGGTGCGCCTGATGACGTTCCGCCAGGGTGCCGCCAACCTCGTGGAGATCACGCTGCCGCCGACCGCGCCCTACGTGGGCCACCCGGTCCGCGAGGTGCCGCTGCCGCGCGACTCCGCCCTGGTGGCGATCATCCGCGGCAAGCGGGTGCTGGTGCCGAGCCAGGACGACCCGCTGGAGGCCGGCGACGAGCTGGTGTTCGTGTGCACCGCGGACGTCGAAGACGAGGTACGCGCGGTGATCCTCGGCTCGGACAGCGTGGAGCGCACCCGCGCCGCGTCCGTCTAGCGCCCCGTCAGCCCTGGACCGGCTCGACGGGCAGCGTCCGCAGGACCCGCCGCACCCAGTAGACGGTGACGAGCAGCAACAGGGCGTACGGCGGGTAGCCGAGCGCGAGCCGGGCGATGCCCAGCGCGTCGTCCTGGTCGGTCAGGTAGAGCGCCGACAGCACGGACACCTTGACCACGTAGACCGCCGCCCACAGGATCGTCAGCCGGCCGAACAGGCGCAGCAGCCGCGGCTCGGTGCGCCACCGGGGCGTGCCGGCGGCGAACGTCACCGACCACAGCCAGCCCACCATCGGCCGGCGGACCACCACCGAGGCCAGCAGCGCCGCCGCGTATCCCAGCGTGTAGAGGATCGTCGGTAGGTGGAAGTCCTTCGCCTTGCCGGTCGCCGACGCGATCACCGCGCCGAGGGCGATGCCGAACAGGCCGTTCATGGCGTGCCGGATCGGCTCCCGCCGCGACAGCCGGTAGCCGGCGATGGCCAGGCCGACGAGGACCGACAGGATCAGCGCCGGGCGCAGCGCCCAGACGATGTTGACGACCACGAAGACCGCGACCGGGATGCTCGACTCGATGAGCCCACGGACCCCGCCCAGCTGCTCGGCGATCTGCTCCGAAAACGACGGAAGCGGCTCTTCCTCCGCCTCGTAGGTGTTGGTGTCGTCGGGGCTCGGCATCGTCATGGGCGCGGGGCTTCCAACTCGTAGTAGGGGTTGTAGATGACCTTGCGGTCTTCCCGGACGGCGACGCGGCCACGAGCGGTGATGGACCGGCCGGGCTCGATGCCCGCGATGTGCCGCCGCCCGAGCCAGACCAGGCGGACCAGGTCACTGCCGTCGTACAGGTCGGCCTCCAGGGTCGGCAGGTTGGTCCGCGGAGTGTAGACCACGGTGCGCAGCCTGCCGGTCACCGTGACCAGCTGGCCTCGGCGGCACTCGTGGGCCGGGGTGCTGCCTGACTCGGCCGCGTCCCGTTTGAGCTCCTCGGCATCCAGTTCTTCTGCGCTCGCCAGCAGGCGGCGGAAGAACCGCCGGACCGGTGAGGGCCGCTCGTCAGTAGCCATGGCCTCGCTGTCACCCTCCTGGCGGGTAGCGTCGCCGCCCCTCCCATCATGGCGGGTCCGGGTCAACCGCGGCGACGGGGACGTTGAGACTGTTTTGTGCGCGGAGAAGGCGCGCGGCGCGGGCGGGGCGCCGGCTCGGCATCCGCGGGCGGTGGCGCGCTCTCCACCGTCGGGGTCAGACCCTGCTCGGTCGCCTCACGCGGCAGGCGCAGCGGCAACGGCTCGCGTACCGGCATCGCCTCGGTCCCCCGGTCCACCACCAGGCCCGCCAGGCACTCGGCCAGCGGACCGGCCTGCGACGGGTCGACGGCCGCCGGCCCCTGGTAGACCCCCCGGACCATCCAGCGCGGCCCGTCGATCCCCACGAACCGGATATCGGTGAGCCCTTCCGGCGTGCGTACCTGCGAACGAAGCTCCACGCCGTAGGTGCCGTCGACCTCCTCGGCCGCCACGCCGTCGCCGAACAGCTGCTTGCGGATGTCCTCGCGGACCTCTTCCCAGATGCCCTCGCTGCGCGGCGCGGCGAACACGCCGAGCTGCAGGGCGCTCTCGCCGGCCACCAGCACGACCTGCTGGACCTCGCCGTCCGGGTTGGCCTGCACCCGCACCTCCACGCCGGGCGCGGCGGGGATCTGCAGGCTGCCGAGGTCGAGGCGCTCCACGCTGTCCGGCGCGTCGAGGACGTCGTAGGGGCCTGTTGTCATCGGATGCGCCGCCGCCTCGTCATCGGGATCAAAACCAAAATCGTCAGGGGTAGGCCGTTGGGCGGCGTGTCGGGCGCCTTTGCGCTCGTCCGCCTTGGAGTGTCGCCCCCCGCTCCCGCGACTCCGCGAGAAGATCACTGAACCTCAACCTCTCCATTCGCCGCCAACCCGGCGTGCCCGCCGGTCGAACCGTGCCCCTCGATGCCGCGGCGAGACTGTGGGAGCTGGTCAATGACCTGGAAGTGTGCCCGCTCGACCCGCTGCACGACAAGTTGGGCTATCCGGTCGCCACGGCATATCTTCGCCGTTGCCTCTCGATCATGGTTGACCAGGTTCACCATGATCTCACCGCGGTAACCGGCGTCCACGGTCCCGGGTGCGTTCAACACGGTGACGCCGAGCCGCGCGGCCAGCCCGGAGCGCGGGTGCACCAGCCCCACGTACCCCTCCGGCAACGCGACCGCGACGCCGGTGCGCACCAGCGCCCGGCTCCCCGGCGCCAGGTCCACGTCCTCCGCCGCGACCAGGTCGGCGCCCGCGTCACCCGGGTGCGCGTACGCCGGCATCGGCAGGTCCGGATCGAGGAGGCGCACTGGCACCGGGACCGTCATGTCATCCATACCCACCATCCTGCCGTGTCGACGTACCGGACGCCGTCGTACCCTCGCAGCGTGGCACAGGGTTCCGCGGCACCAGCGCAGATGCATGGCCATCACCGGCACGTGGAACGGCTGCGCGTGCCGTGGTGGCTGTGGCTTCCCGCGCTCGGGCTCGCGGCGTTGCTCGCCGCCGAGGTCTACCTGGGGGCTCCCGGCCTGCGCACCTGGGTGCCCTACGCGATCCTGCTGCCGCTGACCGCGCTCGGATTGTGGCGACTGGGGCGGCTGCGGGTCGCGGTGGAGGACGGCGAGTTGCGCGTCGACGACGCCCGCCTGCCCGTGCGCTTCGTCGCCGGCGTGACGGTGCTCGGTGTGGCCGAGAAGCGGCTGCTGCTGGGCACCGCGGCGCACCCGCACGCGTTCGTGGTGCAGCGGCCGTGGGTGCGCGGTGCCGTGCAGATCCACCTCGACGACCCCGCCGACCCGACCCCGTACTGGGTGGTCAGCTCGCGCCGGCCGGCGGCGCTCGCCGCGGCGGTGCTGACGGCCCGCGCCCGGGACGCCGGCTAGGCCTCGATCACCCGGTTCTTGCGGATGTCGTCGCGGATCGCCCCGCCGAGCGTCTGGGTGGCCCGCCTGTTGAGATAGCCGGCCACGGCCGCGCCGGTAAGCAACGGCCCGAGTGTGGTGAGATTGCGGCCGAGCCGGCGGACCAGGCGCTCGCGCAACTCCTTGCGCGCGGCTGTCTCGAGGACCGCCGTGAGACCCCGGCCCTGCGCCATCGGGTTCACGCCGCGCTGGTTGGCCCACGACTGCAGCAGTGCGACGGCGCGCTGGGTGGCGCTGCCGGGCAGGGGACGCCCGTAAACCTCGTGCAGCTCTGCGATCAGCTTGATCTCGACCGCAACGACCGCGACGGTCTCCGCGGCGAGGACCACCGGCGCTGTCAGCAGCGTCGGCGGGGCGGCCCACTCGACGGCCGCGACGCCGCCGCCCGCGGCGCCGATGCCGGCGGTGGCCCGCGCCGCGTTACGGATCAGGCGGTCGGCGAGGGCCTCGCCCTCCAGACCGTCATAGTGTTCGCGCAGCGTCGCCAGGTTGCGCACCGGGATGTGCGGGGCGACCTCGGTGACCGTGTCGAGGACCCAGCGCACGGCTGCCCGTGGCCGCAGCAGGTCCTTGACGCTGCGCCCGCGCAGCTCCTCGCGCACGACCCGGCCGAGCAGCCGGGCGCGCGTGCCGCGGTCGAGGTCGTCAGCGGTCAGCTCAGCGACGGCCTGCGACAGCTCAACGTCACCGGCGGGACCGTCCGCGCGGTCGGCCGATTCGGCGGCGCCGGTTTGGCCGGCGGCGCTCGCCTCCTCGGAGGTGCCGGTCGCCTCGTCGCGACCGGCACCGGTCTTCTTCTCGTCGGAAGGCTGATCACTTTCAGCCATGGAAAACGCCCTCCCAACACCGCCTCGGCCCGCTGCCGCCCGAACGCCGGGCGGAACGCGAGCTTGCCGCCAAATGTTAGGCGCACTCGCGACAGATCAGCTCGCCGTTGCGCTCCGCCGCCAGTTGGCTGCGGTGGTGCACCAGGAAACAGCGCGAGCAGCGGAACTCGTCCGCCTGCATCGGTATCACCTTGACGGTTAGCTCCTCGTCAGCAAGGTCAGCACCGGGCAGCTCGAAGCTCTCCGCGACCTCGGCCTCGTCTACGTCGACGGTGGCCGACTGCGCATCGACGCGTCGTGCCTTGAGCTCCTCGAGACTGTCCTCGCCGAGGTCGACCTCGTCGCGACGCGGGGCGTCGTAGTCGGTGGCCATCGGTCAGTCACACTCCCCATATCTGTGTCGCGCCGTGTGTAACGCCGGGCGCCGTTGTTTTCGTACCCGCCCCCGGGTACTTTTCCGAGCGGTTTCCCGCCCGGATCGTGCCTACCGCGCCGGAAATGTATCCAGCGGGCGCGGTACCTTACCGCTCTCGTGCGTAGGTTGTACGTCCGCACTCCGAAACTTGTTCCCACTGTGACTCAAGCGACACCACATTAGGGGTCTTGGTGTGCTTTCGGGCCACGCCGCGCTGGGTGCACCGACTGGCCGCGCGCGCCGGGCGCGTACAAGCTAACCTCGGCGGCGACAAACGACCGCATGCCGCGCCGCCGGTGTCATCCGTTCCAGGTCCGGACCACTGTCGCTTCGGACAGTAACCAGCTCGACGGGGAGCCGACACATGACCATCGCGAGAATCCGGGCACTCGCCATCGTCGGTGTCCTCTTCCTCGCCGCGCTTGTACTCGTCACGGTCAGCATCGTCAAGGACAAGCAGACCAAACCCGTCGGAGCCTCCTGTCCCGAGGACGCGGTGCGCGTAAACACGCATCTGGCCGATGCCGAGTCGATCCAACTGAATGTCTACAACGCGACAGACAAGCCGGGCCTGGCCAAGGAGATCGCGTCGGAGCTCCGGCAGCGCAAGTTCAAGGTCGACCCGGACAAGGCGAGCAACGATCCGCTGGGCAAGCCGGTCGACGGCGTGGCGGTCCTGCGGTACGGGCCGAAGTCGGTCGGCGCGGCCTGGGTGGTGCGCGCCTACTTCCTCAACGACGCGCGGCTGGAGTTCGACGTCAACCGCGCCGACGAGAGCATTGACGTGGTGCTCGGCCCCGGGTTCCGCAAGCTCGCCACGCAGACCGAGGAGAAGCAGGCGCTGGCCCAGGCCGGTCGCGCGAAGCTGCCCAAGGGCACCTGCGACGCCCGGGTGACCTGAGGGCCGTGGGCTACGGCCCACCCGCCGCGTCGAGCTCCACCAGCCGGTCGTGCAGTGGCCCGTGCAGCGCCGGTGGCGCGGCGAGCAGGAACTGCGGGCCCGGCGGCTCCCCGGCCAGCCCGCTGACGACCAGCCCGGCCTCGGCGGCGATCAGGCCGCCTGCGGCGTAGTCCCACACGTTGAGGCCCTTCTCGTAGTACACGTCCACGGCGCCCTCCGCGGCCAGACACAGATCGATCGCGGCGGCTCCGAGGCGGCGCATGTCTCGCACCTGCTCCAGCAGCCGCGCCAGTACCCCCGCCTGGTGGCGGCGCCGCGCCGCGCCGTATCCGAACCCCGTCGCCAGGAGCGCCTGGCTCAGATCGGTGACCTGGGACCCGGTCAGCCGCCGCCCGTCGCGGAAGGCTCCGCCGCCGCGCGTGGCGGTCCACTCGTGCCCGGTGGCGGCGTTGCGAACGACCCCCGCGACGACCTCGCCGTCCACCTCGGCGGCCAGCGACACCGCATAGACCGGAATCCCGTACAGGTAGTTGACCGTGCCGTCGATCGGATCCAGGATCCAGCGCACCCCGCTGCCGGTGCCCGCCACGGCCCCGGACTCCTCTCCCATCACCGCGTCGTCCGGCCGGCGCCTCCGCAGCGCGTGGATGACCTGCCGCTCGACGGCGCGGTCGGCGGCGGTCACGACATCGGTGGCGGTCGACTTCGTCGACACGCCCTCAACGCCGTCGGCGCGCATCGACCGGGCCAGGCCGGCCGCGGGACGGGCCACCGCGATGGCGATCTCCAGCAGCTCGGCGGCGTCCGGCGCCACGCCCATCCGTTACCTCCTCGGCTCACGTACCATCCTTGCAGTCCTCTGTTAGGAGATGTTGGCCGCAACAACAGCGCGCTTTGCCCGCCCGCGGCAGGTCGATTGCGACTATCAGAGTTACAATTCACGCTTGCCTGCTCTGCTACGGATCGCCCCGGCCCGCAGCGTGTGGGCCCAAGACATCACACCCGGCCACCCACAGACGGCTCCCCCGTGCGCGGGACCGGTCGGGGAGGCCGCGCTAGCTCTCCGCCTCGGGAAGGTCGTCCGTGACATCAGCCCGCCAGACCGGCGCCGACGTACGCTCACTCGCCGACACGCTCATCGCGCGTGCGACCGCCAACGGCGGTCAGCTCACGTCGGCCGAGGTCGCCAACGCGGTCGAAAGCGCGGAGGTGACTCCCGCTCAGGCCAAGAAGCTCCTGCGTGCCCTCGCCGACTCGGGCGTGACCGTCGTGGTCGACGACTCGTCGGCCGGCCGCCGTCGGGTGGCCGCCGCCCGGGCCGCCACGCCGGCGTCCAAGGCCACCACAGCGAAAGCCCCGGCGACCAGGACCCCCGCCGCCGCTAAGCCGGAGAAGGCGGTGAAGCCGGTCCCGGACGCCGCCGAGGGCGCCGCCGAGCCGGCCACGAAGGCCGTGAAGAAGACCGCGGCGAAGAAGGCGACCCCCGCGGCGCCCGAGGCCGCCGACGCGCCAGCCAAGGCGGCGGCGGCCCGCAAGGCGGCCCCCGCCGACGCGGCGAAGGCCACCAAGGCGGCCCGCGGGAAGAAGACCGACGCGGAGGCGCCGGCCGGCACCGCGCCGGCGGCGGAGGGCAAGCCCGGTGAGGGGCCCGAGGCCGGCGAGTTGGAGGCCGAAGTGCTGGCCGCCGACCTCGAGGACATCGTCGAGGAGGAGCCGACGCCGGAGCTGGCCCAGGCGGCCGCCGCCGACGCCGCCGACGACTTCGACTGGGACGACGACGAGTCCGAGGCGCTCAAGCAGGCCCGCCGCGACGCGGAGCTGACCGCCTCCGCCGACTCCGTGCGCGCCTACCTCAAGCAGATCGGCAAGGTGCCCCTGCTCAACGCCGAGCAGGAGGTCGAGCTCGCCAAGCGCATCGAGGCCGGGCTTTACGCCGCCGAGCGGCTGCGCGCCGCCGACGAGGGCAGCGAGACGCTCGGCACGCCGATGACCCGCGACCTGCTGTGGATCTCCCGCGACGGTGAGCGCGCCAAGAACCACCTGCTCGAGGCCAACCTGCGACTGGTGGTGTCGCTGGCCAAGCGCTACACGGGCCGTGGCATGGCGTTCCTGGACCTGATCCAGGAGGGCAACCTGGGCCTCATCCGCGCCGTCGAGAAGTTCGACTACACCAAGGGCTACAAGTTCTCCACCTACGCCACCTGGTGGATCCGCCAGGCCATCACCCGCGCCATGGCCGACCAGGCCCGCACCATCCGCATCCCGGTGCACATGGTCGAAGTGATCAACAAGCTCGGTCGCATCCAGCGCGAGCTGCTCCAGGACCTCGGTCGCGAGCCCACCCCGGAAGAGCTCGCGAAGGAAATGGACATCACGCCGGAAAAGGTGCTGGAGATCCAGCAGTACGCCCGGGAGCCGATCTCGCTCGACCAGACGATCGGCGACGAAGGCGACAGCCAACTCGGCGACTTCATCGAGGACTCCGAGGCCGTCGTCGCGGTCGACGCGGTCAGCTTCTCGCTGCTGCAGGACCAGCTCCAGCAGGTGCTCCAGACGCTGTCCGAGCGCGAGGCCGGCGTGGTCCGGCTGCGGTTCGGCCTGACCGACGGGCAGCCGCGCACGCTCGACGAGATCGGCCAGGTCTACGGGGTCACCCGCGAGCGGATCCGGCAGATCGAGTCCAAGACCATGTCCAAGTTGCGGCACCCGTCACGCTCCCAGGTGCTTCGCGATTATTTGGACTGATCGGCGGGCACCAGACCGGCCTAACGGTCCGGCGGTGATGTGTTCCCGGTCACGATGGCGCCGTCCCATAGTGGCGTCTTCGTGGCCGACTTGTGATCGTTGCTGTGGCACGCTAGGAACACAGGACAACGTGCGGCAGCAGCGCAATCGGGATTGTGACGTTCATCCCGTAGGTGTGGCGGGAACGGTCGCCACCTCGCCTATGTTGCACGATGGGTGAGACGGCAAACGTATGAATGCGTTCGTCGGTGACGACAGAGGAGGAAGGCGATGACCCCGACCCTCACGCCGCCGCCTGAGTTGGTGGCACCCGCCATCGATGAACGGTGCGACCGCTGCAGTGCTGCGGGAAAGCTGCGGATCCGACTCGCCGAGGGTGGCGAGCTCGTGTTTTGCGGACATCATGCAAACAAATACGCCGAGCAGCTTGTGACCATTGCGGTCGCGTTCGTCGCGGACCCGGATTTCTCCTGGCGCGGCACCGACCTGATGACCGGCTGACCGGACCGACGAGATAACGCAGGGCGTCCCTTCGGGGACGCCCTGCGGCTTTCCGGCCCGCTCCGCCGGGCCGATCCTCCGCCCCGACCCGCGCCGATCCCCGCCCCGGCCGCGATCGGCAGCGGGCGCGGTCAGAGCGTCTGGATCGTGGCGATGCGCTCCTCGAGTTGCTCGATCGTCGCCTGGGCGCTCGGTGGGCCGCCACAGCGCCGGCGCAGCTCAGCGTGGATCTTGCCGTGCGGCAGCCCGGTGCGGTGATGATGAGCGGCCACGAGGGCGTTCAGCTGGCGCCGCAGGACGACGCGCTTCTCCCCGGTCGTACGCGGGCCGGCCTGCTGCGCCGGCGCCACCGGTTCCGACGTCGCCACCGGCCGCCGGCGGGCCGCCGCGACCTGCTCGGCCTGGCGCTTGGACAGCAGCGTGGACACCTGGTCCGGCGTGAGCAGGCCCGGCAGGCCCAGGTACTCCTCCTCCTCCGGGGTGCCGGCCTGGACCGGGCTGCCGAACGAAGCACCGTCGAAGATCACCTGGTCGAGCTCGGCGGTGGCGGAAAGCGCCTCGAACTTCTTCTCCAACTCGCCGCTGGCCTGCTCGTTGCGCTGCGCCCGCTCGAGGAGGTCGTCGTCGAAGCCCTCCCGTTTCTGCGACTGGCCCAGGACGTGGTCGCGCTCGACCTCCATCTCGCTGGCCAGCGCGAGCAGATGCGGCACGCTGGGCAGGAACACCGTGGCCGTCTCGCCGGAACGGCGGGCCCGCACGAAGCGGCCGATCGCCTGGGCGAAGAACAGCGGGGTGGAGGCGCTCGTGGCGTAGACCCCGACGGCCAGGCGCGGGATGTCGACGCCTTCCGACACCATCCGGACCGCGACCAGCCAGCGCCGGTCCGACGCGGCGAACTCCGCGATCCGGCCGGAGGCGCCGACGTCATCGGACAGGACCACCGTGGACTTCTCACCGGTCGCCTGTTCGAGCAGCTTCGCGTACGCCCGGGCACTCTGCTGGTCGCTCGCGATGACCAGACCGCCGGCGTCGGCCATGCCGCCGGCCCGCAGCACCTGCAGGCGCGCGTCGGCGGCCCGCAGCACCTGCGGCATCCAGTCGCCGCGCGGGTCCAAGGCGGTACGCCAGGCCTGCGCCACGAGGTCCTGGGTCATCGGCTCGCCGAGCCGGGCGGCCAGCTCGTCGCCCGCCGACGTGCGCCAACGGGTCTCCCCGGAGTACGCGAGGAAGATCACCGGCCGGACGACCCCGTCGTGCAGCGCATCCGAGTACCCGTAGATGGTGGCCGCCTTGGAGCGGGCCAACCCGTCGGAGCCGCGCTCGTACTGCACGAACGGGATCGGGTTGTCGTCGGAGCGGAACGGGGTGCCGGTGAGGGCGAGCCGGCGTACCGCGGGCTCGAAGGCGGCCTTCACCCCGTCGCCCCAGGAGCGGGAGTCGCCCGCGTGGTGGATCTCGTCGAGGATGACCAGCGTCCGGCGGGTCATCGTGCGCCGCCGGTGCACCTGGGGTGCCATGCCGACCTGGGCGTACGTGAGGACCGCGCCGTGGAAGTCGGCCGAGGAGTGCACGTCGGCGTTGCGGAAGGTCGGGTCGAGCTGGATGCCGACGCGGCCGGCCGCCGTGGACCACTGGTTCTTGAGGTGCTCGGTCGGGGTGACCACGGTCACCGCGTCGACCGTGCCGTCGGCAAGCAGCTCAGCGGCGATCCGCAGGGCGAAGGTCGTCTTTCCGGCGCCGGGGGTCGCGACGGCGAGGAAGTCCTCGCTGCGCCGGCGCAGGTACTCCACGAGCGCCCGGCGCTGCCATGCCCGCAGGTTCGGGCTGGCTTCCGGTGCTGGACGCGGCGGCATGCACTCCCCTCCCACGGGCGCAACACAAAGCAGCCCCCGCGGCCGGCGGCCGCGAAGGCGGTTTCAGCTTAGCGGCCAACCCCGGAGCGGGTCGCGAGCCACGCTCCGGGAGCCGCGTCGAATCCCGGCGCTACTCCGGGATCTCCTCGTCGTAGATGCGCTTGCAGTCGGGGCAGACCGGGAAGCGCTTCGGGTCGCGCGAGGGCACCCAGAGCTTGCCGCAGAGGGCGCGCACCGGCGTGCCCTCCACCATCGCTTCCATGAGCTTGTCCTTCGGAACGTAGTGCGAGAAGCGCTCGTGGTCGCCCTCGTCGAGGCGGTAGTCGGTGCGTTCCTCGACGATCGTCTCGGTCTTGGACTCGGGACCAGTGGTCACCGCACGCTCCCATCTACAGGGGCGACGCCGCGCGCCGCCGCCGGTACGGACCCTCTAGTCTGCCAGGCCGGCCTGGAGATCCGCGGACGTAGGGTGGCAGCGTGGACGAGCACGGGATCACCCACGGCGCGGAGGTGGCGGCCGCCCTGGCCGTGGGCCGGCCCGTGGTGGCGCTGGAGAGCACGATCGTGTCGCACGGGCTGCCCCGTCCCGACAACCTCAAGATCGCTCAGGAGATCGAGGAGACGGTGCGGGCGGCGGGCGCGGTGCCGGCCACGATCGGCATGGTGGCCGGCCGGCTCACCGCCGGGCTGGACGAGGCGCAGTTGACCAGGCTGGCGACCCGCGACGACGTGGTCAAGCTGTCGGTACGTGATCTGGCGGTCGCGGCCGCAGCCGGGGCGGACGGCGCGACCACGGTAGCGGCGACGGCGGCGGTGGCCGCCCGCGCCGGCATCCCGGTCTTCGCCACCGGCGGGCTGGGCGGCGTGCACCGGGCCGCGGCGGAGAGCTTCGACGAGTCCGCGGACCTGCCCGCCCTCGCGCACACGCCGGTCGCGGTGGTGTGCGCCGGCGTCAAGTCGATCCTCGACGTGGGTGCCACCCTCGAACGCCTCGAAACGTTGGGGGTTCCGGTCGTCGGGTACCGCACCCGGCGGTTTCCCGGCTTCTACCTCACCGACAGGGGGCACGACCTGGACTGGTCGGTCAGCTCGCCGGAGGAGGTCGCCGCGATCCTGCGGGCCCGCGCGCGCCAGGGCGTGTCCCGGGCCGGCCTGATCGTGGCCAACCCCCTGCCGGCCGACGAGCAGCTCGACCCGCAGCTGCACGACCGGGTACTCGCCGACGGGCTTGCCGGGCTGGCCCGCGCGGGGATCACCGGCAAGGCGGTCACCCCTTACCTGCTCGCGCACTTCCACGCCGCCACCCAGGGCGCCAGCCTCGCGGTCAACGTCCGGATCATCCTGCGCAACGCCGATCTGGCCGCGCGGATCGCGATCGCCGCCGCGTGAGCCGGGTCGTCGTGGTCGGCGACCTCGTCACCGACGTGCTCGCGTTGCACGCGCCACCGTTGGCGGTCGGCTCCGACACCGCGGCCCGGGTGCGGATCCGCGGCGGTGGCTCGGGCGCCAACACCGCTGCCTGGCTGGCGGCTCTGGGCGTACCGGTGACGCTTGTCGGGGTGGTGGGTGACGACGAGGCCGGGGCCGCCCGCGTGGCCGAGCTGGCCGCGGCCGGGGTGGATTGTGCGGTGCGGCGCGCCGAAGGCGCGGCGACCGGCAGCGTGGTGGTGCTCTCCGACGGCACCGAGCGCACGATGCTCAGCGACCGGGGCGCCAACCTGATCCTCTCACCCGAGGATGTGAACCCGGCGTTTACCGGGGCGCGTCACCTGCACCTGTCCGGTTACGTGCTGCTCGACGAGCGGTCCCGAGCGGCCGGGCGGCACGCGCTGGCCGCCGCCGCGGCGCACGGCCTGACCATCAGCGTCGACGCGGCGTCCGCGGGCCCGCTGCGGCGCGCCGGGGAGTTTCTTTCCTGGGTATGCGGAGCCGACGTGCTCCTGGCGAACCTTGCCGAGGCCGCGGTGCTGGCCGGTCCTGGACCGGCTGCCGAACTCGCCGCCCGGCTCGCGTCGGAGGTGGCGCACGCCGTCGTGAAATGCGGCCCGGAGGGGGCGGTGTGGGCGTCCGCGGACGGCGTGGTGTCCGCGCCGGCGCTGCCGGTCGAGGTGGTCGACGTGACGGGCGCCGGCGACGCGTTCGCGGCCGGTCTACTGGCGTCCTGGCTGGCCGGCGGCTCCCCGGTCGAGGCGCTAGCGGCGGGTGCGCAGGCCGCGGCCGCGGCGGTCTCCGTGGTCGGCGGGCGACCCTAGTCGTCGGCGTCGATGACGGTCGGCTCCCGGGTCGGGGCGATCGCGTTCGGCGGCGGGGCCTCCGCACGGGCGTGGCGGAACCGGCGCGACAGCCGGTGCTCCTCCTTGGGCGGCCGGTCGTTGGCGAGGATCACGGCCAGCCACGGCAGGAGCACCATCGCGACCACGCAGAGGATCAGCCACAGCGGCAGCAGTGGCACATGGCTACCGACCAGCACCGCCGCGACGATGAGCAGGACGGCACGGGTCGACATCATGATCAGGTACCGCACCTGGCGGCTCCTGAGCTGGTCATCCTGACTACGTTCGGCGTCGGTGATCACCACCGGGCGCTGCGCCCCTCGTTTCACCTGTCCGCCCCTCTGAGCCGGAGTCTCCCTGCCGAGTCTTGCACCGTGCCGGGGTGCCGACCACGATCGGGGTGGCTTTCGCCACCCCGATCACAGGTGATACGGCTATCGACGGTCGTCCGGACGCGCCACCTCGGGGCGCGGGCCGGCGACCGCGTCGCGGATCTCGCGCAGGAGCATTACCTCCTCGCTGGGGGCCTTGGGCCTTGGCTCCTGGCCGCGGGCGCGCCGCTCGGCCAGCTTGTTGACCGGCAGGACGACCACGAAGTAGAGCGCGGCCGCGGTGATGAGGAACGTGATCACGGCGTTGATGAACGACGCCCAATCGAACGGCTGCCCGTTGATGTGGAACACGCCGCTCTTGACCGGGTCTCCGCCGCCGCTGAGCGCCCGGATCAACGGCTCCAGGAACGACTTGGTGAACTGGCCGACCAGGGCCGTGAACGCGGCGCCGATGACGATGCCGACCGCCAGGTCGACAACGTTTCCGCGCATGATGAAGTCTTTGAAACCACGCAGCATTGGGCCTCTCCCGAAGGTCCGAGGGGGTGGACGCGAATCACCCTAAGGTGACGCTCGACCGTCCGCACCTCACGACGCGGTCACCCGTTGGCGGCGGCCTTCATCTGCTTCTTGTAGTCGCGGACCTCCGCCAGCGAGCCCTCGTCGGTGATGTCGGCGACCGAGCGGTGCGCGCCCTCCTCGCCGTACGCGCCGGCCGCCGCACGCCAGCCCGGCGGCGTCACGCCGTACTGCTTGCCGAGCAGCGCCACCATGATCTGCGCCTTCTGCTTGCCGAAGCCGGGCAGCCCGCCCACCCGCTTCAGCAGGTCCTTGCCGTCCTTGGCCTCGGTCCACACTCGGGAGGCGTCGCCGTCGTAGCGCTCGACCAGCAAGCGGCAGACCTCCTGCACGCGGAAGGCCATCGCCTTCGGGAAGCGGTGCAGTGCCGGCGTCCGGCTGAAGAGTTCGGTCAGGTCGTCCTGGTCGTAGGTCGCCAGCTCGTGTGCGTCGAGGGCGTGGCCGAGCCGCTGCTCCAGGACATACGGGGAGCTAAACGCCTTCTCTAACGGCACCTGTTGATCGAGGACCATGCCGATGAGCAGGGCCAGCGGGTTGCGCTGCAGCAGGTCGTTGGCCTCGGTCGGGATGGGCAGCGAGAGCGTCATGGCGTATATCGTGCCCGCTTTGTGGCGGGCGCGGCACCGACCCTGTGGATCGGTGCAGCGCCCGAGTCGGTCAGGTGCCGACCGGCCGGCCGTCGAGCCGCCACGAGACGGCCACGCCGGGCTTGGCGAAGTCGCCGTCGGGCCAGGTGGACGCGGGCTTGTCCAGCGTCGCGCCGGTGATCTCGCCGGGGTGCTGGACGGCGACGAACACCGATCGGCCATCGGCGGCGACGTACGGGCCGCAGGTCTCCGCGCCGTAGGGAACGGTCAGGAACTGCTTGACGTGACCGCGCTCCGGCCCCTCGAGGGGGACCGCGAACAGCCCGTCGTTGGACCCCAGCGCGTTGCCGTCGGTGGCGATCCACAGGTTGCCGGCACCGTCGAAGGCGACGTTGTCCGGGCAGGAGATCGGCGACACGTTCGTCTTGTCGTACCCGGCGAAGTAGGTGCTCGGATCCTTGGGGTCGCCGCAGACGAGCAGCAGGTCCCAGCTGAACGACTCGGCCCCGTTGTCGCCGCCGTCCTCGGTGATCTCGACGATGTGCCCGTGCTTGTTGGCGTTGCGCGGGTTGACCTCGTCGGCGGGCGGCTTGCCGGGCGTACCCCGCTGGGTGTTGTTGGTCATCACCGCGTAGACCTTGCCGGTCTTCGGGTTGGTCTCGACGTCCTCAGGCCGGTCCATCTTGGTCGCGCCGACCTTGTCGCCGGCGAGCCGGGTGAAGACCAGCACCTCCTCGACGCTCATCCCGGGTACGAGTGACGTGGTGCCCCGCACCAGCGGGATCCAGGTGCCGCGCCCGTTGAACGCACCGTCCGCGGGCAGCTTGCCCGTGCCGTCGATCTCGGCGGCGCTGGTGAAGTCGAACTTCGCCACGTACAGCGTGCCCGACTCGAGCAGCCGGAGGTTGTGCTGGCGGGCGCGCTGCGAGTGGCCGCGGTCCATGGGCTCGTCGGAGACGAACTTGTACAGGTAGTCGAACCGCTCGTCGTCGCCGAGGTAGACCACGGCCCGACCGTTGCGCGACAGGGTCGTCGCCGCGCCCTCGTGCTTGAACCGGCCCAGCGCCGTGTGCTTGCGCGGCCGGGAACCGGGCGTGTAAGGGTCGAGCTCGACGACCCAGCCGAAGCGGTGCGCCTCGTTGGGGTTGACGGCCAGGTCGAAGCGGCTGTCCGCGCGGTCCCACTTGCGGTTGCCCGACGGGTACCGCACCGTCACGTCGATGCCGTAGCGGGCCAGCTTGGGCTTCAGCTCGGCGGGCGCCTGGTCGCCGCCGACGAAGTACTGGTTGAAGTTCTCCTCGCCGGAGAGCACCGTGCCCCACGGGGTGGTGCCGCCGGAGCAGTTGTTGAGGGTGCCGATGACGGTCTTTCCGGCCGGATCGGCGGCGGTGCGCAGCAGCGGCGACCCGGCGGCCGGACCGACCACCGTGAATGCCGTCTCCAGCGCCGTGATCCGGCGGTTGTACCGGCGCGGGCCGCGCCCCACCGGCGCCCACTGCCCGCTGTCGCCCACCCGTTCGATCTCCAGCACGCTCAGCCCGTGCGCGGCCATCGCGACCTTGAGCTGGTCGACGGTGAGCGCGTCGAGCGAGGTGAAGCCGGGGAACATCAGCTCTTCGTTGGTGTACTCGTGGTTGGTCACGAGTAGCGCGCGGTGGCAGTGCCGGTCCAGCGGCAGGATCGTCAGGTAGTCGTTGTTGTAGCCGAACTGGCGGGCCTGGGCCTGCCAGGTCTGCCGGTGCACGTCGAACGCGGGGGCGCCGGGGACGACCGGGTCGCCCCAGCGGATCACGACCGCGGAGTCATACCCGTTCGGCACGACCAGCGTGTCGAGCTGGTTGGGTGGGATGGGCTTGAACGTCAGCGCGCCACCGGCGGCGGGGGCGGTGAGCGTCTCCACCTCGGGCAGCTCGGGAGCGGGATCGGCGGCTTCCGCGAACGCCGGTGCCGCGCCGGCCAGCCCGGCACCCGCCGCCCCGACCACGAGTGCACCGGCCCGCATCAGGCCGCGCCGGCTGAGTCCGGTGGTGACGATGTCGCCGAAGTACGGATTCTCGGACTCGTTGGGCACCGGGTGGTCACACGCGTTGCCGCACCGGTATTGGCAGGTCATGGCGCTGCGGCCGGTGTGACCGCGTCCGGCCGGGCCGATCACGGGCAACAGTCGCCGGAATTCGGGCATTCTTTGATCCCTCCGCGGGTGGGGTGCATCGCCAGCGGACGCTAGGAGCCGACCATGACCTGTTTCCGGCCACTCGCTGAACGGACAGTGAACCACGCTGGTCAGAGTGCTGTGCGCGACGTGTGCGCGGTTTGACAGCGGCGTACGCAACAGTCGTAGCCATGAACGGGACCTATGCGATCCAGGCCGACGGCCTGGTCAAACGATTCGGGTCGACGACCGCGGTCGACGGGGTGGACCTCGTGGTCCGGCCCGGCACCGTCCTCGGCCTGCTCGGCCCCAACGGGGCCGGCAAGACGACCATCGTCCGGATGCTGGCCACGCTGATCCGGCCGGATGCCGGTCAGGCCACCGTCGGCGGCCGCGACATCCGGCGCCACCCCGATCAGGTGCGGGAGCTGATCGGTCTGACCGGACAGTACGCGTCGGTCGACGAGGAGCTGACCGGGGTGGAGAACCTCATCATGATCGGCCGGCTGCTGGAACTTCCCCGGGCCGAGGCACGGGCCCGGGCCCGGGAGCTGCTCACCCGGTTCCAGCTGGCCGACGCGGCCCGCCGGGCGGTCAAGGTGTACTCGGGGGGCATGCGTCGCCGCCTCGACCTCGCGGCGAGCCTGGTCGGACGGCCGCGGATCCTGTTTCTGGACGAGCCCACCACCGGGCTGGACCCGCGCAGCCGCGGCGACGTGTGGAGCATGATCCGCGGCCTGGTGGCCGAGGGCGTCACAGTCCTGCTGACCACCCAGTACCTGGACGAGGCCGACCAGCTGGCGCACGAGATCGCCGTCATCGACCACGGCCGGCTCATCGCCAGCGGCACCGCCGACGAGCTGAAGTCCCGGGTGGGCGGCCAGACCCTGGAGGTGCGGCCTACCGAGATCGACGACCTGGGCCGCGTCGCCGAGGTGGTCCGGGCGGTCACCGGCGTCGCCCCGCTTTCGGTGCCGGAGCGCGGCATGGTGAGCGCCGCCATCGATGACCCGGCGCTGCTGCCGGCCGTGGTGCGCCGGCTCGACGACGTCCACATCACCGCGAGCGAGCTGGCGCTGCGCCGGCCCAGCCTCGACGAGGTCTTCCTGGCCCTGACGGGCCACGAGGCGCAGCAGCACGAGGCAGAGGAGAAGGCGGCATGACCAGTACGCTCACCCGGCCGGCGACCGTGGCACCGGCGGCGCCCACCCGGCGGATGAACCCGCTGCGGACCACCCGCCACTCGCTGACGCTGTTCTGGCGTAACGCGATGAAGCTGAAGCACTCGCCCGAGCAGCTGCTCGACATCACGTTGCAGCCGATCATGTTCGTGATCATCTTCGTGTTCCTGTTCGGCGGCGCGATCTCCGGCAACTGGAAGCAGTACCTGCCCTACGTGCTGCCCGGGATCATGGTGCAGACGATCGTGTTCGCCTCGATGGGCACCGGCCTGGGGCTCAACACCGACATCACCAAGGGCATCTTCGACCGGTTCCGCAGCCTGCCGATCGCCCGGTCGGCGCCACTGATCGGCACGGTGCTGTTCGACGTGGCGCGGTACCTGGTGTCCGGCCTCGTCGTGCTCGGGTTCGGCGCGCTGCTCGGTTTCGAGGTCAGGACCAGTGTCCTCGGGGTCGTGGCCGCGTTCGGTCTCATGATCGCGTTCTCGTTCGCGCTGTGCTGGGTGTGGGTGCTGCTCGGGCTCATCGTCCCGAAACCGACCACCCTGCAGGGCCTCGCGTTCGTGGTGATGTTTCCGCTCACGTTCGGCAGCAACCTACTGGTGAAGACCAGCACGCTCCCGGGCTGGTTGCAGGCCTGGGTGAAGATCAACCCGGTGACGTTCCTGTCCGACGCCGTACGCGGGCTGCTCGTGGGTGGACCGGTGGCGGACTCGGCTGTCAAGTCCCTGCTGTGGGCATTTGCGATCGTGGTGGTGTTCGCGCCGCTCGGGGTCTGGGCTTACCGGCGGCGGGCCTGATCACACCTCTCGGCAGTACGCCAGCGCGGCGTCGCGGTCCATCGTGGCGCCGCGCCCGTACGCCGCCTCGTAGCCGTCCGGGCCGAGAGCCTCCCGAGTCCGCTCCCGCGCCGCCACGACGATCGGATTGCTCAAGTCGTCCGCCCCGCGCAGGGCGCGTGCAAAGCCCAGGAGGGTCGCCGCCCGCGCCACGTCGGCGTCGACGCACGTGCACGCCAGCGCCTCCGCCACACTGGCGAGGACCGGCATGTCCTGGGCGCCGATCGCGTCGTCGAGCGCCCCCGCGCAGATCGCCCGGCCGGCCACCGGGTCGCCCGCCACGGCAACGGCCAGGCCCCTGCCGCTGGCGAGCAGTGCCCGGATCTGCGGCGGCCCGCCGACGCTGGACCCGCTGGCCGCCGCCCGGTCGTACCATTCGACAGCGGCGGCACTGTCCCCTCCGATCAGCGCGGCTTCCCCGAGCGCCATCTCGGCGAACAGCACCAGGTGGTTGCTCCCCCGGCGTCGCGCGGCCGCCCGGACGTCGGACAGCTCGGCCACGGCGCCGGCGGTGTCCCCGGCCCGGGCCCGCCGGGTCGCCAGGCGCACGCGAGCCTCCAGGACCTCGTCGGCCGCGCCCAGCTCGACGACCAGCCGCAGGGACTCCTCCAGCGCCGCCACGGCGCCGGTGCGGTCACCGCGCATCTCGCGCAGCTCCGCCAGCGAACCGACCGACGCCGACTGCCCCCACCGGTCGCCCACCTGGCGAAACAGCTCCAGCGCCGCCGAGTGGTCGGCCTCGGCGGCCGCGATGTCGCCGCCGTCATTGAGCAAGAGATGACCCCGGATGACAAGCGAGATCGCCCGTACCCACGGGTCCGGATGGTCGAGGCGGCGGTCGACGGCCCGTGCCGCCGCCTCGTTGTCGTCGCTGAGGATGGCGGCCATCGGCTCCAGCAGGGCGAGCAGCGGGTGGGCGGCGTGCGGGTCGGGCGGCGTGACATCGGCCACCGCCCGGCGGACGGCCGCGCCGTCCGCCCGCCGGTGCTCCGACCAGTCGGCGAACTCGGCCAGGAACGTGATCACGGTGGCAATCCCGCGAGCCGGCGACGGCGGACCGGGTACGGCGAGCGCCTCCCGTACCAGCGGCAGGGTCGTGTTGATGTCCCCGCGCATGGCCCAGAACCAGCCGAGCGCGGCGACGAACCGCACGGCCGTCTCGCCGTCACCGGCCTCGATCGTGGTGTGCAGCGCGGTGGTGATGTTGTCATGGTCTTCGGTCAGCCGCGCCAGCCAGACCAGCTGGTCGGCGCCGCGCAGATGCGGCTCGGCCTCCTCGGCCAGCGCGAGGTAGTACGCGGCGTGCGCCGCCCGTACCCGTTCGGCATCGCCGGACTCCGCGAGCCGTTCGGCCGCGTATGCCCGGATCGTCTCCAGCATCCGGTACCGGACGCCGCCATCCTCTACGACCACCACCAGCGACTTGTCGACCAGCGCGGCGAGCAGGTCCATCGGGTCGGCGGGCCCACAGATCCGCTCGATGGCGGGGAGCGTCGCCGAGCCGGCGAAGACGGCCAGCCGCCGGGCGAGTACCGCCTCGTCGGCGGTGAGCAGCTCCCAGCTCCACTCGACCACGGCCCGCAGCGTGCGGTGGCGCGGCAGGGCGGCCCGGCTGCCCCCGGTCAGCAGCCGGAACCGGTCGTCGAGCCGGTCGGCCAGCTGACCCACGGTCAGCGCCCGCATCCGCGCGGCGGCCAGCTCGATCGCGAGCGGCAGGCCGTCGAGGCGCCGGCAGATCTCGATCACGTCGGCCACGTTGCCGGCGTCGACGGTGAATCCCGGCCGGACCGCGGCGGCCCGGTCGGCGAACAGCCGCAGCGCCGAGTACGGCAGCGCCTCGTCGGCGGTGGCACCGGGCACCGGCAGGGCCAGCGGCGGGACCGGGTACAGCGCCTCGCCGGTGATCCCCAGCGGCTCCCGGCTGGTGGTCAGGATCCGCACGCTCGGGCAGCTGGCCAGGACCGCGTCGGCGAGCCGGGCCGCCGCGTCGACCAGGTGCTCGCAGTTGTCCAGGATGAGCAGCAGCCGCCGCGGCCGGAGCTGGTCGAGCAGTCGCTCGGTGGCGTCGCGGGTGCGACCGGGTCGGCTGGCGGCGGCGAGCAGCGGCGCGTCCTGGGCGACCGCGGCCAGCGTGGCCGAGAAGACCTCAGCAGGGTCGGCTACACCGGCCAGCTCGACCAGCCACACGCCGTCGGGCGGGCGGTCGGTCAGCCGCGCGGCCGACTCGACCGCGAGCCGGGTCTTGCCCGACCCGCCCGGTCCGACGAGCGTCACCAGGCGGCCGTCGGCGAGCAGCTTGCCGACCTCGGCGACCCCGACCTCCCGGCCGACGAAGCTGGTCAGCTGGGCACGCAGGTTGCCCTGCGGCTCATCGGTGGTGGGCGGGGCCGGCACATCGGGCGCGCCGCGCAGGACGGCGAGGTGGGCGGCGGCCAACTCGGGGCCGGGGTCCAGCCCCAGCTCGTCGGCCAGAGCGCCGCGGGCCCGCTCGTACGCGGCCAGCGCGTCGACCTGCCGGCCGGTCCGGTGCAGCGCGGTGACCAGGAGCGCGGCGAGCCGGTCGCGCAACGGGTGCTGCCGCGCCAGCGCCATCAGCTCGGGCAGCACGTCGGCGTGGTGGCCCAGTGCGATCTCGGCCTCGGCGCGATCCTCCATGGCTGCCAGACGCAGGTCGGCGAGCCGGCTCGCGGGCACGGCCGCGAACGGCGCATCCGCGACCCCGGCCAGAGCGGGACCCCGCCACAGGTCCAGACCCTCGGTCAACACCTCGGACGCGCGTCCCGGCGCCCCCGCGGCGAGCGTCCGCCGGCCCTCCGTGGCGAGCCGTTCGAAACGGTGCGCGTCCACGTCCTCGGCCCGGGCGACCAGCCGGTACCCCGCCGGCTGCGACTCGATCAGGCCGGGGGCGCCGAGTGCGCGGCGCAGCCGGGACACCAACGACTGCAGGGCGTTGACCGCACCGCCCGGCGGGGTCTCCCCCCACAGCGAGTCCACCAGCGCGTCGACGGTGACGATCCGGCCCGGGTCCAGGGCCAGGCGGGCCAGCAGCGCGAGCAGCCGCGCGCCGCCGACCTCCAGGGCCCGGCCGGCGTCGTCGTGGACCTCGACGGGGCCCAGCAGCGCGTACCGCACGGGTTTCATTATCCGGGGTCAGCGCTCCCCGGTGTTCGGCCCGGTTGTCGCACCATGCAACCGGCCAGGCCGAGGGCGGGTCGCACCGCGGATCGAGGGCGTCGACGGGGCAGGATTGGACGGGTGACCGACGCCCTGCTGCCCTCCCCCAGCATCGACCGGCTCCGCCAGGCGCTGACCGCGCACCGGTACACGTCCACCAGCATCGCGGCCCGCATCGGCCCGGCCGCGACCGCCGCGATGAGCCACAACGACCTGCGCGCCGCGCTGCGGGCCACCGACAACGCCGACGACCCACTCGCGACCCTGATCCGTCTGTTCGTGTGCGGCCAGACCGAGCCGGCACCCGCGGTCGCGGCCGCCCTGGCCCCGCTCCCCCTCGACGCCGCCGCGGCCGCCGGACTGGTCGAGTTCAGCGGCGACGGGCTGCGCGCCGGCATCGAGATCGAGGCGTACGGCGACCAGTGGATCGTGTCCGATCTGGACGCCGCGATGCGCCCCGGCCGGCCGCTGCCGGCCGAGCACGTCCTCGGCGTCGGCGGCGCCTCGATGACCCTCGCCCAGGCCACGATCCGCCGGCCGGTGGCGACCGCGCTCGACCTCGGCACCGGCTGCGGTGTGCAGGCCCTGCACCTGTCCACGCACGCCGCCCAGGTGACCGCGACCGACCTGTCAGGGCGCGCGCTGCGCTTCGCCGCCACCACCGCCGAGCTCAACGGGCTGGACTGGGAGCTGCTGCGCGGCGACCTCACCGAGCCGGTGGCGGGCCGCCGGTTCGACCTGGTCGTCAGCAACCCGCCGTTCGTCGTCGGCCCGGGTACGACCACGCACACCTACCGCGACTCCGGGCGGGCCGGCGACGCGGTCTGCGCGGAGCTGGCCGCCGCGGCACCCCGGCTGCTCACCGACGGCGGGGTCATGCAGTACCTGGCCAACTGGGCACATGTCGTGGGCGAGGACTGGGCCGACCGCGTGGCGGACTGGGTCGCCGGCACCGGGCTGGACGCCTGGATCATCCAGCGCGAGGTCTCCGACCCGGTCGGGTACGTCAACCTGTGGCTCGCCGACGCCGCCGAGGACCCCGCGACCCAGCCGCAGCGGGCCGCCGCCTGGCTGGACTGGTTCGACGCCAACAAGATCGAGGCCGTCGGGCTGGGTCTGGTGACGCTGCGCGCGGCCGGGCACGACGATCCGACGGTACGCATAGAAGATCTCCGCCAGGCCGTGGACCAGCCGATGGGTGACCAGGTCGCGGCCTGGTTCGACCGCCAGGACTGGCTGCGCGGGCACTCCGCCGAGACGCTGCTCGCCGCGCGGCTGCGCTCGGCCGCCGGTCTGCAGCTACGCCAGGAGGCGACGCAGACGGCGGACGGCTGGCAGGTCGACCGCCAGCTGCTCGTCCAGACCGCCGGCCTGCACTGGGTGGAGCAGATCGACCCGGTCGTGCTCGGCCTGGTCGGCGGCTGCGACGGCCGGGTGGCGCTGCGCGACCAGATCGAGCTGCTCGCGACCGCCCACCAGGTCGGCCCGGCCGTCCTGGCCGAGGCGGCGGTGCCGGTCGTCGCCCACCTTGTGGAGCGCGGCTTCCTGCTGCCCGCGGAGGCGTAGCGTGCGCGCGGTGGTGCAGACGGTCAGCCGCGCCAGCGTGACCGTCGACGGCGAGACGGTCGGGGCGATCACCGACGGCCTCCTGGTCCTGCTCGGCGTCACGCACACCGACGGCGCTGCTCAGGTGGACACGCTCGCCCGCAAGGTGCACGAGCTGCGCATCCTCGACGACGAGAAGTCCGCCGCGGAGGTGGGCGCACCGCTGCTGGTGGTCAGCCAGTTCACGCTGTATGGCGACACGCGCAAGGGCCGGCGTCCCAGCTGGACCGCAGCGGCGCCCGCCGAGGTGGCCGAACCGCTGGTCACGGCGTTTGTCGAGGTCCTGCGGGCGCGCGGCGCCCTGGTCGAGACCGGCCGGTTCCGCGCGCACATGCTCGTCGAGAGCGTCAACGTCGGCCCCCGGACCGTGCTGCTGGAGGTGTGACCCGCCTTACTCCCGGATTCGTGCCACCGGATCGCCGCCTCACCCCGGCTTCACGCCCCCTGAGCAAAGCTGACTTCCACAAGGATGCGCCACTTTGTCAACGGGGAGGCGAGAAGAGTGGCCCAGCAGCTGATCGACCTGAAGTCCCACAACCGCGTAGGTGTGGACGCCTCAGGGTTCGACGCCGCGGACATCGACGCGGTAGAGGCGTCCGAACAAGCCTCGGGGGTGGACGAGCGAGGGGTCTCGGCCGATCTGGTCCGGGCCTACCTCAACGGGATCGGCCGCACCAAGCTGCTCACCGCCGCACAGGAGGTCGAGCTCGCGAAGCGGGTCGAGGCCGGTCTGTACGCCGAGGAGAAGCTGAGCGCGCTCGTCGACACCGACGAGTTGCGCGCTGACCTGCACATCATCGCCGCCGAAGGTCGGGCGGCAAAGGATCACCTGCTCGAGGCCAACCTGCGCCTCGTGGTGAGCATCGCGAAGCGCTACACGGGCCGGGGCATGGCGTTCCTGGACCTGATCCAGGAGGGCAACCTGGGCCTCATCCGCGCCGTCGAGAAGTTCGACTACACCAGGGGCTACAAGTTCTCCACGTACGCCACCTGGTGGATCCGCCAGGCCATCACCCGCGCCATGGCCGACCAGGCCCGCACCATCCGCATTCCGGTGCACATGGTGGAGCAGGTCAACCGGATGGTCCGCGCGCGGCGCGACCTCTCCACGACGCTCGGCCGGGAGCCGACCATCGCGGAGATCGCGGAGCACCTGGGGGTCCAGGAGTTCCAGGTCATCGAGCTGATCTCGTACGACCGGGAGCCGGTTAGCCTCGACCAGACCGTGGGTGAGGACGGCGAGAGCGCGCTCGGCGACTTCGTCGCCCGCGTCGACCCGAGCGAGGAGCCCGGCGACAGCGTCTCCAACGGCATGCTACGCAGTGAGGTGGAGATCGTGCTCTCCACGCTGTCCCAGCGCGAGCAGGCGGTGATCCGCCTGCGGTTCGGCCTCGACGACGGCCGCCAGCGCACGCTCGACGAGGTGGGCCGCGAGTTCGGCCTGTCCCGTGAGCGCATCCGCCAGATCGAGAAGGTGACGCTGCTCAAGCTGCGGCACCCGTCGCGGGCGAAGCGCCTCGAGGCGTACGCCAGCTGACCACTCACCCTTGCGCCGACGACTCTTGCGCCGATCAAGGAGAAAGTGACGCGGTTTGAAGATCAAACCAGGTAGATAACTCCAAGATCGGCGCAGGTAACGGGGGTTAACGCAGGCGGCGCGGTCCGGTGTCGGGCCGCGCCGCCGGCGTTCCCATGTGGACACCCGCGTGCAGCACGGACAGCCCGTCGGGCCGCGCGAGCACCGGGTTGAGCTCCAACCGGTGCAGCTGCGGGTGCTCGTCGGCCAGCAGCCCTACCCGGAGTACGAGATCGGCGAGGGCACCCAGGTCGACCGGGGCGCCACCCCGGTACCCGGTGAGCAGCGGCGCGGCGCGCGGCGCGCGGACCAGCGTGGCCGCGTCCCGATCGGTGAGCGGCACCGGCCGCCAGGCCCGGTCGCCCATCAGGTCGCTGGCGACGCCGCCCAGCCCGAAGCCGACGACCGGCCCGAACGCGGGGTCGTCCACCGCCTCCACCACGCAGCCGACGCCGGGCGCGACCATAGGCTGCACCGACACCTCCACGCCCTCGCCGAAGAGGCGCTGCAGCTCGTCGTACGCGCGGATCACATCGGCAGCGTCGGCGAGGTCGAGGCGGACCGCGCCGAGGTCGATGCGGTGGCGCCACGGTGAGCGGGCCACCTTGATCGCCACGGGGAACCCGATCTCCGCGGCGATCGCGGCCACCGCCTCGGCCGGCCCGCTCGTCGGCCGGCTCGGGACGACCCGGATGCCGTAGCAGGCGAGCAGCTCGTCGAGTTCCCCCCGGTCGCCGAGGGTACGGTTGGCGGCCGCGGCCAGCTCGGCGACGATCAGCCGCGCCCGGTCGGGGTCCACGTCGGGCAGCTCGGGCACTGTGCCCGCCGGCTCCCGGCGCCACGCGGCGTAGCCGGCGACCCGGCCCAGCGCGCGGACCGCCTCCTCCACGGTCGGGTAGATGGGCAGCATGCCCGGGCCGGACGGCTCGCCCGAGCGGCCGGGCTCGCCGGGAAACACGGCGAGTACCGGCTTGTCGCTGCCCGCGGCCGCCTCCCGGATGTCGTCGGCGATCGTGTCGGTGTCCCACTCCTCGGCGAGCGCCGGTGCGTATGCCACGACGAGCGCGTCCACCCGCGGGTTGTCCAGCGCCTCGGTCACCGCGTCGCGGAGCGCGGCGGCGTCCGCGGTCGGGCCGACGTCGTGCGGGTACCCGGGCGCGAACTCCAACCCGAACGCGGGGGCGGTGCCGGCCGCGAGCGCACCGAGCGCGGCGGCGTTGGTCACCACCCCGAACCGCCGGCCCGCCGGCAGCGGCTGGCCGGCCAGCAGCAGGCCGACGTCGAACAGCTCCGCGACGGTGTCGACCCGGATCACGCCGGACTGGGCGAACAGCGCGGCCACGCCCCGGTCGTCCGGCCCGGGGGCGACCGCCTCGAGTGCGGGCGGGCGCACCGCCCCGGCGACCGCGACGACCGGCTTGCGCCGGGCCAGCTCCCGGGCGATGCGGGCGAACTTGCGCGGGTTGCCGAACGTCTCCAGGTAGAGCAGCACCACGTCGGTGCCGGGGTCATGCCGCCAGTACTGCAACAGGTCGTTGCCCGAGACGTCGGCCCGGTTGCCGGCCGACACGAAAGTCGACAGCCCGAGCCCGCGCCGGTCGGCCTGCCCGAGCAGCGCGGTGCCCAGCGCCGCGGACTGGCTGAAGAAGCCCACCCGCCCGGCGCGCGGCAGCTGCGGGGCGAGGGTCGCGTTGAGGCGCACGTTCGGGTCGGTGTTCGCGATGCCCAGGCAGTTCGGGCCGACCAGGCGCATGCCGTAGCCGCGCAGCGTGCGTACCAGCCGGGCCTGCGCCTCGGCGCCCTGCGGGCCGGCCTCGGCGAAACCGGCCGAGACCACGACCAGGCCGTGCACGCCGGCCTTCGCGCAGTCGGCGACAACGTCGAAGACCTTGTCGGCGGGCACGGCGACCACGGCCAGGTCGACCGGTCCCGCGTCCTCAAGCGACGGGTACGCGCGCAGCCCGTCCACTTCGGTCGCGGTCGGATGCACCGGCACGATCGGGCCGGCGAAGCCGCCGGCGCGCAGGTGGCGCAGGAGCGCGACGCCGACACCCACGCCCCGCGACGAGGCGCCGTAGACCGCGACCCCGGCGGGCGCCAGCAGCCGCCTGATCGAGGCGGCCTCCGCCCGGTGTTCGCGCGCCCACTGCACCTTCAGCGACTGCGCCGTCGGGGCGATCGGGAACGACAGGTGCACCACGCCGTCGGCGTACTGCCGCTCGACCGAGTAGCCGACATCGGCGAAGACCCGCAGCATCGTGGAGTTCATCGGGAGTACCTCGGCGACGAACCGGGTGATGCACTCCTCGCGGGCGGCCGCGGCCAGGTGCTCCAACAGGGCCGATCCCAGCCCGCGGCCCTGGTAGGCGTCCGCGACGACAAGCGCCACCTCGGCCTCCGAGGCTCCTTCGCCCAGCCGGTCGTAGCGGCCGACCGCGAGCAGTTCGTCGTCGAGCTCCACCACGAACGCCTCGCGATTGCGGTGGTCGACGTTGACGAAGTGCTGCAGCTCGCGGGGCGAGATTCGCGGGTACGGGGAGAAGTAGCGCAGGTAGCGGGTGCGCTCGGACAGCCGGGAGTGCAGATCCACGATCTTGTCGGCGTCGTCGGGACGGATCTGCCGCACACACGCGGTCGATCCGTCGGCGAGCATGATGTCGGCGGTTCTCTCGGCGGTCGGCTCGCTCATGCCGGCGCCTCGCTCCGCTCGCCCCCGTCATGAGGCTCCACCGCACTGAGCCAATCGATTCGCTCGCTACGCTCGCTCATGCCAATCAGTCTCGCGGGTCGGCCGGGTCGAGGCCGAGCAGCGGGAACACCGCCTGCCTGGTGGCCAGGATGGCCCGGTCGACCGCGTCGGGAGCGTCGAATCCGGGCGACCACGGCTCGTAGGCCGGGTCCGCGCCGTCGGTCATCGTGGCCGGGCTGGGCCGGTCGGGACAGCGCCTCGCGGCCAGCTCCCGCCACTCGTCAGGTATCTCCGTCCCCGGGTCGATCGGGTCGCCGGTGACGATCGCGAGCAGGTGCGTCCAGGCCCGTGGGACCGCCTCGACCAGGGCGTACCCGCCGCCGCCGGTGGCGACCCAGCGGCCGTCGCAGAGCTCCTCGGCGAGCGCCCGCAGCGCCAGGTAGGTGGCCCGCTGGCCGTCGACGGACAGCCGCAGGTCGGCGAGCGGGTCGAGCCGGTGCCCGTCGGCGCCACACTGGGTCACCAGCAACTGCGGGCTGAACGTGCGCAGGGCGCTCGGCACAATGGCGTGGAAGGCACGCAGCCAGCCGGCGTCGCCCGTACCCGGGGGTAGTGCGATGTTGATCGCGGTGCCCTCGGCGCCCTTGCCGCCGGTCTCGGCCGGATAGCCGGTGCCCGGAAACAGGGCGAGCGGCGTCTCGTGCAGGCTGATGGTCATGACCCGCGGGTCGTCGTAGAAGATCTCCTGCACGCCGTCGCCGTGGTGGACGTCGACGTCGACGTACCCGATCCGCCCGGCACCGAGGTCCAGCATGCGGGCGACGGCGATGGCGGGATCGTTGTAGATGCAGAAGCCCGAGGCGTAGTCGGGCATCGCGTGGTGCAGCCCGCCGCTGACGCTCACCGCGCGGGGCACCTCGCCACGCCAGACCGCCTCCGCGGCACGCAGGGTGGCGCCGGCGACCAGCGCGCTGGCCGCGTGCATACCGGGAAAGTACGGGTTGTCCGGAGTGTTGAGGCCGTGGCCGTGGCTGGCCGGCGTCACCTTCTTCACGGCGTCGATGTAGCCGGGCGTGTGCACCAGCAGCAGTGCCGCGTCGTCGGCCGGGGCCGGGGCTTCGAGGTGGACGCCGGGACGGTCGAGGACGCCGAGGAGGCGGGCCAGCGCCATGGTCAGCTCGATGCGCACCGGGTCCATGGGGTGCTCGCCGAGATCGTAGGCGAGCAGGGCCTCGTTCCAGACCACCAGCGTCTCGGTCATGCTCTTCTCTCTCTTCTCGCCGATCTTGGAGTAGTTCGGTCGGCTCGGAGATCGCAGTGATCTGGCTAGTCCAAGATCGGCGCCGTTGTCAGGGGCCGGTGGCGATCGGGCGGGCCGCGTCGGTGATCCAGTGGCTCCACGAGCCTACGTAGAGGGCGGGTTCGTAGCCGGCCACGGTCAGCGCGAGGGCCAACTGGGCGGCAGTCACACCCGAGCCGCAGTAGGCGCCGACCGGCACCGCGTCGCGTACCCCCAGGTCCTGGAACATAACGCGCAGCTCGGCCGGTGTGCGCAGCCGGCCGTCGGCGTCGACGGTTTCCGCGGCGGGCAGGTTGAGCGCACCGGGGATGTGCCCGGCCACAGGGTCGACCGGCTCGGTCTCGCCCCGGAAGCGCTCCGCGACGCGGGCATCGAGCAGCACCTCGACCCGGGAGAGGTCATCGGCGTCGAGCACGGGCAGCGCGCCGGGGCGCAGCGTCATGTCGCCGGGGACCGGTCGGGCCGCCTCGGTGGTGGTCGGCCAGGGCCAGGCGGCGTACCCGCCGTCGAGGACCCGCACGTCGGTGAGCCCGGCCCAGCGCAGGATCCACCAGGCGCGGGCCGCGGCGCCGGTCGGCGGGGCGCCGCCGGCGTCGTAGACAACGACCGGGTGGCCCTGCCGTACGCCGGCGCGGCGCAGCGCCTCCTGGAGGCGGGCCGGGTCGGGCAGCGGGTGGCGACCGCCCGCGCCGGGCGGGCCGGCCAGGTCGGCGTCCAGATCGAGGAAGACCGCGCCGGGCAGGTGACCGGCCTGGTAGGCGGCCCGGTCGGCACCGGCGAGCGTCCAGCGCACGTCGAGCAGGACCGGCGGATCGGGCGTCGCCAGCCGGTCGGCAAGGTCGGTCGCGTGGATGACATCCCGCCGGTCGGTCACGAACTCAGTCTGTCGTATGCAAGGGGTAGCATGTGCGACCGGGAGGAGAGTTTTGAACGACCTGGTCGACACCACCGAGATGTACCTCCGCACCATCCTCGAGTTGGAGGAGGAGGGGGTCGTGCCCCTGCGCGCCCGCATCGCCGAGCGCCTGAGGCAGAGCGGCCCGACCGTGAGCCAGACCGTCTCCCGCATGGAGCGTGACGGGCTGCTGACCGTGGAGGGCGACCGCCACCTGCACCTCACCGAGCTCGGCCGCGGCCATGCGGTCGCGGTCATGCGCAAGCACCGCCTCGCCGAACTGCTGCTGGTCAACGTCATCGGCATGCCCTACGAGGAGGCCCACGACGAGGCCTGCCGCTGGGAGCACGTTATGAGCCAGTCCGTCGAGCAGCGGGTCTACGAGCTGCTCGGCCGGCCCACCCGGTCGCCCTACGGCAACCCGATTCCCGGCCTGGCCGAGTTCGACGCGGCCGCCGGCACGGTCGCCCCGACCGCCGGCGAGGGTGAGCGCAACCTGGCGTTCCCCGGGCTCGCGGGCCCCGTCGTCGTCAGCCGCATCTGCGAGAGCGTGCAGACCGACGTCCGCGTGCTCCGGCAGCTGCACGCCGCAGGCATCGACCCCGGCGTCAAGGTCACCGTCGCCCAGGAACGCGACTCCGTGCGCATCGACCGCGACGGCGAGGAGATCCGCCTCCCCCGCGAGGTAGCGTCCCGCGTCTTCGTCGCCGTCGGGTGAGCGAGGCGTAGCGCCGCGCCGTCTGGAGCCACGAGACGCGCCGGCGAAGCCGCTGCGCGGATCGGGGCGAAGACGGCGCATCGAGGCGCGAAGCGGAGCGAACCAGAAATACAGCCGAGCGAACCAGGATTAAAGGCTTGACTGGTCGATCTTCTTGGCCAGGGTGATCAGCTTCGGGGTCACGGCGGCGGCCTCGGCGGGCGGGGCTGCGGGCGCGCAGCGGTAGCGCAGCGTGAGCAGCCGCCCGTCACCGGACAGCCAACCCACCTCGGCGCCCGGGCCGGCGTCCGCGGCGGCGGGCAGGGCGGACGAGTAGGCCTGGCGGCCGAGCCCCGGGACACCGGTCGAACCCTTGGGCGCGACCGCACCTTGGAAGACGCCCGGGTCGGCGTCGGTCCCGGTCACCGCGACCATCAGGTCCGGATAGCTGGCTCCGGCGGCCTGCAGAACGCAGGTGAAGGTGCCGTCCTGGTTACCGGCGGCGGACACGTCGAACGAGGTGCCCACGATCTGCTCGACGACCTCGAAGTCGAAGAGATAGCAGGCGCCGCCGGCGGCGGATGCCGGCAGCCTGTTGGACTTCGACGTGTTGGCGGTCGCCCGGGGATGCGCCTCGGCTCCCTCGCAGGCGGCCGTGCCGAGGAGGGCGAGCGCCAGGGCGACGGCGACGCCAGCCGTCCTGCCGGTCCCGAACACCATCGACCTCCCCTCCGCCGACGCATCACCGTACGGGGTCGGCGGCGGGGACGGAACCGGCGCTATCCCACCTGACGGGATCCGCACGGATGTAACGCAACTGCGACTATTCATGCGGAAGCCGGGACACCACGTAACCGGCGATCTCCAACGCGCTGGTAGCCGCCGGTGACGGAGCGTTGATGACGTGTATCTGCCGGCCCTCGGTGACGATGAGGAAGTCGTCGACCAGGTCGCCGTTGCGCAGGACCGCCTGGGCACGGACCCCGGCCTCGGCGGGTACGAGATCGTCCTCGCGGATGTCGGGCACGAGCCGGGCGAGGCTCGCCGCGAACCGCCGGCGCGACAGTGAGCGCCCCAGCTCGGTCAGGCCGTACCGCAGATGCCGCCGGCCCAGCCGCCACAGCCCTGGATAGGTGGCGGCGTCGAGGACGTCCCGCGGGTTGACGCGCGACCACCGGTACCCCTCGCGGGCGAGTGCCAGCACGGCGTTGGGGCCGGCGTGCACACTCCCGTCGATCATGCGGGTCAGGTGCACGCCGAGGAACGGCAGCGCGGGGTCGGGCACCGGGTAGATCAGCCCCCGGACCAGGTCCCGCCGCTCGGGGCGCAGCTCGTGGTACTCGCCGCGGAACGGCACGATCCGGGCTGGCGGCCGGATGCCGGCCAGCCGGGCCACCCGGTCGGCGTGCAGGCCCGCGCAGTTGACGACCACGTCGGCGGGGATGTCGCCCGCGGATGTGACGACCAGCCCGTCGCGCAGGTCGACCACCCGCTCGCCGAGGCGCAGCCGCACCCCGGCCGCCTCCAGCAGCTTGGCGAGCGTCTCGCAGACGACCCGGAAGTCGACGATGCCGGTCGACGCCACGTGCAGCGCCGCGACACAGGCCACGTGCGGCTCGTGCTCGCGCGCTTGGGCCGCGTCCAGCAGCCGTACCGGAAGCTGGTTCTGCCGTGCCCGCTCGTGCAGGGCGTGCAGCCGCGGCAGCTCGGCGGTGTCGGTAGCGACGATGAGCTTGCCGCAGACGTGCACCGGTACGCCGTACTCCTGGCAGAAGCGCACCATCGACTGGCTGCCGGCGCGGCAGAGCCGGGCCTTGAGGCTGCCCGGCCGGTAGTAGACGCCGGCGTGGATCACGCCCGAGTTGTGCCCGGTCTGGTGGGCGCCGACGACCGGCTCCTTCTCCACCACGGTGATCTCGTCGCCCGGCCGCTCGCTCGCCAGCCGGTGCGCCACGGCCAGCCCGACGATGCCGCCTCCGATAACCACGTACCTCATGGTTGGAGCCGCACCACCTCGACACGATCCGGGTACCGGCTGAGCATGAGCTTCGCCGCCTCGATGTTGGTCAACGCGTCCGGGTCGCCGAACGCCGCCGGGTCGACCCCGGCGCCGGGCACCGGGCGGTGCGGGTGTTCGCGGTCGAGCACCAGGAAGCTCGCGTGCGGGTTCTGCACGAAGAACCGCACCGGTGCCCCGCTGGTGCGCACCATGCGGTCGAGGTCGTCGAGCGTGCGCGGTGGGCCGCCGGGCGAGACGAACACGTACCACGGCTCGCTGCGGACGTAGTTGCGCTGCATGGCCGCGGCGAAGAGGGTGGCGTAGAAGTTCGCGTAGGGCGTGCGGGCGAGGACCACGTTGGCCCTGCCCCCGCCGTCGGGGTAGAGCCGGGTGAGCCGGATCGCCTCCCGGCCACCGCCCGGCGACCCCTTCTCCAGGCCGATGCCATAGCGCACGCCGTGGCTGCCCAGCCACTCGTCGTGCCAGCGGCCGCCGAGACCGGCGAGAAACAGGGTGACGGCCACGGCACCGGCCACGCCCGGGGCCAGCCGCCGCACCGCGCTGTCGGCCGTCAGGTGGACTCTCGGCAGCAGGCGGGCGGCCGAGCCGAGGGCGACCAGCGTCACCACGAGAAGCATGTGCACGAGCTTCTCGAAGTAGTACACGCTGTGGCCGACCGTCGCGTACTGGTAGATCAGCAGGAGGGCGACCAGCGTGCCCGCGACCGCTACCTCGAACAGGAGTATCCGGCGCGCCGGCGAGCGCAGCCCGCCGCGCGTGAGCAGCCCGGCGAACGTCGCCACCAGGACCATGACGATGACGGCGCGGTCGGACGCGAACGCGGTGCCCGGCGCGAGCAGGAGGTTGCCCGTACCCGAGGGCTTGTTGACCAGCGGGGTGACCACCAGTAGCGGCATGAACGCGGCCGCGGCGAGGAACGTGCGGGGCCGCCGGCGCAGCCGGTGGCGGGACATCCAGACCCACGCCGTGGTGACGAGCGCCGCGTAGGGCAGGAACAGGTGGTAGGTGAACGAGATGCCCACCAGCAGCGCGGCCACGGTGACGAGCTGCTCCCCGGTGGCCGCCAGGGGCCGGGCCAGCACCGCCGTCAGGATCGCGACCAGTGCCAGGCCGAGCAGCTCGTTGGGGTACCCGCGCAGGAACAGCGTGAGCAGGTCGCCGAAGTAGAGCACGCCGACGAGCGTGGCCAGCACGGGCAGCAGGGTCGCCGCCGTCGGTCCCGGGCCGCTGACCCGCCGGGCCGCCCAGAGCACGGCGAGCACGAAGAAGACGTACGTGCCGTAGTGGCACCACAGCAGCGCGTTCATCGCGCCGACCCCGTCGGCATTGGCGTCCGACGAGCGGGCGAAGCGGTCGAGCAGCGCGTAGAGCAGGTGGGCGCCCTGCGGGTAGTTCTGCATGCCGGCGCCGTAGCCCTCCGGCACCGACGGATGGAGGAACGCGTACCCCCCGACGCGGCCGATCATGTCGAAGAGCAGGAAGTGCCGGGCCATGTCCTCGCCGGTGGCCACGATCCCGATCCGCGCGCCGACGTCGCGCAGCGCGAACGGCACGTACGTCACGATCGCGACACCGGCAGCCGCCAGCCACACCGCCACGTCGCCCGGGGGCAGGCGGCCTGGCCCAGCCGGCACTGCCGGCCGCCGCCCGGTCACCGCGGCGAAACCGATGAACGCGGAGAACGCGGTGCCCGCCACCGCAACCGGGTGCAGGTGCCACGGCCACACGGAGAGCAGGAAGCCGGCGACGCAGAGCACGCCGAACAGCTGGGCGGCGGCGAGGACCAGCCGGTCGAGCGGCGTGCGGCCGGCGCGCTGCAGCGACATCAGGCCGAGCACGACGAGCGGCGGCAGCAGCCAGTCCAGCCCCAGCAGATGTGTGGCCAGGGGTAACAGCCACGCGGCAGCGAACGCGCCCACCCAGCGGCGGATCGGCACGGGCGGGCGCTCCGCCGGCCGGTCGGCGACGGTCGCGCTGCTGCGCATGCTGGTGGACAACGCGTACCTCGAAAAGATCGACGCCAACCCACGGCGGGCGCCCGCGGACGCCTCATGATAGGGCGCCCCCTCCCCGACCATAGCGGGGCGGCCTAGCCGTACCGGTCTGCTCATCGGGGGTTAACCGCGTGCTAGCGTGGCCGGCGACCTAGACCGGCGCGACCAGCTGGAGACACCGCTCGTGGGCGATAACGGCGCGTCGCGGCTGCGCTCCCGACTGGTGTTCGCTGCCCGGCTGGTGGCGGTGCTGGCGATCGGGTACTTCATCGTCGACACGACGATCCGGCAGTGGCCGTATGTGCGCGAGACATTCCACCGGCTGTCCTGGCCGGTGGTGGCACTGTCGCTGCTGGCCGCGCTCGCCGGGATCGTGACCAACGCCTACGCCTGGCGGGCCGCGCTCGCCGATCTCGACCACGAGGTGCCGATCCCCGCCGCCGGCCAGGTGTTCCTGGTCGGGCAGCTCGGCAAGTACCTGCCGGGCAGCGTGTGGTCGTACGTGCTGCAGATGGAGCTGGGCCGCCGCGCCGGCATCCCGCGCGCCCGGGCCTTCCTGGCGTCGCTGACCTCCACCGGCATCGGCATCACCGTGGGTCTGGTGATCGGTGCGCTGGGGCTGCGCACGACGTTCGCCGCCACGCACTCCGGCGACGACCACGCGTCGGTGGCCCGGGTCGCGTTCTACGCCGCGCTCGTGCTGCTGCCGGTCGCGCTAGTTTGCGCGTACCCGCCGATCCTGTCCCGGCTGGTAGGGCTGCTGCTGCGGGTGCTGCGCCGGCCGCCGCTGGACCGGCCCCTGTCCTGGCGCGGCGTGCTTCGCGTCGCGTTCTGGTCCGCCGCCGGCTACGCCCTCTTCGGGCTGCACCTGTGGCTGCTGGCCCGGCCGCAGGGTGGCGGCGGGTGGACCGGCCTCGGGCTCTGCGTGGCGGCGATCGGGCTGTCGATCAGTGTGAGCACGTTCGTCGTGGTCGCGCCGTCCGGGATCGGGGTGCGCGAGTTCCTGATCGCGATCACGCTGGGTGCGCTCGGGCTGCCGTACGGCGCCGGATACGCGATCGCGCTGGCGTCCCGGCTCGTTGCCACGGCGGCCGATGTGCTCGCCGCCGGTGGGGCGGCGCTGCTGGCCGCGCGCAAGCTGCGCCACGAGGAGCGGGTGCTGCGCTGATCCGCCTCAGGTTCCCTCCTCCGCCAGGAACCGTTCCCACGTGCGGCCGCCGCTCGGGTTTTGGGGGGCCAGGTGGCCACCGCCGCCTGCAGGTCGGCGCCTGCGTGCCGGTAGTCCGTGGCGCAGTGGATCACCGCGCGGGCGCCGGTGAGTGCGGCTAAGTGCGGAAGAAGATCATCGGGTTGTGGCGGGACGACGCGTGGACCGGCGCGACGAGCCCCAGCTCGCACTTGACCTCGTAGATCGCATCGGAGACCTCCCTGGCATGCGCCGGGGCCGCCGTGAAGTGTCCGATTCCGCGCCCGGCCAGCCAGCCCAGCACGACCCGCCCCTCGCTGAACGGCCCGGGACGCCGCCAGTGGTACACGTCGTGCACGCTCACCGGCGTTTCCGGGACCAGGCCGGGCAGCAGCACCCGGGTGTACCAGCGGGCGAACGGCGCGGTGTGGGCGGCGTCGATGAACAGGTACTCCACCGGGTTCGGTAGCTGGCTGAGGTTGCGCCGCACGTCGCCGTGGTGGAACGTCCACCGGCCCGCGGCAAGCTCCGCCGGGACCGACCGGAGCGCGTGGTCGACGAGATCGAACGAGTGCAGCCGCCCGGCGCCGTTGTCGTGCAGCGCCCGCAGGATCCAGGTGGTCGACCAGCCGTGGAAGGTGCCGATCTCCACCACGGACGCCGGCCGCAGCTCACGCAGCCGCAGATAGGTCAGCTCGGCCTCGATGTCGTCGAGCTTCGGGCGCAGCCGCTTTCCCCGCTGGGCCAACAGCTCGCGTTGCGCTTCACGGGCCAGCCGCAGCGGCTCGGCGTACCGGCGGTACAGCGCCGCCACGGTGTCGACGTCGAGCCTGTCCAGCCGGGTGGGTGCGGGTGCCGTCATTGCGGTGACCTCCTGGATCCGATCGGTTCGGCAAGGAGAATCACCGACCGGTCACGGCTCCCGAATCACCCTCCGGAGCCAACCGCGGCCTAGCCCCCGGGTACGCCGCGGTCCGGTGCGGCCGCCCTCAGGTACGATCCGCCGCCGGCTGGCCGAGCACGATCCCGGCCAGGCCGCGCAGCGTGTCGGCACCGGGCACGAAGTACCCGTCGTGGTCGATCACGTTGCCGGCCGGCAGTGGCCGGGCGCCGAACGCCGCCTCGACCGGCAGCCTGCCGTGCCCGACGCCCAACAGCCGGATCCCGGGCACGCTGCGGGTCCAGTCCGAGCGCGCGCTGCCGGCCCAGACCCGGGCCCGGGTACCGAGGTCGACCGCCCGGTCGACGCCCATCCCGGGGCTGCCGATGACCGCGATGTCGCGTACCGACGGGCTCAGGGACCGGGCCGCGAGGCCGGTCACCACCGAGCCGTAGCTGTGCCCGATGACCGTGAGCGCGGCGGCCGGCCGGTAGACGGCCAACCCGGCGACGAACCGGGCCAGGGCTTTCGCGCCGGACCGGGCCCGCTCCTCGCGGATCGCGTCCCGTCCGACCCCCTCCGGCGGGTCGTACCCCAGCCAGGCGATCACGGCCACCCGGGACGCCGGGTCGGCCAGCTTGGCCTCGCCGTAGAGCTGGCGGGCCTGCCACGCCGGCGCCCGGCGGATCCGTTCGGCGTGCTCGAAGTTGTCCAGCCGGCTGTCCACGCCCGGCACGATCACGGCGATCCGGTCAGCGGTGCTCAGGTCGCCGGTCACCTCGGCGATGCGCCCGTCGCCGCGCGGGTCGTACTCCAGCAGTTGCCGCCCATCGCCCGAGCGCTGCGTGTTGACCTCGACCCGCAACTGCGGCGGCGCGCCGTCGAGGTTGCCGACGATCTGCGGGTACCGGGCCGCGAGCGCCTGCCGCTGCCCCTCGTCGAGCCCGGCGAAGAAGCGCGCCACCTGGGCCGGCGTGGCCCGCTGGGGATCCGGCAACGGCTGACCGGCGATGCTGTCCACCCGCCAGGAGGCGACGCCCGGCACGCTGGCGGCCGCGGGTTCGGCTGGGCCGAACAACCAGCCACCCAGGCCGATGGCGACGGCCAACGTGGTGGTCGCCGTCTCGCGCGTCAGGCGGCGTAGCAGGCCGCGGACGTTGCCGGGGAATCGCATCCACTCTCCTTGAGGAATCGGCATCTACTGACCGATTACGAATTTGCCGCTACCTTCGTTCGAGATCGCCAGGCGCGGGCCGGTCATTCGGGGTGGTACCGGGGCGCTACCGGGCTGTCACGAGACGCCCTCGAGTGGCAACCTGGCTCTCAGCTCGAAGCCGCCGCCAGGCGTCGGACCAGCGATCAGCTCGCCGCCGAGCATCGCCACCCGCTCCCGCATGCCGACCAGTCCGTGCCGGGTGCCGGCCGACGGTGCTGTGGTCGGGGTCACAGCCGGACCGTTCACCACCGTGATGTCGAGCGCCTCCGCGCTGCCCCGCATGTCGATGTGCACCGCCGCGCCGGGCGCGTGCCGGGACGCGTTGGACAGGGCCTCCTGCACGATCCGGTACGCCGAGAGCCCGACGCTTGGCGGCAGCGTGTCCGGCACGCCGGCGCGGCGCAGCTGCACGTCGACCCCGGCCTCCCGGGCGGCGCCGACGAGGGCGTCCAGCTCCTCCAGGTCCGGCTGCGGAGTGCGCGCCAGATCGGGTGACTCGCTGCGGAGTACCCCCAGCAGGCGGCGCATCTCGGTGAGCGCTTCGCGCGCGGTGGCGGCGATGCCCGCGAACTCCGCGGTCGTCGCCGCCGGTAACCCGCCGAGCCGGTACTCCGCCGTCTCGGCGCGTACGGCGATCAGCGACATGTGATGGGCCACCACGTCGTGCATCTCGCGGGCGATCCGGGTCCGCTCCTCCAACACCGCGCGGCGGGCCTTCTCCAGCTCGCTGCGCTCCTCCTCCGCGACGAGCTCGCGCTGCGCCTCGCGGCGGCGGCGCACCTGGTCGCCGAGCAACAGGATGACCACGACGGCGATGGCCAGTGCGGCACTGTTCGACGGCCGCACATATGCCGCGATCAGCCCGATCGTGAAGACGCCCACCCACACCGTGACGCCACGCGGGTGCCGGACGGCCACCGCGTACAGGAGGATCGGGAAGATCAGGATCTGGATCGGCTGCCACGGCCAGGGCAGCGACCGGTCGGCCCAGACGAGGGCACCGAGCACCGCCGCCGTCACCCACCCGAGGCGCCACGCGAGCAGCGGCCACCTGACGACCAGGGCCAGCGGGACCACGGCCACGCTGCTCGCCACCCATACGAGCGTCGGGTCGACGTCTGCGAAGTTCGCGGAGAAGATGAACAGGGAGCCGATCGCCGCGAGCACGCTGAGGATGCCCAGTGCCCGGCGCAGGCGCGGAAAGCGCGGCAGCGGCGGTGGCGGGTCCCCGCCGATGAGCACCGTGCGCAGGTCACGCAGTATCTGGGGAGCCGTCGCCGGCCGCTCGACGCGCGCCGCCCGCTCCCTGTCCATCCGCGGCAGCGTATTCGACGCGGGGAGCGAAGTCATATCACCGGGGTATCAACCCGGGCGTAACCCCCCGGTAGGGTCAGCCGGTTAGCTCCTGCCGCTGGCCGCTGCGTGCCGCCGCCCGGACCGCGTCGAGCAGGCGGTGCAGGCCGACCGCGGTGTCGAAGTCAGGGTTCATCGGCGACCCGTTCTCGATCGCCGCCGCGAACGCGGTGTAGAGCGCGGCCACGGCGGTCGAGGGCGGGTCGTCGAAGACCTCACCGGTGCTCAGCCGCAGCGGGCCACCGTTGAGCGACCGGTCGGCGGCCAGCGCCAGCAGGCCGTTGCGGCCGTGGATCTCCAGCCGCAGTCCGGTGCTCTCGGGTCCGCCCCACTGGATGTGCGCCGACACCGGGACGCCGTTTTCCAGTACCCCTGAAATGAGCACCTGATCCGGGGACGTGACCTGGAGTGGCTCGCCGGTCTCGCGGATCGTGCGGTGCGGGGTACGCGTCGTGAGCACCGCCGACACCTCGCGGAACTCGCCGAGAGCGTGCCGGACCACGTCGAGGGCGTGGCCGCCGGAGATGGTCATGACGTTGGCGCCCTGCGCGGCATCGGTCAGCCACGTCATCCCGGCCGGCACGGCCGGTCCGAGCGGCGACGGCATGGCGTAGCTGAGCGTGGCGGACAGCACCTCACCGATGTGGCCCTCCGCCAGCAGGTCGCGTAGCCGCCGGACGGCCGGGTTGTGCCGCGCCTGCAGGCCCACCGCGTGCCGCACGCCCCGACGGTCGGCGAGGTCGCGCAGCTCGACCGCGTCGGCGGTGTGCACGACGAGCGGCCACTCGCAGTACACGTGCTTGCCCGCCTTGACCGCGGCCGTGACCAGGTCGCGGTGGTGCGGCAGCCGCACCGCGACGGTGACCACGTCGACCTCGGGATGGTTGATCAGCTCATGGGCGTCGGCGAACGCGTACCGGGCGCCGTAGCGCCGGGCGGCCTCCTCCGCGCTCTCCCGGCGCGTCGTCGCGACCGCCGTCAACTCGACCCCCGGCAGCTCCCGCAGTGCGGGCAGGTGTGCGCGCGCCGCCCAGCCACGCTCCGGATTGGCCCCCACCACACCCACTCGAATCATGGGTACCAGGCTCCTACCTCAAGCTAGCTTCAGGTCAAGGGTGGGTATGTGGAGTCCATGAAGACGACATGGAAACCGGATGAGCAGCACGGTTCACTGTCGACCAGTGACCGGGAGGAACTACCCGACACCGTTTACGCTTTCCCGGACAAGCGGAAGGAGCCGCTGACCGACGCGGCGCACGTGCGCACCGCGCTGGCGCGGTTCGACCAGGTCAAGGACGTAACGGACACCGAGCGCGACCAGGCGTTCGCCAACATCAAGGCCGCGGCCAAGCACTACGACGTCGACGTGGCCGAGAAGAACTGGCGCGAGCTGGGCAAGCGCCCGCACACGCCCAACCCCGCCCAGTAGTCGTCTACGAAGATCGAACGGTGCCATGCCGCCGCCGCGATGCGGCGGCATCGGTGTCTGGGCCGACCGCGACCTCACGTAGTAAGAGCTCATGAGCAGGGCAAGACTCACGGGCGCACCGTCGTACTCGGCGAGAAGCTGACCGCGCTTCGTCAGGCAGGGCCACGGTCGAGCGCTGGCCGCGCAGATCCAGCCCGGCCGGATCGGTGTGTGCAGCGACGTCACGGCCGGTTCCACCCGGCGTTCGCACGGGCGATGCGTTCGAACCGTTGTCTCGCTGCGAGGTCCAGAAGAACCGCGCACGGGTAGCACCGGCTTCCGCACGTACAACGCTGCCCGACTGTGCAGCCCAGCCAGAACACGACCGGTCGATGCATGACGATGATGCGCGCGATGGTCTCCGCGTCCACTGTTGGTCCCTCCTCCCGTGAGCGGGGCACGGCAGCCAGGGCCAACAGCGCCGTCCAACCACCGCACCCCTTGTCTGCGAGTCAACGCGAAGTGTTCAGAACAATCAAGCTTGTTCTGAACTTCTTCTCCCGCCGATGTGCGGATTCGGCCCCGGTAGCCTTAACTGTTCGGGACAGTTGGCCGGGAGGAGTATTCGGGTGTCGCCGCAGTCGGACCTGGCCGCGTATCGACGCGTCCTCAGCGCACTGCGCGAGCAGATCCTCTCCGGTGCTCTCGGAGAAGGTGACAAGCTGCCGTCAGTGCGGGAGATCGTCGCCGAGTACCACGTGGCCACCGGCACGGCTGCCCGTGCGATCAACGCGCTGCAAGCTGAAGGGCTCGTTGTTACCCGCCATGGGTCGGGTGTCTATGTCCGCACGTTCCGAAAGATCCCGCGCAGCTCGCCGGCGCGGCTGAGCCGCGAGCGGTGGGGTTCCGGACAGGCGATCCAGGACACGGACGTTGATCCGCAAGAGCGGGAACGGGTCGCCGACATCGAAGTCGGCGAGACGGTCGTTCCCGAATTCGCAGCGGGACCGTTGCAGGTCGCGCCGGGCTCGTCGGTGATCTTCCGGTCCCGTCGCTACATCATCGATGACCGGCCGGTGCAGATCGCCACGTCGTACTTCCCGCCGGAGCTGGTGCGCGGCACCGCGATCATGCATACCGACACTGGTCCTGGCGGCAGCTACGCCCGGCTCGCCGAGCAGGGGCACGCGCCGATGACGTTCACCGAGTACGTGCGGGCGAGGATGCCGATCCCGACCGAGACCGAACGGTTGGGCCTGACTGAGGGCGTGCCGGTCATCGAGATCACCAGGCATGCCCTGGAAGCCGGCGGGCGTTGCGTCGAGGTCAACCGCATGATCCTGGACGGCAGCGCGTACCTGTTGGACTACACGTTTCCCGCGTGAAGAATCAGTTGCGTTAGCGTCGGCCGCTCCAGCGGGGCTCGACCATGGTCCATTCGTGTCGCCAGTACGCCAGCCGCCAGCGGTCGAGTAGCCGGTTGAGCCCCAGCCGCACGCACACCACCACGGACGCGAGACTGAGCAGCGCGATCAGGCCGGCGAGAAACACCCAGGCGACCCGCTGCTCCTCCAGCGCGGCCGGAATGACGTTGCCCGCCGCGTCGGTGCGGATCTCGACGACGGTGCCGGCGCGCCCGCCGGAGTCCGGCTCAATCTTGCCGGCGCGTGGGGTGCCGTCCGGCGCGTTCCACCGGGCCTGCACCGGAAGCGCTCTCGGCTGAATCGCGAACTCGGCCGCGGTGGGAAGGGCGACGACGTTCTCCTCGAGCACTGCCTGGACTGTGACGGAGCGGGTCGGTTCCTCCCGGTTGGCGAGGGTGCCCGCGCGCCACGTGACGATCGGGCCGACCACCAGCAGCGTGAGCAGCAGGATCACGGTGGCCCAACTGTCGATCCGGTCCACCGGGCGGCGCAGCGGATTGCCGTCGAGCCCCAGGTAGCGCATCAACACGATCGTTCCTCCCTGACGCCCGATGCGGTGGGTCGTCACACTGCCAACGCGGCGACCTGCCCGGAGGTGGTGGGTGTAACCGTCCCCCATCGCATCTGTCCGGCGCGTTTGTTTGTCAGCAATCCGCGCGTTGTTTCAGCGGCCAGCGCGTCAACCAAATAGCGCGAGGAGTGCCCTTACCTTGTCGATGTCGCCCTGCATGCGGGCGTCGCCGCGCGCGAGCGCGTCGTCCAGCGGGTGACCGTGGAAGAGCATGCCCTGCAGGGTGACCGGCTCAGTCTCCAGGACAGCGTCGGGCCGGTCGCAGGGACCCCGCGAGAGGTGAAGGCGGCCACTCGAGACGCGCGCCCGGAAGACGTCCCGGCCGAGGCGAAGCTCCACCATGGCATTCAACTCCGGATCCGGCGACGGCCCGCACATCGTCCGCATCGCGACGACGAGGGCGTCGACGCTGAGCGGCGTCTCGCTGCGGGGAGCCGGGGAGCGGCTGCCCCAGCGGCCCAGGGCGGCGAAGGCCGGCTCCAGGTCCTGGCCCCAGTCGGTCAGCTCGTAGACCTGAGAGGCGGCCGGTGGCGGCAGCCTGCGGCGGCGCACGACGCCGGCCTGCTCGAGCTCGCGCAGGCGCTGCGACAGCACGTTGGGGCTCGCCTTGGGCAGGCCGACCTGGATGTCGGTGAAGCGCTTGGGGCCAAGCAGCAGCTCTCGGACGATCAGTGGGGCCCAGCGCTCACCGATGACGTCGAACGCACGCGCGATGCCACACGCGTCCCCGTAACTTCTGGTACCTGCCATGAATTCAGGTTACTCCTCAATAGCATCTACTCCTAGTAGAGGAGTAGATGCTACGTTGGCCGGAGTGACGAATGGACGAGGGAGGAGACCGACATGAACCTGCCACCGATCGTGTCCGAGCATGAGTGGCAGACCGCTCTCAAGGACCTGCGGGCGAAGGAGAAGGCGGCGACGAAGGCCCAGGATGCCCTCGCCGCGCAGCGCCGCCGGATGCCGATGGTCCGGATCGACAAGGAGTACGTGCTGCGCGGCCCGGACGGCCCGGTGACCCTGCTCGACCTGTTCGACGGGCGTCGCCAGCTCATCGTGTACCACTTCATGCTGCCGCCCGGCACGGATCACGTTTGCGAGGGCTGCGCCATGATGGTCGACAACATGGGCCACACCGCCCATCTGAACGCCCGCGACACCTCCCGGGCGCTGGTCAGCCGGGCCCCCGTTGCCGAGATCAGCGCGGTCAAGCAGCGGATGGGCTGGACCGAGCCGTGGTTCTCGTCGTACGGCACCGATTTCAACGTCGACTTCGGCGCCACCACCGACGAGGGCGAGACCTTCGGGCTGAGCGTCTTCCTGCGCGACGACGACCGCGTGTATCGCACGTACCACACGGCCGGGCGCGGCGTGGAGAACCTGGGCAGCAACTGGAGCTACCTCGACCGCACCCCGCTGGGACGACAGGAGACCTGGGAGGACTCACCGGACGGCTGGCCCCAGACCGAGCCGTACCAGTGGTGGCGCCTGCACGACGAGTACGACAAGGACCGGTGATGACGATGCTTCCGCAAGGCGATCTCAGGCTGCTGGAGACCGACGTCGCGCAGCGCCTGCTCACCTCGACCGTGCCGGCGCGCCTCGCGTACGTCAGCACCGACGGCACTCCACGCGTGCTGCCGATCAACTTCCACTGGAACGGAACCGAGCTGGTCATGGGCACGTTCGCGCCGTCGCGCAAGGCGCGTGCGCTCCGCGCCAACCCGCAGGTCGCCATCACGATCGACACCGAGCGGCAGCCGCCCGAGGTGCTGCTCGTCCGGGGTCCGGCATCGGTCACCGACGTGGACGGCGTGTTGCCGGAATACGCGCAGGCTTTCCGGCGGTACATGGGCGACGAGGTGGCCGACGGCTACCTGCCGCATCTCGAACAGCACGGGGTCGCGATGGAGCGGATCGCGGTGACCCCGACGTGGGTCGGCGTCCTCGACTTCCGGACCCGGTTCCCGGAGGGCATGCCCGACTGGCTCAAGTCGTGACGGGTGAGCCCTCATGATCGGCACTACTGGCAAAGGGCACCTATTCGAACCATGTCGTATTCCACGGCGAGCGGCTCAGACGCCCTCTGCCCAGTAGCGGTTGAGTCGCTCGACAGCTTCGGTCTTGGTCATTGCCGCGACCTCAGAGCCAGTAAGACCGACTCGAGTGAGCAGAAGGTTGACAAGATCGGCCGGGAGCGCCTCGGGAGGCGCTTCCGGTACGCCTCGATCGGGCTTGACCCCGTCGCGCACGCATGTCCAGAACTCCTCCTCGGAGACGCCGAGATGATCCAGGAGGATGTGGATCCAAAGGCTTGATCCATACGTTATGCGATCGGCCGGATGCGAGATCCTTGTTCGCAGGACGCGCCCGTCCGGCAGATTGAGCTCATAGGTGATGTGGTGCGTTCCGGTACGCCCGCGTGCATCACGTACCGGAGTCCACCCCTCGACGCCGCAGAACTTGTCGTGGTCCTGACGAGTAGGTGGTGGCCACGTCACCGGCCGGATCCAACCAGCCAGTCTCGCAGCTGATCGTCGGTACTGAGGCTGATCAGCTGCACCAGTCCCCAATTGTTCCGATGGTTGGGAGCGTCCAGCAAACGTTCCTGCCAGTCCTCGGCGTACTCCCGTAGCGCATCGATCATCTCGACGATAGCCTCCTCGAACGTGGCTCCATCGGCCGCGACGGGAAGACCCGGGATGAAGACCGACCAGCCGCCGGCCTCCGCCACCACCTGCGCCCGCGACGGGCTCAGCGTTGCAAGAACGGTGCGGAGCCGCTCGACATCGACAACCGCCGTCCGCCCCGCATCGCGCCGCACCGTAGCGACGCGGCCCCGCTCAGCGGCGTCAAGCAGGTCCTTAAGGTGCGCGCGAGCGTCGGTATAGCTGTCGTAGTGAGTAACCGACATCAGGCCACCTCCGCCGGTCTCCCTGACAAGAGTGCCCAGCTTCTGAAGTACGTCAAGTACTCGACGTACTTCAGCTAGCCCCGGCTCTTCTGTTGCATCTGATGCAACAGGAGACTGCGAAAGCCAGCGTTGGGGTAGTCGGATCGATTGCCGACTACCCCAACTGACCAGGCGTTTTGCCGTCAGAACGGGTTCGCTTTCAGCTGCAGCCGCTGGTCGAGCCGCAGCCCTCGCACACATAGCAGCTACCGGCCGGGCGCATCTTCGTGCCGCACGTGAAGCACAACGGCGCGTCGGCGGCCTTGCCCTGCACCAGCTCCAGCAGCTCGGTCGAGGAGTGGACCTCCTTCGGCGCCGGCACCGCGGCCGGCTCCGTCACCGGGGCGCTTGCCGCCGGCTTCTCCACCGGTGCCGACGAAGCCATCTCGGTGAGGTCGAGCGACGACTCGCCGTTCTCCTCGCGCAGCTGGGCGGCGCGCTCGGCGGCGGTCAGGATGCCCAACTCGGCGCGCCGGTCATATGGCAGGAAGTCGAGCGCCAGCCGCCGGAAGATGTAGTCCATCACCGACGCGGCCATGCGGATGTCCGGGTCGTCGGTCATGCCGGCCGGCTCGAAGCGCATGTTGGTGAACTTGGTGACGAACGTCTCCAGCGGCACGCCGTACTGAAGCCCTATCGAGATGGCCACCGAGAACGCGTCCATCACGCCGGCGAGCGTCGAGCCCTGCTTGGACATCTTCAGGAAGACCTCGCCGAGGCCGTCGTCGGGGTACGACGACGCGGTCAGGTAACCCTCGGCGCCACCGACCGAGAACGACACCGTCTCCGACGGGCGCTTCTTCGGCAGCCGCTTGCGCACCGGCCGGTACTCGATGATCTTCTCCGGCTCGGGCGCCTTCTCGACGGCGGCCCCTTCCTTCTTGGGCTTCGCGTTGGACAGCGGCTGGCCGACCTTGCAGTTGTCGCGGTAGATCGCCAGTGCCTTGAGGCCGAGCTTCCATCCCTCGAAGTAGATCTTCTCGACGTCTTCGACGGTGGCCGACTCGGGCATGTTGACCGTCTTGGAAATCGCGCCGGAGATGAACGGTTGCACGCCGGCCATCATCCGCACGTGACCCATCGGGGCGATCGCCCGCTCGCCCATCGCGCAGTCGAACACCGAGTAGTGCTCGGGCCGCAGACCGGGCGCGTCGACGACGTGGCCGTGCTCGGCGATGTATTCGACGATCGCCTCGATCTGCTCCTGCTGGTAGCCCAGGGTGCGCAGCGCGCGGGGCACCGTCTGGTTGACGATCTGCATCGAGCCGCCGCCGACCAGCTTCTTGAACTTGACCAGGGCCAGGTCGGGCTCCACGCCGGTGGTGTCGCAGTCCATCATCAAACCGATGGTGCCGGTGGGGGCGAGGACACTAGCTTGTGCGTTTCTGTACCCATTTGTCTCGCCGACCGCCAGGCACTCCTGCCACTGCCTGGTCGCCTCGGCCACGATGACCGTGTCGACCTCGCCCAGCGGCCGGATCGCGTCATTGGCCGCCGCGTGCTTGCGCATGACCCGCTTGTGCGGCTCGGCGTTGCGGGCGTACCCCTCGTAGGCGCCCACGACCCCGGCCAGTTCTGCGGAGCGGCGGTAGGCCGTGCCGGTCATCAGCGACGTGATCCCGGCCGCCACGGACCGGCCCGCCTCCGAGTCGTAGGCCAGGCCGCTGGCCATCAGAAGCGCACCGAGGTTCGCGTACCCGATGCCGAGCTGGCGGTAGGCGCGCGTGGTCTCGCCGATCTTCTCGGTCGGGAAGTCGGCGAAGCAGATGGAGATGTCCATCGCGGTGATCACGAACTCCACCGACCTGACGAACTTCTCGACCTCGAACGAACCGTCCTCACGCAGGAACTTCATGAGGTTGAGGCTCGCGAGGTTGCAGGAGGAGTTGTCCAGGTGCAGGTATTCGCTGCACGGGTTGGACGCGGTGATCCGGCCGGTCTCCGGGCAGGTGTGCCAGTCGTTGATCGTGTCGTCGTACTGCAGGCCGGGGTCGGCGCACTCCCACGCGGCCTGGCCGATCGCCCGGAACAGCCCCTTGGCGTCGACGGTCTCGATCACGCTGCCGTTGAGGCGCCCGAGCAGGTCGAACTTTGCGCCGGACTCCACTGCCCGCATGAACTCATCGGAGACGCGCACCGAGTTGTTGGCGTTCTGGTACTGGACGCTGACGATGTCGTGGCCGCCCAGGTCCATGTCGAAGCCGGCGTCCCGCAGCGCGCGGATCTTGTCCTCCTCGCGCGCCTTGGTGGAGACGAACTCCTGGATGTCGGGGTGGTCGACGTCGAGGATCACCATCTTCGCGGCGCGCCGGGTGGCGCCACCGGACTTGATCGTGCCCGCGCTCGCGTCGGCGCCACGCATGAAGCTGACCGGCCCGGACGCCGTGCCGCCGCTGGACAGCAGCTCCCGGGAGGAGCGGATACGCGACAGGTTGACCCCGGAACCCGAGCCGCCCTTGAAGATCAAACCCTCCTCTTTGTACCAGTCGAGAATCGAGTCCATCGAATCGTCGACGGCGAGGATGAAGCAGTTGTGCACTCGAAGATTGCCCGAGAGGTACTCGCCGCTCTCAGTTTGGATGTCGTAGACCTCCATGGGGCCGAGCGGCTCGATACGCGCGATCTCGACGCGTTTGACCTGACCCGCCGACCGGCCGGGCTGGTCGAAGCTCGCCTCCAGCTTGGCCGTCTTGACCGGATCGATGAAGCCGATCTCGTCGGCGAAAATACGCCGATCGCCGGTGTTCTGAATCCGCAGTGACCAGCAGCCCTTGCGGTCAGGCCGGGCGTCCGCTTTGTAGCTGACTCGGGCGAAGATGCCGAACCGCAGCAAGAGGGACTGCATGCCGCGGACCAGCTGCTCGGAGATCATGTCAAGCTCGACCAGGGTGGAGCGCTCGCGTTTGGACACGTAGCCCTCTGCCTGGAACATGCTGCGCAGGTACGCGGCGACGATGGGCAGCGGCGCCGTGAAGAGCCGATCCGGCACCACCATGTCGGTGCCCCGGGCACGTAGACCCCACCGCTCCACGAAGTCGCCGAGCACGGCTTCGCCGTACAGGCGGGTGCGGCGACAGTCCAGCGTCGTGTCCTGGGTGACGACCCGACTCTCGTGACGGTGCGCGCCTGCGAAGAGCGCATCGAGGTGCCGGGTGACCCACGCGAGTTCGGTGTCGTTGACAGTCATCGCCTCGATCGTCAGCGACCGGTTGGTCCCCTCGTACTGGCCGACGAAACCGTCCGACTGCAGCCAACCCGCGAGCGCGGCCTCGTGGTGCTCGCGCACGTCGAGCACGGCCTCGCCGTACGCGTCGCGGCGGTGCCATTCGAGCTGGTCATCAGGGCGCAGCGTGCCCGCTTCGACGAACCGGCCGGTGCCCTCACCGGAACTCTTCCAGACCAGGTGGTCAGCAGTCACGTCGAGGGTGTAGCCCGCCTTGGTGTGCAGCCGCAGCACGTCTTTCACGCCATTGGCCTTGACGGCGAGGATCTTGGTGAGCCCGTGCGCGTCGTAAACCTTCGCGCCGACGGCGTCGTCCTCCACCAGCTTGCCGATCGGCACGAGGCCGGCCGGCGTGCTGACCAGGGCATGGTAGGGCTGGCAGGCGCTGACCTGCTGCGGCGACGCGGTGCCGACGTTGAACCACACCGGTGAGTTGAAGCTGAACACCTGGTGCAGCAGCATCCAGGTCAGCTCGAGCTCGAAGACGTTGGCGTCCTCGGGGTTGGCGAAGTATCCGTGCTGCTCCCCCGCGGCCCGGTAGGTCTTGACCACCCGGTCGATGAGCTGCTTGAGGCTCCACTCCCGCTGCGGCGTCTCGACCGCGCCGCGGAAGTACTTGGTGGTGACGATGTTGGCAGCGTTGACGCTCCAGAACTCCGGAAACTCGACCCCACGCTGCTCGAAGTTGACGGAGCCGTCGCGCCAGTTGGTCATGACGACGTCGCGGCGCTCCCAGGTCACCTCGTCGTACGGGTGGACGCCCTCGGTCGTCCACACCCGCTCGACCCGCAGGCCCTTCGCGCCGGGCTTGGATCGCGCGCTGTCTCCCGAGCGGCCGTTGGACCCCCCGCGCGCCTTCGATGACTGGCGCACTACCTCTGTCATGCCTTCCCCCACACCCATCGTTGAACGGTCGCTCTCACTACATGTCTGTTTGCTGTCCGGCGGCCAGTGCTGTCAGCCGCCCGGTGCTGTCAGCCGCCCACCGCCACGGCTGCCCCATTCGTTCCCGCCGGGTCGGTGCCCTCCGGTCCGGCCGCGCGGTCCGCCCGCAGCGCCGCGATCTCCCGCTCGAAGTCGCCGAGCGAGTCGAACGAGCGGTAGACGCTGGCGAAGCGCAGGTATGCCACCTCGTCCAGCTCGCGCAGCGGGCCGAGGATCGCCATGCCCACGTCGTGGCTGGGCACCTCGGCGGCGCCGCGGGCCCGGACCACGTCCTCGACCTTCTGGGCGAGCAGGGCGATCGCGTCGTCGTCGACCGGCCGGCCCTGGCAGGCCTTGCGAACTCCCGACATGATCTTCGAACGGCTGAACGGCTCGGTCACCCCGCTGCGCTTGACCACCGCAAGCACCGGCTCCTCGACGGTCGTGAACCGGCGCCCGCACTCCGGGCAGGAGCGGCGGCGACGGATCAGCTGGCCGTCCTCGGCCTCCCGCGAGTCAACGACCCGCGAGTCCGGGTGCCGGCAGTACGGGCAGCGCATCGCCTCAGCCTCTCGCTCGATCGGCTCACGGCAGCGTGAACCGCAGCGACGCCACCACGCCGGTGGACCCCGCTGTGCATAACGTGTGCATGACCTGTGGGTGATCGACCCCAACCTGTGGACGACTTACACCCATGTAACTACTACATCTTGGGGTTGACGTTATGCCGTCCACCAACGCGGCGCAAGTCGAAACGCGGGACACACGAAGGGTGTCGCGTGTTTGACGGTGTGCCGAGCGCACGCGTCGCTGCGTGCCGGCGTGTCGCAACGCGTCATCGCGCGGGAGCGCCGGGGCGCCGGCACCGGCTACCGCAGGAGCGGCATCTTCAGCCGTTGACCGGGCTGGACGGTGTAATCGGTGACGCCGTTAAGGCGCCGGATCTGGTCGATCAGCTCAAACCGGTCACGGGCCGGCGCGTATTTCGCCGCGATGGACCAGAGGGTGTCGCCGGGCTGGACGACGACGACCGGGTTGCCGCCCGGCGGGGCGGCCGCGTCGCCGGGCACGGCAGCCAGGGCGACCACACTCAGCGCCAGCGCGACCAGCAGCGCGAGCAGGACCAGTCGACCGCGGCGGGTGAGGCGGATCGGCGCTTGCACCATGTCCATAGCGACCATCGGAACCCCCAAGTTCGCACAGCAGTTCTATCGAACGCCCGTACGATGGTTTATCAGAGGCGGAAGACCGATGTCGAGAAAACGCGCCGCGACACGCCGCGCCGAGTAGTACAGATGTTTGAAACTGTCAGAGGGTGGCGTTACGGTCAAGCCGCACATCGATCACGCTTCGCTCATCCGGGCCCCCACCCGGCATGACGACGCGACAAGGGAGGATGGACGTGGCCACCGACGACCCCGCCAGCCGGCGCCCGAGCAAAGGCCGGGGGCCCCACCCCGACCGCGGCGCCGCCCCCGATTCCGCGCCCACCCCGGGCCGGCCAGTGGCCGCGGCGGACGCGCCGAACGGCGCGGCACCGGCCCCCGAGCCGGCCGCCGCGAGGGCCAGCCGGGCCGCAGCGCGGCGTGGCGGTTCGCGACCTCGTGGCGGCGAGCCGGAGATCCGCGCGGTCACCGCCGTGGTGACCGCCTTCCCCGATCTCTTCGCCGCCGACCTGACCCAGCGCCAGCGCCGCATCCTCGAGTTCATCCGCGCGGCGGTCGAGCGCAACGGCTATCCGCCGAGCGTGCGGGAGATCGGCGAGGCGGTCGGTCTGGTGTCCCCGTCGAGCGTGGCCTACCAGCTCAAGGAGCTGGAGCGGAAGGGCTACCTGCGGCGTGACCCCAACCGCCCGCGCGCGGTCGACGTGCGGCCGCCCAGCGAGCTGGTCCCGGAGGAAGAGGAAGCCGCCCGGGCGGCGCGGCCGGCCCCGGCTTACGTGCCGGTGCTGGGCCGCATCGCGGCGGGTGGTCCGATCCTCGCCGAGCAGGCCGTGGAGGACGTTTTCCCCCTCCCCCGCGAGCTGGTCGGCGAAGGCACCCTCTTCCTGCTCCAGGTCAAGGGTGACTCGATGCTTGACGCCGCCATCTGCGACGGAGACTGGGTCGCGGTGCGCCAGCAGCCGACCGCCAACAACGGCGAGATCGTCGCGGCGATGCTCGAGGGCGAGGCGACGGTGAAGACCTACCGCAACCGCGACGGGCACGTCTGGCTGATGCCGCAGAACCCGGCGTTCGATCCGATCCCGGGTGATGACGCGACCATCATGGGCCGGGTGGTTGCCGTGCTGCGCCGCATCTGACGCCTCCCGCGGGGGCGGCCGTCGCGCCGCCCCGGTCGGGTCAGGCCCGGCCGTGGTAACGCTGGTCGTCGCCGGGGTGGTAGCCCGGCTGGGAGAACTGCTGCCGACCGGCGTCCCGGTCATAACCCGGCTGCCCCTGGTCGGGCTGCGCGTAGCCCGACCCGTAGACGCCGCCGCCGTAGACGGCTCCGCCTCCCTGCGCCGGTTGGGCCCCGGCTGCGCCGGACGGCCGGTTGGCCGCCCCGCCGCCATAGACGCTTCCGGACGGCGCCGGGCCCGGATTTGCCGGGGGCGGCGCGTCGGCAGCCACAGCGGACATGTACGCGGTGGGCCGCTCGTCCTCGGCGCCCACCGCCCCGGCCTCGTCGCCCGCGGTCCCGGGCGGGTCGGCGGGAGATACCGGCGCCTTGGCGGCGTTCCGGCGCTTATTACGCGACCGGCTGATCCCGACCACGCCGATGATGACGAGCAGCAACCCGAGCAGGCCCACCCCGGCGACCATGTTGATGATCTCGGGCAGCGACAGCTTCTTGTACCAGGGACGCGTATCCGCAGCCTTGACCGCCTTGCCGGCGCCCTTGCTCGGTGTCGCGGCCGACGCGGCCACGGGTTGGTAGCGCAGGAGCCTGGTCGGACCGGACTGGTCGGAGCAGGTGATGAACGACTTACCGTCCGGCGTGTACGCGATTCCCTCGCCCTGCGGCTCACCCGGTAGCGGCGTGATCCGCGGCTTGCCGGCCGTGATCGCCTTGACGACGTCGCCGTCGGGCACGTCCCACTCATAGGCGTCCGAGTAGGTGCGCAGCACGACCCGCTTGCGGTCGGGGGCCGTCGCCGCGCCCGTGACGAGCACGTTGCCGGGGCCGGCGAGGGGGTTGGCGGTGCCCGTGCGGGTGGGCTTGAACGTGCCGACGTTTTTGAGGGGCACCCCGGTCTTCGTGTTGGGCTGCAGCGGCGCGCTCGCCTCGTAGAGCTGGGCCGTGCCACTGGGCTCCTTGGTCACGATGATCGGCGTGTCGTTGGGACCGAACAGCAGCGCCTCGGCATCGTGCGGGCCGTCCGGATAGGTCAGTCGGTGGATGATCGGTGCGCCGCCGCCGGCGGGCACCTTCCACAGCGCGATGGTCTCCCGCCGGTCCTTGGCACCGTTGGTGAAGTTGTCGCCGATGTCGGCGGCCCAGAGCGCCCCGTCGCCGGAGACCGCCAGGTCCTCGGGGTCCCGCGCGGCGGCGGGATAGGACACCGGGCGGGTCTGCTTGCACTTGCTGTCGAGGAAGAAGATCCGCATGGCGGCGGTCTGGTCGTTGCTGTCGTTGACCACGATGTAGCCCCCGTCGGGGAGCGCCACGACGCCGGACAGCTCGATGAGCTTCGGGTCGGCGATCGTGCAGACGGTCTCACCCGGCGCGCCGGACGCCGTCGCGGCCGGAGTAGGGTCCGCGGCGGCGGCCGGCGCCGCGCCGGTCAGGACCACCGCACACAACGAGATGACCAGGAACCCGACACGCCGCATCGGCCCAGTCTCGCATTGCCGGGAAAGATCCGGGGGCACCCCCAGCCGGAACTACGCGGCGTGACCGGCCGTGGGGCGGCTCGTCACCGTGAACGGCGCCAGGTCCGCCGCGAGGGCCCCGTCGACGCGCACGTGCAGGGTGGTCCCGTCGCCGGTGTGCTCGGTGTGCAGCACCTCACCGGTGGAGTGCACCCGTGCGACCAGGTCACCGCGGTCGTAGGGCACGCACGCGTGCACCTCGACGGCCGGCCAGGGCAGCCGGTCCTCGACCGCGGCGCGCACCTCCGCCACCCCCGCGCCGGTGTGCGCCGAGGCGAAGACGGCGGCCGGCCACTCCCGCTTGAGGCGCAGCAGCGTCTCCTCGTCGGCCGCGTCGACCTTGTTGATGACCAGCAGCTCGGGCACCGCGTCGGCGCCGACCTCGGCGAGCACCTCGCGCACCGCGCGCACCTGCTCCTCGGGGTCGGGGTGGCTGGCGTCGACCACGTGCAGCACCAGGTCGGCGTCGCCGACCTCCTCCAGCGTGGACCGGAAAGCCTCCACCAACTGGTGCGGAAGGTGCCGGACGAACCCGACCGTGTCGGAGAGCGTGTAGACCCGACCGTCGGCGGTGCGGGTCCGGCGGGTGGTCGGGTCGAGCGTGACGAACAGCGCGTTCTCGACCAGCACGCCGGCGCCGGTGAGCCGGTTGAGCAGGCTCGACTTGCCGGCGTTGGTGTAACCGGCGATCGCGACGCTGGGCACCGCGTGCCGGCGGCGGCCGGCCCGCTTGGTATCGCGGATGGTGGCCATGCCGGCGATCTCGCGCTTGAGCCGGGAGATCCGGGTGCGGATGCGCCGCCGGTCGGTCTCCAGCTTGGTCTCACCCGGGCCGCGCAGACCGACGCCGCCGCTGCCGCTGGCGGAACCACCGGCCTGGCGGCTCATCGCCTCACCCCAACCGCGCAGGCGGGGCAGCAGGTACTGCAGCTGAGCCAGCTCGACCTGCGCCTTACCCTCTTTGCTCTTGGCGTGCTGGGCGAAGATGTCGAGGATCAGGGCGGTCCGGTCGATGACCTTGACCTTGACCTCGCTCTCCAGCGTGCGCAGCTGGGACGGCGACAGCTCGCCGTCGCAGATGACGGTGTCGGCGCCGGTCGCGAGGACCACGTCGCGCAGCTCGGAGACCTTGCCCCGGCCGATGTAGGTGGACGGGTCCGGGCGCCCGCGGCGCTGCACCAGGCCGTCGAGCACCTGGGAGCCGGCGGTCTCGGCGAGCGCGGCCAGCTCGGTCAGGCTGTTGTCGGCGTCCGCGGCGCTGCCCTCGGTCCACACCCCGACGAGCACCACCCGCTCAAGGCGCAGCTGCCGGTATTCGACTTCCGTGATGTCGGACAGCTCGGTGGACAGGCCCGCGACGCGGCGCAGCGCGTGGCGCTCCGCGAGCTCGAGGTTGTCGTCGACCCCCAGGTCGACGTCCAGGTCAGCGGCGTTACTGCCGGTAAGTTCTCGCATCGCATCCGATCGTGTCATGTGTTCGCGGGCGGTGCACGTGCATTGTGTGCGCGCCGCTTCGCTCCCGTCGATCAAGGAGAAAGTGACGTGGTTTGAAGATCAAACCATGTAGACAAGTCCAAGATCGGCGGAAAGTGGTGCGGAAAAGCGGTGGGGTGGGCTTCGCTACCCGACCGCCCGCCCTCACAATAGAACGCCGTGACCGTACGTCGTCTTCCCAGTGCCGGATTCTCGATCACCATCCGGGTCGCCGTCATCTCCGACGCCTCCGCGATCGGGCGACTCACCACCGCTGTGGGCGAAGCCGGCGGCGTCGTCACCGCGCTCGACGTTGTCGACTCGGACCCGACCCACATCATCGCCGACCTCACCTGCGACACCGCCGATGCCGCCCACGCCGACGACGTGGTCGGCGCGCTGGAGGCGATGACCGGGGTCGAGGTCCGGAAAGTCTCTGACCGCACCTTCCTCCTGCATCTCGGCGGCAAGATCGAAGTCCACCCGAAGGTGGCGCTGCGTACCCGGGACGAGCTGTCGCGGGCCTATACCCCCGGCGTCGCGCGGGTATGCCTGGCGATCGCGGAGAATCCCGAGGACGCCCGGCGGCTCACGATCAAGCGGAACACCGTGGCGGTCGTCTCCGACGGCTCGGCGGTGCTGGGCCTGGGCAACCTGGGCCCGGCCGCCGCGCTGCCGGTCATGGAGGGCAAGGCCGCACTGTTCAAGCGGTTCGCCGGTGTGGACGCGTGGCCGGTGGTGCTGGACACGCAGGACACCGAGGAGATCATCCAGGTGGTCCGCGCGATCGCGCCGGCGTACGGCGGGATCAACCTCGAAGACATCGCGGCGCCCCGGTGCTTCGAGATCGAGGCCCGGCTGCGCGAGCTGCTCGACATCCCGGTCTTCCACGACGACCAGCACGGCACGGCGATCTGCGTGCTCGCCGCGCTCACCAACGCGCTGCGGGTGGTCGGCAAGAAGCTGGCCGACGTGCGGGTGGTGGTCTCCGGGGCCGGCGCCGCGGGTACCGCGATCATGAAACTGCTTCTGCGCCAGGGCGTGGGGGACGTCATCGCCACCGACCGGCCCGGGGCGCTGTACCGAGGGATGCCCGGGCTCAGCCCGTCGTGGCGGTGGCTGGCCGAGCACACCAACCGCGACAACTACGGCGGCGACCTGCGCGGCGCGATCCGGGGGGCGGACGTCTTCATCGGGGTCAGCGCGCCCAACCTGCTCACCGGTGACGACATCGCCACGATGGCGCCCCACTCGATCGTGTTCGCGCTGGCCAACCCGGACCCGGAGGTGGATCCGCGGGCGGCCCGCGAGCACGCGGCGATCGTCGCGACCGGCCGGTCCGACCAGCCCAACCAGATCAACAACGTGCTCGCGTTCCCCGGTGTGTTCCGGGGGATGCTCGACGCGCAGGCACGCGGGTACACCGACGACATGGCGCTCGCGGCGGCCCGGGCGATCGCCGACACGGTCGGCGCCGAGAAGCTCAACGCCAGCGTGATCGTGCCGAGCGTGTTCGACGCCCGGGTCGCGCCGGCGGTGGCCGCCGCGGTGCGGGCGGTCGCCAAGGGCGAGGACGTCACGAAGCCGGCGAGCGACGAGTACGACCAGACGGTGGAGTGACGAGTGCCGGTTACGAGTCCGCGGCGACCTCGTTGTGCACGGCGGCAAGCGGCAGCCGCACGTCCAGCGCCGCCGGGTCGATCATCCCGCTCGCGATGATCACCGCCGGGCCGGCGAGCCAGCACGCCTCGCCGTCGAGGGTGATCGTCAACCGGCCACCGGGCACGTCCACGGCGGCCCGGCCGGTGGTGACGCCCGCGTCGGCCAACGCGACCGCGGCCACCGCGCAGGCCCCCGAGCCGCACGAGAGCGTCTCGCCGGAGCCCCGCTCATACACCCGCATGCGCACGTGCACGTCGACGCCGGGCAGCGCCACCCCGGGCGCGACGAACTCGACGTTGACGCCGGCCGGGAAGTCGGCGTCGCTGACCTCCGGCGAGGTGGACAAGTCGAGCGCGGCCAGCTCGCGCAGACCACCGGAGAGCTGGCACACCAGGTGCGGGTTGCCCACGTCGACGGCCTGCCCGACGTAGCGCCGGCCGGCGACGCGGGCGGCGCTCTGCCCGTACACCCGGGGGTTGGACAGGCGCGCGGAGATCTCGCCGGGGCCGACCACCGCGCGGACCACGCCGGCCCGGGTGGCGATGGTCAGCTCACCGCCGGGCGCGAGCCCGGTCTCGACGAGGTAGCGGGCGAAGACGCGGACGCCGTTGCCGCACATCTCGGAGTGGCTGCCATCGGCGTTCCAGTAGTCCATGAACCACTCGGCGGCGTCGGTGTAGCCGGCCGCGTCGGGGTGGGCGTGGGCCCGCACCACCCGCAGCACGCCATCGGCGCCGATGCCGCGGCGCCGGTC
>WNFX01000347.1_pt1 | contig 99305 bp, 86 predicted proteins | sample 5400111 | NCBI WGS metagenome assembly WNFX01 (sample SAMN13153363, study PRJNA577476) | soil metagenome | isolation source: 40 cm soil or saprolite under grassland replicate 1 | place: USA:California | collected 2016-06-15
AGCGATCGGTGAGCAGACCGGTGTAGGCCTCCACCCGAAGCGCGTAGCGGTAGGAGCTGACCAAGAAGCGCCTGATGCCCTCGGGGTACTCCCCGGTGACGAGCACGGCGAAGAAGCCGGCGACGATGCCCAGGAACGCCACGATGAACAGGCCGGCCAGCACGAAGTACTGGGGAATGGCCAGGAACCACTTGTATAGCGGCTTCCACCGCTCGAGGTGCTCGGGGTAGGTCAAGCGCAGCGACGTGTGCGGCTCCACGCCGTCGTCTTCGGAGGACAGCTCGAAGTCGAACGGGGGGTAGTCCTCGTGCATGAAGAAGGCGTAGCTCAAGGCCCGCCACTCGTAACGGTAGGTCATGACGATGGCGTCGAACAGCGGCCGCGGGATCTGCTCGGTGAACAGCACGGTGAAGAAGCTGATCAGCGTCAGGACCTGCCGAAGGGAGCGGAGGGCGTAGGCGATCATCAGGTGCGGGACGGCCAGCAGCCACTGCACGAGGGGACGCCACTGGGTGATGTGACGGTCGGCGTGGAAGTCCAGCTGGAGGGGATACGGGGCGGGCATGGACACGATGGCTCCTTCGTTCGGGCCGCTTCGGGAACAGGACGGCGGGTCTCGGCGCGGGCCTTGATGCCCTGCAGCACCCGACGCTCCGTGACGAAGTTGACAGGCTCGAACGTTGCTGTCGCCTTGATCTCGGCGGTGTCGCTGGCTTACGTCGTAAGTAGAGAGTAAGCTTACGACGTAAGCCTTGTCAACCCGCGACAGGAGCGAACGCAGATGGCGCCACCGGCCAAGCCCGCGACAGAGCCCCGGACGCGGCTCAGCCGGGAAAGGGTGCTGCGCGCCGCCGTCGCCTTCGCCGACGAGAACGGCATCGGATCGCTCAGCATGCGCAAGCTCGGCGAAGCCCTCGGGGTCGAGGCGATGTCCCTGTACAACCACGTGGCCAGCAAGGACGAGCTCCTCGACGGCATGGTCGACCTCGTCTTCAGCGAGATCGGCCTGGCCCCGGCCGGGGCGGACTGGAAGACGGCGATGCGCCAGCGGGCGGTCTCCGCCCGTCAGGCTCTCTCGCGCCATCGCTGGGCGATCGGCCTGATGGAGTCACGCACCTCACCCGGCCCCGCAACGCTGCGACACCACGACGCGGTCATCGGACGCCTCCGGGACGCCGGGTTCTCGATCGCGATGGCCGCGCACGCATTCTCCGTCCTCGACAGCTACACCTACGGGTTCGCGCTGCAAGAGGCGAGCCTGCCGTTCGACACCGCGGAGGAGACAGCCGAGCTGGCTGAGACGATCATGGCGCGGTTCCCCGCTGACCAGTACCCTCACCTCACCGAGCTAACCGTCGAGCACGTCCTGCAGCCCGGCTACGACTACGGCAACGAGTACGAGTTCGGGCTCGACCTGATCCTCGACGGCCTCGACAGGGCCCGAGACGCGGCACAGCCGGTACCGGCATCGGCGCGACGCCGAACCAGCAGGTAGCTCGTCATCCCTGATCGACCGCGCGTTGACCGCGCCAATGCCGCGACCATTCGAACTTCACTGGCCGTCGAGCAGTTCGGCCATCGCCTCGTCATGCGAGACCGCGCCAGGCCGTCCAGCGGCCACCCACTCCCGGTGGGCTGCGAGGGTCGTCTCGATGTCGGCTTCTTCCAGGATTTCGGCCGGGGCACGGCGTTCCACCGCCCGCAGCCGCCGCAGCTCCGGCAGCGGGACGATCGCGGCTGCCTGGCCGCCGAGGTGGATCACTTCATACGGCTCGTCCAGGCCCGGGTCACCGGTCGGCCGCGCAGTCATACCGTCACCGTACCGGCGTCGGCCGTCGCACGGCGGTGCCGTTGCCGGCCACGTCCTCGGCGTGTTGCCGATTTGCCGTGACCGCAGCAGGCGTAGGCCGGTACCTGGATGAGCTGCGTAACATACTGTCACTGGCGGCACTCGGCCGCCCGGCCCGCGAAGATCGAATCAGCGAGCCATCGCCTTTGGCGTTTTCAGTCTGGTTGGCCTGGGTTTTGGCTGGTGGATACGGCGGGCGCCGTGGCTACAGCAGTCAGGCAACCATCGCCTTGCATGGCTCGCCGCGATCCGGCGGTCAGATTCATGGCGCCGGGTACGCGCGCCGTCTTCCCCGCACGCAGCGACACCCGTTGGTCACGCGTCACCAGCCTTCCGGGCAGCGGTATCGGCCTACAGGTTCGGGCAGCTGGACCATGACCGCCCACGCGGGGCCGACCAGCGCGGGCCGGCAACGTGCCGCGAGGCCGGAAACCGGTGTCGGTTTCGCATGGAGGGCGAACTGCCGCCGTGCGCCCGGCCCTGCGGGCGGAAGCTGCCCCGATCTGCGGCGCGAGAGCCGACGGTTTCATGATCGCGGTGATTACTCAGTCACTATGACCGAAGCTGAGTAATCACCGCGATCACCACTGAAACGGGACTGAGCTGGCCGTGGACATGGCCCCCCAGCGCACGAGCCGAACAAGCCAGCAGGGTCCGCTTTCGAGTGCAAGGAACTGCTCCCACGCGACAAGGCTCGCTCGAATTCTTCTGGCTTCGTGACGAGTCGTTGGAGGACACCGAAAACCTGCCAACCCCGGGATTATCGCCGCCGAGATCGTCGAAGACCGCCAAGCAGCGCTGGACCAGTTCACCGCCGTTGCTTCCGCATTGGCTGACACGAAACGCTTGAATGAAGACCTCGTTCTGCGCACCCGATGGCTCGCCCCCACCGCACAGGTGCTGCGGCGTGCCGCCCCGGAGATCGCCCAGCATGCGTGGTCGCACGGCCCGGCGAGCGAGGCTCTGCCCGCATGAGGCAGCGGCCGGGCACCGTACCCGGCGGTGCCGGCCGTCAGCGTCGGGAATGAACGCAGCACCGCCACAAACAAGATCGCCAACGGCTGGCCACGCCCGGCTCACAATTGGACCGCGTCCGCTGTGCGCTGGCACTGCCGCAATGCCTCGTCCACCCACTTTCCGGGCGCGTCGTTGTCAAACGACTGCATCGCCTGAAGTCGCCAGTATTCATCGAAGGACAGCCCAGGGGGCACCACCGCGCGCATCCGCCGCGCTCACCATTTCGGTTGGGCCTCTATTTCACCATGGCTGGCAAGAAGCGCGTCTACCGCGCGATCCAGCGCGAGGCGCGCCGCCAGTACAGCGCTCTCAAGATCACCGCTGGACAGCATTCCGACCGCGTCTTCGGTCAAGTGGTCAAGCTCAAACAGGGCCTGACTCGTGACTATCGTCTCGACCGCCGAGTTCTCGAACTGCTGTCGCCTCTGCCGGATCCATTCCGCGCCTTCCAAAGGCTGGGTGAATGACAGCCGCTGTATGAACGATGTCTCGGTCGGAGTGACAGCCGCCGATTCGCCCGAGTCGAACGCCGCCCAGGAGAGGCTGTTGAGCAGATTGTCCACCTGAGCCAGCCATCAGGTGGGATGTTCAACGCTCCTCCTCGTTTGGCGGGCATTGTCCGCCGAGCGCGGCCTGCGGCAGGTCGCTGGTCACCTGCGTGGCCGACTCCTGCCTGCCCTCGCGCGGGCCAGCGGCAGGTGCTGACGGGACGGGCACGGACGCGAGATCGCGGACCCCGCGAACCGGTGACAGCAGGACCGGCAGAGGTGTCATCCGCCGGGTCGGACGCATTCGTGCTCCAAAGTAAGCGAGGGACAGCGGACAATCGCGCGGCAATCATGGCGGCGACTGCCTTAACGGCGGCAGTCCCGTGACTAACGGCCGCGGATGGCTGGTGACGCCTAGCACGAATCAGCCATCGCGTGCGGCGGGCGGAAGCTGAGCTTGCCGACCGGATCCGAGCGCAGCGCGGCGAGATAGCCGAGCAGTGCGTCGGGTCCGCTGACACCGGGTCGGCGAGGTTCCAGCAGCGGGTCGGGTCAGCGGAGCAACGATCCACGCTCAGGCTGTGTGACTGGCAGGCGAGCAACGCGAAGTCATTGCCGCCGAGCTGGCCCTGGTCGCCGATGGTCAGCACGGGCCCCGCCGCGAGCGTGGCGACCTGGGCCACAACAGCGGCCTTGGTCACGTCGGCGGGGACGATGTCGACGGCGTGTGCGGATTCCAGCACGCACACCGCGGGCGTCGGCGGCCGGGCCACCACCGACCGGGTCAGCTCCACGAGCCTGTCGTGTGGCGTCTTCCCATCATGCGGATGTACGGTGACCTGCCCGATCCGCACATCGAGCCGGATCAGCGTGGGCAGTGTGGACAACCGGGCCACAACGTCGGCCAGCGCGGCTGCTGTTGCCCGCGACACGTCGGGCCGTGGGATCTCGCCGGTTTGCGGCAGAACGTCGGTCAGCGCCCGGCGAATCCCGCCGTTGTGCATGCCCACGACCACTTGCGGCCAGAGCCACCTGGGCACCCAGACTGTGCCGTCGTAGTCCAGCGCCAGGCCCGCGAAGCGGGCCGAGGTAACCGCGCCCAGCCAGGCGCGGAACGCGAGGGCATACACGCCGAGCGCGGGCTCCGGCGCGATGCCGCCGAGCTTGCGCGCGACAGCGACTGCGGTCAGGTCTGCGCCGGGCCCAGCGCCACAGCTAGCGTCGGCGTTCACTTGTCGATGTAGTCGAGAGCCTGCTTGAGGTACTTCTCGACCGGCCCTGTGCTGTCAAGCACCAGGTGGCCGCCTTGCGGCCCGTAGGTTTGCCACTGATGCGCGCCGAGGCGCTTGGCCCGGCTGAAGTCCTCCGGCGCGTCGGCTGGCCCTTGGTGTACGCCGCGCATCTGGCTGCGGCGCGGCGTCCGCTGAGAGAAGCGCCGGCTGACCTCGTCGAGGTCGGGGCACACCAACTCGATGAAGCGGTACCGGCAACCGTGAGAACGGGCTGTCCGCTCGCCGTTCTCAGGGATATATGCGTAGTGCGATGGGCTGTCCAGAATGACGCTGCGTCCCTGGCCGAGAAAGTCGTCGGCAAGCGCGAACAGTAGAAGGTAGGCGGTCGGCCCGGCCAGCTTCCACTCCACCCCGGCCTCAAGCATCGTGGACTTCACGACATCGGAGTTCACGATGACGGCCGCGCGCTGTTTGGCGATTTCAGCGGCGAGCAGGCTCTTGCCTGTGCACGGCGCGCCCGCAAGCTGGAGGAGGAACTGAAAAGAAGGCGGATCGTTGTTCATGGGGTCCTTTCGCTGCCAGAAAGCTCCTGCTGAATCACCTCATAGCGAGGGCGCAAGCTCGAGCGCTGTCGCGGGTTCACCAGCAGATCATGCGCGTCCGGGGATGTGAAAAGGGCGCTGAGCCCGTCGAGGCTGCCGATGATATCCGGGCGGTCGCTGGCCCTCGCCCACGTCAGCGGCGGCGGCCGATCGGGGAAAGGGGTCAGGTCGCCGAGGGCACGACCTCGCCACGTTCCAACTCGAAAATCTCCCACTGGTTCACCGGATTCCAGTGACCGCCCCTCTCGCCCGGCTTCTCGCGTGCCGCGCGCCGGTGGGTGCCGTGTCGGCGGGGGCGCGGGCGAGCGGCACCGAGCGGGCGTGTGACAGCTTGCGGCAGCCGTTCGGAAAAATCTTTGGCTTAACGGCCGCGCGGAGTGAATCCGGCGCGGCGATGCCGTCGCCCCAGCGGGGACGCCGTTGCTCGTGCCGCCCGCGGCAAGTCGCTATGCTCAGCGATTGGTGAGGACCGTAGCCTTCCTTGGTCTCGGCCTGATGGGCGCGCCCCGGCGGCGGGGGCAAGCCGGTTGAGGAAGTCGAAGTAGCCGAGGTCCCCGATCTGCTCGAGCTGTCGGATCGGGTGATTCACCGATCGTCGTATCTTCGTCAGCATCATCTAGCCAGGAGTGCGAAACCATGAGGTACATGATGTTCGTCGTCGCCGACCCGGACGCAGCTGCCGAAGCCGAACCATCAGAGGGCGAGCTGACGATCGAGGAGTGGCTGGCCGACGTCAACGGCCGGGGAAAGCGCATCACCGGTGACGCCCTGCGCCCAGTTAGCGACGCCACCACGGTCAGAGTCAGCCGCGGGCAGGTGCTCGTCACCGACGGGCCCTTCACCGAGTCGAAAGAGTGGATCGCCGGCTTCGACATCCTGGAGTGCGACAACCTCGACGAGGCCATCGCGATCGCCGCGCGGCACCCCCAGGCCAACGGCGGCAAGCTCGAACTGCGCCCGTTCTGGACGGACGAGGAGTGACCACCCATGCGCACCGCGCCACGACCGAGGCGATCGCCTCGGTCGTGGCAGCGGAACGGGCCGGCATGGTCGCGGGCCTCATCCGGCTCACCGGCGACTGGGACCTGGCCGAAGACTGCGTCCAGGACGCAGTCGAGCGAGCCCTCGTGCATTGGCCGCGCGAGGGAATGCCACGATCGCCGACGGCCTGGCTGACCACAGTGGCGAGGAACCGCGTACTCGACGTGCTGCGTCGCCGTCAGACGGAACGCGCGAAGCTACAGCAGCGCGCGATCATGGATGAGATGGGCCCGAACGGCGCCACGCAGACGGACCCCCAGTCCGATGACCGGCTGCGGTTGATCTTCACCTGCTGCCACCCGGCGCTCGCCCTCGACGGTCGGGTGGCTTTGACGCTGAAGACCGTGGCCGGCCTGAGCACCGCAGAGATCGCGCGGGCGTTCCTGGTGTCGGAGCCGACCATGTCCCAGCGGCTGTTGCGCACCAAGCGAAGGATCTCCAACGCCGGAATCCCCTACCGGGTGCCTCCGGACGAGCTGCTTGCTGAGCGCACCAGCGGAGTGCTCGCCGTGCTTTATCTCATCTTCAATGTGGGCTACGGCCAGCATGAGGACCACCTGGCCGTCGAGGCGCTGCGACTTGCCGGACTGCTGGCCGGCCTGATGCCCGGCGAGGATGAGGCTCGCGGGCTTCTTGCGCTGATCACCTTTCAGATGTCCCGGCGCTCGACCCGCTTCGACGCCCACGGCGATCTCGTGCCGATGGAGGAACAGGACCGCAGCCGCTGGGATGCGGCGCTCATCGAGCAAGGGCATTGGCACCTGTACCGGGCGGCAAGCTCGGGGCGCCCGCCGGGGCCCTACCGATTGCAGGCACAGATCGCCGCCTGCCATGCTACGGCGGCAGCCGCGGAGGCTACCGCATGGGGCACTGTCGTCACCCTCTACGAGGCGCTGCTCGCCGCGCAGCCGTCACCCGTGATCGCGTTGAACCGGGCCATCGCCGTCGGCTTCCGCGATGGCTACGAGGCCGGCTTGGCGGCACTGGACGCTCTGGATGCAAAAGCCCTGGCCGGCTACTACCTGCTGCCAGCGGCCCGTGCGGATTTCCTGCGCCGCCTCGGCCGCAGCGACAAGGCGCGGCGTGCCTACCTGGCAGCGCTCAAGCTCGCCCCGGCCGGCCAGCCCGAGCAGCGGCTCCTGCAACGCCGGCTCACCGAGCTTTAGGTCGCCATCTGTCGAGGATGTTGGCGGCGAGCCGCTCGATCAGGTCGGGGTTGCCGCACAGGGGGGCGGGGCTGAGCGAGACCTTGACCTGGAGCCGGCGGCGCTCGATCTGACTGCTGGCGGTGCGCAGGCGGGCGGCGGCTCTCGGCGAGGTCATGGCTGCGGGGCCGGCATCTGCCGAGGCGGTTGATCCGGTTAGGCCTGCCGGCCGAGTCCCGGGTAGTCGACGACAAGACCGTGTTCGTCGAACACCACGTCGGCGCAGAAGGTCCCGCTCTGGTAGCGGATGACCGCGGTCCCTGGCTGCGCACCGGTGCCGGTTGCGGGCGGGCCGACGAAGGTGTATCGCTGCGCGGATGGGCGGACGGCCAGGTCGGGCACGCTGACCCAGGCCATGACGAAGTCGCGGGACGCGCCGCCGCGCAGCAAGCCGTGCCGCAGGACCGGCATCGTGTTGGTGACCGGGCACTGGCCGAGGTCGCAGTCGAGGGCGGCGGCGAACGTCGCGGGATCGCCGCCTGGCGCCCGGAGGTCCAGCTGCCCTTCGGCGGTTGTTTCGACGCCCCACAAACCCTGCGGATCGCGGGACAGCGCCAGGCGGCGGCTCCAGTTCGCACCCTGAGTCCGCACGATCAGCCCGCGGGTGACGAAATCGTTCCCGCAATCCAGCTCGTAGTCCAGCCGGTAGGGCAGCGGATCCGCGCTGACCGCCACCCCGGCCGCCCGCAGGTAGGTCTCGCCCAGGCTCACCGCAGCGAACTCGGCCCCGCGTTCTTTGATCCAGGTGATCGCACGCATGGCGCAGAGCCTACGGCGGAGCATCGGACAAAGGGGAAGGCGACCGGCCAAAGGCGCAACCCGCGGCGCATGGCGGCCAGCCTCACGGCGTCATGATCGTACGGTGTCGCGCCGCTCCGCCAGCCATGGGCTGGCATCCCGTCACCCCGCGCAGGACGCCCCGCGGCAAGCTGCCATCCATACACACAAACGTCCGACTCGCGGCATGAGCGGTCGACTAGTGTCCGCCAGTCGCCGAGCCGCCGCTAGGGCGTGACCCAGACCTGCGGGAACACCGATCGCGACTCGTCGATGGATCGAGGGTTAACGGCTGCGCGATGTCCTTCCCGCACGGGTGGCCGGCATGTGCGCGGGTCGCCAGGATTCAGTGCTCGGCAGCGCCGCGGAAGGCGAGTGCGACGCGTGCGAGCCCACTCTTCGATATGCCGGCTTCCGCCACCACGGCTAGGACCGACGAGTCGGTCCAGGCGCACATAGTTACCGGGACAGAAGCCCGCGTCGTCTTGCCGCAGCGGAGAACCCCGCCCAGCGGACCTGCTGGGAAATCGCGCGTATTCGCGACGCCTGCGCCCAGGAAGAAGGAGTCAAGGGCTTCAGATGGCGGTTGGGAGCGTAAAACGGAAGCAACCTGCGGGGTGTCGGTCGCGGAAAAACCAATGAAGACGAGCGGTCGCAGGGCGCTGCCCCGGGTGTAAAAGCCGATCTTCGCCTTGGCATAGGCTTCCCCCCACGCGCCGCTCACCTTTCCGGCCGCCTTCGCAGCCCGTTTTCTCGTCTCGGCCACGAGCCGCCTCGCGATGTTCCCAGTTATGTGGGTGTAGCCCGCCGCCGATGCTGGAATCGTGATCGTGTGCGATGCAGCGGTGCGGGAGGGACTTGCGCTCCCGCCGGATTTCGCCGCGCCTTTGCCGACGACCACCAGCGTTGACACAACGCCTGCGGCAATCAACACTGCCACGGCGGCAATGCATAATCCGATGATCAGGCCAGTGTGGCGCCTTTTTGGGGGGTCGTGGCGCGGTGCGTGTGGCAACGGCGCAGTGGAGCCGCCGACCCAGGGAGGCAGCTCGGTGGGCCATTCAGGCGGTTGGCTGTGATACCGCTCCGCACCTGGCCGAGGCGTCGGCCCTTGCGGTTGCGCCCAAGCCTGACCGGGCCGTTCCGGATCCGGTTCCTGGCCAGGTGCAGGGCTCAACCAATCTCCTTGTGCGCAACGCGGCTGTTAACCGTAGCAGGGGTAAAGCGCCATCCACAGCCAAACTCCGCAGCCGCTGCGAGTGAGGCGTTCACCCGCCGACTGGTCAGGGCGAGATGGCTTAAATCTTGCGGCGATGATGACGCGGCGGTGCTCGGCGGAGCTCGCGGGCAACTGGCGCGGTTGACGTGGCCGGCCTCGCGACGTCACGTGATGGGGTCGGGTCCATGTCCTGAGGTCTTCGTCCCTTGAGCGGACAGCGTCAACCGGTGGTTGCCCTGGCTTCCGGGACCTATGACCGCGGCGAGCGGCGCACGGCTCGGCGAACCTGCAGCTGACCTCCTCGGCGTGGTCATCCTATCCACGGCGGGCGCGCAGGAGTGCGGCTCCGAGCTCGGTTCGGCGGTAGCGGACCTCGTGGCCATGGCGGGCGGCGGATACGAGACCTGCATCGCGGAGCGCGAGCAGGTGGCGCGAGACGCCTGCCGGGCTGAGCTCAGTCATCGCGGCGAGCGCGGTCGTTGAGAGGGGCTGGTCCAGGGCGGTCAGGACGAGGGCGCGGGTGCGGCCGAGCAGCCGTCCGAGGGCGCCGGGCGGCGCGGTGGGTGTCTGCCACAGCTCGGCGATGCCGGTGGCGGGGTAGATGATCGTGGGCAGCCACAGTTCCTCGACGATCGCGGCGACGTGCGGCCACAGGTAGGCGCTCGGCATGAGCAGGAATCCGCGCTCGTCGACCTTGACAGTGCGGTCGCCGCGATCGGCGAGCGATAGGCCCCGCTTCGTCCAGCGGATCTTCGGGTGGAGCTCATCGAGAACGCGCCGCAGACCGTGCCGTGCCAGTGCGCGGGAGCGTTCTTCGACATCGCGGTCGAGCAAGGTGCGGATGCGAACCCAGAACGGCGCGACCAGGCTGCCCCAGGCAGCATAGAGCCGCGCTGCGAGCTGATCTCGTGCGCGTCCGGGGTCGGTGAGCAAGGAGGTGAGCACGCGGCGGTATTGCTCGTCGTCCACGGTATCGCGGCACCGCGCGAGCTCACGTGCGACCTGCGCCGGCTCGGTCGCGCGGATCTCCGCCAGCTGGGCCCGAAGGCCTGGCCGGGAGGTCCGCGGAGGCGGGGCAAGGAAGTCCGGCACATAGCCGCAGCGCGGCAGCACGGCCAGCAGCGGTGCCAGGTCGAGCCGGGCCGCCCGCGCCCGGGCAAGCCCCAGCCAGGGCTGATGATAGAAACGCCCGCGCTCGTCAGCGAACGCTTGCACCGCCGCCTGCGTCTCCCACACCGGCGAGACGGCGAACCGCACGGCCAGCAGATCGTCGGGCGCCCGGAACTCAAACAGCGTCATCGGATCTCAAGATACGCGCAGGCACGAATCAATTGCGGGCCGGCGGCCTGCCGCTGCTTACTGGATGCCATGCCAGGTGCAAGCGAGCAGACGCGGCGAGTGAAGATCGTCAACGCCAACTGGGCGGCCGGACCGGACGGCGATCACGGCCGGTTCGAGGTCATGATCGTGACCGAGGACGACCAGCGGCATGTGGCCGCCCCCAGTCCCGCAGCCATGACCGCCCTGATCGCGCTGACCCAGGCAGATACCGTCCTGGCCTGGGATCCTGCCGACCGCACACTGATCGCCGCCAACATTGTCGGCACGATGCCCTGGACCGAGCGCGCCCAGCCCAGCCCGCCACCTCGCTGACGCCGTGCCCGGCCTTGGCCACCGCCGCCCCAGGCAATTCGCCACAGCCGCCAATGGCAAATTCCGACGACCGTCTCCCCGTCACATCGATCGTGTTCTGCGGGTCACTTCTCATGACGCCTGGCAACCCAAAGGATGTGACAGATGGACGAGAACGAGTGGCTGGCGGATCGCTTCGAGGAGCACCGGGCCCATCTGCGGGCGGTTGCCTACCGGATGCTGGGCTCGCTCACCGACGCCGACGACGCCGTTCAGGACACCTGGCTGCGCCTCAGCCGATCGGGGGCGGGCGAGGTCGAGAACCTCGGCGGATGGCTGACGACGATCGTCGCCCGCGTGTGCCTGAACATGCTGCGCTCGCGCAACCTCCGGCGCGAGGAATCCCTCGGGGCGCACCTACCCGACCCCGTCATCAGCCCAGACCGGGAGCTCCAACCGGAGGAGGAGGCGTTGCTGGCCGACTCGGTCGGCCTTGCTCTGCTCGTCGTGCTCGACACGTTGGCCCCGGACGAGAGGCTGGCGTTCGTACTCCATGACATGTTCGAGTTGCCTTTCGAGGAGATCGCCCCCATGGTCGGCCGGACTCCCGCGGCGGCCAGGCAGCTCGCAAGCAGGGCGCGGCGGCGCGTGAAGGGCGCCGACATCACGGCGCCCGACCCCGATCTCACTCGCCAGCGCGACGTGGTCGACGCCTTCTTCTCGGCCGCGCGTGGGGGCGATTTCGACGCCCTCGTCGCGCTGCTCGATCCCGACGTCGTGCTGCGGGCCGACTTTGGCGGCAGGCGCCCCGCAGCCCCCGTCGTGATCCGCGGCGCAGCCGCCGTGGCCAGGCAGGCACTACTGGGCGCCGCCCAGCCGACCGCCCACCTGCGCCCCGCGCTGGTGAACGGAGCGGCCGGAGTGGTCGTCACCGTGCGTGGACGGCCCTTCGCCGTGATGGGTTTCACCGTCGCCGAAGGCAAGATCGTCGAGATCGACGCGATCGCCGACCCCGAACGCGTCCGCAGGATCGCGGCGGCTGTTCTCAACGACGAGTAGCCGCGGGGGCAGCCCGCCGCTTTCCGGCGAGGGCGCCGGGTACCGGCCGGTGTGGGGGAGGACTGGATGACCGCCCGGCCGCGGATCACGGCCGAGACCCGCCTACCGCTATGGGTACTCGCCTAGGGCTGCGGCCCGGTCCGCAGGAAGATGGAGACGGTGCTGCCACGGGTGACGACCGTCCCACCATGTGGATTTTGCGTGGCGACCCATGCGGCGGCGGTGTTAGTGCCCGTGATGGCAACAACGAGACCGGCGGCGCGGATCATGTTCACGGCGGGACCGCTTTTGAGTTCGAGGACGTCTGGGACCGTCACCTGGTCGCTGACCACGCGATCGGCCGCGCGTTCCACGCCAGCGCAGGCAACGGTGGCGAAGTAGCCGGGGTCGTTGGACTCGACCCCCTTGACGTCGCCGAAGAACGGTTGCCAGGACTGGTCGTTGTGGCGGATGGTGTGCCACATCCGGCCGTCGTCCGTCAGCCCAACGACGTGGACCTCTCCGTTCACCCCGGCGCAGCCGACCGCGCTGAAGTGGCCGGGGTCGTTGCTTTCGACGGACTTGACGTCGCCGAAGGACGGCTGCCAGCTCCCATCGCGGTGGCGGATGGTGTGCCACATCCCACCGGTGTCGGTGGTCGCGACCAGGTGCAGGTCCCCGTTGACGCCGGACCCCGCTGCGACGGCGCTGAAGTAGCCGGGATCGTTGGACTCGACCCCCTTGACGTCGCCGAAGAACGGTTGCCAGGACTGGTCGTCGTGGCGGATGGTGTGCCACATGCGACCGTCGTCGGTTAGCGCCGCCACGTGCAGCTCGCCACTGACCCCGGCGCAGCCGACAGCGCTGAAGTGGCCCGGGTCGTTGCTCTCGACGGACTTCACGTCGCCGAAGGACGGCTGCCAGCTCCCGTCCCGGTGGCGGATGGTGTGCCACATCCCACCGGTGTCGGTCAGTGCCACCACGTGCAGGTCGTCGTTCACCCCGGCGCACGCGACGGCGCGGAAATAGCCCGGGTCGTTGCTTTCGACCCCCTTGACGTCGCCGAAGAACGGTTGCCAGGACTGGTCGTCGTGGCGGATGGTGTGCCACATCCGGCCGTCGTCGGTCAGGCCCACCAGGTGCAGATCGTCCCGCACGCCGGCGCAGCCGACCGCGCTGAAGTGCCCAGGGTCGTTGCTTTCTACGGACTTGACGTCGCCGAAGAACGTCTGCCAGGACTGGTCGTCGTGGCGGATGGTGTGCCACACGCCGCCAACGTCGGTGGACGCCACCACCTGCAGCGCGTCTTCGACGCACCGGAGGAAGAAGGGATCCACCGATGTGCCGAGAACTGGGGTGACGTTGTCGACCGCGAGCAGCTGCTGCGTCGCGAAATTGGCGTTGCGCAGATAAGTCACCCCGGAGGGGAAGTTAGCCGCGGCGGGGACGTTGTGGGCAGAGAAAACACCGTAGAAATCATTGCCCACGGCAATGAGGTTGTCATAGTCCCCGATGATTACCGTGATGGTCGAGCCAGCGCTGGAGTCGAGCACGTCCGCAAGGATCGCGTCGGAGGCGACGGTCGTGAACGCGTCCCTGGACCGAACCAGATGCGTCCGCCACCGGTTCGTCCCGCTGACAGTGACCGACTCCTGGTAGAGGACGGCGACCGTACCGCCCGCGTTGACCGCGAGCCCTGGGTTTGTCGCATTCGGCGCGGTGAACAGATCACCCGACCAGTTCTGGCCGCCGTCATCCGAGCGCCGCACCCGCAACGTATAGGGCGAGGCGGTCGTCGCGAGCCCATCACACCAGGCCACGTAGACGCGTTGCGAATCGCGCGGGTCCACCGCGATCGACAGACTCGAGCCGATCCGCTGCGTGCCGAGCGTGGTGCCCAGCGGCGCGATTTGCACTGATGTCGCCACGAGCCGGCCAGCGAGAGCGTCGCTTGGGTCGGTAAGCGCTCCGAACCGCGTGCCGCCCGAGGCCCAATTGTCGTCTCGCACGACGACGATGTCGGTGACGTTCGGGGATCCGAACGTCCGCCAGCCGAAGTATCCCCCGTACACCACGCCCGAGCTGTGGATGGCAACCCGTATGGACGGGCCATCTTGGCGGCCGCCCGGAGGACTGGGCAACGCCGCGCTTGTCCGCGTCTCGAGCCGCGCCGTCGTTGTGAATCCCGCGGGCGCGGCGGCGGTCGCCGCGTCCAGGGAGAAGTCCACCGATGCCGTCTGCCCGGTCGGCCGCTGGGAGATGTCGTTGCTGGACACGTACACCCGGTCGGTGCCCGAATGGGTCGCCGCCTCGACCCACGGTTGGTCCTCCTGGGTCCGGTCGACGAGGACGGCCATCAGACCGGGCCCGCTGAAGTTCGCCTTGCGGAGGATGTTCATCCGCAGGCTGCTGTCGCCCCTGAGGACGCCCGCGTACAGCACCCCAGAGCTGCCCCCGAAGCGGATCGAGATGTCTTTTGTCCCGAAGAAGGATGTGCCACCGGGGATGACCGAGTTTTGCGCCCATGTGGTCCCGCCGTCATTCGAGAAGAAATACGGTCCGGTCGTCACCGTCGCCGCCGTGTCCGGCGTGAACGACGAGATAACGATCTGTTGCGGGTTCGACGGGTTGGCCGTGATGCTCGGCTCGGAGTCGAAATTGGTCTCGCCGCTCAGAAACTGCGGGATGATGTTGATCACGCGGATTGCCATTGTTCCGCCCTACCCTTCGCCGACCCGCCACAGCAGGGTCTGAACTCGGGGCAGGTCGGACGAGGCGTGGTAGTCGAGCGGATCGATAGCCATGAGCCGCCGCTCCGCCGCCGCTTCCGGTTGCTCCTCCCCGCGGCTGCTCTGCGGCTGTCCGCCGCTCGGTTCGGCATCGTCCTCCCCGGGCTCCCGCACGGGCTGCAGGAGCCACACTCCGGTCTGTCCGGGGTAGGCCTTCGGGACAGGGCCCCAGTCCCTGTCGCCGCCCTCAGGGAACCAAATTCGCCCGTCTGCGGGCGGCTGGCCCTTCTCGACCGTGCCGATCCACAATTCGGCGTTCCACCACTCCACGCCCTCCACCAGCCCTGGCAGTCCTTCGGGCCGCTCGACGCGAAACGTCGCCAGGACACGGCCGGAGAGGATGACCTCGGCGGCCCTGATGCGCTGCTCGATCTGATCTTCGAACTGCCGAAGCCGCTCGGCGATGACGGCTTGCCTGATGTCACCCGCGCGAAAGGACGCCCGGCCTACCTCCCTGACACCGCTGACTTCGACCACGCCGATGTTCCGCCCATAGTGCCAGCTGCGCGCGAAGAAGGTCGCTTGTTGGCCGACATCAAGCCCTTCGGTCGTCTCCAGGTAAACAGTGACCGTTCGCCCGGTCAGATCGCCAAGATGACGCGGCGCGAGCGCGACGTCCTCGACCTGGACGGTGGCCATCCGGTCCTCGGGCTCGACGCCATCGAGGTTTGACGCCCCCAGCGCCTGTACGCGGCCGGAGAACACGAAGGCGGCGTCCCGCGTCCACGCCTGAAGGGTCTCGTCCGGAAAGTTCGAAAAGGTCGCCTGGCCCATGTCGCCACCTTTCTTAGATCTGGGCAACGCGGGTGTCAGAACTCGAAGCCTCGTGTCAGTCGCGACGGGAGAGCGCAAAACACACCCGTTTGCCCAGTGCCAGGCCCGATCGCGACTCCTGGAACCCGCGCCGTCTAGCCTGATCCCTGTACAGAACGGCGTCAAGACAAGCCGCTCGCCGCGCGCGCCAGCTACCCTGCGGTGCCAGCGCGCCGTGCTTGCTGGTCGGCTGTCCGCGCCGGGTCGGCGGGGCCGGCGTAGAGATAGAGCATGGAGGCTTCCATGGGCAAGATCGTCGCAGCGGAGTACGTGACTGTTGACGGCGTCATGCAAGACCCTGGCGGGGTTGGCGAGATCGAGCTCGGCGGTTGGAGCAATCCGTATTGGAACGACGAACTGGCCAAGCTCCAGAGCGACCTGCTGTTCGCCAGCGACGCGCTGCTCCTGGGACGGGTGACGTACGAAGCCTTCGCCGCCGCATGGCCGGACATGGAGCACGAAGCGGGCCCGTTCGCCGACAAGATGAACAGCATGCCGAAGTACGTCGCGTCACGAACTGTTCAAAATATGGAGTGGAACGCGACCCGGATCGAGGGGGGTCTTGCCGAAGAGGTTGCGAAGCTCAAGCGTGACTCGGGTCGTAACTTCCTGATCTACGGCAGCGGCTCACTCGTACGACTGTTGCTGCAACACGACCTCATCGACCAGTGCCGGCTCATGATCCATCCCGTCGTGCTCGGCGCAGGCGAGCCGCTCTTTCGCGACGGCGACAAGAAAGCCCTACGGCTCCTCGGCACGCACACGACCAGCACCGGTGTGGCTGTCGTTGACTATGAGCCAGTAGTAAGCGCGACACAGGCATAAGCAAGGTCCGGTGCTGAAAGGCGTGCTCATCGAGGCACCGTGACTACGGCCAGCGGACACAAGCCGGTTAAGCAATCGGTGGACAGCTCGGCGCGCGGCCGGTGGACAGGCTCGGCGCGCCGCCCGGTGGACAGGTTGGTGGTTTTCGCAGACTCCGGGTGGGCAGAAAGGTCAGGTCGGGTCAGGGTTTATGAGCGGTGCCGGAGCACGCCGATGGCGTCGATGTCTGGTGAGCCTCCGGCGGCGCCCGTCACTTCCGCGGTGAAGGCCGCGCTTTCGACGTCGAGTTCCGGCAAGGAGAACACCAGGAACGAGATGACCTCGCCGGGCGGGATCGCGGACGCCGGGTCGGCGAATGTGATGGCGAAATGGTTGGTGTATGCCGCACCGGGGACGCTCCCGTTGGCGACGATGTGAGGGTCCCGGGTCGCCCCTGCGTCGCCGTCCCATGAGACGGCGACGCTGACGAGGCCGTCGGCGAATGTCCAGTCGCAGCTCTCCCAGCCGCCTCCGGTCGCCGGACTTCCGCCGTTGCGCTCGAAGGCGATCAGGTCGGCGCGGACCAGGTCACCGGGACTGGGAACGTCACCGGCTGTCACGGTGTCGCCGTTGATCAGGTTGGTCAGGTCCGGCACGGTGACCGGCAGGAACCCGCCGAACGTCGCCCTTACACCGGGGCTGGCCACAAAGGCCGATCCGTTGGGCGCCCCGAGCGCGTTCTCCGGGCCCTGCGACGGGACGGCGGTCCCGCTGGCGCTGACGACACGCCCGGGCCAGGCGATCTGGACCAGTGATTGGCCGGCGAATTCGCCCAGCAGGACCTCTCGCCACTGCGCCGGCTGGCGCCCGTCGCCGGTGAGGACGCAGAACCACAGCGTGCACCGGCCGTCTGGGGCTTGTGTCACAAGCAGGTCGCCGCCCTGGCCGCCCGGCGGCAATCCCGTCAGGGCACGCGGATCGAGCATGGTGGGAACGGCACGCACGACGCCGGGCACGGGCATGGGATGGGGGACGAGTCCGATTTGGCCGACCGGCGCCCCGGCGCCGGAGGTGCCGGACTGGAATACGCCGCCGCGGGCGGCTGTGCTCTTGCCGACGACTGCGTCGCCGTCCTCGCTCTCGCCCTGGACGCCGGCGCCGGCGCGACTGGTGCCCCAGACGCCCCTGCCGGTCCCGTTCGTCCCGTAGACGCCGGTGCCCGTCCCCCGGGACGGGTTCGGCAAAGTCGTCGGGGCATTGATGCTGGAGTCACTGATGCCGGCGACGGCCGTCCCCTCACCCAGCACGGACCCGACCACGCCGAGACCGCCACGGTGATGCCGTCCCCAGACGCCCGCCACCTCAGCACCGGCGCCGATCGACGTCGTCTCCCCGACGACACCGAAGTTGTCGCCGACGCCATAAACGCCTGCCTTGCCGAACTGCGGGACACGCGTCGTCGGGCCGTTGACGCTCTCGGCGTAGATCCCGGCGCGGTCACCTTGCAGGTTCGCCCCGTACTCCATCCCGGTCGCTCGGGACGAAAACGCGGCGAACGGCATACCCGAGTCCGACTGGGCCGGACCGATGGCGGTGTATTCGTCCTCTTGAGCCATCCAATCCTCCTGTATTGGCCAAACACGCCGTCGACGGATCCTACCGGGGGCAGTCCGTCGCCGCCGAGCGCTCGAAGGGCGGCGTCGAGGCTGTGCCATTGCGCGCAGCCGTTAAGGAAAATTGGCGGGATCCAGCCGCGAACCCACGAGAACGGCCGGTGCGGGTGAGGTTTGGCTGGCCTGGGCCGGAACGACCGGCAGCGCCGCAGAAGCGCTCATGCGCCGGACCAACGCGCCGCCCAAACTGATCCCGAACGGCTGCGCTTCCTGGCGACCTCCCGGCCGCAACGTCGATCCGCGTGCCGACAAGGGCCTCGTCCGCGCATGTGATCGCCGTGACCGACCCGGCCGGCCACATCTCCATCAGAAACTAACCGTAGCTCGCGACCCGGCACCTGTTCTGTCAGGCAAGTTCGTCGAGGTACTGCGGCAGCATCCGGTGCCAGGTAGGCCACTGATGCGCCCATTGTGGACCCCAGTTGTCCACCCGGTTGGGGATCCCCTTCGCGCCCAAGACGGATGCCATGTGCCATGACTCGCCGATGTCCTCCCACGCGCCTTCCCCGGACGCGAGCAAAATGAACCGCTGGCGAAGCAGGTCGAGCTGCGGCCCGTCAAGTCCGGGCAAGAACTGCAGCGGCGCCGAGAAGTACATGTCCCGCGTCCAGGCTTCATCGTAGAAACGTTCGATCTGATAGGTGCCGCTCATGCCGACGGCCGCGCAGAACACGTCGGGGTACCGGCACAGGACGGCTACCGCGTTGAACGCCCCTATCGAAGCGCCGCTCGCGATCACGTTCATAGCCTGACCACCGAGGTCCTGGTGGATCGCCGGCACCACCTCGTGCCGCACGCATTCATGGAACTGGTTGAGCAGCCACGTGCGGTGCTCCAGCGAGCCAGCCTTAGCGATCATCGCCTGCCCGGCGACGCTGTCGACCGAGTACAGCTTTACCCGGCCATCCGCGAGCAACTGCCCACATGCGTCGACCAGGCCGTTCCGCTCGATCTCCGTGGCGTCGCCGCCGGCCGAAGGGAAGACGAGCACCGGCCTGCCGATGGCCCCCCAGCGAACGACCGCGATCTCGCTCCCAAGCCGATCAGAGAACCACCGTTCGAGTGCCTTCACGTCGTCACTCGTAGAAGAACTTCTGGGCGCCAGGGAATATCCACGAAAGCCCTTCCTGTAGCCGGTCACGCCAATTCTCCCAGCTGTGCCCGTCGCGGGCTTCGACGTAACGAACGTCCATTCCCGCGGCCTCGAACGTGGGAATCATCGAGCGGTTGCGTATGACCAGTGGCTCGTAGATGCCGCAGCTCACAAACATCCGGTTGGCGACCCGGGTTGGCGCGGCGCGATACCGGTTGACGAACCGCACCACCGGCTCGAACGCGGGTCCGCCGCCGTGGTCGCTGCCGATGTCAGTGAACACGAAGGAGCCAGACTGCAGCAGCAGGGAACCATAGCCGCTCGGGTAGCGGTAAGCGGTCGACAATGCGGCGACGGCGCCGAAGCTCGCGCCCATCAAGCACCGAGCGGACGCCGAACCGGCCAGTGGGAACTGCGCCTCCAAGCGTGGCACGAGCTCGGCCGTCAGGAAGCGCGCGTGCGCTGCCGAGTTGGCGTACTCGACGAGGCGTTCGCCGGGGGTCAGGAACGCCACGACGGTCTCGGCCACGTCGAGCCGGTGGATGAGGTTGTCGAGCACCGTTTTCGCCGCCGCGTACCTGAGGTAGTCGCCGCCGTCGTGGACGATCAGCAGCGGATAGTGGGCCGTGCGCCGGAAACGTGCTGGCAGGTAGACCGTCACTGGGCAGTCGCGGCGCAGTGCGCGGCTGGGCACAACAAGGTCGACCAGCGATCCTGGCCGCGACTCCGGATTCGGCACCGTCCAGGCAGGAACGTGGTAGCCGCGGGCGTAACAGACGGAAGAGCTGCCAAGCGGGCTGTGCGCGAGACGGCGGTTCATCGGGTCGTTGATGCGCTCGCGCCGCTCGCCGTACGCACGTTCCAGCTGGTACTCGAATCGGGAGCCGTCGGGCAGTTCCAGCACGACGTACCACAGGTCGGTGCCGCGAAGCCGCCGCAGCGGAAGGCTCTGGGGCAGCCCGACAACGTTGTGGATGAGCCGGACCTCATCGGCCTCGCCACGGTAGAGGAACGTGCAGCGGGCACCTTCGACGATGGGTACCTCATGCCGGGCGAGGAAGCGGTCGATGACAGCGGGCTCAAGCGGTCTGCGCTCCCTGAGCCTGTTGATGGCGAGCTTGCGGCTGACTCCGGGGCCGCTCGCGGTGGTCAGGCCGCCTCCAACGAGGTCATGCGGCCGTCCTCGGCGAGCACCCGGGTGCCCGGCGGGCAGGTGCCATCGCTGTCGGTGTCGACCCGCGTGCCCTCCTCAAGCGGCAGACAGCGGGCCGGCGCGAACCTCCTGGCGAAGACCGCCATCCGCGGCGCGTCCCCGAGCAGCAGCCGCGCGCGGGCGTGCGGGAGCGCTACGACATGGGGGAGCACGCCGAGGCCCCTGCCGTAGATCTCGGGGTGGCCGGGTCCGTGCGGCGACCTGTCGTGAAACAACACAATCCGGTCCGTCAGCGCCATGGCGCCGGCGGACCACGCGATCACGGGCGAGCGGATCGACGCCGCCACGTTGAACAGGTGCATGCTGTCCGCCAGCACGCCCACGTGCCCGCCGGCGACGACCAGGGCAGCGGCCTGCCCGAGAAGCCGGGCCACAGCGGCCCGGTGCTCGGCTATCACCGGCCGGTTGTGCGGCAGCCACACCTGATGGAATTCGCCACGGACCTCGCCGACCCGGCGCATGTGCGCCGCGTCGAGCTCGCGCACGGCGGCGACCGCCCCGGCCAGCGCGTCGGCCCGGAGCTTGTCATCGCCGCTGCGGCGCTGTAGGGCGTAAACCGCACGGAGCGCATAGTCCAGACGGAGCAGGTAGAGGTCCTGCACCTCAACAAGCACTCCGCGAAGCCGCCGCTCCGCCATGGCGAACGGCTGATCGCGCTCTTGCACCTCGAGCCATCGCCGGTACAGCGCGAGATTGACGTCTCGGGCACCGAGTTGCTCGCTTAGCTCGCCGTCAGCGGGCTCACGCTCCTGCCACCCAGCGGTGATCGTGGCGATCGGGCCCGCGAGGCGAAGCGACCGCTTGACCGTGTTCACCGTTGGCCTGCGCTGCGGTCCCAGCAGTGTCACCCTCACGAGGCGTAGACGTGAAGCGTGCGCCCGACGGCGTCGAGCATCGCGCGCAGCGCGTCGTAGTCGGGGTGACGCATTCGCACGTAGGCGTTGGCCATGTATCCGGCCTCCACCCCCTGGGTTGCCGTGCCTGGCGGCGGCAGGTGAGCGTCGATGACCCACTCGCCGTACTGCTGCTGCATCTCTTCGGTTCCCGAGTAGCCCGTGATCTGGCCGTCCCTGTCGGGGCGCAGCGCGACCATACCGCTTGCGTACCGGCGCGAGGGCGTGGAGTTGGTCGCACCATCCACGATGGCCGTCGCCCACTCGCGGTAGACGTCCATCTCGTTGCCCGCAGAATAGAGGTCCCAGGCGCCCACCCCGGGCGGGCGGCAGCCGATCTCGGAGAACTTCAGCCCCTTCGGGCCGAAGAACCATTCCATGTGCGTCGCCGACGTCCCGATCCCGAGGGCCGCGATGACACGCCGGCCCATCTCGCGCAACTCCGCGTACTCCGGCGCGCTGTCGATCCGGTTGGTGGAGATGAACTCCGGCGAGATCCACCGAGTGCGCATGGCTTCGAGCACGTTCGGGTAGTAGTGCGACACGAAGTCGAGTGCGACCTGGCCATTGATCGTGATGGTGTCGTAGAAGCCCTCATGGCCTTCGACGAACTCCTCCACGGCGATCGACTCCATGCCCTGGCCGCCGAATGCGCCCAGGGCATGGTCGAGGTCGGCGGCGCTGTCAGCCCGCGCCGCGCCCGATGCGCCGGCGCCGCTGCGCGGCTTGAGGATCAGCGGGAAGCCGACCTGTTCGGCGAACGCGTGTACCTCTGCGGCGCTCGCCGCCGCGGTCGAGGCAGCTGTGGGTACGCCCGCCTCCCGCAGTGCCTGCTTCATCGACGGCTTGTCCCGGCACAACCAGGCGGTGCGCACCGACGTGCCCGGTATGGTGCACGCCTCACGGACCTGCGCGGTGGCCAGCGTGTGCGCCTCGATCGTCGCCTCGATCCTGTCGACCCAGAGCGTGTCCTGCGTCCATTGGACGGCCAGCGTCATCGCCTCGACATCGGTCACCGACCCGACCCGCTCGTAGTGGTGCATCCAGCCCTTCAGCTGGTCGTCGAGCGCCTCGGCGGGATACTCGCCGATACCTATCACCGTCGCGCCGGCCTCGGCCAGCGCGCGGACGAACTGGCGCTGATTGGCGGGGAAAAACGGCTCGACGAAGACGACGTTCATGCCTGGCATGGTAACCGGGCGGGCATCGCGGGCCGGCGCGAACGAGGCCGCCACCTCGCCGCGTCTAGCTGGAATCAGGCTGTGGCTGCCGCGGCCAGGACTTCCTCCACGACGGCGGCGGTGTCGGCGTCGGTCGTGCGGTGGTTCATGATGCAGGCCCGAAGGGCGAAGGCGCCGTGGATGCTGGCGTTGGACAGGTAGACGCGCCCGCGGCGGAGCACCTCGCGCAAAATCGCGGCGTTGCGCCCGTTAAGCTCCGCCTCGGCGGCGTCCTTCCAGCGAAAGCACACCGTGCTGAGCGCGACCGGCGCCAGCACTTCGAGCGTGGGTTCGGCCGTGACGAGCCGCGCGAGCAGTTGCGCGTGCCGTAGGTCCGCGCGGATCGCGGCGCGGAATTGGCCGATGCCGTGATAGCGCAGCGACAGCCAAAGCTTGAGCGCCCGGAATCGGCGAGACAGCTCGAGGGACTCCTCGAAGAAGGCGAAGCCCTCGACCGGGTCGGCGGAAAGGCTCCTGGCGTACTCGCCGGTGTAGGCGAAGGCGCGGCGTGCCGCGCCCGCGTCTTTGTACAGCAGCGCACCGCAGTCGAGCGGCTGGTACAGCCATTTGTGGGCGTCTAGCGACATGGAGTCAGCCTGCGCGAGGCCGGCGAAAAGCTCGGGAGCGGCGATTGCGGCCAGGCCGCCGTACGCGCCGTCGACGTGCAGCCACAAGCCGAACGCCTGCGCGATGCCAGCGATCTCGCGGAGCGGATCGACAGCGCCAGTGCTCGTCGTGCCTGCCGTCGCGACAATCGCGACCGCGGGGATCCCCGCACGGCGGTCCTGCTCGATGGCCGCCGCCAGCGCGTCCGCGCGCATGCGGAAGGCTTCGTCAACACCGATGAGCCGCAGGTTGGCGCGGCCGAGTCCGAGCAACGCCAGCGCTTTCGGCACGGACATGTGGACCTCGGCGGAGGCATACACCGCGCCGGGCCGGGCACCGTCCTCGTTCGCGGGCGCCTTGGCCTCACGTGCCATCGCCAGGCCCATGAGGTTCGCCGATGACCCGCCGCCTACCAGGCTTCCTGTGAAGCCTTGGCACCCGGCGGCTTCGGCGAGCCAGCGCAGGACCGTGCGTTCGATCGTCACGGCGGCGGGCGCCGACCGCCAGGCGGTCACGTTCTGGTTCAGCACCGACGCATACAGATCCCCGATCGCCGCGACCGGCTCGCCCGAACCGAGCACGTAGCCGAAGAACCGCGCGTTGCCGGGCCGCGAGTGGTCCGCGACACGAGCCAGGTCGTCGAACGCGGCGCTCCCCGCACCCTGCTCGGGCAGCGGCCCCTCGAAGACCTCGGCCGTCGCCGTCCCCGACGTCGCCGCAACGGACGGCCGCCTGTCGAGGCCAGTGAGGTAGTCGCTCGCCGCACGGCAAACGCGGTCCGCCAGCAGGTCGAAGTCCTCGGGCGACAACTCCAGCGGCATGTCCAGATCCTAGATCGCGTTCTCCGGGCGTTCGCGAGATACTATCCCTGGACAGCGCGGAAGGGGCGTGAACAGGGTGCCAGGGCGTCGGTTGCTGACGATTGTGGTGGGAATGCTGACCGTGTTGAGCCTCAGGCTCGCACCGGCTTCGGGAAGTTTATACTCAACCGCGGACCCTGGCATCGGAAACGTTCCCCAGGGCCGTCAGTCCGATCAAGCGTACGCGAAGAGCTTCAATGCGCACGCCGTAACGAACGTATTCGTGACCAGCCAGCGAGTCAGTTGCTATCGGCCTGAGGTGCCGTATTCTGCGAACAACGGGCCGAACGACGGCTACACGGGCGAATTGCCGTGCCCGGGCGCAACAACGGGTGAGGACACCGGAGAAGCGCACATCTACCCAACCCAGGTCGGAAGCAATCCGCCCTACCCAGCCGCTCGATCAATGCTGGTGAATGACCACTCGGAGTCAGACATCCGAGTCGACCCAACGAATCCTGCGCACATCATCGGTTCGACCAAGTGGTTCTCAAGCCCTGAGGGATACAACCACGTGCTCGGCTTCTACGAGTCGTGGGACGGCGGGAAGACGTGGCCGACGATGGCGCATGTGCCTGGCTACGAGGGTTTCACTGACAACACCGACCCGGTCGGCGCCTTCGACGCCTACGGCAATTACTACCAGGCCCTCCTGCCTTATCAGTTCTACTACGCCAAGTCCGGCTTCCATAAGTTCGAGCCGGGGAACGAGCCGAATCCCGCTATCCCGAACGAAGCAGTCTCAGTCGCGGTCCGGCCACACGGTGCGACCGGGCCAACAGATTGGATCACGACCCACAACGGTCACCCGGACTACGTCTTCACGACGAATGCAGGGCTAGGACAGGAGCCGGACAAGGAATGGATCAACATCGACACCTACAGAACCCTTCCAGACGGCTCACCTAATCCCGACTTCGACCGCATCTACATGATGTACGTGAATTTCAACGGCAACGGCAGCAAACCGTACGTCCAAACGGCTATCGCGCACCGCGACGGAACGCACAGCGACTGGACAGCACCCGTGCAGCTGCCCACGTTGAATTCCACCAACAACAACACCTACCTCCTCCCGCACGTGGATCCGAACGGTGTGGTCTACACGTCGCTGATCAACTTCGACGCGGAGCACGGCGGGTGCTGCGTCGACGTCCTGATGGACTACTCGAAGGACGGAGGCATCACCTGGACCGGGCCGTTCGCCGCGGCCAGCGACGTCCACGTGCCGCCGCTCACCGGAGCGGGCTACGTGAACACCACGTTCGAGGACGGCATCGAGGAGACATTCGCGGTGGGCAATCACCTCTCCCCGAGCGGTCATTACCCCGTCTACATCGCGTATGAGTCAAAGAGCACGGGGTTCGGCAACATCCTGCTCACGGCCTCCTACGATCAGGGCCAGCACTGGACGGCGCCGATCCAGGTGAACGACAACGCGAGTCCGGGTGTCGATGAGTTCCAGCCCAACCTCGCAGTGGCGCCGGATGGGACAGTGAGCGTCAATTTCTACGACCGCAGGCTTGCCTGCCCCGCCAGGGGCACCCACGAGGCACTGGCGGCAGGGCTGGCTCTGGACCGCAGCAACCCAAATTACGCCGCAAGCCTGCCACCCTACGGGGCGAGCGATTACTGCATCAACTCAAGCGTCCAGTTCTACGGTGCCACTCTCAAGCCGATTGGACACAACATCCGGCTGAGCAGTCACCCTTGGGATCCTCAACTCAACGCCCCCGATCGCGCTTCGTCGTCCGTCCCTACCGACACCTTCATCGGTGACTATTTCGGCAATGTGTTCGACGGCACGGTCGACTACGGCACATTCGTCAGCACCTACAACGGCGGCAGCAATCCACAGCACTACCAGCAACAGGTGGTCAGTGCGGTGAAGGTCCCGTAATCGGATGCCGCAAGGAAATGGGGGTCGGCGCCCGACGCGGCAGACGCTCGACACCAAGCGGCCACTCGGCCGTTCGGCCCTCACGGTCTCCCGGATCGCGCTGGGCTGCGGCAACTTCGGCGGGATCGGTTCGGCGCCGGAGTTCTTCGGGCAAGGGCTGAGCGAGGACCAGGCGTGTGAGCTGATGGACGCTGCCTGGGAGTTTGGCATCACCCATTTCGACACGGCCGACGCCTACGGCGGCGGTCGTAGCGAGCGGTCGATCGGCCGCTGGATCCGATCTCGCGGGGTTCGCCCACAGCTGACGACCAAGACATACAACCCGATGCGGGCGGGGGCGGATCGCGGTCTCCGGCCCGAGCGGATCGCCCGGCAGCTGCGCGGGAGCCTCGAACGGCTCGGGGTTGACCACGTCGAGCTGTACCTCGCCCACGAGTTCGACCCGGATGTGCCCCTGGCGGCGTCGTTCGATGCCTTCGATCAAGCCCGGGCCGACGGCAGGATCGGCGCCTACGGGGTCAGCAACTTCGACGCTGCGCAGCTGGCAGCCTCGCTGGCGGCAGGCGCGCCGCAGGCAATCCAGAACAGCCACTCCCTGCTGGCGCGCCAGGACGAGCGGCAGCTCCTCGCGCTGTGCGCGCGCCGGGAAGTCGCTTACCTGGCGTTCAGCCCGCTCGCCGGCGGCTGGCTCACGGGCAAGTACCGTCGCGGCGAGCCGTTCCCCGCCGGCTCACGGATGAGCCAGCGGCCCGAGCCGTATCGACGGCTTGTCACGCCCGCGACCTTCGACGCGCTCGCCCGGCTCCAGATGATGGCATCCAACCGCGGCATCTCGATGGCCGGCCTCGCGCTCGCCTGGCTGCTCGCAGACGAGCGGGTGACCCAGATCGTGATCGGTCCAGGCCGACCGGAGCAGCTGAAACCCATCGGCGAGGCGGTCACCAATCCGCTCACGGCGCAGGAGCGAGTCGCGGTCGAGAGGGCGGTCGTGGCCGCAGGAAAACATTGCCCTGGCTCGGAGGTGGAGCTGTGATTGAGCTGTCGGCCATCGAGGCGGCCCGCGAGCGGATCGCGGGCACCGCGATACGGACGCCGCTGGTGCGCCTGCACGTCGAGAACGCCCCGGCCGAGATCTACCTGAAGCTTGAGAATCTCCAGCCGATCAACTCGTTCAAGATCCGCGGCGCGACCAATGCGATCATGCTCGCACCCTCGAGCGAGCGGGCGAAGGGCCTGGTCACCGCGAGCGCAGGGAACATGGCTCAAGGAGTCGCATGGGCGGCGCGGGCACTTGGCATTCCAGCCACGATCGTCGTGCCTGAGCACGCGCCGGAGGCGAAGCTGGCGGCGATCAAGCGTTTGGGCGGCCGAATACTGAAGCGGCCCTATGACGATTGGTGGAACGTCATCGTCACCAGCCGCGTCGACGGGATCGACGGGCTGTTCGTGCATCCGGTCCAAGACGCTGGGGTGATGGCGGGGAATGGAACAATCGGGCTCGAGATCCTCGAGGACCTGCCCGACCCGGACGTGGTCGTGATCCCGTACGGCGGGGGCGGCCTGACCGTCGGCATCGCCAGCGCGACCAGGGCGCTGCGACCGGGTACGAAGATCGTCACCGCCGAGCCTGAAACCGGTTCCGCGCTTGTCGCGGCGCTCGACGCCGGGCGCCCGGCCGACGTCGACTACCGTGCCTCATTCGTTGATGGCTCGGGCAGCCGACGCGTTCTTGACAGCATGTGGCCGCTCGTCGCGCCGCTGGTCGACCGTGCGCTGGCGATTCCGATCGATGAGGTCGCCGCCGCCGTGCGCACGCTGGCCGAACGCGCCCGGGTGATCGCCGAAGGAGCGGGCGCGCTCGCGCCGGCCGCGGCACTGAGCGGCCGGGCCGGGGCCGGAAAGATCGTCTGCGTCGTTTCTGGCGGCAATATCGACCTGAGCAAGCTGGCGGAGATCCTGGGATGAGCAAGCAGCGAACGTATCTCGTCGGCGGCTTGCACCGGCTTTTCACGGTTTTCGCCGCCGCGGGCCGGCCCTGATGGCGGGCGGCGGCGGTGCTGTTTCGCGCACCGTCTTCGACCCGGGCGCAGGGCGGGAAGGGCTGGTCAGGCGGCTCGTGGAGGTGTTACCCGGGTCGCGGTTCGAGGGCGCGGCCGGATCGGCGGGCGAACTCTGGTTCGTGATCGAGGGCGCCGGCTGGCTAAAGTCCGGCGCCAGGCCTGCCATGGCAGTTCGGCGCGACACAGGGCTGTGGTTGCCACCGGGCGCGCACTATCGCCTGTGCTCCGACGGCCCGGGCGCGCTCCGGCTCGACAGTGTCTCGTTGCCCCCCGGCGCCGCTGATCGGCACGGGACCCCAGCGCCGGGCTCGGTCGGCTCTGCCGGCGATGCCACGACGCCTCAACTGTCCGAGCTGCGTGACTGCGCGGTGCAGGTCACGGGAGATCGCCGGTTCCGCGTCCTGTTCGGGCCCAGCAACGGGTGCGGCGCGGCTACCCAGTTCGTGGGTGAGATCCCGCCGGGCCGGGCGCCAGCGCACAGCCACCCATACGACGAGGTTGTGCTGGTTCTGGAGGGCGAGGGCGTGCTTCACGCCGGAGCGGCTAGCCGCCCGCTTGCTCCGGGTGGCTGCGTACACATACCGCCTGGAGAGCCGCACTGCCTGGAAAACACCGGGCGGACCACGCTCCGGGTTCTCGGCGTGTTTCACCCCGGCGGGAGCCCGGCGGCTAAACAGGACCGCCGCCGGCCGACCGCAATCTAGGCCCGATGTTTTCGCTGCGCTGGCGATGGCGGCTGGCCGCGGTGGCGCGCAGCAAGCTCGCGAACCTGCTTCCGGGCGCCAGTTGCGCGACTGCGAAGGCGTCGGCCGCCGCGTCGATGTCACGCAACATCGGCAGCAGCCGGGTTCGCAGCCCGGCGGCCCGCAGCCGGGCAAGCTGCACCAGTCCGGTGTCGTGCCGTGACATCGGTACGCCGAGCACGGCCCGCCGCACGCGCGCGGGGTCGGGCTCGCGGAAACCGAGGGCCCAGAAACCGCCGTCGCATGCGGGCCCGAGCACCGCGTCGACACCTGTCCAGTCCACCTTGAGCAGGGCTGGGGTTACCTGCGGCGTATCCATGCCGATCAGCAGAGCAGGACGGGCCGCGAGCTCGGCCACGGCGGCGAAGGCACCCGCGATCCGGGCATCAAGACCGCCGCTGATCTGCGGGATGACCGTGAAACCCGCCGGCAGCCAGGGGCCGGCATCGCCGTCCAGAGCAAGGACCGGCCGGGCCGGTGCGGCGCGCAGCGCGGTTTCCAGTGTGTCCTCCAGCGCCGCCTCGGCGAGCGCCGCCGCGGCGGCCGGTGTGAATGGTGGGCTTAGCCGCGTCTTGACCCGGCCGGGGACCGGCGCCTTGGCGATGACGATCAGGGTGGTCATCCCGTGGCCGCCTTCCATGCCCGGCGCATGTCGCGGGCGGCGCGCAGCGTCCCACCCAGGGTCCCTGTCACTTTGGACCGGCCGGCGCGGGGTTGGTAATGCACGCTTGTCTCGGCGATGTGCCACCCCGCGCGGGCGGCGGCAAGGACCATTTCCAGCGGGTACCCGAAGCGGCGGTCGCGCAGGCCGAGCGCGACCAGCGGCTCCCGCCTGGCCGCGCGCATCGGTCCCAGATCGCGCAACGTGACGCCGGTGGCGCGGCGTATCCGGCGGGCAAGCAGCCAGTTGCCAATTCGGGCATGCGGCGGCCAGGCTCGCGGGCTGGTGGGGCAGCGCCTGCCGAGCACCAGGTCGGCCTCGCCGGCCAGCACGAGTCCTGCGACCCGCGGCAGCTCCGCGGGGTCGAGCGAACCGTCGCAGTCGCAGAAGCAGACCACGGGGGCCGACGCGGCGAGCAGGCCCGCGTGGCAGGCGGCGCCGAAACCACGCCGTGGCTCGTGGACCACGTGCGCGCCCAGGCTGCGGGCGATCTGGGCGGAGCCGTCGGATGATCCGTTGTCCACCACGATCGCCCGGTACGCGGCGGGGAGCCTGCTCAGTACGTAGGGGAGGGCCGCGGTTTCGTTTAGGCACGGCAGCACGACATCGGCCAGGACCCCGCCGGTGCGCGGGGTGGCAGCGCGGACCCGGCCTTCCCGCGGCGCGCCCGGTTGGCACAGCGCCGGGTCCGCGGGCTTCGCCACGCCGGATGCGGGGCTGCGCAGCGCGGAGCGTGCCAGCATGGCCCGTGCAAGCGTGGCGCTTGCCGCCACCGCGGCAGCCGTTAAGTATCCAACTGCCGAAGCCTGCGACCAGCCGAGACCCACGTCCCGGCCGAAAAGCGGCAGGTAGCCAGCTGCGGCGAGGGGTAGCCATTCGGCGCGTCCGGCGAGCGCGGCCAGGGCGACAAGCAGTAAGGCGTACCACGGGTAGGCAGGCGAGGTCAGGATGAGCGCGGTGCCCGTCATCAACAGCGCGCCGTCCCACGGCCGGTGCGAATCCGCCGTCCGCACCGCGATGAGGGCGACGACCAGCAGGATTGCCGCCGCGGCCGGTCCGGACCAGGCTTGCGGCAGGACGAGCCGCGCCACGGCGAACCTGGCGCCGCTGCCGTAGCCTTCCTGCCGCAGGTAACCAGGCAGAAAGCCGAGAACACGGCTACCGACTGTGAGCAAATGCGGCAGGTAGACGGCCGCGATCGCGGCCGCGGCGCCAGCGCCCACCGCAGCCGGGCGGCGGCGCGCCGCAGCGGGAGCGGCGAGCGCCGGGTACAGCTTGGTGGCGACCGCGAGCCCGAGCAAGCCTCCACCCAGCAGGGATTGCTTACGGCCGTGCGATCGCGAAAGGAGCAACAGCGCCGCGGCGGTCAGCGCCGCCGCAAGAACATCGACATGCGCGCCGTTTCCAGCCTCCAGCGCGACCGTCGGGCACCACGCCCAGAGCACCGCCAGCCGGGGGTCGCCGCCCAGCCGCCGCAGCCCTGCCAGCAGTAGCGCCGTCGCCGCGATCGCGGTCGCTGCTGCGCCGGCCTGCATGGGCAGCGTGCCCGCGCCGGCGGGTGATGTTTGGTCGATGGCGAGGAAGTACGCTTCCGCAGCCGGGGGGTAGATCGTATGGACGGCCGGACGGTTGATCCTCGTACACCCAGGAACGAGAGCCTCGCCCGGCCGGTCCCGATCTGGGGTGCCTAGCGGCACGCACCAGTGCGCCGCGGGCGGCCAGAGGAACCCCTCGCGCACGCGCGCGAGCTCGGGAGCAGCGGGAACGTAGGCGTAGGGGTCGATCCCCGCGGCTTGTACCCGGCCGTCCCAGATGTAGCGGTAGACGTCGTCGGAGGTGTGCGGCGGGGCGGTGAGCGCCGCCAACTGCATGGCGGCGCCGCCGACCAGGATCACGGCGGACGCCGCACGCACCGGCACGTGTCGTACGACCAGCGCGCCAGCCGCGAAGGCAAGCCAAAGCGCCGCGAGAACCGCCAAGTCGCTGAGGCCATAGCGGTGCCGGATGCTGGACTGGACCGCCACCAGCGTCAGCCCACACAGCCCGGCGGCAACGGCGCACGCGGCGATGGTTCTGACTCTCACCACGGCCCAACCCTGACACTCGCGGCGGCTCAGGCAGCACATCGTGCAACGCGACGTCACCGGACCGTAAGGACTCGCCACGCACCACCGCGCCGCGCGATGACGTTGCGTCGCGGCATGCGGAAATTCTTACCGGCCGCGGAAATTGCGCAGCCCTCGCGAACCAGACAGCCTCCCAGGTGGCCAGCGAACCTAGACTCCCCCTTATGGACGGTGCCGCCGACGTGCTCGTCGTCGACGACGACCCGACTGTCGCCGAGGTCGTCGCCACCTATCTGCGGCGCGCGGGCCACCGCGTGCGGCACGCCGCCGACGGGTACGAGGCAGTCGCGGCTGCAGAGACACGGCTGCCGGACCTGGTTGTGCTGGACCTGATGCTCCCGGGCCTGGATGGGATGGAAGTTCATCAGCGGATACGGGAGATGGGCCCGGTGCCAGTCATCATGCTCACCGCCCGTGGCGACGAAAGCGACCGGATCCTGGGCCTGGAGACCGGCGCCGACGACTACGTGACGAAGCCGTTCAGCCCTCGCGAGCTCGTCCTGCGCGCCCAGTCGGTGCTCAGCAGGGCACACGGCGGGCCCGGCAGGACGCGGCCAGGCATGGTGAGGCCGGGCACCGCCGTCTACCGGTGTGGTGACCTCCAACTGAATGCCGCGGGCCGTCACGCCAGCCGCGCGGGTGCGCCGCTCGACCTCACTGCTCGGGAGTTTGACCTGCTGGCCTTTTTCATGGCCCATCCGGACCGGGCGTTCACCCGCGAGGAGCTGATGCGGCGCGTTTGGGACTGGGAGTTCGGCGACCTGTCCACGGTCACCGTGCACGTCCGTCGCCTGCGCGAGAAGATCGAGGAAGACCCCGCGCAGCCCAGCCGGATCGTAACGGTTTGGGGTGTGGGTTACCGCTTCGACGCAGCGAGTGCGCCGCGGTGAAGCACACCGTGGAGATCATTGCGATGGCGGGCGGCTGTGCGGCTGGGGTCGGGGGAGCTGGGCTGCTCGCGCTTCGGCTGATGCGCGGCCGTTCGCTGCGCACCGGCCTGTTCGCGATCGCGCTGGCCACCGTTTTGGCCGTGGTCGCAGGCACGGTCGCCGTCGCGCAGGCGATGTTCATCGCACAGGAGGACTTCGGCACGCTCCTCGTGGTGTGCGTGGCTGCCGGAATCGTTGCGCTCACCATGGCAGCGCTGCTCAGCCGCAGCGTCGCTGCGGACAGCAAGGCCCTGCGGTCAGCACTTCGTACGCTCCGCACCGATCCAGAAGCCGTCGCCGAGCAGGCAGTCGGCCACAGCCAGGTGGCTCAGCTCGCCACAGCGGAGATGAGAGCACTCAGCGACGAACTCGCCACCACCAGCATGCGGCTGGCAGAATCACGCGAACGGGAACGGGCGCTGGAACGGTCACGCCGTGAGCTGGTCGCCTGGGTGTCCCATGACCTGCGCACCCCGCTGGCAGGCCTGCGCGCCATGGCCGAGGCGCTCGAAGATGGCGTCGCAGCCGACCCCGCCCGTTACTACGTCCAGATCCGGCGCGGGGTGGAGCGGCTCACCTCGATGGTCGGTGACCTTTTTGAGCTGTCCCGTATTCATGCCGGGGCGCTGCGGCTATCGCTGCAGCAGGTGTCGGTTGCACATTTGATCGACGAGGCGATGGCCGGCGCGGACCCGCTGGCCAGGGAACGAAGGGTCAAGCTGGCCGCCGGAAGCGCCGCGCCGCTGGCCATCAGGGCCGACCCAAGCGAGATGTCGCGGGCGCTGACCAACCTGGTAATCAATGCCATCCGGCACACGCCCAGCGACGGCACGGTCCGTATCGACGCCGCCCAGCAGGACGGTTACGCCATCCTCACGGTCACTGACGCGTGCGGGGGCGTTCCCGAGGCGCACCTGGAGCGGCTGTTCGACGTTGCGTGGCGTGGCAGCGACGCGCGCACGCCCGACCCGTACTCGGGCGCGGGGCTCGGGCTCGCGATCGTGCGCGGCATTGTGGAGGCGCACCTCGGCGACGTGGACGTCCACAACATCACCGGCGGCTGCCGGTTCCAGATCAGGCTGCCGGTTCCGGGTTAAGTGCGCCCGTGGCCACTTCCTCCAGCCCTGCTGTGAAGCCGACCGACGGTCGCCAGCCGAGCTCGATGCGGAGCCGCTCGTTCGAAGCGACGATGTGCCGGACGTCTCCCAGCCGGTACTCGCCGGTCACCTCAGGCGGTGGCCCGCCCATCGCGCGGGCGAGCCCGGCGGCAAGCTGCCCGACGGTTCGGCCCGTGCCGCTGCCCACGTTGAAAACCCGGAACGTGCCGGGTGCGGCGCCGCGTGCCCACTGTGCCGCTGCCGCGTTGGCCTGTGCCACGTCGCGGACATGGATGAAATCGCGGAGCTGCCTGCCGTCCTCGAACACCGGCGGCGCCTTGCCACCTGCAAGCTGCGAAACAAAGACCGCCGCCACGCCCGTATACGGGGAACCAGCCGGCATCGCAGGGCCATAGACGTTGTGGTACCGCAGCGCAGCGGCCACGCCCCCGATCAAACGCGCCCAGCACGCCGCCAGGTTTTCCTGCGCGAGCTTGGTCGCAGCGTAGACATTGCGCGGATCTGCCGGGCAAGCCTCGCTGACCAGGCCGGGCCGAAGCGGCGCGGCGCAGTCGGGGCAGCGCGGCTCGAACCGGCCGACGGCAAGGTCAGCCACCTGGCGGGGGCCAGGACTCACCCGTCCATGCACCCGGCAGTCGTAGCGGCCTTCACCGTAGACCACCATCGAAGAAGCCAGCACGAGCCTGCGAACACCCGCCGCCGTCATCTGCGCAAGCAGCACCGCCGTGCCAAGGTCGTTGCGGCCCACGTACTCAGGTGCGTCCGCGAAACCACGGCCAAGGCCAACCATCGCGGCCTGGTGACAAACAAGGTCGGCGCCCCGAAGAGCCGCAGCGACCGCGCCCGCATCGCGCACATCCGCGCGGATCAGCTCAAGCGGCTTCGCGTCACGCCCGGCCGCGTCATGCCGGGCGACCTCAGGCGCGGCGACCTCAGGCGCGGCGACGTCAAGGCCGGCCACGTCGTGGCCGGCCGCTATCAGGGCATCGACGACATGCGAGCCGATGAACCCCGCCGAGCCGGTCACCAGTATCCGCATGCCAGTGACTCTAGGTGCGAGTTCATGTGCCGCCTTGAGCTAAGGCGCACATGTCATCTGACGGTAAGAACTCGCGCCGCGGTCCAATGGCGCGTCAGTCACTCCTCGCCCAGCATCGCAGTGGCGAACAGGTTCGCCAGGGCGGCAATCGTCCAGCTCGGGTTCGGCCCCACGGCACCTGGCATGACGGCGCCGTCAGCCACGTACAGCCCGGGGTGCCCGAAAACCTGACCTCTCGGGCTGACGACGCCGTGCTCGCGATCGACGCCCATCGCGCAGCCACCGAGCGGGTGGACGGTGATGAGCCGGCTGAAGAACTGGGTCAGCGGGTCTTCGCGGAACTCGGCGCCCAGTTGCTTGGCGATCGAGCGGGAGACATTGACGGCCTCATCGAAATACGGTTGCGACCCATCTTTCGACCAATCCAGACGCATCCTGTCGGGCGCCGCGGCGTCCCCGAGAGTGAACTGGCCGCCAGACACGTCCCGGCCCATCCCCAACAGGGGCAGAGAACCTGCCGACAGCCGCGTATCGGCCAGCAGGGCGCGCAGGTCTCGGTCCAGTCCGCTGCCGCCGCGGCCAAGCAGTCTGGCCAACAGGCGGTGCCAGATGAAACGGACGAGAGGCGGTAGATCGCTCTTGATGGCGGCCACCTGGATTAGCCAGTCCAAGAAGTCTGGATAGCCGGCGTCCTGCAGGTAAAAGCCTCTGCTGCGGCCACCTACGCCGTCCCGCGCATCCGGGACTCGGAGGGTGCTGGTGATCACTGGCCCATGCGAGGCGTCCAGTCGTAGCGGTTTGCCAGAACCGGTTCTGGCGTTGAGCGCGAAGGTCAACAAGTCGCCGTTGCCGGAAAAGCCGTGACCGAGGCGCGAGCTTAAGCCGGGCAGCCGGTTCCGATTGGCCAGTAGCAGGTAGGTGGAACCCAGGGCGCCGGCCGCAAGGATTAGCTGGCGCGCTCGCAGCTGCTTGGTTCGCCCAGTTGCTTTAGGATCGTCCTCGGCCGGGTGCTGCACTGGCGCTTTTTTGGATCGACCTTGTCGTGCGTAGTGGGCTCGAACCCCACAGTTCCTGCGGCATGTCTGAATTCACGGAACTTGGCTACGTCGCTATACGCGGGAACGCCGCCGGGAAATACCTGAGGACGGATGACCTGCTCTACCGCGTCGTAATGCGGTTCCAGCTCAGGTCTGCTGACTGGCCAGGGGCGGGAGGACCCGTTGTCGTCTTCAAAAAACCAGTGTTCGTCTTTGCGGATCATGACGTTGGCGTATATGAGCGAGCCGCCGCCGAGCCCGGCCGAGACGATAACGTCAATATGGTCGAATGACCACACATTGAACAACCCGAACACCCCGTCGCTGGGATCCCAGAAGTTGCGGGCCATGGCGGCTGGACTTCTGGCGAATGAGCCGGGTGGGTAGTCCTTGCCCGAACCCGGCGGGACGACTGGGCCGCTCGGCACGCAGCGGTGGCTTGACATTATGCTGACGCAAGCCGCATCGTTGTTCGGCTCGTCCTCCTGCCCTAAGGAGGTGCACCGACGCCGTGAGCGCAGCAGAGACGATCGCCACCAGCCGGCCGGCCGAGCGGATGTCCAGACTAGGAACGGAGTCCGCCTTCGAGGTCCTGGCCCACGCGCGGGCGCTGGAGGCACAAGGCCGCAAGATCATCCACCTGGAGATTGGAGAGCCCGACTTCGACACCCCCGCCCACATCGTGGAGGCCGCCGCCGAGGCGCTCCGCTCCGGCTTCACCCACTACGTGCCCGCGCCAGGGCTGGCCAACGTCCGTGCGGCGGTGGCCTCGTGGCTATCGCAGACCGGGCGGCTTGAGACGACTCCGGACCGGGTGGTCGTGACTCCCGGCGCAAAGCCCATCATGTGGTATCTGATGCTGGCCACCTGCCAGGAAGGCGACGAGGTTATATACCCAGATCCCGGGTTCCCGATGTATGAGTCCATCGCCCGGTTCGTCGGAGCGACCCCGGTGCCCCTCCCGCTGCGTGAGGAGAACGGGTTCCGGCCGGACCCTGACGAACTCGCCGCCCTGGTCACCCCCCGGACACGGCTGCTCGTGCTCAACAGCCCGCACAATCCGTGCGGCTCCGCTCTCACCAGGCAGGACTGCGAGGCCATCGCCGAGATCGCCATGCGGAACGACCTGCTCGTGCTGGCCGACGAGGTTTACTGGGCCATCCGCTATGACGGGGGCCACGCTTCCGTTCTGGACGTAGAGGGGATGGCCGACCGGACCATCCTGCTGGACGGGTGGAGCAAGACCTTTGCCATGACCGGCTGGCGGCTCGGGTTCGGCGTGTTCCCTCCGGCGCTGGTCGAGCCCATAAGTCGGCTGGTCATCAACTCGGTGTCGTGCACAAGCGCGTTCAGCCAGCAGGCGGCGATAGCCGCGCTCACCGGGCCGTGGGAACCTGTCGAGCAGATGGTCGCCGAGTTCCGGCTACGCCGCGACGTCATTGTGGAGGGGCTGAACGCCATCGAGGGCATCACGTGCGTGCAGCCGCGCGGCGCGTTCTATGTCTTTCCCTCGGTCAAGGCGCTCGGAATACCCTCGAAAAAGGTCGAAGAGCAGTTGCTCGACCGGGCCGGTGTCGCGGCGCTGTCGGGTACGGCGTTCGGCCGGTACGGGGAGGGCTACCTGCGCTTCTCGTATGCGAACTCGGTCCAGGCCATTCGCGGCGCGCTGGAGGCCATCGCCGCGGTCCTGCCGGGGCTGGAGACATAGCCGTGGTCGGGCCGCGTCCGCCGGTCCTCGTCACCCGCCGCCTGCCCGCCGAGGCGCTCGACCGCATCGAGGCCGGGTGCGACATGGCGCTCTACGACGGCGAAGGCGCGATCCCTCGCGAGGTGTTCCTGAGGGAGGTCGCGGGGAAGGCGGGCGCGATCACGCTCCTCACCGACCGGGTGGACGACGAGTTCCTTGACGCCGCGGGGCCCACGCTGCGGATCGTGGCGAACTACGCCGTTGGCTTCGACAACATCGATGTGGACGCATGCACCCGGCGCGGCGTCCTCGCTTCCAACACCCCAGAGGTTTTGACCGAGACCACCGCGGACACCGCGTTCGCCCTGATGATCGCGGCGTCCCGGCGGATCGCCGAGGGTGATCGCTTCCTCCGCTCTCGCGCCCCATGGATCTGGGGGCCGCTGATGATGCTGGGCCAGGACATCCACCACAAGACCCTCGGCGTTGTGGGCTTCGGCCGGATCGGGCAGGCACTGGCCCGCCGGGCCCGTGGGTTCGCCATGCGGGTCCTCTACCACGACGTGTACCGCCCACCCCCCGAGGTTGAGCAGGAACTCGGAGCGGAATATCGCGACCTCGAGGATCTGCTCCGCGAATCGGACTTCGTCTCCCTGCACACCAACCTCACCCCGCGGACGCGCCATCTGATCAACGCCAAGCGCCTGGCCATAATGAAGCCCACGGCCGTGCTCGTGAATACCTCGCGCGGTCCGGTCATAGACGAGGGGGCCCTGGCCGGGGCGCTCAAGCAGGGTCAGATCTTCGCCGCCGGGCTCGACGTGTTCGAGCGCGAGCCTGAGGTCCATCCCGACCTGCTCGCGTGCGAGAACGCCGTGCTCATCCCGCATCTCGGGTCTGCGACGGTGGAGACCCGCCTGGCGATGGCAAACCTGGCGGTCGACAACCTGTTCGCCGGGCTCGAGGACACGCGCCCGCCGACCCTGCTCAACCCGGAGGCTTGGGAGCACTGGGCGTCGAGAGGATGACCTACCCATGACAAGTCAGGCCAACGCGGCAGGCGCCGGCACCATCGAGATCGGCGGCGACATGGTGGTGCGGCGGATGGGCTTCGGCGCGATGCGGATCACCGGCGATGGCATCTGGGGCGATCCGCCGGACGTGGGCCAGGCCAAGGCGGCGCTGCGGCGGGCGGTGGAGCTCGGCGTCAACTTCATCGACACCGCTGATTCTTACGGCCCGGAGGTCAGCGAGCGGCTGATCGCCGAGGCTTTGCATCCCTACCCCGACGACCTTGTCATCGCCACCAAAGGCGGCCTTGTGCGGCCAGGTCCCGGCCGATGGGATTCCGATGGCAGGCCCGAGCACTTGCGCGCGGCCTGTGAGGGAAGTTTGCAGCGGTTGCGGCTGGACCAGATTCCGCTGTACCAGTTCCACCGGCCCGACCCCTCGGTGCCGCTGGCCGAGTCGCTGGGTGCGCTGGTGCAGCTCAAGGACGAGGGCAAGGTCCGCCACGTCGGGGTCTCGAACGTGTCCGAGGCTCAGCTGCGGGCGGCGCAGCAGGTCACCCCGATCGTTTCTGTGCAGAACAGATACAACGCAGCGGACCGCAAGTCGGAGTCGATGGTGGACACGTGCGAGCTTGAGCAGATCGCGTTCCTGCCATGGGCGCCGGTCCAGCAGGCCACAAGCAACCCGGCGGTGACCGGGGCCGCCAAGCGGCACGGCCGCAGCCCGCGCCAGGTCGTGCTCGCCTGGCTGCTGGCGAGGTCGCCGCAGATACTGCCGATCCCTGGCACCGGATCGCCCGAGCACGTCGAGACCAACGTGGCAGCGGCTTCAATCGAACTAACCGCAGACGAGGTTGCCGCAATAACCCGTGGTGGTTCGTGATGTCAGGATCGAGTGACTGCAGCGTCACCCCCTGGCGTCGTTCGCGCCGGTCGGCGCCGAGCAGCGGGAGGCTGCTCAGCGCGATGCCGGCGAGGATGGCGGCGCCGCCGATGACCTGCTGCGCGCGGGCCGGGTCGCCAAAGACGAGGGCGCCCGCCACGGCGCCGACCAACGGCTCGAGGTTGAGAAAGGCCCCGGCCACCTCGGCCGAAACCCGACTTTGCCCGTAGGCGAAAAGCGCGAAGGGCAACAGCGTGCCGCCGACCGCCAGGGCGGCGGTCGCCAGCAAGGCGCCGGGGCCGTGGGGGGCGGCGGGCATGCCCTGCTCGGTCACCGCGAGCGGCAGCACGGCGATGGCAGCGGCCACGAATTGCACTGCGGTCACCGCGATCGGGTCGCGGCCACGCAGCAGACGAGCCTGCGCGACGGTGAACGTGGCGGACAGCAACAGCGACGCGAGCACGAGGCCATCGCCGTCGGCCGTCGCGCCACCTCCGCCGCCGCTGACCAGGCCGACGCCTGCCAGTGACAGCGCGAAGCCCGCCCAGGCCACCGGGCGCGCCACGGTGCGGTGCCACAGCGCAGCGGTGATCGCGACAAGCACGGGCGCGGCGCCGATCAGCAGCGCCGCGTGGCTGACGCTGGTTCTTGCGATGCCGGCGTTTTGCACGACTACGGATCCGCCGTAGCCGATCGCGCCCGAGACCAGCACGGCCGGAGCGCAGGCGGCGCGCACCACGGGACGGGCGGTGGCGAAGAGGATGGCGGCGGCCGCGGCGAAGCGCGCGAAGGTGAGCCAGCTTGGCGACAGCCACTCCAACGCGAGCTTGGACAGCGGCACAGTGGTGCCCCACAGCAGCCCAGCGGCGGTGAGCGCTGCGATGGCGCGGCGGTCGGGGTTCATGTGGCCATCGTCGCCGTGCATGTGCAGAAATTTGCTGTTGAGGCGCTAAGACGAGATAACGTATCGCGATATGGCCATTGAACTTGATGAAGTTGACGTTCAGCTGCTCACCGCGCTCCAGGCCGATGCGGACCGCACCAACGTTCAGCTCGCCCGTATCGCCGGATTGTCCCCGGCGGCGACGTTGCACCGGGTCCGCTGGCTGAAGCAGTCGGGTGTCATCCGCATCATCAGCGCGCAGCTCGACCCGGCCGCCGCCGGGTTTCCGCTGCAGATGTATGTGACGGCCACCCTCGCGCGTCATGACCCGCGCTCCACCCGCGTGTTCGAGGACCAGGTCCGAGCGCTGCCGCAGATCATCGCGGCGGACAACGTCGCCGGCGAAATGGACTACTTCCTCACCGTCGTGGCCCGCGACGTCGCAGAACTGCAGCAGGTGCTGGCCAACCTGGCCACTCGGGGCGGCCAGCGGCTGGTGACCTACCTACGCCTCGCGGAGGTCAAGCCCCCCTCCCGGCTGCCGCTGACCGCGACGACGCCGGCCTCGGGCCGCCCACCCCGCCAGCGCGGCCGTGGCGCGGGGGCGGGCGCCAGCGTGCGAAGCCGTTAAGGACCTATCTGGTCGTCACCGTCACCGTCACCGTCGCTGGCCTGGTCGCTGTCCGGCCGAGCCCGGACGCTGGCAGCGCACACAGGCCACGGGCGCCGCCGGTCGTGGGGATTCTCCGAAGGTGCGGCGAGCAATAGGGAATGCGGTAAATGTTTCGTTTGGGCGTCTTGGCCTGCTTCGCCATTGCTACATTGGCGCTGCGAGCCTTGATCGCATGGGGGGAATGCATGCGGACCGTCCTCTGCGAGCGCTCGGCGATGGCTGGTGCCAGCCGGCAGCGTGCGGCTCATGGGTAGCGCCGGACGTCACGAGGCCGTCGGCCGCGAGCGGCTGCTTGCCGTTCTGGCCTGGCATCGATGGTACGCATTGCTCGGGATCGGCGCCGGGACTGTCGCGCTCGCCGGTGCGGTGATGATCGCCCTGCCGGGCAATTCCCCGCGCTCGGGTGTCGGCGGCTGTGGGAGCGCGACGTGCGCGGGCACGGTGCCGGCATTCGGCGCAACCGCCAGCCCACACGGCAGGCAGCCGGCGCCGACGGCGAACTCGGGGAAGCTCCCGTCCCCCGCGCCGCAGGTGGGGTCGACAACTGCGCAGTCCCCGGCGCCAGCACCGGCGCGTGGGCCAACGCAGAGCCGGACGCACGGACATGGCCACACCGCCGCGCCCCACCCATCCCATCCGGGCAAGCCCAGCCTGACCCCCACGCCGACTGCGTCTGTATCGCCAGCGCCTCTGCAGCTGCGCGCAACGGCATGAGTGAAGCTCTCACGCAACCTGATACGCCCGCTGCTCCGGTGCGCAGCGTCGCGGATCGGGCCTGGCTATCCTTCTGCCTCGTACTTGAACGAGATCTGCAGCTTTGTCCGGTAGGTGATCGCGCCATCGTCCTCGAGGTGGATGTCCTGCTTGACGACCTCGGCGACCCGCAGGTCCCTGATCGTCTGACGTGCGGTCCGTACTGCTTCGGCCGCGGCTTCTCCCCACGAGTTTCTGCTGGTCCCGATAATTTCAATGACCTTGTACACGCTCATGACGCCCTCCCTTGACGGCTGCCTGAGCCCGGGCCTGCTATCCAGCGGCGTCCACCGAACCAGCGGCAGGTGGGCCGCCAGGACTGCGCGGGACGCCGTCCACGTTGTCCAGCCGCGCACTAGTTTGCCGCTCTGGGCGCCGGTCGTCCACCGTGCCGCAAAGCCCGCGGTTGGCGCGGTCCCCCTGCCACCCGGCGCTGCCGTAGACAGGCATCGCAGGCACGCGTTCCGCGCGCCCTCTACCGCGTCAGCGCGATCGCCGTTCGCGCACCACTGAAGCGATGCGGCCGCTCGCCTCGATGGGGTCCTCGTGCTCCCAGACGACCAGGAGCAGCCACCCCGCCTCACCGAGCCTCAGCGCAGTCTCTTCGTCCCTCCGCTGGTTTCGCTTGACCTTCTCCGACCAGTAGCTGGTGTTGGACGCTGGGCGACGGTAGTGGTCGGGGCAGCCGTGCCAGAAGCAACCGCGCAGCTCCACGGCCACGCGCGCGGGACGGAAGACCACATCGACGGTCCGCGGGACATCTGGAATCGGCCGGGCGCACACGCGGTAACGCAGACCAAGAGCATGAAGCGCCTGGCGAAGCGCCAGCTCGGGCTTGGTGTCCCGGCTCCTGTTGGACTGCATCGACCGCCGCACCGCCGGCGTCGATGCCCAGGAGTTGTCCGTCACAAGATCCACCCTACGGCCCTAGCTTTTGCTGAAATGGCGCTACAGCACCTCTGCGTCGCCCCAGAGCGTCTCGCCATTCTGTTCCCCTGGCGCTTCGACCGGTATCGCGCCACGCAGTTCTTCAAAGCGCGCGCGCGCCAACATCTCCAGGCGCTGCGCTTGGGTGAGCAGCGTCCTGCGCAGGCCGGGCGACACGGCCCGCTCTGAGATGACTTTCGCCAGCGCCGCGATTGTGGACGCCCTGCGGGCAATGCGAATGTCGCTGTGCCTGCGCTGTTCGTAGATTGCGGGTGGGATGATGCGCGCCTTCGTTGAGGGCGGAAGGGCGATCAGGTCCGTTGGAGATACGTCCTTTTCGTTCAGGACGGCGCCGAGTGCGGATGACTCAAGCACATGCCTGACGACGGTGTACTCCAGCGCGCTCAGTTGATCTTGGGCCGCGCGGAAAATGTCTTTGGGACTGGACCGGTTGTTGACGCTCTGGAGGTCCCAGAGCGGCCACATCTCGATCCAGCAGACCTCGAAGGGGTCTAGTACCGACATTGCCACGGCATCGGTGCGCTGGTTCGTCACGTGGCGCCGCACACGCACCCGCAACTGCTCAGACGTCTGGCCGACATAGATTGGCTCACCGTCGTAGTCGTAGAAGCAGTATGCGCCCCATTTGGCGTTGCCCGTGACCCGCCCCTGGCCGTCGTGGAGGTTGAGCGCCTTTTCCACCTCGCGGCGAATAGCCACAACATCGTGCGGCTCCCGTGGCTGGCTGGGCTTAGGCATTGTCAGGCACCTGCGGCGGCCAGTGCCTCGCCAGCGTCGTCCTGCATTTCGCCTGACACCAGCGGCAGCAAGTAGTGCCTGGCCAGCCATTCGACAACGGGGACGCACACCGCGTCCCCGAAGCCGAACAGGGCTTGATTGCGCCGCAAGCCGTCCAGCCTGTAGCCCGGCGCGCCCATGAGCCGCGCGTACTCTCGCGGGGTCATCCACCGAACGCGCACGTGCCCTCGACCCGCCTGCACGAGCGCCTGCTTGGACGAACCACCGCGCGCTGTGCGCAGGCAGCCGGAGATGTCATCGGCCCGAACTTCCCAGACCGGCTTGCCGGAGCGCGTACGGCGATAGGCCGTGCGGTACGAGAAGCGGTTGCCGGTCCGAAGAAGATCCAGTCGCTGCACCTGGATGGGCGACAGCGAAGCGATGAAGGCTTCGGTCCGGTTGTGATCCCACCAGCGGTCGTCGTCAGCGCTGATCCGTTCCATGAGCGACGACATCCCACCGGCCAGCGGGGGAGGTGGCGCCGGTAGGGCTGCCCGGTGTGTGACGAGCGTTGGATCACTGAACGCAGCCCGCAGCCAGTCCGGGCGAAGCGGGCTGTCCGGCGCGGGCGGGTTGGCCGGCGCGGGCCGGCTGTGCGGCGCGGGCGGGTTGGCCGGCGCGGGCCGGCTGTGCGGGTTCAGCTCCCGAACCGCCGCGTTGAGGTCGTCGCCGCGGTGGCTGGTGGCGAAACCGACAACGTTCTCAAGGGTCACGACAGGAGGCCGGCGATCGCCCATCTCGTCCAAAATGCGCGTGAAGTGCCAGAACGTGGAGGAGTGCGAGCCGTCAAGGCCGCGGCGCCAGCCAGCCAGCGAGAGATCGATGCAAGGGAACGATGCCCATGCCAGCGCCAGGCCGCTCGGCATGTCGGCGCCCGTCAAGCCGGCGACGTCGCCGAGCGTGAAGCCGCACCCGCCGGCGCCATCGTCGGCGTCGAAATGGCCCACATACATGTCCCGCTTGGCCGGGTCGACGTCGTTCGCCCACACCACGCTGAAACGGGCTGCCTCGAGTCCGAGCCGGACGAGCCCGATCCCAGCGAAGAACTCCGCCACCGTCGGCCCCGGAGGTGGGCTCACGCGGACTGCCACAAGGTCCGGCACAGGTACACGTTAATGAGCTTCAGGAACTCGCGGTGGGACATTCGGGGTCCGGCTCTTGCTGTGTCGCCTCCAACCTCCAGCGCGATGCCGCGGGACGAGCGCCGGCCCGCGCGGGACGAACGGCGCCGGCGGGCGCGGCGGGGTTCGGTAACCAGACAAGCGCGTTGACAACCAAGTCGCGTTGGTCGAATCAGCGTCAGAAAGGGGGAGATTACACTGGCGTCGGCGGCTATATGGCAGGCTGGACAGAAATGAGGTTAGAACCGATTCATACCAATTTGCCCCAGGAGCTGAATAGCTTCATCGGCCGTGAGCGCGAGCTCCGCGAGCTGCGCCAGTGCATGGGCACAACGCGCGCGCTAACCCTGTCTGGCGCGGGCGGTATCGGGAAGACCCGGCTTGCGCTGCGGATCCTTGCCGCGGTGGCGGATGAATTCCCCGATGGAGTGTGGTTTGTCGAACTCGGCGACCTGCGGCAGACCGATCTGGTTGTCTCGCGGCTGGCATCGGCCATTGGCGTCAGCGAGGAGCGGGGGCGGCCGCTGTTGGAGACGCTCGCCGAGGCGCTACGGCCGCGCAGGATGCTGCTCGCGCTCGATAACTGCGAGCACTTGATCGATGCGTGCGCTGAGGTGTGCCAGCGCCTGCTCGCCAGCTCGCCGGGACTGCGCCTTCTTGCCACAAGCCGCGAGCCGTTACGCGTGGCGGCCGAGACGGTGTGGCAGGTGCCGCCGCTGTCCATCCCGCCAGAAGCCGAGATGGCGACTCCCGATGACGCGAACCGCTATGAGGCGATGCGGCTGTTCGCCGAGCGCGCGGCCGCCTCGCTGCCCGGCTTTGTGATCGCCCCGGGCAACGTCGCCGCCGTCGCTGCGCTGTGCCGCGCGCTGGACGGGATGCCGCTGGCGATAGAACTCGCGGCTGCCTGGGTCCGCGTGCTCTCCGTGGAGCAGATCGTGGCGCGGCTCGTTGACCGGTTCGGGCTGCTCACCAGCGGCGACCGGACGGCGCCGCCCCGCCAGCGCACGCTGCGCGCCGCGATCGACTGGAGCCATGAGCTGCTCACGACCACAGAAAAGATGCTGCTGCGACGGCTCTCGGTGTTCGCCGGATGGTCGCTTGAGATGGCGGAGCAGGTCTGCTCGGATGACGCGATCCCGGCTCGGGACATGCTTGACCTGACCGCCGCGCTGGTGGACAAGTCGCTGGTGGTTGTCGAGCCGGAGGTGCTTGGTCAGGCCCGCTACCGGCTGCTCGACACCATCCGTGATTACGCCTCGGCGCGTCTGGCCGACGCCGGTGAGTCCGCCACCTTCCGGCGCAGGCTCCGCGATTACACCCTCGGTGTGGCGGAGCACAACGACGCGATCGGGATGGCGCGGATCCCGGCGCCGTGGTCGGCACGCGTCGATGTTTTCCGCAGATACGACGTCGACGGGGGCAACGTCTGGCAGGTGCTGAACCGGTGCGTGGCAGACGCCGATGCCGAGACCGGGCTGCGCATCTGCACCGCGGTTCGCCCCTGTTGGCTCGTGCGCGGCGCCTACGCGCAGGGCGGCGAATGGTTCGACTGCTTCCTCGCGCTTGACGCGCCCGTGTCCGCGCGGGTTCGGGGCCCTGCTCTGATTGGGCGCGCCCAGCTCGCTCTAGCCAGCGATCCGGCCGCGGCCGAGTCCTGGGCGGAGGAGGGGCTGGAGCTGTGCCGGGTCGCCGGCGATCAGTTCTGGACGGCCGCGGCGCTCAACCTCCTCAGCGAGATCGCCGTTCACACCGGGCGGCCCGACTATGCGGCGTCCTGCGCCGACGAGGTGCTGTCGATCGCGCAGGCAGCGGGCGACGGCTGGAACGAGGGATACGCGCTGGCCACCCGGGCTGCGATTGCTGCCCTGCGCGGCAGGCTGCGAGAGGCGCAGCAGCTCGCGAGGACCTCGATCAGCGTCTTGCGCCGGATCGACCAGCAATGGGGCGTGGCAAGGACGTTGCTCGGCCTCGGCGACCTGGCACGGCTGCGCGGCGATCCAGGCGGCGCCCATGACCGTTACCTGGCGGCGCTGGCCATCCTGCGCGAAGTCGATGCCCGGCCGGAGATCGCGCGCTGTCTCGCTGGTCTTGGGCGGGTGGCCATGGACAAAGGCGCGCTCGGGCTGGCGCGCCAGCACCTCGCAGAGAGCTTGCGGCTCAGCAATTCAACCGGAGCGCGCATCGGTGTGGCCCGAGGGCTCGAGGCCTTCGCCGCCCTGGCCGCACAGGAGAACCGCCCGGAGCGGGCTGTCGAGCTGACCGCTGCGGCGACCGCGTTGCGCGAGGCCGCTGGCCTTCCCGCGCTTCCTGGCGCGCGCACCGAGCGCTATCTTGCCTCTGCCCGGCGTCTTGGCCAGACCGTCATCGGCCGGTTGTGGGCGCAAGGGCTGGCCCTGACCCGTGATGCCGCGCTCGCGCTTGCCCTTGAGTCGCCGCCAGCGACCGGCGTGGGCGGCGCCAGCGCCGCCGCAATCGCCGCGGTGGAGCCGCACGACCGTGCCGCGACCCTGCCAGGCACGCTGACGCCGCGCGAACGCCAGATCGTCGTGCTCGTGGCAAGCGGCCACAGCAACAAGGCCATCGCGCAAGAGCTGTTCATCAGCCCGGCGACCGCCGCGCGGCACATTGCCAACATCCTGGCCAAGCTGGGGTTCACATCGCGCACGCAGATCGCCGCGTGGGCCGCGGACAAGGAACTCGACCTCATCGAGCCGGTGCGAAGCAGCGCGCCCGCGCGGGGCGCCTGACACGCGCTGGCGCGGCAGCCGTGACGGCGCCGACCGCGTCGGCGCTCAGCCGCGCACGTGCGGCGACGCGGACGGGCCCGTGGTGAGCGCCTCGGGCACCTGCGGCAGGATCGTGCGAAAGTAATCCTCCATTGCCGCGGTGGTTCCGATGTCCTTGGCCGCGGCCTCGGACAGCAGCCAGCGGTGCTCAAGCACCTCGTGGAAGACCTCGGCTTCGTCGAGCCGGCCGCGCAGCTCGGCGGGGATCGCGCGGACTACGGGTTCGTAGACCTCGGTTAGCCAGGTACTCGCCGCGACGACATCGGCCACCGCGCGGCCGGAAGTCTGCTCAAGGTAGCCGCGGTAGCCCGCGATGTCATTGAGCAGACGGCTGGCCTGGTTCTCGCCGACGTCCAGGCCCGTTCTGGCGAACAGGATCCTGCGGTGATGCCCAGGTTCGGCGACCCTGGTCCGCACCCGCAGCCGGCTGCCCTCCCCCGCCTCGATCAGCTCGACCTCGTCCACATCGAAGCCAAGCTGGTTGATCCTGCGCAGCCGTTCTGCGATGCGGTAGCGCTGCTCGGACCGGAGCAGGATCTCCTCATGGGTGAGTTCGGACCACAGGGCCTCGTATCGCTGCACGGTGTCGTCCGCGACATCGATCGGGTCCACGTCCGCGGGAAGCAGTTCGCCCGCTTGCAGGTCGAACAGCTCGCCCGCGACCCGTTCGCGCGCGAGTTCGAGATCGTACCCGCGCTGCCCGTCGGTCAGCGACGGGTGCATCTCCGCGGTCTCCGCGTCCACCAGATACGCGGCGAACGCGCCGGCGTCCATACGAAACAGCGTGTTCGACAGCGAGCAGTCGCCCCACATGAACCCGGCGAGGTGCAGCCGTACAAGCAGTTCCACCTGGGCGTCGAGCAACCGCCCGGTGAGGTGGACGCCGCGGGGGTTCGCGAAAAGCGCGCGGTAGGAGCTTGAGTAATCCAGGAACCTGGTCACAAGGATTGCATCGTTGTCGACGGGGCGGTCCACGACGACACCGATGGCTTCGACCGCGGGCACGCCGAGCTCGCCGAGCCGTCGCAACAGCCGGTACTCCTTGCGGGCTAGCCGCTCGTCGAGTTCCTTGAGCGCGTACACGGTGCCGTTGTCGGCGACGAAGCGCACCACATGGCGAGACAGACCGCGCTGACGTATCTGCACCAGGCGCTCGTCGGTCCACGTGGCAAGCGCTTCGCGCCACGGCAGCGTGAGCAGACCTGACGCGGCGTCGGCTGGCGGGCTGAAGACAAAACGCATCCCGCACAGCATCACACGGTCGACGCCACGCGGGCGACAAGCACGTCGGGCGCGCGCCGTGCGACCGGGAGCACGGCGGATTTTCATCCCGAACGGCTCACGCGGGGCTGACCCACCCCCCTGATACCTGGCACCTGTTCAGCGGGACATTGGTCACGGCGGGACGGGGCCAAGGCCCCTGTGTGCGGCTGTGCGCCGCCGTGACGCTTGCCAAGAAGGGTCATATCTGAAATGCGCTGGCCAGTGTGGGATGCGCCGCACACACGCTGGGCAGCTGGGTCGCGAGGTGAGGGCCATGACAGGGATCGCCCGACTGGAGATGGGCCAACTGGGGTCCGACGGCAGGCGCGCCTACACCGCGGTCGATAGCGCAGGAGGGCGCTGGCAAGGCGTGCTCGACGAGCCTGAGCTCGTGGACGACTATCTCGGCTACCTCGACTCGCTCGGGCGCAAACGCCCGGTCATCACCGGGCCGAAACCCGCCGCAATCACCGGGCGGGAACGTTCGGTGATGGCCGGCGTCGGCGACACCCGCTCGCGGGCGGCGCGGGGTGCGCCCGCAGTCGAGCCCACGCCCGTTCCGCGCGAGCAGGTGGGCTATCTGGTGGCCACGGCCGGCCGCGCGCCGTCGGTGCACAACACCCAGCCATGGCGGTTCCATGTCACCGCAAACGCGCTGGAGTTGTACGCGGACCCGGCCAGAGGCCTGCGCCGCTCCGATCCGACCGGGCGGGAAATGCTCATTAGCTGCGGAGCTGCCCTATTCGGCCTGCGGCTCGCCGCGCGCAGGCTTGGCTATGCGCCGGTGGTTCAATTGCTGCCGTCCGTGGCGAACCGTGACCTGCTCGCCCGCGTCCAGCTCGGCGCAAGGGTGCGGATGGCCGCGAGCGAGAAGGCTTTGCTGACCGCGATCGCGCGCCGTCACACGCACCGCGGGCCATTCAGCCCCGAACCACTGCCCCGCGGAATGCTTGCCGTCCTCCAGCGCGACGCGTTGCGGGAGGGCGCCACGCTGGTCCTGCCGGACCGGCCGGGAGCTCAACAGCTCGCGCGGCTGGTCGGCACCGCCGAGCGCCTGCAGCGCGCGGATCCCATCGCGCGGGCCGAGCGCCGGAGGTGGACCCGCAGGCCGGGCAGCGCTGCCCGCGACGGCGTTCCTGCTGGCGGGTACCCGGCGGTGCCCGCGCGTCCGCGGGGCGGGCTGGCCCTTCGCGACTTCGACCTCGGCCGCGGCTGGGGACGGCTCGGGGGCGGCGGCTATTCGCCAGCCACCACGGCGGTCCTCATCACGACCGGCGATGACAGAGCCGACTGGCTGCGCGCCGGTCAGGCGCTGCACCGGCTATTGCTCCGCGCCGCGACCGGGTGGGTCTTCGCCAGCCTGCACACCCAGCCGCTGGAGCACCCGCCGCTGCGCGCCGAACTCCGGACCCGGCTTGGGCTCCCCGGCGCTCCGCAGATGCTGCTGCAGCTCGGCCGCTCCGGTGTCGCGCAGGCGACCGCGCGGCGACCGGTGACCGATCTGCTGATCGAGCGGTGAACGAGTCGGCGCGCCGCCGCGATGGGGCCGCTCCAGCGCGAGCGCTACCGCGTCTTCCACCGGCCATGCGACGCGCGTTTTACGCGCCCAGCGCTCTCCTCCTCGGTGAGCCAGCGGTCCAGTGACTGCCTCGCTGCGTCGATCCCCTCCACCTGGAGCATCGACTGCAGCCGGGCAGTGGTGGCGCCCATGACCCCGACGGTGTCGAGGAGCTGCAGCATGCGCGTGCGCGCAGGACCGGCGCCGGGGTCGGCGCCAGGGCAGGCGACCAGGTCGGCTTTGCCGCCTGGGCCGGCCCTACCGCCGGGGTCCTCGTCTGCCAGCCCGGCGACGATCTCGGCGAACTCCCGGTCGGTGTCGCTGCGCGGACCCGCGGTAGGCAGCGGCGGCGTCACGACGGCTTGCGCGTTGCTGCGAACCCGCGCCCCGCGCAAGTGCCCCGCGCGTTCTTCGGACCAGCGTTTCAGGTAAGCGTCACCGAAAGCCTGGATCAGGACCGGGTCGGGCGCTGGCCGGTCGGCCCCGGCGCGTTCCGCGATCCCCGCGATCCGCTCGTGGGTCAGCCGGTAGAACTTCACCGGCATCGGGCGCCCGTCACGGGACTGCACGATGCCCGAGCCCGGATGCGACAGGCGCGCCAGGTTCGCGGCGATGTGCAGGTCGTCAGGGATGACCAGCCTGGCGTCCGCCTCGGTGGCGACGCCGAGGCCGATCCGCAGCGCGCATTGCGACTTGAGGTCGGCGCTGCCGATCATGGTGACGGCGCCTCGCTGTGTGACAAGCACGGGGTCGATGGCCTCGCTGCGGCCAAGCTGTGTGACTTGGGTGCCAAGCGCCGCCAGCGTTGTGTTCGTGGTGCCTTCGAGCGACGTCCGTGGCCCGGTGATCATGCCGAAGATCACTGCCACTTCCTCGACGATCAGGATCACCGCGGGCAGGTTGGCGGAGGGTGTGATCTTCTCGCCGCCAGCCCCCGAATGGGCGCGGGCATCGATACCGCGCAGCACGGCCCGCAGCATCAGCTCCGCTTCTTGCCTGGTCGTGGCGACCCAGTCGATGACCGGGCGGCGGGTGCGCCGCTCCAGCCACGGCTGCAGCCAGGGCAGGGCAGTCCGCCCGCCCTTCAGGTCGATCATGAAGATCAGCGCGTCCGTACACTGCGACAGCTGAGCGATGAGCACGTTGATCAAATTGGATTTTCCCGCGCCGCGCAGGCCGACGATGAGGGTCGCCACCTCACGCAAGGTGACCGAGCAGACCGTCCCATCCTCGTGCAACCCGACCGGGAGCGGCCGGTTCACGCTGAGCGGCTGCCTGCCGTCAGGCAATTCGATGGTGTCCGCGAGCACGTCACGTTCGGCCACGTGCAGCAGCACCTCGTCGGCCCGCCCGCCGCGCTCCATTTGCACCGCGCCGTGGCGCAGCCTGGCCGCGATCTCGATGCGTTCTGTCGCAGCCGCGAGCGTGCTGTACCTGACCTTCCCATTGGCGGGAAGGCCGAGCCGGATCGTGTGCCCTGATCTCGTTCGGGTCTGGCTGCGAAACGATGTGCCCGGATAACCCAGCCGCCTGAGCAGGTCCGGCCACTTGTGCTCCTCAGCAAGCCTCGCTGCCTCAGCCGCGCGCCTGCGCGCCTCTTCGGCGAGGCGCTGCTGGTGGCGTCGCACCAGCGGGTACGCGGCAGCGAGGACGGTCACCGCACCCGCAAGCGCGGCGATCGCCAGCCACGTCGTGGGTGAGAAGGCGCCGGCGTAGGCGAGCCACCCTCCGGCGGCGGCCGTGCACGCCAGCGCATAACCGGCCGTCACGCCCGGCCCGGTGTGGGCAAGGACCAGCGAGAGCACCGCGGCGGCTATGACCGCGGCCAGGGCGCCGGTCAGCCATTCGGGCGCCCGCGCGGCATGGACGGCCCAGCCTGCGCCGTAGACGGCGATCGCGAGGAGGATCGCAACCGCCGCGGGCTGCCGCAGCAGCGACGGCGTGTGGCTATTGGGTGCTGACATCCCAGAGATCCTCACCCGGTCGTGGGTTTTCGACTCGTTCAAGTTCCCGGTCGTGCACGGTCCGGTGAATGCTCCATGCTTCCTGCGCGAATTCCGCGCTGCCCGCCGAGACAGCCGCCAGTTCGCGCAAATGCTCATGCACGCTTGGATGCACGGGCAGATCGCTGCCGAACCGGTCAGCCAGGTGCGCGAGGGCTTCAGCGGTGCTTTCAAACAACTGGGGCAGATCGTGCAGAAACCGGTCAAGCTCGGCCGCCGACTCAGGGACGAACCCGCCGATATGCTGCTGCACGGCCTCTGCGGCCGCCTCTACGGGGCTGCTCGCCATGTTCGTCTCCTTCCACTAAGCGCAGGGCCGCCGCAGGCTGATCAGTCCGGCACATGAGCGGAAACGGACAAAGGAAACAGCTTCATGGTGATGCGGGATCAGCTTGGCAGCAAGACTAGGAATACGTTCCGTTTCCGATCGGTGCCACGGCGCAGCCATCGGGGGGTTCCACGGTTACCGGAGACCCCGATGACCAGGCCGCATTCTCCGGACCTGTAACCCGGCCGCGGCCTAGGCACCTGGTCGCCTGCGGCAGGGTACCTGCCGGTGCGCCGGGTAGGCAAGCACGGGCGTCCTTGGGTAACGGCGCCCCATGGACAGGGACAGTCACGTAATGGTTCGGTAGCGTCAGGTCATGCGACTCGGTGTCCTTGACGTCGGATCCAATACGGTGCACCTGCTGGTGGTGGATGCGCATGAGGGCGCCCGGCCACTACCCGCGTACTCACACAAGGCGGAGCTGCGGCTGGCGGATCACATCGAGGACGGCAACCGGCTCACCCGGCAGGGCGCCGAGCAGTTGCGGGCTTTTGTGAGCGGCGCGCTGCAGATAGCGGAGGACAAGGGTGTCGAGGAGCTGCTGTCCTTCGCGACCTCGGCGATACGTGACGCGGTCAACGGCGACGAGGTGCTCGCGCGGATACAGGCCGAGACCGACGTGCGCATCGGGGTGCTCAGCGGTGAGGACGAGTCACGCCTGACCTTCCTCGCCGGCCGCCGCTGGTTCGGCTGGTCGTCGGGGAGGTTGCTGGTCTTGGACATCGGCGGTGGCTCGCTCGAGATCGCGGCCGGGGCCGACGAGGAACCGGATGTCGCGGTCTCGCTACCGCTCGGCGCGAGCAGGCTCACCAGGGATTGGTTCACCACCGATCCGCCTCCGGCGCAGGAGGTGCGCCAGCTGCGAAAGCACGTGCGGACAGCCATCGCCCGGACGGCCGGTGACGTGATGCGCTACGGCCCCGCCGATCATGCTGTGGCCACGTCGAAGACGTTCCGGCAGCTCGCCCGCATTGCGGGCGCAGCGCCATCCAGCGAGGGGCCTTACGTTAGGCGATTGCTCAGCCACAACAAGCTAATCCCGTGGGTCGACCGCCTTGCCAGCATGACCGTGGCCGAGCGCGTGGAGCTGCCCGGGGTGTCCGCAGGCAGGGCCGCCCAGATGCCGGCTGGGGCGATCGTGGCGGACGCGGCGATGGACCTGTTTGGCGTTGCCGAGCTAGAGGTCTGTCCGTGGGCGCTGCGTGAGGGAATCATCCTGCGACGCCTTGATGGCATGGCCGGCGAGCTACAGGCGGCGAGCCGCCGTTGAGCGGTCAGGTGCGGCGTCGGCTCGCCCGTCCTATGCCTGGCCGGCGGATATCTGTACGGTAAGGTCAAGGCCGACGTCACAGGGGTTGGCGGGTAGTTGTTCTGGTCGGCCATAGGCGTGTTCGAGGGGAGGGCCGGTTCTCGGGGGACGGCGTGCATGCGGTGGATGCTGCTTATGTCACCGCCGGGCTGGTAGTGCCAACCGCCACGTTCGTGGGTTTGTGGCTATGGCGGCTGCGCTCGCGCCCGGCGCCGGATATCCGGCAAGAGCCGCCAGGCACCGAAGCCGAGCTGATTCGCTCGGTCATCGCGGTGCATGACAGGCTGGACGAGCTCCGGCGCCAGATCAGCCAGCTCGGCGACGACTGGGAGAAGCGGGACCGCGACCTGGCGGAACGCATCAGCGGCCTGATCGATCTAACAGAACAGGCAGCCGCGGCGGATTTGTGGGTCAACGGTGACGCGCGTGCCGCCGGCACACGCCGCGCCCGCGAGCCTCGGCATGGACCCGAGATGGGGCCCGGCGACATCGGGCCCGGCGACATCGGGCCCGGCGACATCGGGCCCGGGGAGCTCCGCCCCGGCGGAGCGTGAGTCATGCGTCTGCGACCGAGCTGGATCATCTGGTATGCGGTCCTGCTGCACGCGCTGTGGGCTAGCTTGCTGCTCATCAACGAGGCGCCGCTCGGCGCGACCGCGTTGCACGTATACGCGGGCGTGCCCACCTATCTGCTGGCCGGGTTGTTCTTCGCCGCGGCTGGGCTCGCGGCCGTTGCCTTGATGCGGGATCGGCCGACATGGAAGAGCCTGGCCCTGCTGCTGCCGCAGCAGGGCCTGCTGTCGATTTCCGCCTTCGGCGCGCTGCTCGCGGTGATCTACGCGCGCTACGGCGACGGCGCGCCACGGCCGCGGCTGTTCATTCTGGCGGATCAGGCGCCGGTGATCCTCACCATGCTGCTGCACACGGCCGCGGTGATCGAGCTGCACGCGCGCAGGCCGAGAGAAGATGTCGTGCGGACTGCGTTCGCGGCGATGAACAATGAGGCCGAACGGCTGCGCGAGGCCCTCGCCGAGAAGGCCGCCGCGCTGCGCAGACTGGAGGGCCGATCGCGGCGTCCCTGACGCGTCCCCGCGAGAATCCGCTGACCTCGGCTGGCCAGAACCTGGCGATCGCAGCTTTGTACTCCAGGATGTTGTTACCAGCCGGTATTCCGAGGCCCGGAACAGCACTTTGGCGTACAAAGTTGCCGTAGCGGTCCTCGGCGCTACGGGGCCTGTCGTCGTGACGCTCCTGGTTGAATGCAATCCGTGCCCACGAGCGCCGAAGCAGCACCTGAACCAGCGCCAGAGCCGACCCAGGATCCCCCGACGGGCCGCCCAGTCGCCGCCGGGCGCACAGCACTTGCCCTGATCGCGGCGAGCACCGTCGTGCTCGCGGTCGTGATGGGGCTTGGCCCGTCGGCGACCGTGCCGCCGCTCGATTCAGGTGGGCCGATGTGGTGGCTCGCCGCGAGGCCCTCGGCGGCCACCGTGATCGCGCTTGAGCGGGCGGGGCTGCTTGTCGGCGCGATCGGCGTTGCCATGGGGCTGGTCGCGGCGCGACGCGGCTGGCGGCCAGCCACCGGGTTGCTGCTCGGCGCCGGCGCCGCCGCCGCCGTCGTGTACATCTTCCTGCCCCCGGCCGGGTCCATCGACGTGCTCAATTACGCCATATACGGCCGGATCGCGAGCCTCGGCCACAACCCCTACCTGATGCGGCCGAGCGAGTTGTATCGCAGCGGCGACGCGGTAGGGCTTTTCGCGCCATCGAACTGGCGGACGCTTCCGACGATCTACGGCCCCGTCGCCACGGGCGTGCAGTGGGCCGCCGCCAGGCTCGGTGGCGGGTCGATGGCCCGGATTGTGTTCTGGATCAGGTTCGCCAACGCGGTCGCCTTTGTCGCGGCCGCCGCGGGGCTGGTGCGCCTCGCCGGCGCGGACCGGGCGCGGCGGGCACGTGTCTGCCTGCTGTGGGCGGTGAACCCGCTGATGCTGTTCTGGCTGGTCGGCAGCGGCCACGTCGATGTGCTGCCCGCCTTGCTTGTCGTCGCCTCGCTGATCGCGATCCGCGGTCTCCGGGTGGCCAACGGCGCGGTGACCGGGGTGCTCATTGGTGCCGCGACCGCGATCAAGACGCCGTTCATTCTCGCCGCCGGAGGCCTGTTTTGGGCGGCGCGCCGATCCCCGCGCACCGTGATCGCCGGCCTTGCCGGTGTGACGGCCGTGCTTGTCCCGAGCTACCTGCTGCCCGGCGTGCTGAACACCGCCGTGCTCAGCCGTCGGCTCAGCGTGAGCGCAGGGTTCATCTACCCGGTTCCCGCCGTGGTCGCCGCGCGGCCAGCCCTGTTCGGCGGGGTCGTTCTTGGCGCCACCGCGGCGCTCGCCCTGCTGCTGATCTGGCGGCTGCCCGCTGGCCAGCCCGGGTCGGCTGCCGTGCGGCCAGCGATCGCTCTCGCACTGGCCTGGCTGGCCGTTTTCCCCGTGCAGACGCCATGGTACGACGCGTTGGTCTTCCCCTTGCTCGCGCTGATGCCATGGAGCAGGCTCGACTATCTCGTGGTCATCCGGTGCCTGCTGCTCAGCGAGATGCTGCTGCCCGGCGTGCAGGCCAACTCCGGCTCCCTGAGCGTCGCGATCGCGGAGGTCAGCCACCTCGGGTTGGCCGCGCTTGTCGGCCTGCTCGTCGTTGCCTGCCTGCTTCGAGCCTGGGGTGGCGAGCGGTCACGATATTCGTCGCCAGCGTCGGTAAGCTGTTCGCCTGACGCGGCCCCGCCGATCACCGGGCGGGACGACAATCGAATGTCGGCCGCTCAGCAGGCGATTAGCAACGGTGCAGTTACTGAATGTAACTGATCTACAAACGTCCAGGGAGGTGCCGCCGGTGGAGAATCGGGGGCCTGGGATGCCGCCGGTGGAGAATCGGGGGCCTGATCTGGGCGGCCGTGGCCGGGCGGCGCCTTCTGCGGGAGATCGGGCGGCCGATGCGCAGGGCGGCCCGCGTACGCCGCCTCCCGGCGACGGCGCCGCCTGGACGCAGCCCGACGAGCGCGACCAGCCCGGCAAGGGTGCCGGAGATCATCGCGCGGCGCACCATGGGTCGCGGCGGCGCGCCAGAAGAGTGATCTTAATCGTCTCGGTCGCCCTCGTTCTGGTCGCCGGGGGACTCGCCTCGGCCGCCTACTTCACCGCCAACCACTACCTGAGCGGCATGAAGCGGATTCATGACCCGTTCTCCTCAATACCGGCAGCCGCGCGGCCGCCGCGGCCGGGCGGCGTCGCGGCGCGCGATGTCACCTTCCTTGTCGGCGGCCTGGACACCCGTTCACCGGTGCCGACGACAGGGAGCCGCGCGGCCACCGACGCCCGTGGCCGCACTGACACGCTCATGCTGGTGCACCTGATCGGCAATGGCCGCGGCGCCTACGTGGTGTCGATCCCGCGCGACTCATGGGTGCCGATTCCAGCCCACGGCGACGGCAAGATCAACTGGGCCTACTTTTTCGGCGGGCCGACCCTGGCGGTCCGCACGGTCGAACAGCTCACAGGCGTGCGCATCGACCATGTCGCGGTCATCGACTGGGCCGGGTTTCAGGCAGTCACCAACGCGCTCGGCGGGGTGACGGTCAATGTCCCCGTCACCTCATACGACCCGATGAACCACGTGACCTGGACGGTCGGCCCTCATCACCTGAACGGCGCGCAGGCGCTGCTGTACGTCAGGGACCGCTACGGCCTAACGGCAGGTGACTTCGCCCGCGAGCGTCGGCAGCAGTACTTTCTGCGTGCGGTGTTCCAGCAACTGCGCCGTGAAGGCAAGCTCACCAACCCGCTGCAGACGGTCTCGGTGCTGCGGGCGCTCTCCCAGGCGGTCAGCGTCGACAGCACGCTGACCAACGGCAAGATGACCAGCCTGGCGCTGAGCCTTCGCGGGCTTGCGCTGAGCAAGGTCGTGTTCGCCACCGCGCCGAACACCGGCACCGGCTCGGTGGGCAGCCAGAGCGTGGTCTGGCTCAACCGGTCGATCGGCCCTGGTTTCTGGCACGCGTTCGAGTACGATTCGCTGCCCGCGTTCATCAAAGCGCACAACATCAAGCGGCTCGGCGCGTCCGCCCCATAACCCGGCGCATCCACACATAACTCGGCGCGTCCGCCCAATGAGCCGCGGACGCGGCGCCGTCTGGCGAGGAACAGCGGAGGGCCACCGGTGTTGGTCCCGAGGAACAGCGGTGAGCCGCCGGGGTTCCCATGTGAACAGCGGTGGCCACCGCTGCACCGCGCGGAACAGCAGAGGGTCACCGGTGTTCCATCGTGGACTCGTCCGTCAAGGGTTCTGCTGTCCTGAGCCAGCCTCGTGCCTCACCATGGCGGCAGCACGTGCGGTCAGGCGGTGACCTTCACCGTGACGGTGTGCCATCCCGTCGAACCGTTGGGGTAGGGTCCCACCGGCACGGGCGTCTGCGTGTACCCGGTCTTGTCGGTCGCCCGCACCTGCAACTGGTGGGCGCCTGGCGTGGCGTCCCAGTCCCAGACCCACTGCCGCCAGGTGTCGATCCCCGGAACCGTGGCGAGACGTGCCTCGCGCCACGGACCGCGGTCCGCCCGCACCCGCACCGCCTCGATGCCACGATGCTGCGCCCACGCCACGCCCGCGACGGCTACCCGGCCCTGCTTGAGCGTCTTGTTGGGCGTCGGCACGTCGATGCGAGACTCGGTCTTGATCGGCCCGCGCGCCGCCCAGCCTTGCTTGATCCAGTAGCCCTGCTCGGCAGCGAACGTGGTGACCTTGATGTCGGTCACCCACTTGGTCGCGGACACGTAGCCGTACAGGCCTGGGACGATCATGCGGGCAGGGAAACCGTGCGCGATGGGCAGTGCCGCCCCGTTCATGGCGATGGCCAGCAAGGCGTTCCTGCCGTCCATCACCGTCGCCACCGGCGTTCCGCTGGTGTACCCGTCGCTGGAGGTGGACAGGAGCTGATCGGCGCCGGGCCGGATGCCCGCGTCCCGCAGCAGGCTCGCCAGCGAAACGCCGAGCCAGCGCGCGTTGCCGATGTACGGGCCGCCCACCGGGTTGGAAACACAGCAGAGCGTGATGTCTGCCTCGGTAAGCGGGCGGCGGACCAGGTCGGCGAAGGTGATGTGGAGCTCCCTGTTGACCATCCCGTGGACCCGCAGCCGCCAGGAGGCGGGTGACACCTGCGGGATCAGCAGCGCCGTGTCAACGCGGTAGAAGCTGCCACTTGGGGTCACGAACGGGCTTAGCCCTGTAATGCGCAGATCATCGGTTGCCGCGAGCGCCGGCGCGGGCCGGTCCGGCCGTCGGATGTGCAGGTTCGCGCGGGCGTCGCTGACGGCAGAACGCTGCGCGAGGACATTGCCAAGCACGCCGCTGGCGGCGGCGCCGGTGACGGCGACCGCGCCGGTCACAAGGAAGGCCCGGCGGTCCCGGCCCGGGGCGGCTGCGCTCACCTGACCGCCGGGGCCCCGGTCAGGCGGCCCGGCCATGGTGCCCGGGGCTGTGGCGTCCGGGGCTGTGGCGTCCGGGGGCATGGCGGCCAGGGCCGTGGCAGCCCGGTCAGCCGCCTGAGCCGCGACGCGCCCCGGGGCGCCTCGGCGGGCCGTCCGGGCGAACCGGACAAGCGCATACGCGCCCACGTCGGCGCCGGCGAGGGTGGGGGCAACGTCAACCGGCGTGAAGTCGGGCCTTGTCACCACGGCGAGCAGGCCGATCGCCGCGAAGACGGCAAGCCCGGTGAACCCGGCCGCGAGCCTGCGCATGGCCGCGATCCCAAATCCCGCGGCGAACACCGCGAGCGCGACGATGATCACGCTGAGCAGGACCTGCTTGTCGTGCGTGCCGAACACCCTGATCGCGAAGTCGGTGACCGGCCGCGGTGTCAGGTCGATGGCCGCCCTGCCGACCGCCACCACCGGCGAACCCTCCGAGCCGGTGATCCCAGCCACAAGCTGCGCGACACCCAGCGCGACGGCCGCGGTGAGCAGCCCCGCGACGATTCCGGGTATGACACCGGCGGCCCGCCGAGCGGGACTGGCCGAAGCGGCCCGCCGAACGGGACTGGCCGAAGCGGCCCCTGTGCGGTCGGGAACATGCCGCGCCGGGTCGGCGTCGCGGCCCTCGACGCCTGATCTGTCAGGCTTAGTCGTCATAAGTATTATTCGCTGCTTGGTGCCCGCCGGATTGCTCTGACCGTCACGTTAGCGTCTCGTCGGACAACGGTTTGCCGCGCCGCGCCAATCCGCGGGGGCGCGGGCTGCGAATGAATAATGTGCGGATGGGTCAACGGCCGCTGCCCGGTGAGCCGCCACCGGGCGGAGCTGCCGATCTCGGCGGGCTGCTTGGCCGGGTCGCGCGCGGCGACCACATGGCGTTCGAGGCCATCTACGACGCGCTGGCGCCGTCTGTGTTCGGCCTGGTCCGCCGGGTCGTGCGGGACCCGGAACAGTCCGAGGAGGTGACCCAGGATGTGCTGCTCGAGGTGTGGCGTGCCGCGTCGCGGTTCGAGCCGGCCAGGGGGAGCGCGCTCGCCTGGGTGATGACCGTCGCCCACAGGCGCGCGGTTGATCGTGTCCGGTCCGCCCAAGCGGCGACGCTACGCGAAACGCGCGCCGCAGCGCTGGAATCGCAGGCCGACGACGTCGCTGACGAAGCGCTGGACCGGCTCGAACGCGAGCGGGTGCGGCGCTGCCTTGGCTCGCTAACGCCGCTGCAGCGTGAGGCGGTCACCCTCGCCTACTACGGCGGATACACCTACGCGCAGGTCGCGGGTCTGCTGGGCGTCGCGGTCGGCACGGTCAAGACCCGCATGCGGGACGGGCTGATCAGGCTGCGCGACTGCATGGGGGTGGACTGGTGAGGATCAGCCGGTTCCGCGCGGGGATCCCGGGTCGTCCGGCCAGCGCCGACACTGACGGCCGCTTCCGCGGCGCGGCCTTGCACACCCTCGCCGGAGCGTATGCGCTGGACGCGCTCGAGCACGCGGACCGTGCGCTATTCGAGCGGCACCTCGCCCGCTGCGAGGCGTGCGCGCAGGAGGTTCGTGGCCTGCGCGAGACGACGGCCGTGCTTGGGTCCGCGGTCTCGGCGGCGCCGCCTGGACGGATGCGCGAGCAGGTCCTCACGGCAGCGGCGCGGACGCGCCAGCACCCTCCTGCGATGCCTGATGGCGAATGGGCAGCCCGCGGCTGGCACCGGTTTTTGGCCCGGCTGCCGCGGGTGGCAGGTGCCGTGGCCGCAGCGTCGCTGGCCGCTGCCGTCGCGCTCGCCGCCCTGACGATCACGATGCAGCACCGGCTCGACCGTGCCGACAAGGGTAGCCATGCGGTGGCCGCCGTGCTCACCGCCCGCGACGCGGCGATGATGACGGTGCCCGTCGCGACGGGCGGCCGCGCCACCGTGGTGATGTCGCACGCGAAGAGAATGATCGTGTTCTCGGCGCAAGGGCTTCGCGCGCTGCCAAGCGCGCGAAGCTACGAGCTGTGGCTGATGGGGCCGGCCGGTGTCCGGTCGGCGGGAATGCTCCCACGGCCGAGCCACGGCATGACGGCGCCCACGGTGGTGTCAGGCATGGCGTCCGGTGACGAGATCGGCTTGACCGTGGAGCCGGGCGATGGGTCCCCGCAACCCACCACGCGACCTGTCCTGATGCTCCCGCTGCCGAGCTGAGCCCCCCTGGCCAGCAGCAACGCGCCCCTGCCAAGCAACAACGCGCCCCCCCGGACAGCAATGCGCGCTAGTCCTCGAACACCCATCGGGTCGGTGACCCAGTGAAATCCGCGCTGCGCAGGCCGAACACGCGCCGCGGCCGCACCCCAATCGTCGCGTTCACCTCCGGGTCAAGAAAACTCAGGCCCATGTCGGTGGCGTACTTCGCGTTCATCAAGTCGATCACACGTTGCAGCACCGCCGGGTCCGTGACGATTCGTGCGGTCCCCTCGATCACCACGGGGTCGGTGGCGTCCTCGGTGGTCACCACACAGTGAGGGTCACGGGAAAGGTTGCGTGTCTTGCGGGACTGGACGCTGCTGCTGAACCAGAATGTGCTGTCATCCCACATGCCCCAGACGGGCATGACATGCGGACGGCCATCTGCCCAGACGCTGGCCAGCCAATAGTTGCGTGCTCGGCTGAGCCGCTCCGCGGCCCATGACCAGGGGAGAAGCCCGCTGCCTTCGTTTGGGCCACTGATGCCGTAGCCCGGCATGAACGGGCGGCTCACCCGCGGTATCTCCATGGTGATCAGGTTTACCGCAGCGGCGGGAGCGCCGGAGCGTGGTTTGCCGACAGGCACTAACGTTGAGACCCGTGAAAGCATCTCCCCAGCAGCAGTTGCGCCTGCTCGAACTGGCCGACCTCGATGCCGAGCTCGCCAGACTTGAACATCGCCGCAGTACTCTCGCGGAGTTCGCCGAGGTCGAACGGCTCGACGCGCGAGAGGCGCAGCTTCGGGACGAGATTGTCGCCGCTGAAACCGAGATCGGCGACCTGGCGCGGGAACAGACCAAGGCGGAAGCAGACGTTGAGCAGGTCCGCGCCAGGTCCGATCGTGATCGCAAGCGCATGGACGCCGGGCAGGTGTCGTCGCCGCGCGATTTGTCCAACCTCCAGTCCGAGATCGAGTCGCTGCACCGCAGGCAGTCCGATCTCGAAGAGATCGTGCTCGACATCATGGAGCGCCGCGAGGCCGTGGACAGCAGGCTCAGCTCGCTGTCCGCCGAGCGCGCCCGGCTCAGCGGCGAGCGCGCGGACGCCGTGACCCGCCGCGACAGCGCGCTGGCGGACATCTCCGAACAGGCCGCGAAGGTGGGGGAGCGGCGTTCCGCCATCGTCACCGAGGTGCCAGACGACGTGCTCGCGCTGTACGAGCGGATGCGCGCGCAGCACGGGGTGGGCGCGGCGGCGCTGCGCCGCGGCCGATGCGAGGGCTGCCACCTGGCGCTGAACACCGTGGACCTGAACCGGATCGGCGCGGCAGCGCCCGACGAGGTGACCCGCTGCGAAGAGTGCCGTCGCATCCTGGTCCGAACCCCCGAGTCCGGGCTGTGAAACGGCGCGGTGGGGGGCACGCGGGCCGCCACCTGATCGTGGAGGCGGACGGCGGCTCGCGCGGCAATCCGGGCAAGGCCGGCTACGGTGCGCTCGTCACCGACGCGGCGACCGGCGAAGTGCTCGCCGAGGTGGCGGAGGGGATCGGGCGCGCGACCAATAACGTCGCCGAGTACCGAGGGCTTATCGCCGGGCTTCAGGCGGCCGCCCGGCTGGCGCCGGGCGCGGCGGTCGAGGTGCGGATGGATTCCAAGCTGGTGGTCGAGCAGATGTCCGGCCGCTGGAAGGTCAAGCACCCTGACCTGACGCCGCTTGTCCGCGCCGCGCGCGAGGCGGCGAGCGCACTGGGCGAGGTGCGCTACGCCTGGGTTCCACGTGACCAAAATCGCCGTGCGGACCGGCTGGCCAATGACGCGATGGATGGTACAGAACGGCTGCCGCCCGATGTCACCAAGCCGAACGCCAGCTCATCGAATCCGGGGACCGCCGAAGCCGACCCGCTGACTGCGCCGGTGGCTGCCGCATGGGCGGCGCAGGATCGTGGCAGGCCGACGACCACCATCTTGTTGCGGCACGGGCAGACGGCGCTGTCGGTGGACAGGCGCTTCACGGGCCGTGGCGACGCCGAGCTGACCCCGCTCGGCGCGATGCAGGCCAAAGCAGCGGCGCGGCGGCTCGCCGACCGCGGTGAGATCGAGCTGATCGTGACCTCGCCGCTTCGCCGGGCGCGCAAGACCGCCGAGGCGGTCGCTCGCGCCACCGGCGCGCCGCTGCGGGTCGAGCCCGACCTCAGGGAAGCAGACTTCGGCGCCTGGGAGGGGCTCACGTTCGCCGAGGCGCAGCAGAAGTGGCCGGCCGAGATGGCGGCCTGGCTGGCCGATGCGCAGGTCGCGCCGCCGGGCGGGGAGAGCTTCGCTGACGTCGACCGCCGCATGCTCGCGGTGCTTGACCGGCTGCTCGCGCGGCACCCGGGCGCGACGCTGCTCTTGGTCAGCCACGTCACGCCGATCAAGACGCTGGTCCGGCACGCGTTGCTCGCGCCAGCCACGGCGCTTTTCCGTACGCACCTGGATGTCGCGAGCATCTGCGAGGTCGACTGGTACCCAGACGGTCCCGCCCTCGTGCGTTCGCTCAACGACACCTGCCATCTTCGCGACCTCGCCTAGCCCCCGGGAAGGCGAGACACGGAATATCCTGGTGAGGTGGCGGACGAGTCGGCCGGGCGGTCGCGGCGCTGCCTTCTGGGCGCGTCGAGGAAGGTCCGGGCTCCGTAGGGCAGGGTGGTCGGTAACGCCGACCCGGGGTGACCCGCGGGAAAGTGCCACAGAAAATAGACCGCCTCGCGGCCGGTCACGCCAGCCGCGAGGTAAGGGTGAAACGGTGGTGTAAGAGACCACCAGCGCCCGGAGTGATCCGGGCGGCTCGGTAAACCCCACCCGGAGCAAGGTCAAGAGGGCGCCGCGGTTTCGGCCACGGCGCCTGCGCGAGCGTTTGAGGGTGGCCCGCCCGATGCTCGCGGGTGGACCGCACGAGGCTGCCGGCAACGGCAGTCCCAGATGGATGACCGTCGGCCCGCGCAAGCGGGCGCACAGAACCCGGCCTACAGGCCGGCTCGTCCGCCGCCCCACCAGCGCAAACGCGCTGTCACCACCCGCCTTGAGGCACGCCGTCCCGCAGGGGGAGCGGTGTGGGAAATGCCCCCTGCAGCGTCGGCTCATCGGCGCCGATGGAAGCCGTAGATTTGGTCATCCGCGCCATCCCTGACCCAATGATGATCATCGACCCACCCCCGGCGCGGATCAGCGCAGGAGCGCTCAAGGCTGTATTAGTGTCTATCAGCTTGACACTTGTTGTGTCTAGCCGCTAGATATACTGTCGTGAGAGCGCGTGAGGTCAACCGCCGCATCGAGCGGCTGGGCGGCAAGATGGTGCGCCAAGCCGGAACCCACCGCCGGCACCTCGTCACCTATACCGATCCCGACGGCGAGGAGGTGACCGCCGCGACCACGGTGGCGCAGCATGCCGGCGACATTCCGGCTGGGACGCTGCGGGCGATTGAGCGTGACCTGGAGCCCGCGTTCGGGAAGGGGTGGCTGCGGTGAGCGAGCGCACATACCGGGTGGTGGTCACCCGTGACGGCGGTCACTGGCTGGCCGATGTGCCAGAGCTTCAAGGTGCGCACACCTACGCCCGGAGCCTGCCGGCCCTGGACCAGGCGGTGCGGGAGGTGATCGTTCTGGCCGCCGATCTGCCGGATGAGGCGATGCCGGAGCTGGTGCTCGATTACGACTATCACACCGGGGATCCGGAACTCGACACCACCGCCCTGGAAGTGCGCCGACTGCGCCAAGAGGCGAACGAACTCGCCGCGGTGGCCACTGCGCGCACCGGCGAGGTCGCTGCCCGGCTCGTGGCCTGGGGCCTTTCGGTCCGTGATGTCGCGTCGCTGCTGGGAATCAGCCCGCAGCGTGTCTCCCAGCTCACGGCCAAGGCGGGTTAGCAGCCCGCCTACTGGCGCTGACCTGCAGAGTTGCTGCGGACAAGGGGCGGAGAAGCCAGCGGATCCGGACGTATTCCCGCTGGTCACAGCAAGGGCGCCGGTGGTGTAAGAGACCACCAGCGCCCGGAGTGATCCGGGCGGCTCGGTAAACCCACCCGGAGCAAGGTCAAAAGGGCGCCGCGGTTTGACGGGTACGGAGCGGGCCGTTCGGTAAACTCACGTGTTTGTGCTGGTGCGGCTGCGGACCTTGGTAAGCTCGTGTGGTCGACCTTGCCGGGCCACGGGCCGACGGGTCCTTTGTCGTGGCCGCGGCAGGGCACCTGTCGGTTCGGTCCCGAACTGGCGTGCTCAGCCCATTCGCGAGAGGACCCGGTGGTTACTCCACCGCGATCGGGCCAGAGCCCTACATCGCTCTCGTCGGCAACAACCCGGTCGGCCGCGGGTGCGCGTTCGGCCGGGGCGCGGTCTTTGCCATCGAGCCGCGCACACGCCCCGGGGTAATCCTGATCAATCCGCAGGGCCTGGCCCGCCGCTTCGCTGACCTGCCCCGCGGCGTCACGCCCAACGGGATCGCGGTTGACAACGTGGGCCGCTTCCAGCACCGGCTGTTGGTCACCGCCGGGCGCCACGGCGCAACGACGCTGTTCGCCATCGACTGCGCGGCCAGAGTGAGCGTGGTGACGGCCCGAGGGCCCGCCGTCGAGGGGGGCATTGCGGTGGCGCCCCTGTCATTCGGCCGCTTTGGCGGCGACCTGATCGCGCCCAACGAGACCAACGGCCGCCTTTTCTCCTTTCAGCCTGACGGCACCGCGGTGACAATTGCGGAATCCGGACTGCCGGTCGGCGGCGATATCGGCGTCGAAAGCGTCGGCTTCGTCCCACCCGGGTTCACCGCGGCCGGCGCCGCATACCTCGCCGACCGGGCCTCGAAAACAAACGCGCACCCGGGCACCAACCACATCCTCATGCTGGCCGGGTCGCAGCTCGCCCACGCGGGCGCACGGCCCGGAGATCTTCTTGTTGCCACCGAAGGCGGCGCGAAGACCATCCTGGTGCGGTGCGCGGATTCCTGCACGGTGAGACACATCGCCGACGGCCCGGCCGCGTCCCACGGCGAAGGCCACATTGTCTTCGCCGTATCCGCGAGCTGACTACCCGGGCCGCAGGCGGCCCCGGCGAGACCAGGGCGGCGCGGCCCGTCTGGGCGGATGACCGCCCTTCGGGGATGGCGTGGCTGCACAATGGTATTGGCGGCTCGCGAATGCCGTGCGGCCGATCTGGAGGCAGGACATGGACGTCGGAATCGGGCTTCCGAACGCCGTCCCCAACACCGAGGGCAAGACGCTTGTTGACTGGGCGGCGCGCGCCGAGCAGGCGGGTTTCAGCACCGTGGCCACGATCGGTCGGCTGGTCTATCCGAACTACGAGGAGCTGATCGCGCTGGCGGCGGCGGCCGCAGTGACGGAGCGGATCCGTCTCACCACCTCGGTTCTACTTGCGCCGTTGTACACGAATGCTGCGCTGCTTGCCAAGCAAGCGGCGTCGGTCGACCGGCTCTCTGGCGGCCGGTTCGTGCTCGGGATCGGCCTCGGCGGCCGCGACGACGATTACACCGCGAGCGGGCTCACGACGGCGGGGCGTGGCCGACGGCTCGACGAGCAACTCGAGGAGATGAAGCGGATCTGGGGCGGCGAAGAACGTGGTCACGCTGGCGCGATCGGGCCGGCGCCGACGCGCTCCGGTGGTCCCCCGCTGATCCTGGGCGGCACCGGTGAGGCCAGCTTCCGCCGTGCGGCGCGGTTCGGCGACGGCTGGATCATGGGTGGCGGGACGCCCGAGATGTTCTCCCACGCCGCCGCCGCTGTCGACCAGGCATGGCGGGACGCGGGCCGCTCTGACCGGCCGCGCAAGCTGTCGCTGGCCTACTTCGCCCTGGGAGCGGACGCGCGGCAGACAGCGGACGCTTACCTCCGGCACTACTACGGCTTTCTCGGCGAGGTGGCCGAGCAGATCGCGGCCGGTGCGGCGGTGAGCCCGGAGATGATCAACAGCTATGTCGCAGGCTTCGGGCAAAGCGGCTGCGACGAGCTGATCTTCATGCCCGCCACGTCGCAGCTCGACCAGGTCACGCTGCTTGCCGACGCTCTCAGGTAAGAGTCACGGCAAGCGGTCGGCCGGCGATCGAGCTTGGCGGCGCCGACCCTGTCCGGCCCGCCCGCCCGGCGGTTCTGCGCGCAGGGTGCGGTTCACGCCAGGCAGGTGAGAGGGGCTCCGCCGTTGTAGGTGACCATGTCGGCAAGCGCGGCCATGGTGTCGATGGCCGCGCCGGGCGGCGCGCCGCGGAGTTCGGCATAGGCGCGGTGCAGGTTGCCGACGATCCGCTCGGCGTCCGGCCAGTCGGCGAATCGGCCCAGGTCGGTTTGGCTCGCGGCCTGCAGCGGCGTCAGTCCGGCGGCATGGCGGCGGGCGGCGGCGTCGAGCACGAATCTCAGGTAGTCCACGGTGGCGTCGATGGGCCCGGCGCCTTCGAAGACCGGGCCGTGTCCGGGCACGATGATCCGCGCGCCGAGCGGCCGCACGACCTGCTCCAGGACGTCGATGGCGCCGGTGACCGAGCCCATGAGCACAAACGGGGTGGCGCCGTTGAAGACCAGGTCGCCGCAGAACAGCACCGACCGCTCGGGGATCCAGATGATCGAGTCGTTGGTGGTGTGCGCTGCTCCGCCGACGTGGCGGGCCTGCGCGCGAAGGTCGCCAGCGTGCAGGGTGATCTCATCGGTGAAGGTGATGAACGGCGGGTCGAGGGCGAGGTCGCCCCAGTCGGGGCCGTCCCAGAACGGCAGGTCCCGCGGCGGGCCGAACGCGATGGCTTCGGCACGCGTGCGCTCGTGGGCGACGATGGCGGCGGCGGGGAACATGCAGTTACCGAAGGTGTGATCGCCATGGTGGTGGGTGTTGATCACGGCCCGCACCGGCGCCGGGGTGACCGCGGCGATGGCGTCCTTGTACGCCTGGGTACGCCGCTTCGTGGCGCAGGAGTCAATGCTGATGACTCCCTGCGGCCCGACAAGAAAACCGGTGTTGTTGATCCACCAGGTGCCGTCGGGCTGGATGTAGGCGTAAACACCCGCCGACACCTCGCACACCTCGGGCCGCCCCGGGGTGGTGATGTCGCGGTCCAGAACGCTCATTCGGCGCCTCCCTGGACTCGCGGCCGTGACCGCTCAGCCAGCCAAGACCCTCCCGGCCCGCGCAGCGGGCCTGACAGGTCAGGAACCATAGCAGCGGTGGCGGCCAGCCGCACCGGCTCGCGGCCCGATGACACCATCGCCGTTCACCCCCGTGCGCCGCTCCGGATTGTCGCGCTCCACGCCGCAATCTCCGCGCGCCGTGCGGCGCCCAGTTTCGTGAGAATGTGCGTGACGTGCGCCGAAATGGTCTTGGGCGCGAGCACGAGCCGCGCGGCGATCTGCCTGTTGGTAAGGCCGGCCGCGACAAGCTGTGAGACCTCGAATTCGCGTGCGCTCAGCGGATGCCACGGGTCCTGCGGCCGATGGCTGAACGAATCGGTAAGTCGATCGGCGGCATCGGCAAGAGGGGTGGCGCCGACCGTCGCCGCGATGGTGCGGACCTCGTCGACGAGCCGGGCCGCCTCGCCGCGGCGGCGCAGTTTGGTGGCTGCCGCGGCGATGTCCAGCCGTGCCCACGCGCCTTCCCAGAACCGGCGCCGGGCTCGCCACGCCCCGCTCGCCGAGTCCAAGGCCCGGTGTGCTGCCGCCGCGTCCCCGCGGGCCAGAAGGACGAGTCCCCGCGCGTGCTCGATCGCGGGCAGCGTGCCCGGGATGGCGCGGGCAGCCAGCACCGCCCCGACCCGGTTCGACCACGCCTGCGCGGCATCAACCTCGCCACGCGCAAGGTGCGCCCGCACGCCGGTGAGCAGGTACGGGAACAGATAGGCGGCGTCGGTGACGTCGGCGGAGGCCTGGTAGCCGCGCTCGCAAAGCCTGAGCGCGGTGTCGTAGTCGCCACGGCACCTCGCCGCTTCTGCCAGTCCCCACAGCGGCGGCGACAGCCGCTGCAGCTCGGCCATCCGCTCACCCTGGGCGAACGCCTCCCGCAGGAGGCTGGCGGCGGCGCTCCAGCGGCCGCGCCCCATCGCGAGGTAGCCAAGTACGTACTGTGCGGTAATTCGGGTGGTGATGCCGCCACGTCCATCGGCGAGGGCTTGTTCCGCGTTCTTTGTGGCGGTGTCCCATTGACCGGCTGCCCACTGGACGTGCGCGAGGTGCGATGCCATGTAATGCCGGTGATTCCACAGCTCGACCTTCTCCGCGTAGCGCACGCCGTCGATGAGCCACTGTCCCGCGCGGTCGTACTCCACGAGCACCGACGCGGCCGATCCGATCATGCGGTATCCGCGCGCCGCCTCCACTTCCCTGTCGGTGTCGCGGGCGCGCGCTGTCGCGCCTTCGAGCAACTGCCAGCCTTCCTCCATCCGGCCGGCGAAGACCAGCACCGATCCGAGGGTGGTGGCCGTATTGAGCGAGGCCTCGTCGTCGCCGATTCGCTGGCTTTCCGCGCGGCTGCGCTCGCCGTGGGTGATGGCATCGTCGAGGCGGCGATCCAGCATGTGGGCGGCGGCCATTGCGGCGTGCAGCCGGGCACGCTCCCGATCGGTGTCTGCCACCCCATCCAGCCTGTCCAGCGCGGTCTGCAGCGTGCCGACCCGGGCCTGCAGACCGTCACCGAGCAGGTGCGCGACGGCGACCATGCGCGGCACCAGCGCTGCCGCCGCACGGACGTCACCCGCTCCGGTGGTCAGTTCACAGGCCGTCCGGTAGGCCTGCGCGGCGCCCACGTTGTCGTCGGTGGCTCCGGCCTCGTCGCCAACCGCGGCGAACAGTTCGGCCTGGTCCAGCGCAGGAAGGTGCGCGGGCAGGTTGCGCACGGTCCGGCGGTACAGCTCGAGCGCCTCGCCGTGGGCCGAGATCGACGTGGCCTCGCGCGCGGCGCGCAGCGCGTGGTGGTATGCGAGGTCGCCACGCTGCGCCTGCTCGAAGTGCGCCGAGACGAACGCGTCGCGATAGCCGCGTTCCGCTCCGGATCGTGCCACGCTCTCATGCAGGCGCCGCCGCACGTGCAGGTCCGTGTCGGCGTAGAGGGTGTCGCGGATCAACGCGTGCCGAAAGTCGAAGGTGACCGCGTCGGCGCCAGGAAGGATGAGATACGCCTCCTGCAGTTCGCGCAGCGCGCTGGCGACCCTGGCGGGCTCAGCTTCGGTGACAGCGGTCAACAGGTCGAAGTCGAAGGAACGTCCGATGACGGCCGCCGCTGATGCCACCTCGCGCGTACCGGCGCTCAGCCGTTGCGCGCGGCTCAGCACGGCGTCGCCGAGCGTGTCAGGCACCGCTGCTGCCTGCACTGCCGCGCTGCACTGCGGCAGCAAGGCGTCCTCACCGATGGCGGCGAGAAGTTCCTCGACGTGCAGCGGAATGCCGTCGCTTCGCGCCTGGATCGCCGCCACCACCTGGGCCGGAGCCGGCCGCCCGAGCACGGCGCTAGTCAGGGTCGCGGTCTGGTCCCTGTCGAGGCGCGGCAGCCGGATCTCCTCGGCGAGTCGCTGGGCGAGCAGGCGTGTACGCAGGTCACGCATGGGCAGCCGAGGGTAGAGTTCGTCGCTGCGGTAAGCGCCGACGACCAGCGTCGGGCGGGTGGCGAGGCGGCTGGCCAGGTGGCCGAGCACATCGAGGCTCAGCTCGTCGGCCCAATGCAGATCTTCGAGAATCACCAGCGCTGGGCCGCCAGGTCCGGTTGTGACGAGCATGTCGGCCAGGTCCTGTACCAGCAGACGACGTCTGCGGTGCGCGTCACCGTCGGCAGTGGAGATCGCGCGCACGCGCGCGGACAGGTTCCGCCCAAGCTCGCTCAGAGCCGGCTCGCGTGCGGGCATCAGGTCGCTGGCCAGATCAACCAGCAGACCGGCGAACGACTGCACATCACCGGGGAACGCCGCCGCACGGATCACGGCGGCGCCTTTGGCGCGAGCACGCCGCGCGATCGTGCCGAGCAGGCGTGTCTTGCCGATGCCCGCTTCGCCCGCGACGAACAGCAAATGGCCCCTACCCGCCGCCGCCTCGGCGAGCCGGCGGTCGGCAAGGGTAAGGAAGTCGTCCCGGCCGACCAGAACCGGTGACTGGACCGCACCCGGCAGGCCGAGACTGAGCACGTCCCACCAGTTACTACGAGGAGTTCACATGGCGAAGTTCATGGACATTCACGGCGGGTTTACCGGCGTGACCGAGCAGCAGCTCCGCGAGGCGCACGAGCGCGATCTCGCGATCGAGGCTGCCGAGGGCGTGCACTTCGAACGGACCTGGCTCGACCCGGAGTCGGGAAAGGCGTTCTGCCTGTCGTCCGGTCCGTCGAAAGAGGCCGTACTCCGGGTGCACGACAAGGCCGGTCATCCCACGACGGAGATCTACGAGCTGCCGGTCGAGGTCGAGTAGCCTCCGCTGCCGGGTCGTGAGACGGCTGATTGGTCGGGCGGCCATGGCCGCCGGTGAGACCCACCGGTCAGGACCGCCCAACCTCGAAGGTTTCGTTCTCACCCACGGCCGACGCGGCGTGCCGCTGACTTTTCGAGCACATCCGCGCAGCCGTTAAGGATCTTTATACCGAACGGCTGCCGCTGTGCGCGCCACTGCCTCAGCGCCCGCCGACCCGCGCTCCGGGCGTCAGTCGATGCCGGCAGCGATGGTTGACTCGAAGCGGCTGAGCACCTCCTGGTCCCCCGACCGCTCGATCGCTGCGACAGGCGGCCGGCGCCACAGCCAGCAGTCGAGATCGGCCGCGCTGCCGCCAATCATGGCGGCGCTGCCTTCACCAGCGTCGCTGTCGGCGGCGTGGACGCCGGCCTCGTCGTAGGACTTCCCATCGGCGGGGTCGGTGCCGGTGAACCGGCCCAGCGTGACCAGCCATGAGTCAGCGGTGTCGGTGGCGAGGAGCCGAAGCGTTTTCGCGCTGTCGGGAGTGAACCTGCCCCACTCAGGCACTCCGCCATACATGATCCGCAGCGCCTCATCGATCCCATCAGCGGCAAGCGCGGGGTCCATCGGCGTGCGGATGCCCGCGGCCAGTTCCGCGTCGACTCGGTGGATCAGCGCCTCGTGGGCCTGGCGGCGGCGGATGAACCCGACGGTCTGCTCATCCGACCATGTCCAGGCAGGGGTGTCCGGCGTCGCCTCGGCGAGAATGTCGCCAAGGTCGCGGCTGACACCGTCAAAGAACGAGAACAAGCCCGCCCGGTCCGCTGGGCGCTGCGGCTTGAGTTCTTCCGCCTGCGAGCCGGTCAGCTTCTCCCGCACGACCGTTCCCCAGAACCACTGCACCTCACCGAGGTGCCACAACAGATCATCGGCTGTCCAGTCCGGACACGACGGCACGGCCGCGTCCGGCGGAACCCCGCCCAGGACCTCCCCGAAACGTGCCGACTCGCGCGCCAGGTGAAGGAGGTACTCCAAGTCCGTTCCCATGTGCTGGAGGCTACTCCCGCCAGACTCGGCGGTCGGTCGCCAACCGGCCTTGACAGGCTTTGTTCGCAGCGGAATCGTCAATGTCATTCGTTGGGCTCTTCGGGCCATTAACGTGATGCTCCGCGTTTAGGAGGCAACATGAGGCCGAGAGGGCTGGCGGCGGCGTCCACCCTGGTGGCGTTGCTCGTCTCGTGGTCGCTGGCCGCATGCTCGAGCCAGGGCACGTCGGGGGGTACTCCCGCCAATTCCGCGACGAAGGGCCCGCGGATCACCGTGGCGATGGTGACCCATGGGGAAGCGTTTGACCCGTTCTGGGCACTGGTGCAGAAGGGCGCGCGACAGGCGGCGTCGGACTTCAACGTCAGGCTCAAGTATCAGTCGCCGAAGGTCACGAATCCGCAGGCGCAGGCTTCGCTGATCGCGCAGGCCGCCAGGGGGAGGCCGGCCGCGATGGTGGTGACCATTCCCAAGGCGGCGGCCCTGTCGGCTGCCATCCAGCGGGTCTCGTCCTCTGGCGTGCCCGTCGTCGTCGTCAATGTCGGCGACAGCGTGTACCAGCAGGTCGGGGCGCTCACCTTCGTCGGCCAGCCGGACTCCACGGCCGGGGCAGAGGCGGGCAAACAGATGGCGGCGGCCGGGGTGCGCCGGGCGCTGTGCGTCATCCACGAGGCGCAGAACACCGCGCTCACCGACCGGTGCGCGGGCTTCAGCAGGCAGATCAACGCAAGCGGCGGCACCGTGCAGGTCCTCAACGTCAACGGCAGCCAACTCCACGACGCGCAGAGCGCCATCGAGCAGGCGCTGAAGCGAAACCGGAGTATCGACGGGGTCCTCGCCACAGGCATCATCGGGTTCGAGGCTGTCGGCGGCGCCATCCATTCCCTGAACGCCTTCGGCCGGATCAAGTTCGGCACCTTCGATGTTTCCTCCGCTGATCTAACCGCCGTCCAGAATGGTCAGGCGCTGTTTGTGATCGACCAGCAGCCTTTCCTGGAGGGCTACGACGCGGTGCAGGTCGCCGCGTTTCAGGTTCGCTACGGCCAGCACCCGTTCCGCCCGATCTACACCGGGCCAAGCCTTGTCACAAAATCCAACGCGGCCAAGGTTGCGCAGCTTTATAAGAATACCGGCATACCGCTTTTCCAGGGCGGCTACCCGCAATGAGCTACCTGGCGGCGGCTTTGATCTGACAGCGTTGATCCGGATCCGTTCACAGTGCCGCATGGCACACGAAGGTGGCGATCGCGATGACCTTTGTGGCGACGGCCGGTCATAGGCTCGCGGCGGCTGGTGCGCTGAAGTTGTCGCTGGCCGGTTTGGACATCGCCCTGCTGGTCATTTATTTCACCTTCGTTATTGGTATTGGCTTCGCGCTGCGCCGGTTGGTACAGACCTCGACTGACTTCTTTCTCTCCGGGCGCTCGCTGCCCGCCTGGATCACCGGCATCGCTTTCATCTCGGCGAATCTGGGGGCCATCGAGATCCTCGGCATGTCAGCGAGTGGCGCCCAGTACGGCATCAGCATCGTGCACTATTACTGGATCGGCGCCGTGCCCGCGATGGTATTCCTCGGCGTCGTCATGATGCCGTTCTATTACGGCTCGCGGGTGCGGAGCGTCCCCGAGTACCTGCTGCGCCGCTACGATCCCAAGACGCACCTGGTCAACGCCATCATCTTCGTCTTGGCTTCGGTTCTTATCGCGGGCGTCAACCTGTACGCCCTGTCGGCCGTCCTGGAGGCCCTGCTCGGGATCCCGCTGGCCATTGCAATTGTCGTGTCGGCGCTCTTCGTGCTTTCCTACATTTTGCTTGGTGGGTTGTCGAGCGCCATCTACAACGAGGTCATGCAGTTCTTCGTCATCTGCGCCGGCCTCATCCCGCTTGTCATCGTCGCGCTGAAAGAGACCGGTGGCATCGGTGGTCTGTTCGCCAAGCTCAGCACGAACGGCCACGACTTCACCTCCGCTTGGTCCGGCGTCGGACTCGGTGGCCACAACCCGATCGGGGACTGGATCTCGCTCGTTTTCGGCTTGTCCTTCTGCCTGTCCTTCGGCTACTGGACCACCAACTTCGCTGAGGTTCAGCGGGCGATGTCCGCCAAGGACGACAACGCCGCCCGATTGACACCAATCATCGGCGCGTTCCCGAAGGCCATCATCCCCCTCGGCATCGTCATCCCAGGCATGGCCGCGGTCCTGCTGATACCTGGCCTCGGCGAGGGCGGCGGCCTCCCGTACAACGACGCGATCCCTGCGCTGATGAACAAGTACCTGCCGACCGGCGTGCTTGGGGTGGCGATCACCGGTCTGCTCGCCGCGTTCATGGCCGGCATGGCGGCGAACGTCTCTTCCTTCAACGCGGTGTGGACCTACGACATATGGCAGAACTACATCCGGCCCGGCCGTCCGGACAGCTACTACCTTCGGGTCGGCCGCATCACGACCGTGGTGGGCGTGTTCATCGGCATCCTGACCGCGTTCATCGCGGCCGGCTACAGCAACATCGCCAACTACCTTCAGACCCTCTTCTCGTTCTTCAACGTGCCCATCTTCCTCGCCTTCATCGTGGGCATGGTGTGGCGTAAGGCGGGACGCGGGTCAGGGTTCTGGGGCATGGTCGTCGGAACACTGTCGGCCTTCAGCACGTGGCTGCTCTACAAGCAGGGCGTCCTGTCGTTCCGCAGCGACCTCGCCGAGACCCAGTGGGGCGCCATTATCGGGTTCGCAGCGGGCTTGGTCGCGATGCTTGTCGCCACCAGGTTCAGCGCACCGAAACCGCTCGCCGAGTTGAATGGCCTGGTCTTCGGGCTTCAGAAACGCGACGTGCAAGCAACGGCCCCACTCCCATGGTTCAAATCGCCCGTGTTGATCGGGATCGCTGCTCTGGTCGTGAGCGCACTTCTCTACGTCTACATCGCCGTTGTGTGAGCTGCCCAGCACCCAGCGCGCACACACTACGAACAGGGAGGGCCTCACATGGCAGCCAAGGTAGACCTCACCCCGCAAGAAGCTCGCAACTGGCGGCTCGCGAAGCTCTTCGATCTCCGCTCGTTCATCGGGGGACTGTTCCTGATCTTCGGAATCCTTGTCACCATCCCTGGCCTAGGAGCGAGCAAGGCCACGATCAAGCAGGCAGCGGGCATCAACCTCGCGTTGTGGGTGGGCCTCACCATGCTGGTGATCGGGGCGATCTTCCTCGCCTGGGTGCTGCTCAAGCCGCCCGCCCCCATCACCGCCGCCGAGGCCGAGGCCGCACGCAAGGAGCGGGAGGAGTTCGGAACGCAGGCCCCGGGCGGCCATTAGCCACGCTTGGTTGCGAGGACTTTGACGGGCGGCCTTGAGTTTTCGCGCTGGCTTTTGGCTGGTGTGGGCGTGCTGGCTGGTTAGGCGGCGGCGGTGTCCTGAGTCGTTGATTTGTCGGCAGAAGGCCGCGAGAGTCTTTGTACTCCACAATGGACCCTGCTGGCTTATTCCCAACGCGCCCGGCGATCCACGGCGCCGACCTGAACTGGCGGCGGCGCTGCGATGATCTGCTGCCTGTTCCGCGACGGCGGGAACGTGCGGCGAGGCCGGGAACCGGTGTTCCTTTGGCATGGAGGGCGAACCGCCGCGGTGTGCCCGGCTCCGCAGGCGGAACTGCCCCGCATGCGGCGCAAGGGCCGCGCGGTTTCATGATCGCGGTAACTTTTGTACGGTATCCTTACAAAAGTTACCGCGATCATGAAACCGGACTGGCTGACGGTGGGCATGACCCTCAGCGCACGAGTCGAATAAGCCAGCAGGGTCCACAATGTCGTAAACAGGCCCGGAATGCCGGTCCATTACGACATTCCAGAGTACAAAGACGGACAGCACCGCTGCGACGTGGGAGCTGCATCGAGATCGACGCGAACTTGAACTGCGCGATTCCTGGCGCCCAGGACTCTCGAAGGGCCGATCTCGTCGGAGAAGGCCAGCCGAGTGCGGTATCCGTTGCGCGTCCAGCCTCCGCGCAGGTGGCGCCCCGGCGCAGGTGGCGCCCCGGCGCACTTAAACGCCCCCATCACTGCCTTGCTTGTCCACATCAACGGCTGCTTCTCCTCCGACGCCAACTGGGACGGCCACGCCTACCAGAAGGACTGGCCAGGCACTACTGCCGGCTGGGCGGCAGTCCTGTGACGTGGCGTGCCGGGCTGACCGTGAGCCGGTCATCCGGGAGGCGGCCTGGCGTGTCGTGTTGATTACTGCGGGCCAGCGATGCGTCAATCAGCGCGGACCGGGCCCGTGCCAGGCTGTCGTTAACGTTGGCCCCGTACCTGGTTGTGACCGTCCATGCGGTTGGGCGGGCATCTGGGAGGGTCGGCGAGCGGGAGGCTGGACATGATCCGTCGCGATGCGCTGTCAGAGTATGTTCGCGGCGCGCTCTGGGTGCTGCCGACGTTGTCCGTGCTGGCCGCCCTGGCAGCCGGGTCGTTGTTGTCAGCGGTCAATATCGGTTCGCGTTCGCCGCTCGCGTTCCAGGGGACCCCAGACGACGCCCGGGCGTTGCTGATCGGAATCACCGGGACGATGGTGACGGTCATCGCGGTGCTGCTCGGCCTGACCGTGGTAGCGCTGCAGTTGTCGTCCACGCAGTTCTCGCCCCGGCTGCTGCGCAACTTCCTCCGCGACCGGCCGAACCAGATCGTGCTCAGCGCTTTCGTTGCGACCTTCGCCTACAGCGCGGCGGGCCTCTACACGGTCGGCGTCTCCGGCGGCAACCGCACCGCAACGTTTCCCCGGCTCGCGGTCAGCGGCGCGATCGTCCTGCTGTTCATCAGCCTCGGGCTGCTCGTGTTCTTCGCCGACCACCTTGTGCACTCCATCCAGGTCGATGCGATCATGAACGTGGTGCAGGGCAATACCGTCGCGGTGATACGGCACGGGTTGCTCGCCGGCGACGAGGATGCGCCCACCGTCCCGGAGTGGGCGGTGCCGATCGCGGCGAAGCGCTCCGGGTATGTGCAGGTCGTGCGCCCTGACCCGCTGCTGTCGCACGCTGCCAAGCTCGGGGTGAAGCTGCGGCTGCGGCCCCGGGTCGGGGAACACGTCGTTGAGGGCACGACTCTCGCGTGGATCTGGCGCGCCTCGCCGCGCGATCCGGCCCCCGACCCGCAGGTCTTCTCGCGAGCGCTGGAGGACTGGGTCCGCATCGGGTTTGAGCGCACCCTGGAGCAGGATGCCGCGTTCGGAATCCGGCAACTGGTCGACGTGGCGTGCAAGGCGCTTTCTCCGGCGGTCAACGATCCCTACACCGCGGTGCAGGCCATCGATCACCTGTCAGTGATCTTCTGCGCGCTCGCTCAGCGTCCGCTGGGAAACTACGTGGCCCGGGACGACAGCGGGGCCGCCGTGATCGTTCCAGGGCGGCGTTTCCCCGAATACCTCGCGGTGATGTGTGGGCTCATCCGCCGCTACGGCGCCCGCGAGCCGACCCTCGCCCATGCGCTGCTCCGGTTGTTGAACAACTGCGCCGCCGTGGTCGGTGACGATCGTGAGCGGTGCGCGGCGATCGAAGAACAGACCCACATCGTCCTCGTGGACGCCGGACGAGAGGTCGCCCAACCGATCGACCTTGCCCTCGCGTACGGCGAAGCGGAGTCCGTGCGCCAGGTGGTGGCCGAGCGCCTGCGCACGTCACGCTCTCCCGGCGGGCCGGACGGGCCGCGCACCCCTCCAGCACCCGACAAGCCCTGATGGGCAGCCACCTGACCGAGGATCGACGCCGCGTCCTCTCCCCGCGAGCATCCATGTGAGCACCTGTCCGCCGGGGTAGCAACCGACGACCCAGATTCCGAACGGCTGCGCCTCCTGGCGCCCAGTGGCCCGCCAGCGCCGCACAAAGTGGCGATTGCCCGCCGGTGTTTCCTACCGTGTCCACGTCGCGGGTTGCGCGTCCGAGCCGGGGGTGTCGCTTTGACGGAGTTTGGCACGGATCTCGTCCGGGGTGGGGAAGCCCGCGCCCATGCCCGGGCTGACGATGTCCAGGTGGTCGAGGATGTCCAGGGCCTGCTGCCAAGCTGCGCGGGCAGCGGCGATGTCGCCGGTCGCGTGGTGGGCGTCACCGAGGTGGGTGAGCGTTGTGGCCTGGCCGTGGCGGTCGCCGACTTCCCGCTTTAGGGCGAGGGCTTGCTGGATATGGGTGATGGCTCGCTGGTGGTGGCCGAGGAGGTGATGGGCGTACCCGATGCTGTCCAGCGTGTTGGCCTCGCCCCGGCGGTCTCCGAGTTCCCGCTGCAGGGTCAGGGCCTGTTCGCAGTAGCGGAGAGCCGGACCCGGGTCGGCGAGCAGCGCGTGGTACCAGCCGAGGTTGTTGAGCGCTTTTGCCTCCCCCCGCCGGTAGCCGACGGCGCGGGACAGGGAAAGGGTCTGCTCTGCGTGCGCGAGCGCGTCTTTGGGGCGGCCCTGATGCTCGAGTAATGCGCCAAGGTCGGTGTGGGTTTCGGCCTGGCCGGCCTGGTCGCCAAGCTCCTGGAACAGGCGCAGGGCCTGCTGGAGGTGAGCGTGCGCCTCGCCGGGCTGGCCGAGCCAGCGCACGGCGAGGCCGAGGCCGCGGTGGGACCAGGCCTGGCCGTGGCGGTCGGCCGACCGCTGCGCGCTGGTGACGGCGGCGTGCTGGGTAGCGGCCCAGTCGTGCCATTGCCCCCGCCGTTGGAAGAAGTCCACCAGCATCGCGGGGAGTTGCCACGCGTGGCTGTGGTGCCCGCCGCTCGCGGCGAGCTGGATGGCGGCCAGCAGCACCGGGTGCTCGGCGTCCAGCCATCCCCACGCCGCTGAATGATCGGCAAGCTCCTGTGCGGCGGCTCCGGGCTGGGGTGGTACCGGCATCGGGGGTTGCAAGCGCGGATGCAGCAGGATGGCCGCGGCGTGCGCGGTGTGCAAGTAGTGATCCAGCAGTCGGCCGACTGCCGCGTGCCGCTCGGCCTCGGGGTCGCGGGTGCGGGTGAGCTCGGCGGCGTAGGCACGCAGCAGGTCGTGAAAGCCATACCGGCCAGGCGTGTGCTCGGCGAGCAGATGCGATCGGGCCAGCTCGGCCAGCGGTGGCCGGACCTGGTGCAGGGGCAGGCCGGCAAGGCTGGCGGCGGCGGGTGCGGAGGTGTCGGGGCCGGGGTGCAGGCCCAGCAGCCGGAACAGCCGTGCCGCCGGGGTGGCGAGCTGCCGGTAGGACCAGGAGAACACGGCCCGCACGTCGGTGGCCGGGTCGCCGCCGGTGAGCGCTTCGAGACGGCCGTGGGCGTCGCGCAGGTCCCCGGCCAGGGCGGAGAGGGGGAATCGGGGGTGGGTGGCGGCGCGGGCGGCGACGATCGCCAGCGCGAGCGGCAGCCGGGCGCACGAGGCGATGATCTGCTCCGCGGCGTCTGGTTCGGCGGCGACCCGGGCGGGCCCGATGCGGCGGGCCAGCAGCTCGCGGGCATCGGCCAGCGGCAAGACGTCCAGCGTCACCGGGTGCGCGCCGTCGGTGGTGAGCAGGCTGGTGAGCTGGTTGCGGCTGGTCACCACCACCATGGGCCCGGGAGTGCCGGGCAGCAGCGGCCGGACCTGGGCGGCGTCGCGGGCGTTGTCCAGCACGATCAGCGCCCGCCGCCCGGCAAGCAGGCTGCGGTACAGGGCGGTCTGGGCGTCCAGGCTGACCGGGATCCGCTCCGGCGGCACCTCAAACGCGTCGAGGAAGGCGCGCACCGCTTCGGCCGGTGTCATCGGGGGCCCGGCTGGGTCGAACCCGCGCAGGTTCACATACAGCTGCCCGTCCGGGAACCGGCCGGCGACCTGGTGCGCCCAGTGCACCGCGACCGCGGTCTTGCCGATCCCCGCGGTGCCGCCGATCGCGGAGATCACCACCGCGGCGCTCGCGTCCGCTGCCTGCTCCAAGAGGCCGGTCAGCATTTCCAGCTCGGCCGCCCGGCCGGCGAACCCCGCGGCCCCGGCGGGAAGCTGGCGAGGCACCGCGGCCATTGGCAGCCTCGGCGGCAGCGCGGCGCCCAGCGCCGGCGGGTAAGGATCATCCGGCAGGCAGATCCACCCGTCCGCGCTGGTTTCCTTCACCGAGATCCGCGCCCGCCGGTACGACGCGGGGCCGCCGGCCGGGTCGTGCCGGATGACCTCCTCGAAGAACCATTGCGAGGCGATCACTGCCAGCACACCCGACGAGCCGCCCAATGCCCGCTTCAGCGGCTCGGCCTCCAGCATCCGAAAGGCGGCATTGATGGCCGCGCCGGCGACCCCGTGCCCGTCGTGATGGATCTCGCCGGCGTGAAGGGCCATCCGCAGCCTGATCCGTGCCTCCCTCTCGTGGGCCCGGTTGTGCTCAGCCAGCGCCGCGGCAAGCTCGCCGGGCAACCGCGCCGCCAGGACGTTTTTGGGCAGCCGTGGCGGCACCAGGATCAGCAGCCCGTCCCCACGGTCCTCGCTGTAGCAGTCTCGCCAGCGCACGCCGGATCGGGCGAACGCCCGCTGCATTGACCGGTATAAGCCGCCGCGCACCCCGAGTTGATGCGGGTTGGGCCGGCCGGCGAACCCCTCGACATCAACGCATACGATCGCCCGGTGCACCGCAGCCGAAACCGTCCTCTTCACATCCGCCCCTTTGCCGCAGATGCGCTTGCTTGACATGAAAGCACAACTTCGGCGGGCCGAGTCCAAGCGTTCAACCCCAGCGTCCTGGCCTCGCGGCACCAGGACGGAAACATTGGCGATCAAACCCCTGGCACTGCAGCGCCGAGGGACGCTGCGGGCTACGGGCTGCAGGCCAGGGCGGCCTTGACGGCGGTCCCCGGGCTGAGACACGGCGGCGCTGCCTGCCTCGTGCTGCGGGAGGATTGGTTTCGATCAACCGCTTGGCGCGTTGAATGAGTAATGCTGTGCCAGGCAGTAGGTCTTATGTTCTGGGTCGTCCCTGAATGTCGTGTATTCGATGCCGCAGCCGCCGTCCGAGCCACCTTGCACCGACGTCACCTTGTAGAAATCCCCCTGCGGCGGGTTACTACACGCCACCTTTTTAATGTCCCAGTCGGTAAGCGCACTCGGATTTGTGACAACGCAATCGCCGGCCGTGATGGAGCTTCCGCTCCCAATGGCGTGTCCGATGATCGTCGCGATGATCGCCGTCACGCCGACGATCCCGGCTACAACGTGCCGTGGCTTTACTCTGGCCGAAGGCGTCGGCTTTGCGCCGGCGGTCCCCTCCGTCCGGCTGCCGAGCAGATTATGTGTCTTACCCTCGGCGTGGAGCTTGCGCAGGTACTCCTCCTCACCGATCCCGAACTGCAGATTGTAGGCCTCTTCCGGCGTCGGGTCGCGGCGGTCGTCCTCCGTCATGTCACTGTTCCTCCTCACCAAATGATCAGGAACAGCAGCCGTTTGGCCTGCCACGACCAGATCCGGTAGTCATAGCGCCCGGCGAAGAAGGCAAGCACGAGGCCGAGCAGCCCGGAGAACACGGATCCGCCGAAGAGGAGACCGAAACCACCGATCGCGAGGATCAGGGTCCACGCGGCCCACAGCAGGCCGTAGCCGATTCGCCTTCCCTCGGTGTAAGGCGTCGCGCGGCCGAATTGCTCACGGAGCTGTCTCGCGGTCATGAACTGATGAGTTGGCTCAGCGGCGGGCGGATCGGGCGGCCATCTCTCCTGGTCGGCCGGTGTCGGGAAGCCAGGGCTGCGCACGGCATGAGACGGCTGGCCAGGATCCGGCGCGCCCGGCGATCTGTTCTCAGTTGTCATGATAATCATTCCCCCCTTTTGGAATGGTGGGTAACTCTTTGGCTGTACCGCGATCGTGGAAACAGTGCGAAATTCCTATCAAGTAACTCCGGCGTCGCCGAGGGAAACGCTGAAACTGAATACAGCCTGGCTTGTGTGCGCATCGCGCCCGTTACACGTCATCCCTAGCTGCGTCAGGCCACTGATATTCAACCGCACTTTTACCGGATGGCCCAAAGACACCTGGACGGGCTTGCCTAGCTGCTGACCCGCTTCGTTGCTGAACGTCACAGTGGCGATGACGCCCGTAACGTTCTCCATGTTGTCCGCGATGCCTACTTCAGCCGAGAATTCCGTGCTCCCTGCCACGTCATAAGCCTCGTCTGGCTGACCGCCGTAGCTCCCATCGCAGCGAAAAGAGATGCTATTCGGATACGGCCTTGCCGCGATGACCTGCTGGCCGTTTTGGACGTCCTGGTGATCGACCGTCGGCGTCAGACCAGTGAGGTAATGCGCCACGTTGTCAAGCGTTTGGCCGGTGTCCGGTGAGCCCGTGACCGTGGATCCTGGGGTGGCGGCCTGCGCCGAGACGCTGGCGCTCCGCAGTACCCGGATCTGGCGCGCTTGCTGGCCGAGCTGATGGTGCGCCTGCTGCAACTGGCTCGTCTGGTGATGGACGACGACGCCCAAACCAGCCGTGACTGACGTCATAATTGTCGCGACGGCCGTGGTGATTCCAGCCAGGGAGGTCATACCCGAGGCGATGCGGCTAAGGAGGCCGCCCGATGCCGCCTCTGTTTCAGTTTTCATGGTTACGCTGGCTCCTCTGACTGACGCTTTTCGCCGGACAGCGTGCGAGCACGTGACGGCCCGCGACCAGGCACGGCTTAGTTGGATTGATGGGAATAAAAGTCACCGGGACTTCACGCCGTGTCGGCCACCGCCGCGCGAAGTTGGCCGACTGGAACGGCCGCGCGCCATCTGCCGCGGCGTCCAGGTCGCGAGCGATGCCGATAACTCTGCGAACGGCTGACGTCGCATAACCGTTTCCCCCCATGCGGGCGTTATCCGCAGCAAGGCGTCCCAGATCCCCACCCATGACGCCGCCAATAGCGCCTGAGTATGATTGTGTTCCCTATTTCATGTGAAGTGGCCTAATGGATTGGATTTTGTGGCCCTGCCACGGTAAACCCAAACATTCGCTCAAGCGTCAGACACACGTAGCCTTTGGCACGTTCATGGCCGTGGAAGCTATGACTTGTGCCGAATGTTAGCGTTTATCCTATATCCGGTATTCCTGCCGACTTGGCTGTCCGCCGACCGGTTCTGCAGCGGTGGCGCTAGCATCGGGCGTGGCCGGATGAAGCTCCGGTGGGCTGGCCGCCCAAACTGCCTGCACGGCTGATGGCTTCTACAGGAACTGGACGTCCTGGCAGGAGCTGAGGCCCGCTCCTGCCGTGATGCAGGCAGGAGGAGCGGTGAACATCTACTATCAGGCAGCCATCTGGGTGGGCATGGCCCTGCTCGCGTCCGTGGTGAGCATCCGGTTGGCCATCCCCGTCGCGCTTGTGGAGATCGTCGCTGGCGCCGTGGTCGGCAACATCCCGGGCATCAGGGAGCACGTCAGCCAAACCGGCTTCGTCACCTTCCTGTCCGCGGTCGGCTCGATCGCGCTCACCTTCCTTGCGGGAGCTGAGATCGACCCGGTGTCGCTGCGAAGGCACTGGAGGGCGAGCGTGTCGATCGGGGCGATGTCGTTCCTGCTGCCGTTTCTCGGGGCGTTTGGTTTCTGCGCCCTGGTGCTCGGCTGGCGGCCGCATGCCGCGGAGATCGGCGGCGTCGCATTGAGCACCACGTCGGTCGCGGTCGTGTACGCGGTCATGGTCGAGACCGGCCTGAACCGCCACGACATTGGCAAGCTCATCTTGGCCGCCTGCTTCATCACCGATCTGGGCACCGTGCTCGCGCTTGGCGGCCTGTTCGCCACGTATGGCTGGCTGCTGATTGTTTTCGCCGCCACCACGGCGGCCGGGCTGATCCTGCTGCCGTGGCTGACCCGGCTGGTGATCGCCCACCTCGGGCACCGAGTGTCCGAGCCGGAGATCAAGCTGCTCCTTGCGGCGTTGTTCGCCCTGGGCGGGTTGGCCACGCAAGCCGGCAGCGAGGCGGTGCTGCCCGCCTACCTGGCCGGCCTGGTGGTCGCGGGCGTGTTCACCCGCGACCGGGTGCTCATGGACCGGCTGCGTTCGATCGCCTTCGCGCTGCTTACACCGTTCTTCTTCCTGCGGGCGGGCACCCTGATCTCGGCGCCCGCCCTGGTCTCTGGCGCCGGCGTCATCGCGGCGCTGCTCGGCGTGAAGCTCGCTGCCAAGGGAATCGGGGTGTGGCCGACGGCCACGGCTTTCCGGCTGCCGCACCGAGAGCGGACCTACACGACGCTGCTCATGGCCACCGGGCTCACCTTCGGCTCGATCTCGGCGCTGTTCGGCCTCACCCACCACCTGATCGACAAGGCGCAGTACACCTCGCTCGTGACGGTGGTGATCCTGTCCGCCTTCGTGCCCACCATCATCGCGCAGCAACTGTTCCAGCCGGCCGTCATGGACACCGAGGAAGAGGAGGCGCTTGGCGCGGAAGACATGTCCGTGATCCACCGCCACGCCGACGGAGCTCACAGCTGAGCGTGGTCACCCGAGCTTGACATCCGACGTTGCGTACGAGCGCCAGCAACTGGGCGGCAGCCCTGTTGACGGGTCATCATTGACCTGGAATCCTCACGTCTGGCAAATCTCGTGATCTCACGACATCGGTCTTGATGATCACCGAGGTGGCCGGCGAGGAAGGACCACAGGGAGACGCCGTGACTAGTGGGCACGCGGACGAGCACCTCGTTCCGCTGCCAGGCACCGAGTGGGCCGCGTGGCGGTACGCCGTGCTCCGATCCGCCGGGTTTCCCGCCGTCGGCCTGGACCGTTTCGCCGCCCCGGCCTACGCGGCCGTGGCTGACGCGTTCCTCGACGGCCGCGCCGGCCGCGAAGAACTGGAGGCGGCCGGTGACGCGGCACACGCTGACGCCCGCCGCGTGGCGGCGGAGATCGCCGCCGACCCGCTCTTTCGCGAGGCCGTCACCTGGCAGAACCCCGGGATGCTGACCGCACTCGCTGGCGGCGACGAGACAGCGCCAGCGGGGAAAAAGGCCAGCCGATTACGGCAGAAGCGACGAGCGCGCGACGACACAATCGCGCGGTACTGGCAGCGCTACTGCGGCAAGAACGACACCATAGGGTTCTTCGGCCCGGTGAGCTGGGCCACCCTGGATCCGGACGCGCCTGCCGTGCGGGTTCGGTGCGGCGAAGGCCTCCTCCGTGCCCGGCAGACCTGTTATGAGTTCTGGGCCCTGCAGGCCTATGTCGAGCACGTCGCGGCCGACCCGGTTGTGCGGCCGTGGCTGCCTGTGGGCCTGCACCCGCACGTCATGCTGGACGGCCGCCGCGTGCTGCGCCCCGGCCAGGCCCCGTTGCCGCTGTCGCGTGCCGAGGCGGACCTGCTGTCGCGGTGCGACGGCATCCGGCCGGCGGCCGCGGTCGCGGGCGGGCCGGACCGCGAGGAGGCGCTGGCCATGCTGGAGAGCCTGGCGACGCAGGGCGTGGTCTGGTGGGGCGTGGACATGCCGCAAGACCCAGGCGCGGAGCAGGTCCTGCGGTCCACCCTGGCGGCTATCCAAGATCCGGACGCCAGGGAGCGTGCCCTGTCCGGGCTGCGGCGGCTGGATGCGGCGCGGGCAGGCATCAGCGCGGCGGCTGGAGACGCGGACAAGCTCGCCACGGCGGTGAGCATCCTGGACGCCGAGTTCAGCGCGGTGACCGGCGAGCCGCCCGCGCGCCGACCGGGACAGATGTACGCGGGCCGGAGGCTGTATTACGAGGACACGATTCGCGACATCGACGTCACCTTTGGCGGCCCGATACTGGAGGCGCTGGCCGGACCGCTGGGCGCGGTGCTACTGCCAGCCGCAAGGTGGCTCTCGGCAGCCCTGGCGCAGGCGTATTCCGCCGCGTTCGGTTCGCTTTATGCCGAACTCCTCGAGCCGCCAGCTGACGGGGTGCCGCTTGACCGTTTTTGGGCGGCCGCGCAGCCGCTGTTCAACGGCGGGGAACTGCCTGCTGATGACGTGGCGGCCGAGTTCGCCAGGCGGTGGGCGGCGCTGTTCGACCTGGACCGGATGGCGCCGGGCACAAGCCGGGTCACCGTGTCGAGCGCCGAAGTGGCCGGGCGGGCCGCCGAGCTGTTCCCCGCGGCGCGACCTGGCTGGACGGGCGCCCGAATCCACAGCCCGGACCTGCACATCTGCGCGACAAGCGCGGCGGCTCTTGGCCGCGGGGAATTCACGATCGTTCTCGGGGAGATGCACGCCACGTGGGCGACGATGGACTGCGCGTTGTTCACCGACCGTCACCCCGACCCGGCGAAGCTGCGCGCCGCCGCGGCAGCCGACATCGGGCCCCAGCTTCGCCCGGCTTACCAGAATTGGTGCGCCCAATTCACCCCCCGCATTTCCCCCAATCTGGGCGTCACCGATTACCAGCTCGCCTTCGCGGCGGCGCCGGGCGCGGACCGGGCGAGGTTGCTGCCGGTAATGGCGCTGCGCGTGACCGAGCACGACCGGGCGCTGGTCGTGGCGGACGGGGACGGCCGCCGGTGGCCGCTGCTCGAGGTGTTCGCGCTGCTCATCGCCTGGCTAGGGTCCGAACTCTTTGACCCCGCCAGCGCCACGGCGCACAGCCCGAGGATCACCATCGACCGAATGGTGGCCGCCCGCGAGACCTGGCGGACCACGGTGGGGCGGTCCGGGCTGACGGTGCGGGGCCGACTCTGCGAGTACCTGGCCGCCCGCCGCCTGCGGCGCGAACACGGCCTGCCGGAGAGGGTCTTCGCCAAGATTGGCACGGAGACCAAGCCCGTTTATGTGGACTGGACCAGCCCGCGGTATGTGTCCGCCTTCGCCACGATGCTGCGCACCGCGCGGCAGACGGCAGGAGACGACGTCGAGGTGGTGATCACCGAAATGCTGCCGACGCCGGAGCAGGCATGGCTCCCCGACGCGCAAGGCCAGCGTTACTGCAGCGAGCTGCGGATCCAGTTGCGAGATCCGGTCCCGGCCAACGGGATAGCAGTCATGGAGGAGCAATGAAGGCAAACATCGGTGCTCACAAGGAGTACCGTGAGGCCGGCTGGTGGCGCGATGAAACGTTCCTCGACGACCTGCGGCGCAACGTCGCGGACCGCCCGGGCAAGACCGCGGTGGCCGGACATCTCGCCGCCACCGGGCGGACCGAGGCGGTCGACTACGCGCAGCTGTCACGGCTGACCGACCGTGTGGCCCGCGGGCTGGCTGACTTCGGCGTGCGGCCGGGGGAGTACATCGGGGTCCAGTTGCCCGACCGGTGGGAAATGCTGCCGCTGGCGCTTGGCTGCATACAGGCAGGCGTGCGCCTCGCCCCGGTGCCACCCGAGTACCGGCGCCGTGAGCTCGAACACATGTTCCGGCTCACCGACGCTCGGCTGTTCGTTACCGTCACCGAGCTGCACGGCGGCAGGCCCGCCGAGGTCGCCGCAGAACTGGCCCGCGAGCTGCGGCTATCCGTGCAGGTGGCGGTTCTCGGCGACGACGTTCCCACCGGCGCGATATCGTTCCGCGAGCATTTCCTCGCCGACCGCGGTCGCGCCGGCGCTGCGCCGGCCGTTCGGCGGATGAACCCAGACGAGCCGTTCCTGATCTTGTTCACCTCCGGCACGACCGGTGAGAACAAGGCGGCGATGCACAGCCAGAACACCCTTTATGCGGGCATCCAGGGTTACGTGGGGGCGCTCGGCCTGGACGACACGCTGGTTATGACAACACCCCACACCAACATGCACTACGTCGGGCTGGTGACGCGGCTGCTGAGCTCGCTCGTCCTCGGCGGCACCGCGATCTGCGCGGACGTCTGGGATCCCGCGGTCAGCCTTGAGCTGATGGAGCAGCACGGCGTCACCCTCTTCTACGGCTCACCGCCCTACGTGCGCGAACTGCTCGCCGCGCAGCGGGCTCGCCCACGTGACACCAGCAGCCTCGCCTGCATTGTCTCCGGCTCCGCGCCCGTGCCGCCGCAACTGATCGCGGAGGTGCGGGAGTCGCTCGGCGTCCGCATGTTCTCGCTCTGGGGGATGAGCGAGAACGGTGCGGTCACGGTCACCAGGCCGGATGATCCCGTGGACTGGCCCGCCCACAGCGACGGGCGGCCGACCAGCGGTATGCAGATCAGGATCGACCCGATGGCCGGACGGACCGACGGCGCGGGGTCGCTGTGGGTCCGTGGTCCCATGCAGTGCCTGGGCTACTACAAGCGGGACGACGCCTACGCTGCCGACCTTGATGAGAACGGCTGGTTCAACACCGGTGACCTGGCTCGCGACGACGGGCGGCAGGGCATCCGCATCGTTGGCCGGACCAAGGACATCATCATCTACCGCAGCGCCAACGTGCCGGTCGCCGACATCGAAGCTGTGCTTGGAAAGCATCCGAAGGTGGCCGACGTGGCTCTGATCGGAATCCCTGATCCCGCGGTCGACGAGCGGGTGTGCGCGGTCGTGACCCCGGCCGGCGACGCGGTCCCTGGGCTCGACGAGCTGCGAGAGTACCTGCGCGACGCCGGGATCAGCAGCTGGTGCTGGCCAGAGCGCCTCGAGGTGCTTGAGGCCATGCCGCGTACGCCGCTGGGCAAGATCCGCAAAGCTGACCTGCGGGTGCGCTACCCAGCGATGTGAGCATGCCGCGGGGCGCTCGCCCGTCCTGCGGCGGCGGTCTGCGCGGAATGCTGCCTGACAATGGCTACGAACTCGGCGGCGCGATCACGGTGCGTTCGGCGACCACGACGCCTGCGAGCACAACGGCCAGCCCGCTGGCGAGCGCGAGCGGCGCAGCGACCGGCTGCGCCGCGAGCAGGGCGAGGATGAGCGCAACGGCGGCGAGCTTCAGCACGACGCCGCGGCGGTGCTGGCCGTGGGTCGTCACGATTCTGGTGCCCATCAGCGACGCCAGGAAGAGCGCCGCCCCGCCGAGGAGCGCGACGCTCGGTCCCGCGCCGAAATGGGTCTGGCTGGCTCGATCGATCAGCATCCGCACGCCCGCGCTCATCGCGGCCAGTCCCAGCAGCAGCGGGATGTGCGCGTAGGAGTACACCACGATCGACATGGTCGAGCCGCGCAGCGAGACGCTCGCCTGACGGTCGAAGTACAGCCACCAGACGCACGCGACGACCGCGAAGCCGAGGACCGCGGCCGAGACAGAGGCCGCGCGCCAGCGCTGGCCGGAGGTCTCGACCGCCACTGCCGCGACCGACTCGCCGAGCACGATCAGGGTGAACAGCGCCCACCGTTCGGGGAGGTGCGTCGCGCTCGTCGGGATCCGCCGGTGCAGCCTTGTGGAGGGTGGCGTGGGCCATGTACCCCTGCCAGGCCACATACACCGGGATGAACAGCGCCGCGAACCGCAGGAAGCCCATCGGCGAGTGATACAGGACAAGTTCCCGCGGACAGCTCGGTGATCGCGACCACGAAGACGAGGTCGAAGAAGAGTTCGAGCCAGGAAGCGTGCCTGTCGCCCCCCTCGCCGGCGGTCAGAAGGCGCGGAGGAACGATCCAGGCCTCGCGGTCTGGCGTGGCGCGGTCGCCGCCCGGCAAGCGGTCTGGGGTGGCGCAGTCGCCGTTCGGCGTCCGTCTGCCAATCCTGAAGCTCATCCGGGCAATCCGGAAGCGACGATCCCACCGCCGTGCTCAAGGATCTCGGCCACGCCTCGGATGGTGCAGCGCAGCGGGTCGTCGACGACGACGGTGGGGATACCCGCCGAGGCTTCGATCCTGCTGGCCAGGCCCAGAAGCAGGGCGCCGCCGCCGGCGAGGCGGATCTTTCCACGGACCACGTCTTCCGCGAGGTCCGGCGGGATGTCGGTCAGCATCTGCTTGACCGCGGTGGCGATCGCGGCGACGGTGTGCTCGAGCGCCTCCGCGACCAACGGGCCGGGCACGTATTCGACGCGGGGTTCCCGGAGAGCGGCGTCAACCCCGACCGCCTCCGCGTAACCCTCCTCGCCCCCGGTGAGCCCAAGGGTCGTCTTCAGCCGCCGGGCGGCGTTCCTGCCGAGGAGCATCCCAAGCTCCGCCTTGGCCGCGTTCATGATCGCCTCGTCCATCACGTTCCCCCCGAGGCGCAGGGACTGCGCGCGCACGACGCGGCCGCCGGCCACGACCGCGACCTCGGTTGTCCCGCCGCCCACGTCCACGATGAAGGCGCCTTCGCCGCCCGACAGGTCCACCCCTGCTCCGGCGGCGGCCGCGACCGGCTCGTCAACGAGCGTCACCGCGCAGTGCGGGCTGCGAGCCGCCACAGCGGCGGGAATAGACCGGCGCTCCACCCAGGTGGCCCCCGCGGGCACGCACACCACAGCATGGGGCCTTAACAGCCAGCGCCGCACGCGCGCGCGGCGCAGGAAGGCGTGCAGCATGGCCGTGGACGCTTCCAAATCGGCGATAACCCCATCCCGCAACGGATAGATCACCTCGACGTCGACAGGCTCCTTCCCGGCCAGCGCGTCAGCGAGCTTGCCCACGGCGGCCACGCTGCCCGTCGCCCGGTCAAGTGCGACCGCGGAGGGCTCTTCGACAACCAGACCCTGGCCCGCGACACTAACGAGTGTGTTGACGGTGCCGAGGTCGATCGCTACGCCTGGGCGCAAGCGCATGACGCTCACCCTCTAATCGACGTGCTGTCTGCATTGCCCAGTGAAACGCGTCGTCTGCCCACCCAGTATGGCGTCAGCGTGGCATCCGCCAACGGCAAAGCGATGGCGCACGCAGCGTGGAAAGCCGCCTATGGACCCCATGACCGAACCCGACGTCCGTGTCGATCCACTTACGGGCAGTTACGTTATCGTCACCCCGTGGCGGCAATCACGGCCCAACCTCCCCGAAGGTCCGTGCCCGTTCTGCCCCGGGGGTCTGGAGGCGCCAGGGCCTTATGACGTGCGATGGATACCGAACCGCTGGCCCGGGCTATCCGGCGGACGGCACGAAGTGATCCTGCACAGCCCGCAGCACTATGCCTCGTTTCCATCGCTTGGATCGGATGCGGCGGGCCGCGTGGTGGAGATGTGGGCGCGGCGCACCGTCGCTTTGGGCGCGCGCCCGGATGTCGCATATGTCTTCATCCTGGAGAACCGTGGCCGCGCGATCGGCACCACGATCGATCACCCGCACAGTCAGATATTCGGCTTTGGCATGATCCCCCCGGTCCCGAAGGCTGAGCTGACATCGCAACGCTGCGCGCTGTGCGCGAACCCTGACGAGGCGCTGGTCGTGTGCCGTCAGCCCGGCTGGCTGGCCCACGTGCCGTGGGCACCGTACTGGCCATATGAGATCCTCATCGCCACCGATAGCCATCAGGCCGATCTGCCAACGGCGGGGGTACGGCTGCGAACCGGGCTTGGCGCGATGCTGGTGGACGGGCTGACGCGCCTCGAGCGGGTGTTCGGCGCCGAGGTTCCGTACATGCTGTGGGTGCATCAGCGACCGACCGACGGGCGGGACTGGCCTGCCGCGCATCTCCACCTGCACCTGGCGCCCGTCCTGCGCAAGCCAGGCGCGATCCGCCACCTCGCGGCCGCGGAGCTCGGCGCCGGTGTGGTCTTCGACCCGGTCGATCCCGCGGCGGCCGCGGCGCAACTGCGGGCCGCCGGGCCCGCGTGACCTCGACGGGAGGCCGTCGCGGCACCTAACGTGTTAACCAGGGCCGCGACCTGCGACGCGGCCGGGTGTGGGTTGGCTGGCCCGGGGGGACGCGTGATGCTTGAGCTTGCCCTGCTTGGCGAGCAACGCGTCGCTTTGCGGGGTTGCGTCGTCGCGCTGCGGTCGTCGCGGGCACTGGCGTTGCTCGCCTATCTCGCGCTCCACCGCGGCGCGCCGCAGCGCCGCGCGCACCTGTCCGGCCTGTTTTGGCCGGACTCCACCGACGGCCAGGCGCGGACGAACCTGCGCAGGGAGCTTCACCTGTTGCGATCCGGCCTTCCGGGAGTGGACCGCTTCCTGGTGGCGAACGGCGGGACGCTCCTGTGGCGAGTCGACCATCGCTGCCGCTTGGACGTGGCGGTTTTCGAGGGTGCCGCCAAGGCGGCGGAGGCGGCGTGCGCCGCCGAGGACGAAACGACCCTGCGCGTGGCGGCCGCTGCCGCTGTGCGCGCCTACCGAGGCGAGCTGACGCCCGCGCTGTACGACGACTGGGTGGTGGCGGAACGCGGGCGGCTGCACAACTGTTGTGTGGCGCTGCTTGACCGGTTGATCGATCTCGAACGTGCCGCAGGCAACTTCGCGGCGGCGATCGAGTGGGCTCGCCGTCGAGTCGATCTCGAACCTCTCGAGGAGGTCGGATACCGCAGGCTGCTGCGGTTGCAGGCCTCGTCCGGGGACCGAGGCGCCGCCTTGCGGACCTACTACCGGTGTGTCTCAGTCCTGGAGCGTGAGTTCGGGCTGGGGCCAGACCAGGCGACCACCGCGGAATACGACCGTCTCGCCGGCGTTGAGTCCGCTGGGTCGGCCGGCCCGCGCGCGCACCTGTCGGCGGCCTCCTCCGCTGGGTTGGCCGGCCCGCGCGCGCACCTGTCGGCGGCCTCCGCCGCCGGCCCGCCGCGGCTGGTAGGCCGTGAGCGCGAGCTCGCGATCCTGCGCGGGCTCTGGCACGAGGCCGCCGACGGCGCGGCAGGCTTCGCCGTGGTCTCGGGTGAGGCTGGCGTCGGCAAGAGCAGGCTGCTCGACGAGCTTGCCGCCATTGCCCAGCGCAGCGGCGGGGCGGTGGCCCGCGCCCGCTGTTTCGCTGCCAGCGGCAGGCTCGCCCTCGCGCCGGTGTCGCAGTGGCTGCGCAGTCCGGCGGTCGCGTCGGCCCGCGGCAGGCTCGATCCGGTCTGGGCGCGGGAGGTGGACCGGCTTGTCCCGCCGCGCGACGGGCGCCCGACCGCTCCGCCACGGGCGTTGGCCGACGCATGGCGGCGTCACCGGTTCCTCGAAGGGCTGGCCCGCGCTGTACTCGCAGCCGGCAAGCCAACCCTGCTCGCGCTCGATGACCTGCAGTGGTGCGACGCGGACACCCTCGCGTGGCTGCAGTTGCTGCTTCACCTCGGCGAGGGTCAGCGGCTGCTCGTGGTCACCGCGACCCGGTGCGAAGAGGTTGACGACAACCCCGAGCTGACCCGCGTGCTCCGGGAGCTCCGTTCGGCCGGCCAGGTGAGCGAGCTGAACCTCGCGCCGCTCGACGCCGCAACGTCCGCCGCATTGGCGGGGGCGGTCCTCGGCGGCGGCCTCGACCGCCCGGACGCGCAGAGGCTGCACGCCGCGACGGGCGGTTACCCGCTCTTCGTGGTCGAATTCACCCGTGCGCTCGTCGTCGGCGGCCACGACTGGCTGAAACCTCCCGACCTCGGCCAGCTTCCACGCGCGCAGGCGGTCCTCGCGGGCAAGGTCGCGCAGGCGAGCCCGGCCGCGCGCGAAGTCGCCGGCCTCGCCGCGGTGATCGGGCACGACTTCACCCTCGAACTGCTGGCCGAGGCCAGCGATCTCGACCTGCACGTCGTGGCGGAGGCGGTCGACGAGCTGTGGTGCCGACGGCTCGTCCGCGAGCGCTCGCCCGGCAGCTATGCGCTGGCTCATGAGCTGCTGCGCGACGCGGCGTACCGCCAGCTCAGCGGCCCCCGGCGGCGACTGATGAACCGCCGCGTGGCGCAGGCGCTCAAACCGGCCCGCGCGAGGACGCGCCGCCGGGGCTTACCGGACCACGCTGCTGCCCGTCGGCGACGGTGCGGATGCCACCTCGCGAACGGTCCTGGAACGCCGGGCCGTCTACCGTGCTCGCGACTAAGCCGAACGAAACGGCGGGCCGGGGGGCACCCATGAGCACGACAGCGGAGCCGACCACGTTCGAGACGCTCAAGACGGCGATGCGGGGGCCGGTCATCGAGCCAGGCGATGACCGGTACGACGGCGCACGCGCCGTATACAACGGGATGATCGACCGTCGTCCGGCGGCCGTCGCGCGCTGCGCCAACGTCGGTGACGTGATCGCGGCCGTCCGGTTCGCCCGCGACCGCGACATGACCGTCAGCGTGCGGGGCGGCGGGCACAACGCAGGTGGCCTCGGGGTGTGGGACGACGCGCTTGTCGTCGACCTGTCGGCCATGCGAGGTGTGGCCGTGGACCCGGCCGCGAAGATCGTGCGCGCCGACGGCGGGTGCGTCCTTGGCGACGTCGACCACGCCACGGGCGCGTTCGGCCTGGCAACCCCGTCCGGCATCTTGTCCACCACCGGGATCGCCGGCCTGACGCTCGGCGGCGGGATCGGTAACTTGTCGCGGCGCTGCGGCCTCACCGTCGACAACCTGCTCGCCGCCGACGTCGTCCTCGCTGATGGCTCGTTCGTGACCGCGAGCGCTGACGCGCACCCGGACCTGTTCTGGGCGCTGCGCGGCGGCGGCGGCAACTTCGGCATCGTGACGTCGTTCGCGCTGCGCTGTCACGAGATCGGCACCGTGGTCGCCGGGCCCGTGCTCTATGACCTCGCAGACACGGCCGAGGTCATGCGCTGGTATCGGGAGCTGCTGCCCAGTCTGCCCGAGGACGTCAACGGCTGGCTTGCTCTGCTCACCGTCCCACCGGCGCCGCCGTTCCCCGAGTCGCTGTGGCTGCGCAAGGCGTGCGGGATCGTCTGGTGTTACACCGGCCCGGCTGAGCGCGCCGACGAGGCGCTCGCACCGGCGCGCGGCTTCGGCTCGCCGCTGCTCGACGGCATCCAGGCGATGCCGTACCCAGCGCTGCAAGGCGCCTTCGACGCGTTGTACCCGCCGGGTTTGCAGTGGTACTGGCGCGCAGACTTCTTCCGTGAGATCTCCGATCCCGCGATCGGCGCACATGTGGACTTCGGCGCGCAGCTGCCAACCCCGCACTCCACCATGCACCTGTATCCCATCGACGGCGCGGTCCACCGCGTCGCCGCCGACGCGACCGCGTTCGCCTACCGCGACGTCGGCTGGGCCGGAGTGATCGTCGGAGTCGATCCTGATCCGGCCAACGCCGCCAAGATCAAAGACTGGGCCATACGCTACTGGGAGGCGCTGCACCCCACCTCGGCCGGCGGAGCGTATGTGAACTTCATGATGGACGAGGGAACCGATCGCGTGCGCGCGTCCTACGGCCGCAACTACGATCGCCTGGCCCGGGTCAAGGCGACCTACGACCCGGACAACTTCTTTCGCATCAACCAGAACATCCGCCCCGCCGGCTGAGCCAGCCGCTTCCAGCCGGCTGAGCCAGCCGCTTTCAGCCGACCGGGTGGAACGCGGAGAAGATGATCGCGGCGACCCGGTCGGCCATCTCCGCCGCGGGCATCCTGACGTCCACGCTGAGCAGGTAGTTGACTCGTTCGAGCATCATCAGGCAGGCGAGCGCGGTCAGCTCCGCGTGCTCGGCCTGCGGCGCCGGCCCGGTCATCCCCTGTGCGATCGCCTCTGAGATGCCGAAGAGAAGCTGGAGGCCTTCGCTGAAGAAGTCCTCACCGATCACGTCGGCCTGGCTCAGAATCCGGATCACTGTGGCGTGTGTCGCATAGGTGTCAAAGAACCGCTGCACCCAATGCCGCAGCGCCGCCCGTCCGGCGTCGTCGGGTGTCACACGCGGGAACTCCCGAGCGATCACGTCCATGTCGTGCAGCGCGTCGCGGGTTAGCGCCTTGAACAGGTCCTCCTTGTTCGCGAAGTACAAGTAGAACGTGCCATGGGACGTTCTTGCCGCTTTGACGACGTCATCCACCCGGGCAGCGTGGAAGCCCCGCTCCTCAAACGCGGCGCGGCCGGCGTCGAGCAGCTTGCGCATGGTCGCCTTGCCTTGGGCGCGGAGCTCACGCTCGCGCGCCGGCGCGCCTCCGCCGTGCGAAGGACGAGGCTGCCTGGCACTACGCTCGCCACGGCTGGCTTTCTGAGTCATGTCCGCGAGACTAGCCTGTTCATTACCGAGTACGCCCAGCACCCGGCGCTGTCGGCCCGGGTGAGTCGGCCGGAGGAGCTGTGATGCTGCGCACGCTAGCCGCGGAAGCGGCCCGGCGGTTCGGGCAAGGAGTGTCGTTCACCGCAGTCCGGTCGGCCGAGCAGGCGCAACGCGCACAGCCGGAGTTCGGGCGCGGCCAAGCGGAGACCTCAGCCGAGACCGCTGTCATCAATGAGGCGGACACCTGGCGGCTCACCTACGCCGACCTCGACCGGCTCTCCGATGAGGCGGCGGCGGGGCTGGCCTTCCGCGGCGTGCTGCCGGGCGACGTCGTCGCGGTCGTGTTGCCGACCACGCCGGAGTTCCCGATCTGCTACCTGGCGGCCGCCAAGATCGGCGCAATCGTGGCCGGCCTCGATCCGCGCTGGCCGGCCACGCTGCTCGACCGGCTCACGGATCTGCTGCGGCCCGCGGTGACGGTGGCGCCCTACGGGCTCAATATCGGGCCCGGGCCCGACGGCGAGCTCGTGCGTATCACGCTGGCCCGCAACGCGGCGGACGCGCTCGCTGGCTTCCGGCGGGCCGAGCTGCCGCCGCCGCCGCTGCCGCCGGACCCCGGCCGCCCCGCCGTGATCGCCTTCAACTCGGGCCGCTCCGGCACCCCGCAGGGCGCGGTGTTCGGAGTCCGCCAACTTGACGCGATACGCGCGGCCGAGGCTGGCGAGCGCTGGGGCGGCACCGTGGGCGGCGTGATGCTCACCGCCATGCCGTTTGCGCACTACAACCTGATGACCCGGTTGCCGGCCATTCTCCAGTCTGGGCAGACCTGTGTGCTCATGGGGTCATGGCGGGCCGAGAGCGTGCCGAGCATCGCGGCCGCCGTGCAGGCGAACCGGCTGACCGCGCTGCCCGCGCAGCTCGCTGAGCTTGCGGCCAAGGCCGACCAGCCGCCGGACAGTTTTCCCAGCATAGAACTCATCGTCACCGGCGCGGCCGCGCCGCCGCCGGGGCTGGTTGCCTCGCTGCGCCACCGGTTGGGCACGCAGGTGCAGGTGCGGTACGGCTGCGCCGAGGCCGGTCTCGGCCTTAGCACGTGCCCGGATCACCCGACCGACGTCGACGGCTGCGTCGGCTGCCCGGTTCCCGGCGTCACGCTGGCGCTGCGGGACAGCGGCGGGCACGAGGTCCCGCACGGCGAGACGGGTGAGGTGCTGTTGCGTTCGGCCGCCTGCATGAGCGGATACTGGAGCAACCCGCAGGCAAGTGCCGCGGCCTTCACGATGGACCACTTCGTCCGCACCGGTGACCGCGGGCGGCTGGATGGCGAGGGCCGCCTGGTTCTCGCGGGCCGGGCCGGCGCCTAGGCGCTGAAATCAGACCGTACCGCCGCGCCTGTATGCTGCCCTCGGTGAGCGCGGGAACCGCGGGTGCTGTGGGGCGACCATCCGAGGCTGCGGCGTCGCCACGGGCGGCGATGTCGCGTTCGCGCGCTCGAACCTGGGTGGCTGTGCTCACGGTTGCTGCCGCCGCCTGCTACGCGATCTTCGGCCTGATCCGCTTCCGCCGCTTCCGCGACGGCACCTTCGACCTTGTGATCTTCGACCAGGCGGTGCGGAATTACGCGCACTTCCACGCCCCGGCGTCGATGGCGCGCGGTGTGGCCAACGGCATCGGCGCGCATTTCGACGTGCTCGGCGATCACTGGTCGCCCATCCTGGCTGTCCTCGCGCCGCTCTACTGGATCCATGACGGTCCCGCGACCCTGATCGTCGCGCAGGCCCTGGCGTTCGCGCTCGCCATCCCGCCGCTGTGGGTGTACACAAACCGCCTGCTCGGCGCGCGCGCCGCCCACTTCGTCTGCGTCGGCTACGCGCTCAGCTTCCCGGTCGCCGCGGCGCTCGGCTTCGACTTCCACGAGGTCGCGTTCGTGCCCGTGCTCACCGCCGTGATGGCCGAACGCTTCCAGGCCGGCCACCGCGTGGCGGCCCTGCTCACCGCGATCGCCCTGCTCATGGTCAAGGAGGACATGGGCCTGCTGCTCGCCGGTTTCGGCGCGTACCTGTTCCTGATCCGCCAGCGCAGGATCGGCGCCGCCGTCATGGTCGGCGGGGTCGCCGCGACGTGGGTGTCCACCCGGGTGCTTATCCCAGCGTTCGGCGGTTCTGCCTCTTTCTACTGGGCCTACGGCCAGCTTGGCGACACGGTCGCGAACGCGGCGTGGCACGCGCTGATCCATCCGCTGCACACGCTGCGGATGCTGGTGACCCCGGCGGTCAAGGTCGCCACCGTGCTCCGGCTGCTCGCCCCGCTCGGTTTCCTGCCGCTGGCGTCGCCAATCGTGGTCGCGGCCGTGCCCCTGCTGGTTGAGCGAATGCTTGCCACCGGATACCCGACCTGGTGGACGTCGACCTATCACTACGACGCGTTCATCGTCATGGTGATGGTGCTTGCGGCGGTGGACGGCGCGGCGCGGATTCAGCGCCGGGTGCGCCGCAGGTGGCCCGAGCGTGACATTGAGCTGCCCGCTGCGCGGCCAGCCCCGCGGGCGTCCTGGCGAGCGGTCTCGCCCGCGACCGCGTGGGCGGCGGCGGTGTGCGTCGCCGCGGTGGCGGCGCTGCCCTGGACGCCGCTCGGGCAGTTGGTGCATCCCAGGTTCTACACGGTGAATGCCCGCATCCGCGCCGCCGAGTCGGCGGTCGCCATGGTCCCAGACCGCGCGCTCGTTGAGGCGGCGGACTACATCGGGCCCCACCTTTCCGGCCGTGCCCAGGTGCT
>WNFX01000072.1_pt1 | contig 97787 bp, 87 predicted proteins | sample 5400111 | NCBI WGS metagenome assembly WNFX01 (sample SAMN13153363, study PRJNA577476) | soil metagenome | isolation source: 40 cm soil or saprolite under grassland replicate 1 | place: USA:California | collected 2016-06-15
AGCCGACGTAGTAGGACTCGTCGGTCTGCGGCGGTACGCCGAGCAGGGCGGCGTACACCTCCTTGGCCGTCGCCAGGTCGGAAACGGGATGCAGCACGGTCTTGATTCCCTGGGTGGAAGAGCCGGTCATGGTCACTCCTGAAGTCGTGGGTCACATCGACCCGGTGTGTCTTGTCGAGCTTAAAGACGAACGGGAAGCCCGGAAATCGACGTGCCGGGCTCGTCGGCGGGGCCGACCGTGATCCAGCGCATCCCGCCGTATGCGACGTCGTTGCGGACCTCGAAGCCGAGGGTGTCGCGATAGAAGGCCAGGGATGCGTCCGGGTCGTCGTGCGGGAGGAAGCTCGCGTGAATGGTGATGTCCATGGCGGTCACGCTAGCTGCGGCTCGGGGGTCCGCGCTTCTCGATTCCTGACCGGTTTGGTCACCGGTTTCGCCACGCACGACGGCATCCCCGCTGTCGCGCGCGCCTCGTGGCGCCGGTAGGTGCTGGGCGGCATACCGACCACGTCGGTGAAGCCACTGCTAAAGGTGCCCAGCGACGAGCAGCCGACCGCGAAACAGACCTCGGTGACGCTGAGGTCGCCACGACGCAGCAGCGCCATCGCGCGCTCGATCCGCCGCGTCATCAGGTAGCCGTACGGCGACTCGCCGTACGGCTAGCCGGAACTCGCGGCTAAGGTGCCCGGCCGACATGTTCACGCCGCGGGCGAGCGCCTCGACGTCCAGCGGCTGCGCGTACTCCCGGTCGATCCGGTCGCGGACGCGGCGCAGCCGCGCGAGGTCGCACAGGTGCTGCGCCGCGGCGGGCCTGCTGGTCACCTGCGAGATCGTGCCATATACGACGCGTCCGGATGCACGGCCACCGTCTCTGCCGACCGGCGACTCTCTTACAACAGTCCCGAACAGGCGACAGAAGTACTGGCGTTCAAACGGACTCACACCAGCGATCTGATCCAAGATCCGATCACGGTTCAGCCCATCAACGGACGCGGCAATGCAACGGCACCACCGGGGTTCGTGGGCCCCGCTTTCGCGCACTCGGCGGGTGGCGAGGCTGCTGGCGCTGCTGAGTAGGTTGAAAACGTGCTGGGCCCGGGAGACATGCTGAGCGACCGATACCGCCTGGACGAACGACTCGCCACCGGTGGGATGGGCGAGGTATGGCGGGCAACGGATCTGCTGCTGGGCCGGACGGTCGCGGTCAAGGTGCTGCTGCCCACCCTGCTGACCGATCCTGGTTTCGCCGCCAGGTTCCGAGCCGAGGCCCGCATGATGGCCGCCCTGCGCCATCCCGGCGTGGTGCAGGTGTACGACTACGGCGAAAGCGCCGTTGCCGCCGGCAGCGTGGTGTACCTCGTGATGGCGTACGTGGACGGGGAACCGTTGTCTGCGCGGATCGCCGCGGCGGGCCGGCTCACCGCCGGCGAGACCATGTCGGTCGTGGCGAACGCCGCGGACGCGTTGGAGGCGGTGCACGCTGTCGGGATCGTGCACCGGGACGTGAAGCCGGCCAACCTGCTGGTACAACCGGACGGCACTGTGGTGCTGGTCGACTTCGGGGTGGCCCACGATGCGGCCGCGACCCGGCTCACCGGTACCGGCATGGTGCTGGGCACCGCCCTGTACATGGCGCCAGAACAGGTGTCCGGCCGGCCGCTGTCGGCCGCGACCGATGTCTACGCCCTCGGTGCGGTGGCCTATCAATGCCTGGTGGGTCACCCGCCGTTCAGCGGCGGCACCGCGCTCGAAGTCGCCGTCCGCCACCTGCACGACGAGCCGCCGCCGCTGCCCGACGACGTGCCTGCACCGGTCCGGGCGGTGGTCGGCCGCGCACTGGCGAAAAGACCCGAGGCCCGGTACCCGAGCGCCGCCGCGTTCGCCGCCGCGGCGCGCGCAGCCACCGCCGGGACGGCCGCAGCGGACACCGCCCCGATGGGGACCGCCGCGGTGGCGGCGCACGCGGATCCGGACCCGGTCACGCTGTCCGACGTCGACGTCGCGCCGGACCCGTCCGCGTGGCCCGCCCGGTCGCGTAGACGCCTGGCCGCGGTTGCCGCTGCCGCCGTCACCCTGCTGCTCGCCATCGCTGCCGTGGCGGCCGTATTGCGATCCGGAAACGAGTTTCGCGCACCTTCACCGAAGGGACCGGTGCCGTCCACCACGGCAGCCGCCACCACGCCCTCCGGGCCCGGCAGCAATCGCTCGGGTCCCGCCAGGCAGAGCACCGTCCCCACACCAACACCAACCGCATCGGCCGGCTCCACCACCCCGGCCACCACCCCGGCCACCACCCCGGCCACCAAGCCGACAGCATCCGGGGCCGCCCCGACACCTGGATCGACCAGCAGGTGACGACCCCGTTCCGCCCGCCGGCGCCGCCATAGCTGCCCGTGCGCCACGGGCCACCAGCTCCGGGCGGGCGTACGGCGAGGTCGGGCGCGACCGATACTCGTTCTCAAGCGGCACCGGCCAGGCCGGCCCGCAAGTCGCGTGAACGATCCCGTCACCGACGCTCGATTTGCCGAACGTCGGTCGCATAGCATGGTCGACGGGCGCTGCGGCGCGTAGCGCCACCACCCGGCTGACGAGAGAATCAAATGATTTTCATCACCGCCAAGTTCCGAGTACTCCCTGAGCATGCCGACCGGTGGACTGAGATCGTCGATGAGTTCACCCGGGCCACCCGCAGCGAGCCGGGCTGCCTGTGGTTCGACTGGTCTCGCAGCCTCGAGGACCGTACGGAGTATGTCTTGATCGAGGCCTTTCGCGACGATGCGGCCGGGGCCGCCCATGTCCAGTCCGAGCACTTCAGGAAGGCGCAAGAAACGCTGCCACCGCACCTTGCCGAGACGCCCCGGATCGTCAACATGACGGTTCCGCAAGACGACTGGTCTCGACTCGGCGAGTTGGCTGTGCCCGAGCGGAGTTGAGCCCGCAGCGGGAGATCTCGACCAGAGTGTGCCATGAGGACTGCGCCTTGTGGCATGGGCAATGCAGCTCGAGCAGTGCCAACGGGTTGCCCCCGCTGAGCTCGACCACCCTTTCGAGTACCGCCCGGTGCCAGTGCGTCCGTATGTGCCAGTGCCAGCCGGGTGGCGGCCTCGACCGGCAGGCCGTCCACCCGCAGTTGCGGGATGCCGGGGGCGGGGAAGGGCCGGGACTCCTCATCCCGGGCCGCGAACAGGATGGCTACGCCTTCGGCGTCCAGCCGGCGGGCCGCGAACGTCAGGGCGTCGGCAGACTCCTGGTCGAGCCACTGTGCGTCATCCACGAGGCACAGTACGCCGCTGTCGCCGACGACCTCGGCGAGCAGCGAAGGTACGCCTGCGCCGACGAGGAACCGGTCGCGCACCGTCGACGTGGCTGCGTATCAAAATCCGACCGCGACCCCTCTGGTACTCGACAGGCATGAGTCAAATCGGGAAAGGGGCGGGCATGACGACGACGCTGTCGACGACCCGCATGGCGCCGGTGGCGCCCGGCTCGTTTCTGCTGGGATCGGCGGTCGACCTGCGCCGCGACATGCTTGGGGCGTGCGAGCGGGCGTTCCACACGTACGGAGACGTGGTGCGTTTCCGCATCGGACCGCCCGGGTTGCGGCGCGAGCTCTGGCTGGCGTCCCACCCCGACGCCGCGCACCGGGTGCTCGCGGGCAACTGGACGAACTATCGCAAGGACAACATCTTCTACAGCGAGATCCGCGGCGCGTTCGGCGACGGTCTGCTGACCAGCCAGGACGACGTCTGGCAGCGACAGAAGCGGTTCCTGCAGCCGCTGTTCACGCCGCGGCGGGTGGCCGGGTACGCCACTACGATGGGCGAGCAGGTCGACCGGCTCGTTGCCCGCTGGCGGTCGCGGCCGGAAGGCACGGTCGACCTACACGACGAGATGACCGGCCTGACGCTCCGGGTCGTGTGCCGCATCCTCTTCGGCGACGACGTCGACCAGGCCCTGTCGGTGGTGCAGCGGGCGTTCGGCCCACTGGGTGAGGAGGTCCGGCGGCGCGGGATGGCGCCGGTCCGGGCGCCGATGAGCTGGCCCACCGGCGGCAACCGCCGACTGCTGCGGGCGCAGCGGGCGCTGTATGACGTCTGCAACGAGATCATCGCCGGGCGGCGCGCGGGCGGCGACCGGACGGGGGAGGCGGACCTGATCGGGCTGCTGCTAGACGCCCGCGACAGCGGGAGCGCCCTCACCGCCGCCGAGGTGCGCGACCAGGTGCTGATCTTCCTGCTCGCCGGGCACGAGACCACGTCGACCGCGCTGACCTACACGCTGCACCTACTCGGGCGCCACCCCGAAGTGCAGGACCGGGTACGCGAGGAGGTCGACGCCGCCGGCGGGGACACCGCCACGCTGGCGTACACGACGATGGTGCTCAAGGAGGCGATGCGGCTGTACCCGTCGGCGCCGCTCATGGGCCGGCGCGCCGTCGAGAGCGACGAGATCTCCGGCTACCACATCCCCGCAGGCAGCGACGTCATCATCGCCCCCTGGGTGACCCATCGCCACCCGGAGTTCTGGGAACGGCCCGAGCGCTTCGACCCCGACCGGTTCACACCGGAGCGCGAGAAGACCCGGCACCGGTACGCATGGTTCCCGTTCGGCGGTGGGCCCCGTAGCTGCATCGGGCAGCACTTCTCGATGCTCGAGTCGACGGTCGCGCTCGCCGCGCTGATCCGCGACTTCGCGTTCACCGCGCCGCCGGGCGAACCGCCCTACACCAACCACATCACGTTGCGCCCGACAAGCGGCGTGCCCAGCATGGTGAGACCGCGCCGGCGTTAGCGGTGGGGGGACCGTCAGCGTGCCAGACGCCGTACTCCCTGCTCACAGCCCTGACTCTGAGATGGCGCCCGAACGCTCGCAATCGAGAAATATCGCTGGCAGCCTCGCGCGGATGTGGTCCCGGCCACTAAACTCCGGGTTCCCTCGCATCGAAAGCGAGGACTATTCGTATTCGCGGGAGAGTCATGATCAGGTTGCTGCCTCGTGGAAGCCAATCGGTCGCCCTCGTGCTGGTCGCGGTGGGGCTGCTGGTCGTCGGCCCGCTGGTGTTCGCCTCGGCCGAGGAGCGAACGGCGAGCGGCGGATACCTGGTGGGGACGGGCATCTCCGACATCACCGGCGAGGCGGCTGAGGTCGGGATGATGGGCTACGCCTCGCTGGACCAGAAGACGAGCGGCATCCACCAGCGGCAGCGCGCCCGGGCCTTCGTCTTCGTCGATCAGGCGTCCGGCAAGCGGGTCGCGATCGTGAACACCGACCTGCAGGGTGTCTTCCAGTCGGTGCAGCAGGCCGTGCTCAAGCGGCTGGCGGCCCGGTACGGCGACCGGTACACCGAGCGCAACATGCTGATCAGCGCCACCCACACCCACGACGGCCCGGGCGGGCACTCCCATTATGCGCTCTACAACATCACCGTGCTCGGCTTTCAGGAGAAGACCTTCAACGCCATCGTGGATGGCATCGTCGAAGCGATCGTGCAGGCCGACGAGAACACCAAGCCCGGCACCCTGAGCCTTGGCCGCAGCACGCTGACCAACGCCAGCGTCAACCGCTCGCGGGACGCGTTCGACCGCAACCCGGCGGCCGACCGGGCCGCGTTTCCGCTCGGCATCGATCCTGCCGTCACCGCCCTGCGGGTGCGGCGCGGTGGCAAGGACGTGGGAGCGATTAGCTGGTTCGCCACCCACGGCACGTCGATGACCAACAAGAACACGCTGACAAGCGGCGACAACAAGGGCTACGCGGAGTACGCCTGGGAGCACGACCGCGCGGGAGTACGCTACCGCGACGACGACCACCCCGGGTTCGTGGCCGCGTTCGCGCAGACCAACGCCGGTGACATGAGCCCCAACCTCAACCTGCGCCCCGGCTCGGGCCCCACCGAGAACGAGTTCGACAACACCCGCATCATCGGGACCCGTCAGCTTGACGCCGCCGAGGCCGCGTACGCCTCCGCGCGCACCGAGGTCACCGGCGGCATCGACTACCGCATGCGCTACGTCGACATGTCGCAGGTGAGCGTCGCCGGGCGGTACACGTCCGACGGCGCACGGCACACGACCTGCCCGGCGGCCCTCGGCACCGGCTTCGCCGCCGGGAGCACCGAGGACGGCGTCGGCCTGGACTGGGTCAAGGAGGGCGGGACCAACCCGCTCCTCAAGGCTCTCGGCGCGACGCTCTTCGACATCTCGCCGGCGCTACGCGCCTGCCAGGCGCCAAAGGAGGTGATCATCGCCAACGGCACGACGAAGCCGTACCCCTGGTCGCCGGAGCTTCTGCCACTGCAACTGATCAAGCTTGGTCAGCTCTACCTGGCGGCGGTGCCGGGCGAGTTCACGATCGTCTCGGGCTACCGGCTGCGCCGGACGGTCGCCGACGAGCTTGGCGTGCCGATGGAAAACGTGCTACTCGCCGGATATGCCAACGCCTACTCCGGATACGTCACCACTCCGGAGGAGTACGACCAGCAGGACTACGAGGGTGGCTCCACGCACTTCGGCAAGTGGACGCTCCCCGCCTATCAGCAGGAGTTCGCGAGCCTGGCGAGCGCGATGCGCGCGGGCCGGCCGGCAGCCGCCGATGACGGCGCCCCGCGCGATCTGACCGGCAAGCAGCTCAACTTCCAGCCCGGCGTGGTCTTCGACGACAAGCCGCTGTCCAGCAATTTTGGTGACGTCAAGACCGACGCGAACGCGTCATATGCGCGGGGCGAGACCGTCTCGGTGCAGTTCTGGACCGGGCATCCGAAGAACAACCTGCATCGCAACGGCACGTTCCTGGAGGTACAACGGCAGGAGAACGGCCGGTGGACGACCGTCGCCGACGACGGTGACTGGTCGACGATCTACCGCTGGTCGCGAGTCGGCGTGGCCAACTCGGTCGCCACGACCTCGTGGACGATCCCGGCCGACACCGCCCCGGGGACCTACCGCGTCGTGCATAACGGCGACTACAAGAACGGATGGACCGGCAACGTCTCTGGCTTCAGCGGAGCCTCCCGCACCTTCACTGTGCACTAAAAGGCACCACAAAGTCCGAGGGTGTTCATAAGGGTCAATGCACCCGTATCGTCTGGAACGCCCGAGACACCGTAAAGGGTGCTCCAGTCGCAGGAGGCGTGCGTGCGCAGACCCCAGTTGTCCATAGCAATCGGCTTGCTTGCCGCAGCGGCACTCGTCGGCGCACCGCCGACAGGCGCCACCGCGAGCCCAGATGAGCCCGCGAAGGCTTTGGTGCAGGGCGATCCCCTGCCGGACGAGTACGCCAACAAGGACAACCGGCCGGGCCGGGTCGCGCCGAGCGTTCAGCAACAGTCAGCGGCGGCGGGCAGCGGGCTCACCACCCGTTGGAACAACCTCGGCACGCCGGCCGCGGTCTCCGCCCGGTCCGGAGCGCTGGCCTCGGGGCTCGATCCCGATCCGGAGACCGCCGCCCGGCAGTACCTGAGCCGCAGCAACGGCGTGTTCGCGCTTGACCAGCGGGCGGTGGCGTCGATGGAGACGATCGCGAAGACCCGCGTCGGCAAGGGCACGGTAGTGCTGATGCGCCAGCGCTTCGGGAAGCTACCGGCTGCCCGCGACGGCCTGGTCGCGGTCGCAGTCCGCGACGGCAGCGTTTTGCACGTGACCTCTTCGCTGAGTCCACACACCGGCGCGCCGGCCGAGCCCCGCCTGTCCGCCGCTGAGGCACAGACCGTCGCGGCCAAGGATGCCCGCCTGGCAACGAAACAGATCGGCGCCAAGCGGGTGCGGCTGACAGCACTTCCGATGCCCGGCGCCGCACCGCGAGCGGCGTACGAGGTAGTCCTGTTGTCCAACGACCCTTACCGCCCCGTCGGCTATACGACCTATGTGGACGCGCGCACCGGCAAGGTCCTGGTCCGGGACAACCTCGTCGACTTCGCCGACGACGACCCGCGTTGGAAGGTCTTCCCGGCCACGCCCGGCCCGAGCGGTGACACCCGTCAGCTCTGGTGCCTGCAACAGACCACTCCGGGGTGCCAGCGCGGGGTGAGCGATCCGGCGACCGGGAAGGCGTGGGACGTCGACCACGCCACGGGACGGCCATCCAACACCACGCAGGGCAACGCCGCGGAAACCGTACAGTCGTGGGGGGCCGGGAACCCGCAGATTCCCGCCACCCCAAGCGCCACCCGGGACTATCTCTACCCGTTCGCGAACCAGTGGGCAGAGCGCAAGTGCGACCCTGCGACGCTCACGTCTGCCGAGCGGGCCGACGCGGACGCCGCCACGACGAACCTGTTCGCCATGCACAATCGCATGCACGACTGGTCGTACCACCTGGGATTCACCGAGGCCACGTGGAACCTGCAGAAGGTGAACACCGGGCCCTTCGGCAAGGGTGGCGACGCCGAGCAGGGCCGCGCGCAGCAGGGGGCGGCCACCCAGTTCACCCGAAACAACGCCAACCAGGCCACCCCGCCGGACGGCATGACGCCGGTCACCAACATGTACATGTGGCAGCCGATGGCCGGCAGCGCCTACCCGCCGTGCGTCGACGGTGACTTCGATATGACAGTGATCGCGCACGAGTACACCCACGCCGTGACCAACCGGATGATCGCCGGGCCCGACAGCGGCATCTCGTCCTTCCAGGGCGGCGCCATGGGCGAGAGCTGGTCGGACCTGATGGCGATGGAGTACCTGTTCGAGAGCGGGTACACGCCGCGCGGCCGCACGCCGTTCGTCACTGGCGCCTATGTCACCGGTGACCTGGAGACGGGCATCCGCAACTACGACATGAGCAACAGTCCGCTCAACTACTCCAACATCGGCTACGACCGCGGGCCGGGCGTGCATCCCGACGGCGAGATCTGGAGCGCGACAAACTTCGACATCCGGCGCGCGCTGATCGCCCGGTACGGCGCGGGCACGCGGGCGCAGCAGGAGGGCTGCGCCGCCGGCCGTACCCCGGCAGAGCAGTGCCCGGGCAACCGGCGCTGGGCGCAACTCGTGTTCGACTCGTTCCTGCTGCAGGCCACCGGCCAGGTGAGCATGCTCGACATGCGCGACAACATGATCACCGCCGATGCGCTGCGATTCGACGGCGCCAACTCCGATCTCCTGTGGAACGCGTTCGCGGCGCGCGGGTTCGGCGCCGGCGCTGTCAGCGGGCCGTCCGACATCGACCCCGAGCCGAGCTTCGCCTCGCCGTACGCGGACAACGTCGAAGTGACGTTCAAACCGCTGGGCGCCGGCAGGGGCAAGCCGGTCAAGCTGTACGTGGGCAGTTACGAGAGCGGCTCCGTGCCGGTGGCCGACACCGACCCGGCCACACCGCTGCCGGAGACGGTCACCCTGGCTCCAGGCACCTACGAGTTCCTCGCGGTCGGAAAGGGCCTGGGCCACAAGCGGTTCACCTACGCGGTGCGCCCCGGCGGCAGCACCGTGGTCGGGGTGGTGCTCACCACCAACCTGGCATCCGCGGAGGCCGGGGCGACCGCGACCGGGGACGGAACCGGCGTGGGTTCGCTGATCGACGACACCGAGGGCACTGACTGGGCCGGTACCGGCGGGGTGGCCGGCAAGCAGGTCACCGTCGACCTGCCCGGCGCCGCCGCCAAGCTGGTCTCCCGGGTCCAGGTGAGCGCGTTCGGCCGGACGTTCACCGGGGTGCGCTCGTTCGAGGTGCTCACTTGCGACGCGAGCCGTGGCGCGGACTGCGCCAGCGACGCCGGCTACCGGGTCGCGTACACCAGCCCCGCGGACGCCTTCCCCGGCGGGGCGTTCCGTCCCAAGTCGCCGCAGCTCATCCTGCGGTCGTTCGCGGTGCGGCCCACGCTCGCCACCCATGTGCGGCTACGGGTGCTGCACAACCAGTGCACCGGCGGACCGTTGTACGCGGGCGAACAGGACAACGATCCGCGTACTCAAACCGACTGCGCTGCCACGGTCACCGGCCAGCAGGTGACGGCGGCCGAGTTCCAGGTATTCAGCAGCTAGGCGGATTCAGCACCGATGCGTGACGCGGGCCCGGGTAAGTGGTTGACCCGGGCCCGCCCGGGGCGGGCCCGGGTAAGTGGTTGACCCGGGCCCGCCCGGGCGAGAGGCTACAGCGCCGGGGCCGGCTCTGGCCCGGGTTCCGGCGCCATCCTGGTCTCGGGTGGCGGTGGACCAGTCCCGTCTGACTCAGCCGATCAGCTCTCGGCATGCCGCTTGAGCGCGGCGGTCTCGGCGGCCATGCCCTCGCGCAGCGCCCGGCCCATCGTCAGACTCGCCGCCCCGCTCAACGCTCCGTCGAGCAGCAACACCTGCCGGAATAGCACCGTCCCATCGTGCCGCTGCTCCAGCCATCGGCATCGCTGCCCGTAGACGAACCAGGAGTTCCAGCCTGCGTCCTTCCAGCAGAACTCCGCCTCCGGCTTGACCGTCAGCACGGTGTGCCGGGCATGCATGAGGTGCCCGCTCAGGAGTACGTCCACCTGTACGTCCGCGCCAGGCGCCGCGACGCCGTCCGCCCGGACCACCCAAGGATTCCACGACTGGTACCCGTCCAGGTCGATCAGCAACTGCCAGACGCGAGCCGGATCGGCGGCGATGACGGCCTCCTCGCGGAACACCACCGACTGTCCCGACGGCTCCCGGGGCATGAGCCCGCCCGGTAGACCTGCGGCCAACAATGCGGCAACCAGCAAGACCTTCACCCAGGACCGCCCATCCACGTCGACAAACTGCGCGTGCCGGGACGCTAACAGATCAGAGGATCCGGGCCGTCGGGACTATCCGCTCCTGGCGTGGGTCTGCGCGGCGCACCCGATCCACGCCCAACTCCCGTCCCTCCTTGCCACGCCAAACAACATCCCAATACGCGGTTGTGGTACTGGGCTACCGACGAGTAGGTAATTGACGGTGTTATATGGCAGCGGTTAGCTGTCGAAGAGGGCAGTCCCCCGGCCTGGGCCATCTAGTGGAGAGCCATCGCCGCCATGGCCTGTATAGATCGTGCGCACATAGCTTGGAGAGAAGCCGCACGCGTATCTCCGGCCAGGGGTGCTCGCGGTCCTCCGCCCTGCTGCGCCGTTGTGCCGTTCACGCATTTTCTCGTCAAGGGAAGGAGGATCTCGTGTCCGAGGGTGGAACACTCTCCAGACGGGACGTGCTCAAGACGGTGGCGATCGTTGGCGTGGCTCCGAGCGTGCTGCCCGGGGCATTCGACGTGCTCGACGCCGACGCCCGCACGACGCTGGTCGCTCCGCCGCGGTTTCGGGTGGATCCGTTCTGGCCCAAGCCGCTCCCGCGTGACCCGGCGACCGGGCGATACTGGGTGACGGGCGAGGTCGCTGGCAACGCCTTCGACTCCCGGGATCGGCTCTACACCATCAACCGACGCAACCTGATCGACACCGAACAGCGCAATGCAGCGCCATCGCCGGCCTTCGTCGTCTACGATCTGGCGGGCAACGTCGTCAACTCCGCCACGCCGCCGGTGCTCCCCGACGGACTCCATGGCTGCTTCGTCGACCACAGGGACAACGTGTGGATCGCCGGCAACGCCGACGCCATCGTCCAGAAGTACAGCCACGACCTGCGAACGCTGCTCCTCCAGATCGGCGAGAAGGGCCACTTCGACTCGTCCGACGGGACGGCCGCCGGCACCCCCACCAACAGCAGCCACACCCTGCTCAACAGGCCGGCCGACATCGCGGTAGACCCCACCAACGACGACGTCTACATCGCCGACGGGTACGGCAACCGCAGAGTCGTGGTCTTCGACCGCAACGGCACCTACCTGCGCCAGTGGGGCGAGCAGGGGACCCTGGCCGAGGCTGAAGCGGGCGTCGGCGGGAAGTTCCTCGCTGTCGTCCACGGCGTCAACCTCGGCAGAGACGGACTGGTCTACGTCAACGACCGCAAGGGCAACCGCATCCAGGTCTTCGAGAAGGACGGCACGTTCGTCCGCAACATCTGGGTCAACCGTGGGTACGGCTTGACAGACCCGGCCAGCATCGGCACCAGCTGGGACCTAGCGTTCTCGAGGGACCGCGACCAGCGTCTGATCTACGTCGCCGATGGCGAAGAACAGCTCGTCTGGACGCTCACCCACTCCGACGGGAACACGCTCACCTCCTACGGCCGGCCCGGACACATGGCCGGCGAGTTCAGCTACGTTCACACGCTGGCTCTGGATTCGAAGGGCAACCTCTACACCGCCGAGACCATAGGCGGACGGCGGGTGCAACGATTCCGGGTGGACGGACGCGACAGCTAGTCGACACCTACCGCGCAGTCCGAGGCCCTGCCCGCCGCTCTGGGGAGCAGGGCCTCCCGCGGACCTTCTTGACCCGGGTGGTCAGCGCAGCCGGGTCACTGGACGCTGAAGATGACCGCAGCGCGTAGTGCCAGGACGCCGAGCAGGACGAGGCTCGGTGCTGCGACCGCCGCACGGGTCACCGGGACGGTCATCGCTCCGTTGGCGGTGACGGCAAGCCGAGCGGTGACCAGCGGGCCGAGGCCGGGCACGAGCCCCGCGAAGGCCACGAGCCACAGCAGGATCCACGGGAAGCCGAAGACCTCGCCCAGCGTGCCCGCCGGGATCAACGTGAGGGCGAACACCACGATCAAGGCGAGTTCGAGCAGCGCGTACATGCGCTCGGAGATCTCGAGCACGCCCGCGCTGGCCCGAGCCTCCGGCCGGTAGCGGGTGAGGAACATCAGCAGCGCGGCCGAGCCGGTCAGACCGGAGGCGAGGAAGAGACCGCCGAGCGCCCAGGTGTCGCTCCACACCGGCTGGTTCGAGACGGACAGCAGCACGCCGGTATAGCCGGCTATGAAAAGGCCGAAGACGGCACCTACCGCGTTGAATACCTTTCCCCGGGTCCCGTCCAGCAACCGCACGGCCCGATCGGCGAACTCAAGACGGATCACCCGATCGCGCACCAGGACCTCGGCGAACGACACCGTAGTGATGGCGCCGAACACGACCAGGGCCCACGCCCCGACCGACATCGGCGACCAGTACTTGAAGTTGGGGCCGGCCTCACCCGGCGTCGTGTTCCACAACATGTGCCAGAATCGCCACGGCTGTGTGAGGTCCAGCGCCAGCAGGAGCGGGGACACGAGCATAGGCGGAAGTGCGACGTAGTAGCCGAGCCGGGCCGCGGGTTCGTCGGTGCGGTCGCCGCGGAGTCGAAGCAGCGTGGCGATCATGTAGGACCCGCCGGAGAGGCCCGCCAGGAAGAAGTAGAAGAGGATGTACCACGTCCACCCCGGTGCGCGGACGAAATGCTCGGCGTCGGCGAGCAGCATCAATCCCCACCTCGCTCGCCCTCGGCCCGCGTCTCGCGAGGACCCTCCTGCGGTGCTCCGGACGGCGTCACGGCGGCGGTCTCCCGGCGCCTGCGCAGCGCGACCAGGCCCCCGAGCACGCCGAGAGCCGCCGTAACCAGCGTGGTCAGGTAGCCCCCGAGGTTGTTGCGGCGTGGCAACACCGCGTTCTCCTTGCTGGGCAGCCGGTACACCTCCGGCTCGTCCATGAGAAGGAAGAACGCGTTGAGCCCGCCGTAGACCGAGTCGTCGTCGCCGTACAGGCGCGCCTCGGTGACTCCTTGGGCGTGGAGGTCTGTGACGCGCTTTTGCGCCCGCTCGCGCAACTCTATGACCGGGCCGAACTGGATCGACTGGGTCGGGCAGGCCTTGGCGCAGGCGGGCTCCATCCCGCCTTGCAGCCGGTCGTAGCAGAGCGTGCACTTCTGCGCGACGTTGGAGTGCTCGTCGATGCCGATCACGTTGTACGGGCACGCCGCGATGCAGTTGCGGCAGCCGTTGCAGACATCCGGCTGGATGAAGACGCTGTCGAACTCGGTCCGGATGATCGCCCCCGTCGGGCAGACCTCCATGCAGCTCGCGTGCTTGCAGTGCTTGCAGACGTCCGACATCATCAGCCAGGCTTTTCCCTGGCCGGCGCTCGACGTCTCGTCCGGCACGTTGTCGATGAACTTCACGTGCCGGAAGTTCTGGGAATCGAGACTCCCGGTGTTGTCGAAGCCGTCACCGAAGGTCGGCTCGTTTCCAGGAAGCTGGTTCCATTCCTTGCAGGCGACCTCGCAGGCCTTGCAGCCGATGCAGACGCTCGTGTCGGTGAAGAACCCGTAGGCGTGGCCAGGCGTGATCTCCGCCATCAGAACCCCATCAGGTTTGGTGTGATCTTGGAAAGGCCGTGCTCGGTCGCGTACAGGTCGAGCGGCAGTGCCGCCAGCTCGTCCACTTCCGGCACGGCCCGGGTGTCGCGACCCAAGTCAACGTCGATCAGATATCGCTCGCAGGTCGCACAGGCGTCGACGCGCAGGTGCGGGAACATCGCCGCGTCGGCTCTCGCGACGCCGCTGGCTTCGTGATCGTCCCCGTCGCGTCCCACGACGGGCCCGTGACGCCGCTCGGCGTACACCGTGCGCCGAGAACCTGACGTCTCTCCGCAGGACGGGCAGGAGCTGCCCGAGTAGATCCAGCTCTGCCCGCATCGGGCGCATGCCAGGTGCCGGCGTCCGCTCACCAGCCGGTCCTCGGCGTCGATGCGGAAGCTGAGCTGCGGTGGCCCGCCGCAGCGCGGGCAGCGCCGGTCGCCCCTGGGCGACGGGTCATCCGCGCATGCCGCGCCGGCATCCGCCTCGAACGCCACGAGTGGCGCGTGCAGCGATGCGCGAGCCAGGTACCGCTCGACCGGCGGGAGCTCGCCACCGGCGAGCCACGCGGCCAGCGACTCCTCGAGCCCGCCCGCCTCGAGGAGATCACGGGCGGCTGCGGCCAGCGGCTCGGGGCCCGCCGTCTCGGTAGCCTTCACCACCTCCGGCAGCACCCGCTCGGCCGCCCATGGGGCGAGCTGTCGCGGCTGCGGCCGGTCGGCTCGGGCGAGATCCCAGGCTTCCTCCCAGACGTCGAGCAGGACGAGGTAGACGCTCAGCACCTCGGCGGCGAACGGGTGGTGTCCGCGCAGAACCTCCGCCCGCCGGCGGTGGGTCGCCCACGGGCCTTGTGCCTTACCGACGCCCGGCGCAGCCATCGCCATCACATCTTCTCGATGTTGACCAGGAACGCCTTGAACTCGGGTGTACGTGCGCTGGCATCGCCGACGAACGGTGTCAGCGCGTTGGCGAGCCAGTGCTGGCCGGTGTTGATGCCGACGAAACCCCAGTGGATCGGGATGCCGATCTGGTAGATCTTCTTCCCGTCCACCTGGAGCGGCCCGAGGCGCTTCGTCACCACGGCACGGACCTCGAGCTTGCCCCGCTTCGACGACACCCGTACCTTGTCGCCGGTCGCGATCCCCTTTTCCTTGGCGAGCTCGGCGGGTATCTCGACGAAGGCTTCCGGCTGGAGCTGCACCAGATGCTCGACCTGTTGGGTGATGTAGTGCTCGTGCTCGGTGAGCCGGTAGGAGGTAGCGACGTACGGGTAATCGGCGGCGCTGCCGAACCGGTTGGACCGGCCGGCCGCCTTGTCATAGAGGAACGCCACCGGCGTCGCCGACACCGTGGGGTGCAGCGGGTTGTCGACCGGCGACTCGATCGGCTCGTAGTGCTCGGGGAACGGCCCGTCCGCCACCCCGTTGCTGAACAGCCGCCCCGTACCCTCCCCGGTCATGATGAACGGCAGTGGTGAATCGGGCTTGGCCGGGTCGGCGGTGGGCGGGTAGTCCGGCACGTCACCCACCCACTTGCCGGCCGCGGAGTCCCATTGGATGCCCGGCCGTTTCGGGTCCCACGGGCGCCCCTGCGGGTCGGCTGAGGCCCGGTTGTAGAGCACGCGCCGGTTGACCGGCCAGCTCCACGCCCAGCCCGGGTAGAAGCCCATGCCCGTCGGGTCGTTCTTCTTCGGATCCTGGACGCCATCGCGGCGCTTGGTCAGGTTGCCGCTCTCCGGGTAATGCCCGGTGTAGATCCAGTCGCCCGCGGTCGTGGTGCCGTCGTCCTTGAGGGCGGCGAAGGTCGCCAGCCGCTTGCCGGTGGGGAGATCACGGCCGTTGATCTCCTGGGCGATCTCGTCCAGCTCGGGCTTGCGCGGATCCCGGTACGGGAAGGTGAGGTCGAGGACCGGCGCCGGGTACTTGCCGCCCTGCTGGCCGTACAGGTCGCGTACGCGTTGGAAGAGCTCGGCGAGGATCCAGTGGTCATGGCGGGCCTCCCCCTCAGGAGGCATCACCTGCTCCTTCCACTGGGCCCAGCGGCCGCTGTTGGTGAACGACCCGTCCTTCTCGATCCAGTGCGTGGCCGGGAGCAGGAACACCTCGGTCTGGACCTTGCTGGCATCGATGCCGGGGGCCTGCCAGAACTCCGAGCTCGTGGTGGGAAAGGCGTCCATGACGCACAGCCACTTGAGGTTCGACAGCGCCTGCAACACCTGGTTGGAGTCGGGCCCGATGCTGGTGGCCGTCATCCCTGACAGCATGAGCCCTTCCATCTTCCCCCGTAGCGCCTGATCGAAGATCGACAGCCAGGACGCGTTCGCCGCCGGCTTGGGCAGGTGGTCGAAGGCGAACTCGTTGTCCCTGGTGGCCGTGTCGCCGTACCACGTCTTCAGCAGGCTCACCATGAACTTGCGGTAGTTCTCGCCGAAGAAGTTCAACGAGTTGGGCTGCAGCTTCGTGGTCGCGCTCTGCGCCACGTAGTCGGCGAGGGTGCGCTGGCCCGGCGCCGGAATCCGAAGGTACCCGGGCAGGATGTCCCAGGAGATCGCGTGGTCGGTGTTGCCCTGGATGTTGGCGTGGCCGCGCTCGGCGTTCATGCCGCCGCCGGGGCGTCCCATGTTGCCCAGCAGAAGTTGGAGGATCGCTCCTGAGCGGATGAGCTGCACGCCGGTGGTGTGGTGGGTGAGGCCGACGGCGTAGACGATCGTCATCACCTTGTCCGGCCGCCCCGTCTCGCCCACGAGCTTCGCCACCTCGAGGAACTGGTCCTTCGGGATGCCGGTGATGCGCTCGACCATCTCCGGGGTGTACCGGCTGTAGTGCGCACGCAGCAGGTTGAGCACCGAGCGAGGGTGCTCGATGTCCACTTTGGCGAAGCCGCCGTCGCCGGTCTCGTACGCCCAGGCCTTGGCATCGTAGACGCGCTTGGCCGGGTCGTACCCGTTGAAGATCCCGTCCTTGAAGTCGTAGCCCTCCTTCACCACCAGGCCCGCGTTGGTCGCGTACTTCACGTAGTCGGAGTGGTAGAGGTTGTTCTGGAGGACGTAGTTGATCAGTCCGCCGAAGTAGGCGACGTCCGTGCCGGTGCGGATCCGCAGGTGCCTGTCGGCCACGGCGGAGGTCCGGGTGAAGCGCGGGTCCGCGTGGATCATCTTCGCGCCCCGCTCGAGCTTCGCCCGCATCATCCACTGGAAGCCGACCGGATGGGCCTCGGCCGGGTTGGCCCCGTTGATCAGGATGAGATCGGCGTGCCTGATGTCACGCCAGTGGTTGGTCATGGCCCCTCGGCCAAACGTGGCGGCCAAACTGGTCACCGTTGGACCGTGTCAAACGCGGGCCTGTTGCTCCAGATAGACGACCCCGAGGCCGCGCATCAGCTTGGTGGCGAGATAGCCCTCTTCGGAGCTGAACGCGGCACCGCCGGCGAAGGCGACGCCTTCGCAGCGGTTCACGACGTTTCCGTCGGCGTCCGTCGTGACGAACGTTCGGTCCCGCGAGGCTTTGATGTTCTTCGCCAGCTTGTCCATGGCGAAGTCCCAGGACACGCGCTTCCACTCGGTTGCCCCCGGCTCCCGGTAGAGCGGATTCGGGACGCGCCGGCGGGAGACGGCGAGCTGCAGCGCGGTCGCGCCCTTTGGGCACAGGCGCCCCTCGTTGACCGGGCTGTCCGGGTCACCCTCGATCTGGAGCAGCTCGACTTTGCCGCCCTCGTGCTTCTTGGTGTACGCAACCAGCGCGCAGCCCACCGCGCAGTAAGGGCAGACCGAGTGCGAGACCGAGGCTCCTTCGATGCGCAACCGCTGCGTGATCACCGCCGCCTCGGCGGTATCGAAGCCGAGGACCGATCCCCCGACCGCACCGGCGACCGCCGCACCCAGGAACTGACGTCGCGTAACTTCCACAGCTGGCCTTCCCCTCGCCAGGTGGCCGGCGCATACCCCCGCGGCGGAACGGCCAAAGCGGGTACCATATCTTCGTCATTCTGGCAACCGTGCTCGTGGCCGTCAATGCCTGATTGCGCCGCCACGGGGCAGGTGACGTGCGGGCACGCGGACGCGTCCCAGCCGTCGGCAATGACCGGAACTGCCTGGGTGCTATCGGCTTGAGTATCTAGCCTTGGGCGAGCTGAAGATCGCGTCGGTCGCCCGAGTCATCCGGATTGCGCAGAATGTCAAGAAGCCGTGGCTCGGCTGGGACCAGCAGCCCACCCACCCCGCGCCCGGCGGCGTCGGCGATCGTTGCCCGCCAGGCCGCCCGACCGTCCGGCGACGCGGTCCGCGCCCAGCGCTCCAGTTCGCCTCCCGCCCTTGTGCGCACGAAAACGCTGCCGTCGAGCCGGTAGAAGACCTCCAGACCGGACGGGCCGCTGTCGGCTCCGGTGACCTCGGCGAGTTGCGCGCGTTCGCCGCAGAGCGCAAAGCGGCCCCGGGTCAGCCGGACGATTGTGGCCAGCGTGCGAGCACGGGCCTGCGGACTGCCTGCGTACTCCGGCAGGGCCGTTACCAGGAGCGACCGGAACGTAAGGGTCGCGAGTGCCGCGGTCACGGCGAGCGGATCGAGCCGCGCGTCGGGACGGGGATCGAGCCACAGTGCGTCGGCGCCGGCGGCGTCAAAGGCCGCCGCGTCGGCGAGCCACTCGCCGAGATCCTCCGGCGGCTGCGGGAGCAGCACACCGACCTTCACCGCCCGCCGCGGCTCCGGAGTGTCGCTCATGCCTCTCACCCTAGCGAGCACTGGTCGAAACGGGGCGGTTGAAGACTGTGCGGTGTCCCAAGGTGTTCCTGTGAGCCGGTAACGCCCCGGGACGGACCCGGGGTGAATCTTCTTGCTCTCGCGTCCCCGCGACGGATTCGCTTATGATCGCTCGCAGTCAATGTCCCATCGCCACCGACACATCACCTGGATCGCCGCCATGTCCCCAGACCGCGACGCGCCCCGTCCGGCCGCCACCCGCCGGGATGTCCTGCGCTTCGGCGGGGCGGTCGCGTTCGGCGGGCTTCTCGCGATGGCGCCCGCCCGGGCCGTGCGCGCCGAAACCGTCGTCGAGGAGCGCCGATCTGTGACCACAAGCTTCACCGGACACTCCCCCGCAGGCTTCGACCAGTGGGCATACGTGCCCTTCGACGTGCCAGTCGGAGTGAGCCGCATCTCGGTAAGCCGCTCGCACGACGCTTTCACCGTCGTCCCAGGGCTACTCGGAAACGTCCTGGACCTCGGAATCTTCGGCCCGGCCGGGTGGAGCGGCGGCGCAGAGGCCGGGTTCCGCGGATGGTCGGGCGGTGCGCGCGACTCGTTCACGATCTCGGCCTCCGACGCCACCCCGGGTTACCTGGCCGGCCCGATCGAGCCCGGCACTTGGGCGGTCGCGCTCGGCCCGATCGTCTACAACCCTCTGGGCATGAACTGGAAGGTGGACGTCACGCTGGAGTTCGGCCCGGCCGGTCCGGCGTTCGAGCCGTCGCCCGCGCCCGCCAGCGCACGCGGCCGGGGTCCGGCGTGGTATCGCGGGGACATGCACCTGCACACCGTCTACTCCGACGGGCAGCGCACCCCGGAGCAGATGGTGGTGGACGTCCGCGCGTCCCGCTTGGACTTCTTCGCCTCCACAGAGCACAACACGCGGTCGGCGAACCAGATCTGGGGACGGCATGCCAGCGACGACCTGCTGATCGTCGGCGGTGAAGAGGTCACCACCCGGCACGGCCACTGGCTCGCTCTCGGCCTGCCCCCCGAGCGCTGGGTGGACTGGCGTTACGGGCCGAATGAGGGGCTGTTCGCCGGCTACGCCGCGGCCGTCCGCGCGGCCGGCGGCATCGTGGTGGCCGCGCATCCCACCTCACCGGGCCCCGGCTCGACCTGGCAGTTCGGGTACGACCACGTCGACGGCATCGAGGTGTGGAACGGCCCGTGGTCGCTCGACGACGCAGGCGCCGTCAGGATCTGGGACGGCTTGCTACGCGAGGGCCGCCGGGTGGCCGCGGTCGGCAACAGCGACGCGCACAGCCCGAGCGATGTCGTCGGGCTGCCGCAGACGGTGGCGTACGCGCCGGAGCTGTCCAGATCGGCGATCCTGACGGCGGTACGGGCCGGCCGCTCGTACCTCGCCGAGTCAGCGCAAGTCACGCTCGACCTGACGGGGACGGCTGACGGACGGGTAGCCGGACCGGGGCAGTCGCTGCAGGTCGGCGACGACACCGCCGTCGAGGTCAAGGCCACGGTGAGCGGGGTGCCGGGCTCCACCATCACTCTGCATACCAAGGACGGCCAGGTAGCCTCCGGCCTGATTTTCGACTCCGGCACCGGCACGGTCACCTGGCGGACGCGAGGTGCCGGCGCCCGCTTCGTCCGCGCCGAGGTGCAGCGGCTGAAGCCCAGTTCGACCACCCTGACCACCATGGCGGCCCTCAGCAACCCGGTCTGGCTGGGCTGATTCCCCGCTGGGCGATCGAGCCAGCCGCCCGTAGCGGGTCGCTGACGATGGCCTCAGCTGACTACACCGATCGGCCGCGGTCCGGTTGGGGTATGGGTAGCCAGCGGCGCAGGTAGCGTGCCAGGCCGTCGAGGTCGGTGCCGCCGGCACGGTACCCGATGTGCTGGTCGGGTCGCATCAGGTACTGCGCGGTGTCGCGTGGGGTGAGGCCGAGGCGGCGCAGCGTCTGTCCTGCCGGGTCATACAGCGCGCCGCTGGTGTTCGGCGCGTTGACGTGGTGCACGGTGATGAGGCCGGCGTAGCGATCGCAGAGTCGCGTTACGTCCTCGGCGGCCCATCTGTTGGGCGGTCCGCACAGCAGCAGGTGCCATCCGGGCGCGGCCACGGCCCGGTGCAGCGTGCTCGGCTGTCCATCGCGGACGATGCGGCCGTCGGGTAGTCGGTCGCCGGCCTTGGGGCCTTTGCGCGGCGGGTTCGGGCCGTCCAGGGACAGCGGGCTGTGCCGGTAGTGGATGGCGAGCTGCGAGACCGTGCGGAAGAAGTAGGCGCGCCCGGCCTCGAGCTTCAGAGCGAGCGGGATCACCGCCGGTGCGAGCCGGGTGCGGCCGAACCGCACGACCCGGTTGGTCGACGTCGCCATGGTGAACGCCCGGTCGGTGAAGCGCAGCACCATCTTGCCGACCGGTGCGCGTTCGGGTTCATAGGTGTCCAGCAGCGCCGGATCGCCGGTTCCGTGCAGGACGCGGGCGAGTTTCCAGCCGAGGTTGACCGCGTCCTGGATGCCGGTGTTCATACCCTGGGCGCCGGCCGGGCTGTGGATATGCGCGGCGTCCCCGGCGAGAAAGACCAAGCCGGCACGGTAGTGGGTGGCGGCGCGGTGCTGGAGCCGGAAATTGGTCATCCACACCGGATCGTGTAGCCGTACCGTGCCGCGGGTGTAGGTGTCGGCGATGGCTTGCACCTGGTCGAGGCTGACCGGTGCGTCCGGTGGTGTGGGGTCGGTGGGTGGCCGCATGGCCAACAGCCGCCAGGTGGCCGGCTTGCCGAGCGGGAAGAAGAACAGCATCCCGCGTTCGGACAGGAACACGTGCGCCGCGTCGGGTTCGATGCCGTCGGCCTCGAGGTCGGCGAGGACGAAGGTTTGCGGGTAGGCGCTGCCCTCGAAGCGGATGCCGGCCAGGCGGCGTACGGTGCTGCGCGCGCCGTCGCACCCGACCACGTAGCGGGCGGATACGACCTCCTCACGGCCGTCGCGGTAGCGCAGGGTGGCCACGGCGGCGTCCGCGCCGCAGTTCAGGTCGATCAGTTCGACGCCGCGTTCCACGGCCGCGGCGCTCCTGCGGAGGTGCTCTTCGAGGATGCGTTCGGTCTCGGCCTGGGACAGGAACAGCAGGTACGGGTAGGCGGTGTCGTCAAGGCCGAGGTCGAACAGCGGCACCGCCACCACCCGGCCAGGGGCGTGGATGCGCAGTTGCACGGCCGGGTTCCCGCCGGCCACCAGTTCGTCGCTGACGCCGAGGGGTGCGAGGACCTCCAGCGTGCGTGGCTGGATGGCCAGGGCGCGCGACTCGTGCACCCGGTCGTCCTGGCGGTCGACGAGGCGGGCCCGCACCCCGAAGGCGTACAGCTGAGCCGCCAGGGCCAGCCCGGTCGGTCCGGCGCCGACCACGAGCACATCGAGCTCGGGGTTGGATCCGGTCATGATCCGACCGTGGCGGGGGGTTTGACGGCGTGGATGATGGCCGAGTGCATGCCGTCGGCGACCTGGTGGGTCGGTGTGATTTCGATGCGGGTGAATCCCACGGCGGCAAGGCCGTCGCGGTATTCGCTGATCGACAGGGCGCCGGCGATGCAGCCGACGTGGTCGCCGCGCTCGGCGCGGTCTGCGGGGGTGAGGTGGTCCTCGGCGACGATGTCGGTGACGCCGAGACGCCCGCCCGGCTTGAGGACCCGGTGGGTCTCGGCGAACACCGCGGGCTTGTCGGTGGACAGGTTGATGACGCAGTTGGAGATGACGACGTCGACGGTGCCCGCCGGCAGCGGGATGGCTTCGATGTGGCCTTTGAGGAACTCGGCGTTGGCGGCGCCGCCCTGCTGCGCGTTGCGCCGGGCCAGGGCGAGCATCTGGTCGGTCATGTCCAGGCCGTAGGCCCTGCCGGTGGGCCCGACCCGGCGGGCCGACAGCAGCACGTCGATGCCGCCACCGGAGCCGAGATCGAGCACGGTCTCGCCCTCGCGCAGGTCGGCGACGGCGAGGGGGTTGCCGCAGCCGAGGCTGGCCGCGACCGCATCGGCGGGCAACTGCTCGCGATCGGCCTCCGGATACAGCGCCGCGCCCGGGGCTGGCTCGGCCACGTCGACCGGGCCACAGCCGCAGCCCGCACAGCATGACGCCGTATCGGTGACCGCGGTGGCCGCCGCGGCATAGTGCGCTCGCACCTGCTCGCGCAGCCGGGCAGCGGAGTGCTGGTCAGCCATGGCGTGCCTCCGTCTCGTCGGGTCGTGGGGGCGCCGGCCGCTCCTCGGTGAGGAAGTCGATCAGGAGCCGGGCGAGGTCGTGCGGGCGCTCCTCCATCAGCAGGTGCCCGGTGTCGGGCAGCAACTCCAGGCGTACGGCGCCGGGAATGTCGCGGTGGAGTCGCTGCGCCCATTCGGGTCCGAAGTGCGGGTCGTCGCGGCCCCACACGATCAGGGTCGGGTGGTCGAAGGCGCGCAGGCCGGGCAGCGCGTCAGTGGTGGCCCGGTTGTTGGCCGGGTCGAGCTGCCCGGCGAGGAACCGTCTGGTCTTCGCCCGGCGGCGCCGGTCGGCGAGGTTGGCCGCGATGTAGCCACGCAGCAGCTCGGGGGTGAGCACGGCCGGGTCGTGCACCGCCCGCCCGGTGCGCAGCGCGTAGCGGAGCAGGCCGGGCCGGGCCCAGGCCCACATCACGAGGTTTCCGATCAGCGGCAGCTGGGTGGCCCGGATGAACGGCAGCTCGTCGTGGGAGGGCCAGTTGTCGTACGCCTCGGCGTTGGTGATCACCAGGCGGCGGATCCGTGACGGGTGGCCCGCGGCGATCAGCTGCGCGGTGGCGGCCCCGTGGTCGTGGGCCACCACGTCGGCAGCGTCGATGCCGAGCGCGTCGAGCAGCCCGACGACCGTGGCGGCCTGGGCGGGCAGCGACCAGTCGGCGCCGGGCGGGGTCTCGGTGTCCCCGAGGCCGAGCAGGTCCGGTGCGATACACCGGAAGGATGGGCGCAGCAGCGCGATGACGTGCCGCCAGACGTAGGAGGAGAACGGGCAGCCGTGCAGGAGCAGCAGCGGCGGCCCCTCCCCTTCGTCGAGGTACGCGACGTGCGCGCCGCCGACCTGGATGCGGTGTTTCATCGGCTCGTCTCCTCGATCAGGCACAGCCCGAGGTCCAGCAGGCTGTTCACGCACGGGTCCGCGATGCGGTAGAAGACGTTGTTGCCCTCGCGGCGGGCGGCCACGATGCGCCGGTCGGCCAGGCGCTGCAGCTGGTTGGACACCGCCTGCGGGCGCATACCGACCGTGTCGGCCAGGTCGCTGACGCACAGCTCGCCGGCGCGTTCCAGGGCGTGCAGCAGCCGCAGCCTGCTGTCGTTGGCCAACACCTTGAACAATCCGACCATCTGGTCGGCCTGGGCCGGTGTGATGAGCGGCCGGTCGGCCAGCGCCGGCTTGCCCGCGCCTGCGGTCACCGCCCGCGCAGCCTGGCAGACGTCAGGCTCACCAGACGTCATGTCGGGTTTCACGGTTGTCATCGGACCTCCACTACTCCGGCGCCACCATCCACGGTGACGACCCGGCGTACGACCTCCGGCAATTCCTCCCGGGAACACCGAGCACGGTCTCGTGCCGCCCGGCGAACGACGCGCCCGCCAGATCCTCCGCGGCTCCCGAGGAACGGACCGCGAACGGCCCCTCCAGCCTGGCCACCGCCTGCGGCACATCCCCCGCGGCCTCCGGCGTCGGCACCATCACCCCCGGCGGTACCCGCAGGCCCGCCGCCGCGAGACACGCCAGGTTGTATGCCTTGCCCCCCACCGGGGACCGATCAAAAGCCGTGGCCTCGGTCAGCGACACCATCAGCGCGGGATCCCTCGCCGACGTCGACACCATGCCGATCACCTCCCAGGCGGATGCCTACCACATTATTACACGATCCCGTGTAGTAGTGGAACCCTCCCCCTACCTCGCTCGCCCCGTGAACAGGACCACGGGGGCGCGCCCGCCGGGGGTGAACACCTCGCCCGCCTGGAACCGGACAGACATCGCGGACGTCTACATAGGACGATCATCCAAACGGTGCGTCACAACCGACGACTCCCGAGGCTTGGCACGAAGTACGGAGCATGGCCCACGCGCTCCGGCTCACAGTCGGCAGGCGCCAGGGTCATCGCGGCGAAGCAGGCTCACTGCCCGCCCACCACCACAAGGTCAATGACCTACAGTCACCACAACGCGGTCCTGACCTCGTATCGATCCAAGCCCGATCCCTGCGACGCGCGAAACCGTCGTAGCGAACCGCCACCCACACACGCGCAACCGACCAACGAGCCAAAGGTTGCCGGCGCCGCCGAGATCCCGTTCCGATGCCAGCAGCCCCGCCCGGTGGTGGCGGTGCCGTTCTTCCGTATCCGGTAGCCGCGTCATGCCCGCCAGCGATACTGGCGGTATGGCTGTTTCGCTGCACCACATTGTCATCGACGCCCACGATCTGCCGACCCTTGCCCGGTTCTGGATTCAGGTCCTGGACTGGAGGATCCTCTCTGAGCGGGAGCGAGAGGTCGTGATCGGCGCCGATGAGACCGCGTCGGTTGGCATCTGTTTCATGCCGGTGACGGACAAGAAGACCGTCAAGAATCGCCTCCACCTCGACCTGACTCCCGACGCTGAGGACCGGGACGCCGAGATCGAGCGCATCGTCACACTCGGCGCGCGCATGGTGGACATCGGGCAAACCGGCGCCGAGTCGTGGACGGTACTCTCCGACCCTGAGGGGAACGAGTTCTGTGTGCTCCGTCCCAAGAGGACGCTCATCGGGTAGGTGAAGTTCCCCCTGTAGCTCGGAGGTTTTCGATCATGGTCTGATGGACCGTGGGAGGAGTCTTTTCGTGGCAGCACCGACGAAGTACCCCGACGAGCTGCGCAAGCTCCGCTGTTCCGATCAGGCATTCCGCGAAAGGAGCTGGGCCAGGAGTTCCTCGGCGTAGGCGAAGTCGGCATCCGCCACATCGACACTGCTGAACCGGCCGCCCGCTTCCGAAGCGGCGAAGCCGAGCACGAAGGTGGACAGCAGTCGTTCGACGCGAGGAATCTGTGTCTCCGGCAGGCCCGCGTCGCGCAGCGCCCGATACACCGAATCTCGGGTCCGCAGGGCACCGGGCGTTACGGCACGCCGGGCGAGCAGCAGGCCAAAGACGTGTGGGTGACGGCGGGCGGTGGCCCGCAGCGCGGTGGCATGGTGGTGTAACCGCTCGCGCCACGGCAGTGCCGGATCGACCGCGGGCTGCTCGCCGAGGAGCCGCTCGACCAGGCCGTCAAGCAGGCCCTGCTTGTCTCCGACGTGCCGATACAGCGCCATCGGGGTGACGCCGAGTCGGTCGGCCACGGCCCGCATTGTCACCCCGTCGAGGCCCGACTTGTCGGCGATGTCGAGCGTGGCCTCGAGGATCTCGCTGCGGGTCAGTTTCCGTCTTGCCGCCATGCCGCCAGCGTAGTATACGCTGTAGATATACGTTGTATATCATGGCCGGAGAATCATCATGCTGCTCGCCGAGGGACTGCACAAGCGCTACGGTCCGATTCGCGCGCTCGCCGGGTTCGACCTTCGGGTAGCCGCCGGTGAGGTGGTCGGCCTGATCGGCCGTAACGGCGCGGGCAAGTCCACCTTTGCGTCGGTCGCCGCGGGGCTGATCCGGCCGGATCGGGGCACGGTCCGCATCGCCGGGTTCGACATGGCCCGCGATCCCCGTCGCGCCCAGTCCCGTCTGGGTCTGGCCGGTCAGGAACTCGCCCTGTACCCGACCGCGACCGTGGCCGAGAACCTGCGCTTCTTCGGGGGGCTGTACGGTCTACGCGGTCGCCGACTGCGCGGCGAGATCGATGAGGTCGCCGCGACGATGCGGCTGACCGATCTGCTCCGCCGTCGGGTGGGCACCCTCTCCGGTGGACAGCAACATCGGGTACACGCGGCGGTCGCACTGCTGCACCGACCGGCCGTGCTCCTGCTCGACGAGCCGACCGCGGGCGCCGACCCCGCGAGCCGGCAGGCGCTGCTGAACACCGTACGCGCCCGGGCCGCCGACGGCGCCACCGTCTGCTACACCACGCACTACCTGCCCGAGCTGGACATCCTCGACGCCACCGTCGCGCTCGCCGACGCCGGCCGGGTGGTCGTCCGCGGTACCCGCGCCCAGCTTCTCGCCGCGCTCCCCCGCGACGCCGGCCGTACCCCCACCCTCGAGGACCTGTTCCGGCACTGGACCGGCACTCCGGCGGAGGCCGTCGATGTGGCCTGAGACCCTGCGCCCGCCGCGGGGCCTGTACCGCATCGGCGTCAGCGCCCGGCAGCAGTTCGTCCTGCTGCATCGCGCTCCCGGACCGCTGCTCGCCTACACGGTGATGCCCATCCTGCTCACCGCGTTCCTGGAGCCGTTGCACGCCAGACTCGCGCCGGCCGGCACGCCCGGCATCAACGCGGCCGCACCCGGCATGCTCGTCATGTTCTCCCTGTTCATGACCGGAGTCATCGGCGACAGCCTGCTCGCCGAACGCGATTGGAACACCTGGGATCGCCTGCGCACGACACCAACCCGAGCCGTCGAACTTCTGATCGGCAAGCTGATACCGCTGCTCGTGGCACTGCTGATCCAGCAGGCCGTCGTACTCGGCTTCGCCGCACTCGCCTACCACCTCGATCTGGCAGCCGCCGGCTGGCGGCTCGCGGTCATCGCCACCGCCTGGGCGGTCTGCGTGATCGGCTGCGGCGTCGCGCTGGCCACGTTCGTCGGCACCCACGGCCAACTCAGCATGATCAAAGACATCGGTACGCTCGCCGTCGCCGGGCTCGGCGGCGCCCTGATCCCCCTTGCCCTGCTCCCCTCGTGGGCCGAGCGGATCTCGCCGCTATCCCCCGGCTACTGGGCGATGCGCGGCTACGCCACCGCGCTCACCCCGCACGCCGGCACCCCAGCCACCGCCGTCGCGATACTTGTGACGACCGGCGCGATCGGGCTCACCCTCGCGGCGGTACGCAGTGACATGGTCCGTCGTCGCCCGAGGTGATGAGAGTGAGACCAACCCGGCCCATCCCTAGACGGCGTCCGCAGCGACCTTCCCGGGCTGCGGTCCTCGTTGGGCGCGGACGGCGTTGTCGGTGTCGTGCCCGGCGTGCCCGCTGTCGCTGGTTGGCGTCACAAAGTCGGGTACGATCTTGTCGGCGGACGGCCCGGTGGCGTCGTCGGCGGTTCGGTTGACGCCGGACCGGATCGCCGCCACCTGGGGGTACTCGCCGGTGTCGGCACCGCCCGCGGCGGCCGCCATCACCGCCGCTGCGGCCAGGTCGGCCACCCGCTTCGCCTCGCGCTGCACCCGGGCCCGAACCTCTTTGGCGTGCCGTTCGGCGGAGTCGACCGTCTGCCGCGCCTCGTCAAGCCGGGTGAGCTCGGCGGTCAGGTCCTGGCGGACCTCGCCGAGGCGCTGCTGCATCTGCGCGATTTCGCGGTCCGCGGTGGACCGCTCCTGGCGCGACTCGACGAGTCGCTGCTGGGCGTCGTCCAGCTCGGTCTGCACCTGGGTCAGCGTCTGCCGCCGGGCCTCGATCTCCAGCTGGACGACGGTGAGCTGTTGCTGGTGGGCCGCGGCCTCCTCGTCCACGCGTCGGCGCACGTCGTCCGCGTGTTGCTGCGCCTCGGCGTGAAGCGCGACGATCTGCTGGCCAGCGGCGGTCCGCCGCTCGTCGATCTCCCGCTCCACGTTGGCCTGCAACTGGGCCAGCGCCTGTCGAGTCTCGGCGCGGGCCGCCTCGGCCTCCCGCTGGACCTGTGCGCGGCCCGCATCCACCAGCGCCGCGGACTTGGCCCGGGCATGCTCGACCTGCTGGGCGCTCCGCTCGTTGACCCGGTTCGCCTCCCGCTCGGCGCGCTCGCGGGCGGCCTCACCTTCCGCCCGCAGCCTGTCGGCCAGCTCGCGGATCTCGGCGAGTTCGGCCTGGGCGGCGGCCCGACGCTCCTCGTGGGCCTTTTCCCCGTCAGCGCGCCGCGCGGCCACTTCCACTTCGAGGTCGCGTAATGCCCGGGCGGCCTGCTCCCGGGCTTCGACGAGCACTTTCTCCGCCTCAGCCTGGCGGTTGGCCGCCCGCTGCGCGGTGGTGCTGGTGATCGCCTCGGCCTGCTTCTCGGCCAGGGCCAGGATCTGGTCGACCATCGGGCCCAGGTGGCGAAACGACGCCCGGTCCACCTGCGCCGGCCGCTGGCGCAACTCGGTCGACTCCGCTTGTAACTGCTGGAGCTGCGCAGCTAAGTGCTGGATCTGGCCCAACGCCCGCTCGCGCTCGGCCGCCAGCGTCGAGATCTCGCTGTCCGCCTGCGAAACGTACCGGTCCACTTGCCGCTTTTCGTAGCCGCGCAGCGCGAGATCAAAGCTCGGCCGCGAGGTCATGTCTTCGCGTAATGGAAACAGTTCCCCGCCGTGGGACATGCGCCATCCTCCATACGATCGCCAGCGCGGTGCCGGCGGATGCCACGCCGCAGCGCACGATATGGCGCCGGCCGACGGACCGTGCCGCCCGCCTGCACGTCCGCAACGCTACCGCCGTCCTCGTGTCGACCATCTCCCCCACCCCGCCTACCAGGTGACGACATTCAGGTTTGCGCGCCGACCTTCCGGCTGAGTTGTATGCGCTGGTTAGGCCCTGTTTAGGTCGGGGGTGATGCGGCCCGCGTAGCTGATGCCGTAGCTATGAGGGCGGCCGCGCCGGGCGGTTGTCACGCCCCTGCCGGTCACTCAGTCCGCGACCTCGACGGTCGACGACGTGGACGGCGTACGTCGCGGACAGCTCACCGGCCAGCGCCTCGTAGTGGTGAGCGCGGCGGTTGTTCCCGGGAATCACCACCAGCCCGGCACCGTATCGGTGTGGGCGTCGCACCGGCCGTCAAGCCAGTCTGCACCGCCCGATCGGTGGTCAGCCGGGTGTTGTGGCGGATCGGTGCGGGTATCCCTAGGCTCCAATCCGTGAGGTCGGGTCGGGCTCCGGGTACGGGTATCTTCGTCGGCCGGCGGCATGAGCTTGATCTGCTGCACAACGTCGTGACGGGATTGTCGAACGGTCGCGGCGGCGCGGTGTGGATCGAGGGCGAGCCGGGGATCGGGAAGTCGGCGCTGGTCGCGGAGGGACTTCGCCCGGCGCCGGAGGCGGGCTGTGAGCTCAGTTGGGGACTGGCCGACGAGCTCACGTTGCGGTTTCCGCTGCAGGTCATCCTGGACTGCCTCGCGATCGAGGCGCGGTCCACCGACCCCGCGCGCGCCGGCATCGCCGCGATGTTGCGAGGCGACCATGGCGGTGGCTTGGTCAGCTCGGGCAACCCGGTGCTGGCCGTCGCCGAAAGGCTGCTGGCGCTGGTGGACGAGCTGTGTGCACGCGGCCCGATGATCCTTGTCGTAGACGATCTTCATTGGGCGGACGAGGCGAGCCTGGCGGTGTGGCGGCGACTGGCTGGGGCGGTGGCGCAGATTCCGCTGTTGCTGGTCGCGGCGTGTCGGCCGGTCCCTCGGCGGGACGAGGTGAGGCGCGTACGGCAGGAGATCGTCGACGGGAATGGAGTTCTCATCTCACTGGGCCCGCTGCCGTCGGCGGAGGTCGGGGAGCTCGTGACCGGGATAGTCGGGATGCCGCCCGGTCCACGTCTGCGCAGGTTGAGCGACCAAGCCGCCGGTAACCCGCTCTATCTGCACGAGATGGTCGGCGCGCTGCTTCGTGAGCATATCCTCCGCATCGACACGGGCGTCGCAGAGCTGGCGGTGGAGTCCGGGTATGAAGCGCCGGCGACGATCATCGCGGCGGTGGCCCGCCGACTCGACTTCCTGTCGGAGGTGGCGTCCGGCATCTTGCGGATCGCCGCGCTGATGGGACCCGATTTCGCCGTCGACGAGATGGCTGCGGTGTCCGGCGTCGCGCCCTCCGAACTCGGCAGCGCCTTGGAGGAGGCCGTGGTGGCGGGTGTCCTGGCCGAGGTGGAGACGGCTCGGCTGGCATTCCGGCATCCGCTGATCCGGCACGTTTTTCATGACCAGGTACCGACGCCTATGCGTGGCGCCCTCCATCGGCACGCCGCGCAAGTCTTGGCGGAATTGGGCGCACCGGTGGAGCGCGTCGCGACGCATCTCGCCTCGACGACGGTCGTTGACGCGTGGGTGGTGGACTGGCTGAGCACCGCGGCCGCCTCGCTGGTCAGCCGGGCGCCCCAGATAGCCGCCGAACTGCTTGAGCGTGCGGTCGAACAGACGCCGACCACTGATCCCCACTGGGAGGTGCTCGCTGCGGCCCTGCCGAAGGCGGTCGTCCGGTTGGGTCGTGACGGCGACGCCGAAAAGCACGCTCGGGCCGCTCTGGCCCACGCCCGCGCCCCCGAAGTGATGGCCGAGTTGCGCTGGATCCTCGCGTACGTGCAGACCCGCACTGGAAATTCGACGGGCATCGGGACCATCGGCGAGGCGCTGGGCGATCCCGCCGTCCCTCCGGTTTGGGCGGCGAGGCTGCAAGCGCTGTTGGCCATGATGCAGGTGAACTTCGTCGGCGATCTGGACCTGGCTGAAGCCACCGCCCACGGCGCGCTCGCGCAGGGTGAAGCCGCCGGAGACCGGTTCGCCATGGGCCATGCGCTGCATGCCATGGCCCTGATCAGCGGGATGCGGCAGGACAACGCGAGTCAGGCCGCATTCATCGGACGCGCCCTGGTGGCGCTCGACGACGACGTCGACCACGTGGATCTGCGACTGATCCTGCACCACAATCGGATCTACGCCCTCACGGTCATGGACCGGATCGCCGAGGCGGAGACCGAGCTGGGGCTGGCGCGCCGGGTGGCCGAGCAGAGCGGCAACGTCCAGGTGAGCAATGCCATCCACCTCTGGTCGGCCGTCCACTCCTTCTGGACGGGGCGGTGGGACGACGCGTTGGCCGAACTGGACGCCATTCCCTATCCGGTCACCAACTACCGGCTCCTGACCAGCTGTGGCCTCAACGCGCTCATGGCCGCCCGGCGCGACGATCTGGCAATGGCCAGGCGTTGGCTAACGGCGGTACGCGAGCAGCCGATGTCCAGCGCCGTTGAGCGCGACAACTCGCATTTCGTGCTCGCAGCCCGATCCGTCGTCGCCGAGCGCGACGGAGATGTCGGGGCCGCGCTGGCTGCGCTGGCCGTCCTGCTGGAGCCGGAGTTCGCCAGTGTCACCTTGCGGTACTGGTTGCTGCCCGACCTCGTCCGGCTGGCGCTGGCCGCCGGTGACCGCGATACGGCAGCCGGCGCCGTCGACACGTGCGCCGGGGAGGCTGCGCGGGAGGCGACCACCGGCAAGGTGGCGGCCGCCCGGCACTGCCGGGGGCTGCTGGATGATGATCCGGCACCGATCCTGACCGCTGCTGGCCATTACCGCGACGTCGGCCGCGTGACCGAACTGGCCCGTGCTCTCGAAGACGCTGCCGTTCTCCTCGCCGCAGGCGGGGAGACGGAGCGGGCCCGTGTGTCGTTCATCGAAGCCGTGGAGATCTACGCCGGCCTGGGCGCGGCTTGGGACGTGCGCCGCGCCGACAGCCGGGTCAGGCCGTACGGAATCCGGCGCGGCGCGCGCGGGCCGAGACGGCGGCCCAGCCATGGCTGGGCCGCGCTGTCGCCGACCGAGGTAAGCGTCGCGCACCTGGTCGCCCGGGGGTACTCCAACCCGCGCATCGCGGCCGAGTTGTTGCTGTCACGGCGTACCGTGCAGTCCCACGTCTCGCACATCCTGGCCAAGCTCGACGCTCATTCCCGGATCGAGATCGCGCGGGAGACGGTGCGACACTGAGCATCGGCATGACGGCGCGGGAAGCCGGCCAGGTCTCCGACCTCGGCAGTGCCCACAGCAGCAGCCTCGCCGCGTCGCGATCCTGCACCGACGCCGGTGTCACCAGCACGATCAGCGGCGGCCCGACGGTAACGCCGCGCCGCGGAACCCTGATCATGACCTCGCCAGACCGCAGAAAATACTTTGCAAAGAGTTGTTTGCGGTTTAATGTGGGCGGATGAGTGCCGTTGAACCCGCACGGCAGCCGGGCGAATCTGGGGAACCGGCCGCTCCACCCGGTGGTTGGCCCTCCTGGTTCGACCCGTCCCGCGACATCGTTCTGACGCCAAGACGACTGCGTGGGCTCGTGCATCCGATCCGGGTGCGACTGCTGTACCTGCTGGAGACCGATGGCCCGGCCACTGCGTCTCAACTCGGCCGGCGCATCGGTCAATCGAGCGGCGTGACCAGCTATCACCTGCGGATCCTGGCGGAACTCGGCTTCGTGGAGGACGACGCCGAGCGCGGCAACGGCCGCGACCGTTGGTGGCGGCCGAGATACCGGGCCTCCGCATTCAGCTTCCGCTCTCCCGACGACCCCGGAGACTCCGAGACGGTCGAGGTCGCCGAGCAGTACATGCGCATCGTGGTCGACACCTATTACGAGCGCATGATGTCCTATGTAGACAGCCTTGCCGGCCGGCTGGACCAACTGCCGACGCTGCCGTGGACCTTCAGCGAGAACGCCATTGAACTCACCTACGATGAGGCACGTGCGCTGGCGGCTGACGTCACCGCGCTGGTGCAGCGGTACCGCCGCGAGCCCGGCCAGGGCGTGCGACACGACGGAGGGGTACGCGCCACCTTCCAGTTCCAGATGTTGCCCGACGACCTCCCAGCCGACGAGGCCCCGTCGTGAGGCGCCGAGCGCCGTTCGTGGCCCTGCTGTGCTCGTACGTCATTTCCGTAGCCGGTACCTCGATGTCGGCGATCGCGATCCCATGGCTGGTCTTGACTACCACCGGCAGCGCGGCCAAAACCGGTCTCGTCGCGTTCGCGCAGATGGCACCCTACGTCGCCGCGCAAGCCCTGACGGGCCCCCTGGTCGACCGCGTGGGGCTACGCCGGTCCTTCGTCTGGGGGCAACACCGTGGCCGCGATTGCGGTGGGTGCGATCCCGGCCATCTATGTGACCGGCGCTCTCACACTGCCCGTACTCCTGATTGTCGTCGCCGTGGCCGGCATGATCCGCGGCGCCGCCGACTGCGCGAACCTTGCGCTGGTTCCAGCAACCGCCGAAGTCGGCAACATCGCGTTGGAACGCGCCGCCGGCCTCAACGCCGGCGCCAACCGCACCGCGCTGCTGCTGGGTGCACCGCTGGCAGGTGTGCTGGTCACCATCGCCGGATCGCCGGTCGTGGTCGCCATTGACGCGGCGACATTCGCGGCCGCGGCGGCGATAGCGGCGATCTGGGTACGTGTCCCAGCGCCCGCACCGGCCACGGCGTCGGCCGAACCGGCCCTGCGCCGCTACGGCCGCGACCTGGCCGCCGGTCTGCGCTTCATCCGAGGTGACCGGCTGCTACTCGGCATCATCACCATGGTTGGCATAACGAATCTGCTCGATCAGGGCCTAGCGGAGGTGATGCTGCCAGTCTGGGTCCGCGACGAGATCGGATCGGCCAGCGCCCTCGGCATCATCGTCGGCATCGCCGGCGCGGGAAGTGTGCTCGGCAACCTGCTCGGCGCCTGGCTCGGACCACGACTGCCGCGGCGAGCTGTCTACAGCGTCGGGTTCCTGCTCGCCGGCGCGCCCCCATTCATCGCCCTCGCCCTAGCCAGCACCCTGTTCCCAGTCATCGTCGTGTTCCTGATCGCCGAAATCTTCAGCGGATCACTGAACCCAGTCATCGGCGCCACATCCTACGAACGCATCCCCGAGCACCTGCGGGCCCGCGTCCTCGGCGCGGTAAGGGCCAGCGCCTGGATCGGCATTCCATTCGGAGCACTTTTCGGCGGGTACGCCACAGAAGCCCTCGGCATACTCGCGGCGCTGCTCACCTTCGGCGGCGCGTACCTGCTCACCACGCTCGCACCCTTCGTCTTCCCGGCATGGCGGCAGATGCAGCGCCCCAACCCGGTCGCCGCCGACGAAAACCAGATCGCTGTCATCTAACAAGCCAGGCTGACGCAGCTACGCGACCACCCTGGAAGTCGACGGCACCGCTCCACCTCCACGGCGCCGCCCCTTGACACCCCGCCCACGACCCACAAGCACTCCACCAGTTTCGTGAGCCGGTGCAGGTTCCCACGTGTTACCTCGGTGTCGTGGCCGGCTGGTCGAGTCGCGTCGACGTCTGGGCTCTGGTGACGATGGTCGTAATGCTGAGGATGGCGGCCAGAAGGCAACCGAGGAACAGGACAGCCACGTAAGGGTCCTCGATCTCGATCCTGCTCTGGGCGAGGTCAGCGGCCGGGGTGAGGGCGGCGGGAGCCAGGTCCGGGATCAGGCTGGGCGGACCATAGTTGGCCAGCACGGCGACCAGTATGACGATCAGCAGCGCGGCGACGGTTCCGGCGCACAGCGCGGCGAGAAGGCTGTAATCGGTGCTCCCGCGGCGCCCGGCGTTGGCGAACGCCGCCGCGGTTATCGCGGCTGCGATCAGGGCGAGCGCCGCAGCGACGGAGGGCGGTATGGGCGGGGCCGCGAGCACTGCCACCAGCCAGACCGCCGCGGCGGCCACGCCGAGACCGGCCCCGGTCGTCAGGACCCGTCCGGTGGCGGCGGACCGGTGGGCGGTCACGGTGAGGAACCCGAGCAGGTAGCTGGTCAACACCACGGCGAGTATCGGCACGCCATTGCCGGCCTTCTCGCTGGGATTGGAGGCCGACTCCATGAAGACGACAACGCCCAGGGTCGTCACGCCGACCAGCAGATACCCGCCGGCGCGAACCAGTCGGGCTGCCCAACCCTTCCCCACCGGGCCGAGCATCCCGGCGCGTCGGCCCAGCCAGGCGATCGCAACCAGGATCGACACGAGGGCGACCAGCGCCCAGCGCAGCGGGGCGTAGGCGACCGTGTCGGTCCACGTGACGACGGCCACCAGCACGCCGGCCATCAGCAGCGGATACCCGATGCCGGGCAGCACCGCCGGCTGGCTCGCCACCACCCGGATACAGCCCAACGCGAACCGCCACCGGGCTTGACCCGACTCGATCCCGGCCAGTTCGGCCCGCATGGCCCGACCCCACTCACCGCGGGCGGGCGGCAGCAGCCGGGCCGCGCCGGCGAGCAGCCAGCTGGCCGGGTCGCGGCCGAGGCGGCTCACCAGGCACCCCGTAATTCGCCGCGACGCTGCCTGCCCGTACTGGCTGGCGGTAGCGACTCCGAGCCGACCTGCACGGCCAGCCGTGCGCCGGCGCCGGTGACCCGATAGAGGTGCCGCGGCGGACGTCCGAGCGGCGGGTCGGCCTCCCAGGTCGCCTCCAGCAACCCCCGGTCACACAGCCGGATCAGGATCGGGTACAACGAGCCGGCCTTCAGCCCGACCTGCTGTCCGAGTTCGTAGCCGTAGCGCCACACCGACGGCTCGGCGGCCAGGGCACGCAGCACCGCCGTGGTCTGCGGTGAGGGACGTCGTGTACGCACCCGCTAACTCTATCTACATAGAGAAGGCACTGGTGCCCGCACTGTCGGCGACCGGACTCTGGGACATTGCCGGAGGTGGATCAGACCGCCCCCGAGCCGCCCAGATAGACCTCCAGGCCGTCGAGAATGCGCATGAGGCCGAACTCGAAGAGCGTGTCGAGGTCGAACTCGAAGTCCGACTCCTTGGCGATGCGTAAGAAGGTCGCGAACGGGCCCGAACCCGCGACCGCGTCCAGCGCGGCTTCCTGGGTATCCATCCACTCGTCGCTGGTCATGCCGGTGTCCTGTTCGGCCTCGGCCTCCGCCTCAAGACTCGTCGCCAGACCGCGCACGTAGCTGAAGAGCGTGACATGTATGTGGAGCATCGCGGTCGCGTCGAGGCCGAGACCCTCCAGCGCCCGTAGGGACCACTCGGTGTGCTTCAGCGCGTTGGGGGCGAGCTGGGGGCGGGTCAGTGACATCGCTGGTCCGAGCCAGCGATGCCGGCGAAAGCCTGTCCATTGCAACCGAGCCTCCAGTTCGAGCCGGGCCCGCCAGCCCTCCGGCGGCGTCGGGGGAAACACCTCCTCCCCGATCGCCTCGTCGATCATGAATAGGACTAGGTCATCTCTGCTGCGCACATAGCGGTAGAGGGACATTGTCGCCACATCGAGATCCGTCGCCACGCGCCGCATCGACAGTGCCGCCATGCCTTCGCTGTCGGCGATCTCCATTGCGGCACGGACGATTCGGTGCCGGCTCAGGTCCGGTTGCGGCTCGCGGAGGCTTTGGCGGCGTTTCGGCGTCTGCGGATGGTGCACGGCCGGTACGGCTGGCGAGACGACGGTGCCGACGCCGGGCACCACCTGGACGAGACCCTCCTGCTGCAGGGTGGCCAGGACCTTCGTTGCGGTCGCGATCGCGACGCCCCACTCCCGGGTGATCCGGCGAGCGGAGGGCACCCGGTCGCCCGGTTGCAGGTCGCCGGAGTCGATGCGGCGGCGGAGGTCTTCGGCGATCCGCAGGTAGGGCGGGTTCGGTCTGGTCACTTCGCCTCCTGGCGATCTCGTTCCGTACTAGTACACCACTGTCATTCTGTTCACTGTGATGCACCCGTCCCACCCTGGTTCGGCAAATACCGGGCAGCTGACCGTACTAGTACTTACCCGCGCCGAGACAGCTAAGAACCAGAATACTTGCAGCATATAGAGGGGCTACCTTACGCTGTGCGTGTCACGCTTTACGGCGTACACACTGCCTGGGAGGCTCCGATGAAGAACAAGACCGTGCTCATCTCCGGTGCGAGCATCGCCGGACCCGCCCTGGCGTACTGGCTACACCGGCACGGCTTCAGCCCGACCATCGTGGAGCAGGCGCCGTCGCTGCGGCCTGGCGGCCAGGCGGTCGACCTACGGGGGGTGGCTCGCGAGGTGATCGAGCGCATGGGCATCATGCCGCACGTACGCCGGGACAGCGTCGACGAGCGCGGCCTGGCCTTTGTCGACGCCACCGGCCGGCGGACTGCGAGCATGCCGGCTGAATTGTTCGGCGGCGAAGGGATCGTCGCCGAGATCGAGATCATGCGAGGCGACCTGACCCGCATCCTCTTCGAGGCCACCCGCGACCATACCGAGTACATCTTCGACGATCGGATCGGCGAGCTCAGCCAGGGCGACGACGGCGTCAAGGTCGTTTTCGCCAGCGGTGCGGCCCGCAACTTCGACCTCGTCGTAGGCACGGACGGGGTTCACTCGGGCGTGCGCGCACTGGCCTTCGGCCCCGAGACGGACTACGTACGCCACCTCGGCGCGTACACGACCTATTTCACGGTGCCCGACCCGGGCGACCTGGACGGTTGGTTCCTGATGCACAACGCGCCGGGCGGGCGTGTCGCGGGCATCCGCCCCGAACGCGGCGGCACCGCGAAGGCCTCCCTCAGCTTCACCTCCCCACCACTGCGTTACGACAGGCGGGACATGCGCCAGCAGCAGGAGATCCTGGCCGCCGCCTTCGCCGGGGTGGGCTGGCGGGTGCCCGCGTTGCTGGACGCGATGTGGGACACGACCGACTTCTATTTCGACGCGATCTGCCAGGTCCATCTCGAGCGCTGGTGGCGCGGGCGGGTGGCACTGATCGGCGACGCGGCTTACTGCGGCTCGCCGCTGACCGGCCTCGGCACCAGCATGTCGCTGGTCGGCGCATACGTGCTGGCGGGCGAGCTGGCGGCCAGCCCGGACGACCACGAGGCAGCGTTCGCGCGCTACCAGGACGAGATGCGCGCCTACGTGGCAGCGTGCCAGAAGCTACCGCCCGGCGGGGTAAAGGGATTCGCGCCGCGGACCCAGACGATGATCTCGCTGCGGAACCTGTCCATGAAGCTGATGACCACCTGGCCCATGCGCAACGTCCTCACCAAGCAGTTCCAGAAGGCGGACGGCATCACCCTCAAGGAGTACGCCGCCTGAGCCGCCGGACGCCGACTTGGTCATCACGAGTTCGGCTGGCGGGCCTGCCCGATCTCGCGGCCGCTTCGGAAGTTGCCCGGAGGGCGGTAGACGTACTTCAGCGGTGATACTCGGTGTATGTCGGCAACGACCTCGTATGCCTGGTCGGCATAGTGGTACACCGCCCGGGTGTGGTGATTCCTCGTCTTGTCGTCGTCACACGGCGGACCGACGATGAGCGTGTGCCGATGCGGCACGGCGACCAGGCCGGCCGGCTCGAGTACGACGGGGGTCACCTCGTCGAGGATCAGCGCCCACGCTGACACCGGAGTGGAAACGCTGGACGGTGCCGAGGCGAAGTACACGCCCGCGGTGGCCTCCGTGCCGCCCTGGTCGTCCTGGATGTAGGCGGTCCTCAGCTCCCAGGTCGGGGGCGGCAGCCGCCGCAGCCGGCGCCGGCCCGACTCCAGCACTTCCGCCGCGGTGAGATTCCAGGCGCAGACAGCGGAGTTCGGTACGAACGAACGCATCGCCGGGGCATCCTTGAGCCCGGGCACCTCCGCCAGGAAGCTGGCGTACAGGCCGTCGGCCACTCGTACCGAGAACGGCTGGTCGGGGCCGTCGGGATCGCCTTGAAACGCCACCTCGCGCTTGCCGGTGAGCCATACGTCCAGCAGGTTTTCGACCTCGTCGAACGGTGAGTTCGTCAGCCAGCTCCGCTGCGGCTCACCCTCAGCCCAGTCCATGACGTGACGGGCGCAGATGTCAGGCCACTGCTCGCCTGCGCTTGCTCGGCAACGGGCGGCCAACAAGTCGAGCGGGAATTCGTACACCGTCGCCACCGGATCCCCAGCGGCCAGCTCGACGCGGCCCTCATCGATGTCCTGGCCCTCCGCTCCGAATATGCCAAGGGCGTCGTCGACCGCCGCGCCGAACGCGTCGTACTCGTCGACGCTGAAAAAGTCGCACCACACCGGCACTACCTGATCATCTGCCACGATTCCCCACAGTCTGGAGCAACCCTCCTGGTTGAGGGGATTCCAACAGTTGTCATCACTGTTCGCCACCCCGCCTGGCCGAGACCACCGTCATGCGGAACCTACAAACGGTGACAGCGCGGTGAACGGCTGACACGTGCTCCAGGCCAACGAGAATCTGGGTTGTCGAAGCGAAGATCGCGTTGAGCGAGGAGCACCTCCGGGTGAAGCGTAACGGGCACTTCATCAACGCCCGCCCGACGCCGCGACGCGTGTCGCTGGGTGGACCCGGACTCGAAAAACCTCGGCCTCGCCGTCGGCGTTGGGACTGATTCCACCCATGCACACAAGGTGGCCGTTGATGGTGGCGATGCCGGAGGTCTCGGTCATGCCGTACGCCTCGAGGATCGGCAGCCCGAGCGCGGCGAACGACTCGGCCACCTCGGTCGCCAGCGGCGCGGCCCCGCTGGTCAGGGTGCGAGCGCGGTCCAGCCCGAGCCCGGCACGAATCTTCGCCAGTACCAGCCGGTCGAGAACCGCGTACCGCACGCGCAGCCGCCACGGCACCGGCTCACCGCGCTGACGCCGCCGCACCACCTGCCGGCCGCAGGTGATCGCGGTCGCGGCCAGCGCCCGCCGTCGCGGCTGGGCGGCGTCGAGCTTGGCACTCAGCGCGGACCACAGCTTCTCCCAGACCCGCGGAACACCACCGAACGCAACCGGCCGCACATGCTGGACGTAGCCGAGCACCGCGGTCAGCTCGGGACACACGTACACATGCCCGTGCTTCCACAGCAGGCTGTAGTAGAACGACGCGAACCGCTCGGCAATGTGCGCCAGCGGCAGGTACAACCCGACGGCCAGCCCGTCGGGTAAACCCGCCTCGCGGTCGATGGCCGCGCACTCGTACAGCTCGCTGTGATGGGTCACGATGACGCCTTTGGGCGGCCCGGTCGTGCCCGAGGTATACACCATCGTGATCGGGTCCTCCGGCGACACCTGCACCCGCAGCGCGGCGACACCGGCCAACCCGGACGACCCGGCACCGCCGGCCCGGTCCGCCTTCTACGCCGGGGCGGCCCGCTCATGCAACTCGTCCCAACCGAGCACGCCCGGCGCCACACCGGCGTCGTCCGAACCGACGTCCCCGACACCGGACAGCAGCACCAGGTGCTCCAACGCGGGCAGGGTCGCACGCACCGCCTGCCAGCGCCCGGCCAGCTCGCGGCCCTCCAGGATGGCGACCTTCGCGGCGCAGTGCGCCGCGCAGTAGCGGATCTGCTCCGCCGCCAGCGTGCCGTACAACCTGGTCGGCACCGCACCCAGATAGACCGCCGCCTGATCCGCGATCAGATGCTCCGGCGGTTGCTCATCATCAGCGCCACAAAGTCACCGCGCCCCACGCCGAGGCTGGCCAGCCCGGCCGCCGTCGCCACCACCCGCGCGCAGCTCGCGCCAGGTCAGCGTGGCCCACTCCTCGCCCTGCCGCCACGACACGGCCGGGGCGCCAGGGTACCGACGGGCGTTGTCCTCCAACAGATCGCACAGCGTACGGCCGGAAACCTTCCGCTCGATCTCGACGCGTTCGGCGAGGATCCTGGTCTGGTGCTCGTCGTTGCGCATGGCACACTTCCCCGCGGTGTGAATATCCCTCACCATCGTCGCGCGCGTCCTCCCCCCGGTCGATCCGTTCAACGGCCGTTATTTCCGTGCAGCGAGACCGACCAGATGCAGTCACACGGGGTGAGTCGGGAAGCTGACCGCCGCACGCTATCTGCCGGTGGTGCGAGCGAGGGAGGATCCGCGTCGGTGCAGATTCTCGATGAGCTGCGCGAGCGCGCGGTGCGGGGGCAGTCGAGTCAACGGCCGATCGCACGCCCGGAGGTTTCGATTTCTCGTCCGCGACCGCGCGACGCCACGTTCGCCGCCGGGTTCGACGCGGTCTTCGGCACGGCTGGTGTCGAGACGGTCAAGATTCCGCCGCGGGCGCCGAGAGCCAACGCGTACGCGAACGCTGAGTGCGCACGGTCCGGGCCGAGTGTCTGAACCTGGAACCGTCGTGGGCGTGTACGGGTACGCGGAGAGGCGGCCGATGTGGCCGCCTCTCCGGGATCAGTTGTCCTCCTCCGCTACGGATCGATCACGATGGTGCAGGTGTAGGTGCCGGGCTCGAGGTCGGATGCGGTGGCCGAGCCGTCGCCGTTGGCGCCGGTCGAGCCGGAGACGACGGTGTCTCCGTTGCTGTTCTTGCATACGATCGTCGATGACGTGCCGCCATCGACCTGCGAGTTGACGGATGCAGTGATATCGGTCAGCGGCGTGTTGTGGAAGCTCACCGTCTCACCGCCGTACGGGCTGTCAGCGCAGGCCGCGGCGTTGTCCACGGTCACCGGCTTGTCGTTGCCGTCCACGTGGTAGCCCGCGGGAACGGTTTCATGGACCGTGTAGCTGCCAAACAGCAGGCCGTCGAAGCAGGCCTCACCGTTGGCGTCCGTCGCCTTTGTCACGCCGTTGACGGTGAAGTCCACACCCGCGTGCGGATGGTCGCCTGTACCGTCAGCCGCGTGCTTGCGCGTCTTGGTTACCTTGATCGCCCCCGTTTGCAGGCGGTTGGTGAACGTGCAGGTGACGACTTCGTTCGGGCTCACGTTGATGTCCGACACCGGGCTGCCGTCATCGCAGACGGCGCTGACGAGCTCCCAATTCGCAGGCACCGTCTCCGAGACGCTGTAGCCCGAGCCGGCGAAGACGGGGTCGTATGTCTGGGTGCCGCCGTTCTTCAGGCTGAAGCTGGTGGGGCTCAGGCCACCGCCTGCCGTGTAGTTGAAGCTCGTGTCGGTCGGGTCCGGCGACGGGATCGTGACCTTTTTGATGATGATCTTGCCGCAGTTGCTGATGTTCACCGGCTGCGGGGCCACGAAGTCCTTGACTTCGGACGGGAACGATGCGGAGGAGCGGCTCTTCAGGAACGCGCTGCCGAACGCCGTGCAGGTTCCCGGCGGGAACACGCCGGCCGCGGTCAGGTTGATCGCCGCCTCGCCGAAGGTCAGCGCGGGCAGGGACACGCCGGCGATCGGGTCGGTGACGGTGCTCGTGTTGACCGCGCCCTCGGCGAAGCCCGCCGCGCTGAGGTCGACGCGGTTGTCATCGAGGCCGTCGAACGCGTCGAGAGCCGGGGCCGCTCCCCAGCACGGAAGCGCGTTCGCCGAGAAGCAGTCGCTCGCGGAGTCGCCGTGTGCCGCGGTCAGCCACGTGAGCAGGCCCAGCACGGGAGCCCCGCTACCGCCGAAGTCGAACGTAATCAATAGGTCACCGGCCGTCCGGCTGAGGGTCTTCGGCCCGGTGGTGGTCAGGTCCGGCTGGGCATTCTTGTTGATCTCGAAGTCCATGTTGGCGGAGCCGAGGACGTTCGACCGCTCCCAGGCCAGGTACAGGAAGTTGCTGTCGTTGGCGAACTCGCTCGCCACGTAGAAGCGGGTCAGGTCGCTCTTTTGGGGCGGGATCGACCCGGTCACCACCGTTACATTCGCGTCGTCCTCTTTGGTGCCCTGCCCGAACGAGTTGTCACTCCTCCCGCTGGCCAGGTCGTCGCCGCGCACCAGGCCGGCCACGTTCGCCCAGTCGGTGTTGCCGGGCGTGGTGACGACCAGGTTGCCGTCGTTGCCCTCAAACGTGCTACCGACCAGATTCGCCCCTGCCGGGCCCGCCATGGCAAGGACCATCACAGCCGCCGCGCCGATCGCGACAGCCGCGCGTCGGCGGGCGACCCGGTATCTTCTGTGGAATCTCACGTCATCATCTCCATATTTCCGCAGCCTTCAGCGCCGGGAAACGGCGCTGCTGAGTACTCCCCCTGTGGCCGGCAAGTCAGCGACTGCAGCGGTGAGCCGCTGCCGACAGGGCAGTTGCCGGACCGAGCGGACGCGCGTTTATACGGCCGCCGTGCCGAATGCGCACGGGGTCGGACTAGCGAACTGGCTGGGCGGTGGGCGTGGCGGACCCCGGGCCTCTTCCAGGCCCGCGAAAGTAGCGTTGAACCGCGCCCGTGCCATGCAAGGCACGGCCGCAGCTTGCGCCGCGACCATCGCTTGCGTCCCGCCCGTCAAAGAAGATGTGAGGGCGCAGGGACCGGGTCGGCTGACCTTTCCGCGTCAGTCCCCCCGTGCGCGGTCGGTGCGTCAGATGCGGGCCGAGAATACACCCGCGTGATACCGCTCAGCGTCGCAATACGACAGGTGCGAACCATTGAGCGGCAAGGAAAAGCCAGTTGGACACCACTGTCGGACGCAAGTCGTGAGTCGGATGTAAGCGATTTCTCTACCGGACCCGGACTGGCGGAGGGTCCTGTCAGAAATACGACAGTCGAGCCGATCGTAACTGCGGTTGCCGCAGATCGAACAGGAGGCTGCGTTGGCCACGACAGACAGACGGGCCAAAGAAAACGCAGCGGCCGGCCTGGCCGCGCCGGGGACTATGCGCGGGCTTCCCAGCAGCCACAAGCACACCTGATCGCACGGGCGACGAGACGACTTCGGAAACGTGATCGTGCCCGAGTAGAACTAGACGAGTGAGAAGGGTGTTCAGGTCGGTCGTCACAAACCGATCTCGATCACTCTTCGTTCGTCTCCCGGCCTAGAGAGCACATCTGACGGATCTCGTCGTCGGTCGTTGTACGTGTAGTGGCTGGTGGGCCGGGGCAGGCCGCCGGCACCAAGGGACTGGTCGCGCTGGTGGACGCGATCGCTGTCCCACGCGACCGGAAGAACCCGTGACGAGGTTGCCAGGAGACGCTGACATGACGTTGCCCTCGGGGGCGAAGCCCACTGCCGCGCCGTCGTCGCCCGCCGCAGCCGGCGCACCAGCAGCTCCAACTCCACCGGCGGACTTGGGGCTCAGTCTGGTCGCTCCGCGTGGCTGGCTTGGGTGTCGGATGCTTCTACCGCGTCTGGAGTTGTTCGCGCACTCGTGGTGCGACCTCAGCGCCGAAGAGGCGGATGTTCTCCATGAGGGTCGCGTGCGGCATCGGGCCCATGCCGTATTTGAGATCGAAGCGGCTAGCATCGAGGGCGGTCATGGTCTTGACGATGCGTCGGGCGACGGTCTCGGGTGAGCCGACGTAAAGGGAGCCGTCCTTGACCTCGTATTCGAAGTACTCGCGGGTGATCTTTGGGAAGCCTCGCTGCTTGCGGACATCGAGTAGGAAGGTCTCGTAGGTGGGCCAGTACTCTTCCTTCGCCTGTTCGTCGGTGGCTGCGACATGTCCGGGCGAGTGCACCCCGATCGGCAGGGGAGCGAAGCCCGATTGCGCTGTGGCTTCTCGGTAGAGCTCGGAGAGCCGGGCGAAGCGCGCGGGATTGCCACCGATGATCGCAAGCATCAGCGGGAATCCATAACGCGCGGCGCGCACGACAGATGCCGGGTTGCCGCCGACGCCCACCCAGGTCGGTAACGCCCCGCTGGCGGTGCGCGGGTAGACCTGCAGTCCGGGCATGGCGGCCCGCGTGGTTCCTGACCAGGTGACAGCTCGCTCCGTGCGCAGCTGGGCGAACAGCTCGAGTTTCTCCTCGAACAGACGCTCGTAGTCGGCGAGGTCGAACCCGAACAGCGGGAACGACTCGATGCTGGATCCGCGGCCGAGGATCACTTCGGCGCGTCCGGAGGAGAGCGCGTCCAGGGTCGCGTACCGCTGAAAGACGCGCACCGGGTCGTCCGAGCTGAGCACCGTCACCGCAGATCCCAGGTGGATGCGTGAGGTCCGGGCGGCGATGGCGGCCAGGACCATCTCGGGGGCGGACAGTGGCATCTCCTCGATGTGGTGCTCGCCCAAACCGAAGAAGTCGAGGCTCGACTCCTCCGCGAGGACCCCCTCCGCGACGAGTTCGCGGATGTTCTGCGGCTGGCTGAGAAGGTTGCCATCACTGCCAGCTGTCATGTCCCCGAAGCTGTCGACACCGATCACGATCGGGTGCTCTCCACACGTACTCGCCATCGCGATCTCCTAGACATGTGACTGACACGTCAATATTGACGCGTCAATCATATGGCGCTATGATTGACGCGTCAATGAGATGGGGTGCGGACCATGAGAGAGGGCGACCGCGCTACCAGCGCGGTAGCGCGGCGGCGGATGACGGCGGAGGAGGCCGCGATCTGGCGAGCGCTGGTCGACACGACTACCGAGCTTCGGAGAATCCTGGGGGCGCAGTTGCTGCAGGAGTCGAGCCTCTCACCAGCCGACTACCAGGTGCTGCTGGCGTTGAGTGAGGCAGACGGCAGGCGGCTACGATCATCGGAGCTGGCGGCGAGCATCGATTGGGAGCGAAGCCGGCTGTCCCATCACCTCGGACGGATGGAGCGGCGCGGTCTGATCCGTCGAGACGAGTGCGCCACCGACAGCCGCGGTGCCGAGGTCTCGCTCACGGACGACGGAGCGGGGATGTTCCGGGGTGCGACCGCACCCCATATGAGGGCCATCAAGAAGCACTTCGCTGACGCCTTGACGCCCGAGCAGTTCGAGGCGCTCGCCGATATCCTGCAGGCGCTGCAGAACCATCTCCACCCAGAACTGACTGCTGCTCGTGCCGGGGATGGACGTTCATGACCCGCGGAGCGTTGTCGTCGCTGCGGTTACCGCGGATCGCCGTGCTCGGTGCGGGGCACACCGGTCCGGTGATCGCGCGGGTCGCCATAGCGGCTGGCTACCAGGTGTCGATCGCGGCTTCGGGCGACCCGGAGAAGATCGAACTGATAACGAAGGTGCTGGCACCGGGGGCCGAGCCACGATGGGCAGCCGATGCCATCAAGGACGCCGATATCGTGGTGCTGGCGATCCCGCTCCACAAATTCCCGGCCTTCGACTCTGGCTTGGTGGCCGACAAGCTCGTCGTTGACACGATGAACTACTGGCCGCCCATCGACGGCGTTCAGGAGATGTTCGAAGATCGCCAGTACGGCAGCAGCGAGATCGTTGCGCGTCGGCTTGCCCGGTCGACGATCGTCAAGACCCTCAACCACATCGGCTACCACGACCTTGAAGACGAACGCCGACCTGTGGGCTCGCCGGAACGCCGCGCGCTCGGCGTCGCTGGCGACGACCCAGGCGCGGTGGACGTCGTGGCAGAAGTCATCGAGCGGATCGGCTACGACACCGTCCGACTGGACAGTCTCAGCGCCGGCCGCCTCCTCGAACCCGGCGGCCCCGTCTTCGGTGCATCGATGCGCCGAACCGAGTTCGAGCTAGCCGTGTACGCCGAAGCCGCATAGACCAGTCCCCGCTTACCCTTCGCCCAATTCACAACCAGACAGAGAGACTCGACGTGACCACAGCACCTTCACACGACGTACGAGCTTCCGCAGGCGAACCTACGAAGTTCCCACTCGTCCTCGGCCTCGACACCTTCGGCGATGTCACCCACGACGATGACGACCGCCCACTCTCCCATGCCCAGACGATCCGCAACCTCGTCGAACAGGGTGTCCTTGCCAACCAGGTTGGTGTGGACTTCTTCGGGATCGGTGAGCACCACACCGACGACTTCCCGCTGTCGGCCGGCGATGTGGTGCTCGCCGCGATCGCCGCGCGCACAACCCGCATCCGGCTCGGTTCGGCGGTCACGGTGTTGAGCTCGGACGATCCCGTCCGGGTATTTCAGCGCTACTCCACGCTCAACGCCATTTCCGGCGGTCGGGCCGAAGTCATCCTCGGGCGAGGTTCCAGCATCGACTCGTTCCCGCTGTTCGGGTATGACCTTGCAGACTACGAGGAGCTCTTCGAGGAGAAGGCCCAGCTCTTCGCCGAGCTACTTAAAGGCGGACCGGTCACCTGGCACGGCAAGACCCGGGCATCGCTGTACAACCAGGATGTCGTGCCGCACACCGAGTCCGGACCTTTCCCGGCGTGGATTGGCGTCGGCGGCAGCCCGCAGTCGGTCGTCCGGGCCGCGCGCTACGGGTACTCGCTGATGCTCGCGATCATCGGCGGGTCCCCGGCGCGGTTCGCACCCTTCTCCCAGCTCTTCCACCAGGCCCTGGACAGGCTCGGACAGGCGGACCGGCCGGTCGGCGTGCACTCCCCCGGGCACGTCGCCGTCACCGATGAGAGGGCCCGCGAAGAGTTCTGGCCGCGATATCTGGAGGTCATCCGCCACGTCAGCAAGACCCGGGGATTCGCTGTCCCGACCAAGGCGTCCTTCCTCAACGAGGTCGGGCCGCACGGGGCGCTCTACGTCGGCTCGCCGGAAACCGTCGCGCAGAAGATCGCGGCAAACCTCACCGCTCTTGGCGCGACCCGCTTCGACCTGAAGTACGGCATGGGAGGCCTCTCGCATGAAGCACTCATGACCAACATCGAGCTTTACGGCACGCAGGTCATCCCCCGCGTCCGCGAACTCCTGACCTGAGCGCAAGCAGGGGGCACCTCACTGCCGTGCGGCGTATGACGCGTCTGCGCGGAGCAACCTTGGCGCTACAAGAGGGCCCGTGGGTGTGTCAGAGCGCCGTCGAGGTGTCTCAGGTTGAGACCCTCACCCTCCTGGACATGTTCAGTCCCCAATTGCAGGATCAACAAGGTGCTGCCCATCCCCGGCGTGGTCGAACATGATTCAGAGCGGGGCCGGCGTGGTCGTCCGTCCCCGCGGTTGCGGTGGCCACCGGTTTAGGCGCCCGGTCGTGGGTAGGAACGGCGCTGTCGCCGGTGCTGGCCGTGGACCAGTTCGGGCGGCGCGCGCCGGCGTGAGGCAGCGACGAGGCGGCGGAGATGATCGTGATGGTGATCCGGGATGCGGCGTCCACGCTCGGTGGCCAGGAGCTGGCCCGACTGCGTGAGCTCGCTGCGCAACTACGAGTGGACTCGATCCGGAGCAGTACGGCCGCGGGTTCGGGACACCCGACGTCGAGTCTTTCGGCGGCGGATCTGCTGGCCGTGCTGATCTCGCGACACCTGCGCTATGACTGGCGGGATCCAGAAAATCCTGCGAACGACCACCTCATCTTCTCGAAAGGGCACGCGTCGCCGTTGCTGTACTCGGTGTTCAAGGCGGTCGGTGTCGTGTCCGATGAGGAGCTGGTCAACACCTACCGCCGGTTCGGGTCCCGGCTGGAAGGCCATCCGACTCCGGTGCTGCCCTGGGTGGATGTGGCGACCGGCTCGCTCGGGCAGGGCCTGCCGATCGGTGTCGGCGTGGCGCTGGCCGGCCAGAGCCTGGACCGGTTGCCGTTTCACGTCTGGGTGCTGTGTGGCGACAGCGAGATGGCCGAGGGCTCGATGTGGGAGGCGCTGGACAAGGGAGGCTTCTACGGGCTGCGCAACCTGACTGCGATCGTGGACGTCAACCGGCTCGGCCAGCGCGGGCCGACCGAGCTGCAGTGGGACCTGCCGGCCTACCAGCGGCGGGTAGAGGCTTTCGGCTGGCAGGCGACCGTCGTCAACGGACACGACCTGCGCGCCATCGATGAGGCGCTCGCTCAGGTCCGGCAGGCCGACCGCCCGACGGCGGTGCTGGCGCGCACCGTCAAGGGCAAGGGCGTGCCGGAGGTCGAAAACCAGCCCGGCTGGCACGGCAGGCCGCTGCCGCCGGACATGGCCGAGCGGGCGGTCGCCGCCCTCGGCGGCGTACGCCAGATACATGTAGCAGGCCCCCTGCCCGGACCGGTGTCGCCGACCGCACGAGCAGCCGCCGCGGAGCCGGTCATGCTGCCCCGCTATGGCAAAGGCGACAAGGTCGCGACCCGCAAGGCGTACGGCGACGCACTGGTCGCCCTGGGTTCCCGGCATGACGTGGTGGTGCTCGACGGTGAGGTCAGCAACTCCACCTACGCCGACGAGTTCGCCAAGGCCTACCCCGACCGGTACTTCGAGATGTTCATCGCCGAGCAGCAGATGGTCGCCGCCGCGGTGGGCCTGCAGGTGCGTGGCTACCGGCCGTTCGCGTCGACGTTCGCGGCGTTCTTCTCCCGCGCGTACGACTTCGTCCGGATGGCGGGGATCTCGCGGGCGAACGTCCGGCTGTCAGGCTCGCACGCGGGAGTGGAGATCGGCGCGGACGGCCCGTCGCAGATGGGGCTGGAGGATCTGGCCCAGATGCGCGCTGTCAACGGCTCCACCGTGCTATACCCCAGCGATGCGGTGTCGTGCGCCGCGCTGGTGGCCCAGATGGCCGACCGGACAGGCGTCAACTATCTCCGCACCACCCGGGGCGCCTATCCGGTGCTGTACGACAGCCAAGAGCGCTTCCCGGTGGGTGGCAGCAAGCAACTGCGCGGCAGCGATCACGACGATGTGACACTCATCGGCGCCGGCGTGACCGTGCACAACTGCTTGGCCGCAGCCGACCAACTCACCGAACAGGGCCTTCGGGTACGGATCATCGACCTGTACAGCATCAAGCCGATCGACCGTGAGGCGCTGATCAACGCCGCGCACGTGACCGAAGGCCGGTTGGTCATCGTCGAGGACCACCACCCGGAAGGCGGTATCGGCGAGGCGGTCCTCAACGCCCTGGCCGGCGAGCCGCTGCGGCCGATCCACCTGGCCGTGCGGGGACTGCCTACCTCGGGGACCCCGACCGAGCTCATGGACGCCGCAGGTATCGGCGTGACTGCCATCGTCGAGGCAGTCCGCAGCCTCACCCGCCGCTGACACCCGCGACCGGCCGGAAACGGGTTCCGGCACGCGGTGTAGGGCCAGGTGACCCGGACGGCCTGCTGACGTGCGGTGGTGCGCTCTCTTGGCTGGGGCGGCTCCCCGCCGACCTGCGTTTCGGGACTGAGAACGTGCGGGTGCACATCCCGATCACGTCGATGCTGTTGGTCTCGTTGGTGATCTCGACGGCAGGGGCCATTTCGTATTGCGGGAGCGGCGCCGAACTTTGGCGATGTCCGTCTCCTGGCTCCGTTGAGCATCCCCGCCAGCCGGCCCACAGGACGGGCAACCACGGAAAATGATCCCTTCCGGCATTGGTCGCGACCAGACTCAAATCGCAACCCGGTTTGGCATGAACCGAACCGACCGGGGTAGCGACGAGCCGGACGTGGGCGTTTGCCGGCGGTCACCGGCTGCGCCTGTCCCCGCGGACCGCTCGTCAGGACGGTGATAACAGATGGTAGTCAAGCTGAATGAACGTGGATACGATCATGCGCGCAAGTTGATCGAGGACGGGCAGTACGTCCTCGACGAGCGAGACGAGTGGAGCGAACATCAGCCCTCGACGAGCCAGGAGAACGAATTCATCGCCGCGCACGGAATCGGCGAATACCAGAGGTGGCACCTCGGCGTCGACGAAGAGGAACCCGTGGACCGCAAAACGCGTTACAAGTTTCCGTACGGCGACTTCGCGAACGTCCACCGCTGCGGCGTGCTCTCCGCGGAGGTACGCGCCGGGCAGTACAAGTACAACGACATCGAGACGGCCGCGGCCCACCTCCACGGCATGCTGGACGCGCTGAGACAGGCGCAGAACACCTGACGGGCCCGCAGTCGTAGATTGACCGGTGTGTTCACCCCTCAGAGGCGAGCTGGGCGCCAGTTTGTGGGCGAGCCGGTGGCGCGTCAGTCTGGTCACCCCTCACCGAGGGGAGTCCCGGCACGCCGGATCGTCTGCTCCATGATCGACATGGGTGCCGGGCGCGTCGTGGCCGGCCCGCTCGACACGGCCGGAGCCGCCGGTCGTCCCGGCCCTGCCTGACACCCAGATCGCGGGACGGCGGGGCCAAGGACGTTGAGATGCTGGCGCTTGTCCTCGGCCAGATGCACCGCCCCCGATCTCGAACCGGCCGACCGAGTGGTGAACTCCCGCCCGGCTCCGGGTGCCTACAGGTCGATGGACGCATAGACAGCCGAGCCGACTCGCGACCGACTGGCCCTGCTAGGAAAGCCACCTCAAACGCCGATTTGCCAGCCCGGCTTCCCGGCGGTTCGGACGCGACCAGGCGCAGCGCCGTGTCGGTCAGGACGAAGATGCCGACCGCGCGCCTCGCATTACCGCTACTGCCGATGGGCGAGAGTGTTGCGGCGCGACCGGCGTCGGTCTGGCCGCGCGGGGCGAGCCCTCCTCAGCTGGATGGGCGCCTTGGTGCCCGGTTGGTTCGCTGCCTGTGCGGGGTCAGGCGCGCTGGCCTTCCCTTTGAGCGCCCTTCCGCCCCTCACGCTGGTCGTCGCGCTGAGCGGCCTGCTGTCCGCCACCTTGGCCAATCTGCTGCTGGCCCCGCGATCCGCGGACCTCGATGCGGCGCGGCTGGGCGTCCTGCGCCTTGCCCGCATTGACCGTCAGCACGCCGTTGTCATACGTCGCCTCGACCCGGTTCGCGTCGATATCGCTGGGCAGATCCACCATGTACTCAAACTCGCCCATCGGTCGGTTCTGGCGGCGCACGACGCCGGTCCGTTCGCGCTGCTGGAACTCCCCAGAGATGCGCAACTCCTCGCCGCGCATTTCGACTGTGACGTCTTCCGGCTTCACGTTCGGCAGGTCGATGTAAACGACGTACGCGTTGTCGGTCTCCTCGATGTCGACCGGTGGGGCTAGGAGGGACGACCCGCCTGCTCCGGTGAGCATCGAGGTGTCACCGAAGAACGTCTGGATCAGTTGGCTGAACCGGTTGTTGATCTCCTCCATCTCGCGGTACGGATCCAAGCGGTACGCCGGGACCACGGCCATTTGCATGCCGCGACGTTGCCTGGAAGAAAGAGGTGCGAGTGTCATGGTGGAGGGTTTCCTTTCTGGAGCCGGAGCAATGGGAATGTCGCCTGGGCGACACTCCGATCGTCGGCGGGTACAGGGTGAGTCCGTATCCCCCAATCGGGATGACCTGTTGGGTTCAGCAATTGGGCCGTCGACCGAGGCGGCGAGCCACGACTTGGCGTACGGCTCGCCGTGGTCATGGCTGGCGGCGTCGGGGCGATGCCGGCGCGCACCGTGCTGGCCACCATGGCCGGGTAAGCAGGACGGCCGGTGGCGATCCGGTCCAGCATGCTGAGGCGCCGAGCCGCCTGTGTGAAAAGCTTCAGATCTGGTGCGGGTGCTGTTCGGGCCGTACGTCGGGTGCGGGCTGCTTGGGGCGGTGATGCCGTTGTCGTGTGACGTCTGCGAGGGCCATTAGCAACGCCAACAGCATCAGCCCGGAGGCACACAGCAGCGCATCGGAGACCGCTGTCGGGTAGTCGAGGCCGGTGCGGATAAGGATGTGGTAGAAGATCGTGGCCAGCGCGGCCGTGCCGATCGCCGAGCCGATCCGCTGAGCGGTCTGCATCGCACCACCCGCCGCACCGGCCATCCGCACCGGGACGTGCTGCAGGGTCAGCGTCATGTTGGGTGAAGTCACCATGCCGCCGCCGAGCCCGGCCAACAGCAGCGGCCCCACGGTCGCCCACGCCGCCGCTTCGCCGGCGGTGTGCCGCAGCACCAGCGCGGTGGCGACCAGCCCAACCACCGTCGTGCTCAGCCCGGCCACGGTCAGCCAGCGCCCGACCCGGGACACCAGTCGGCCGGCGATCGCCGCGGACGCGGCCACCCCGAGAGCGAACGGAGTCACCGCCAAACCCGAACGCAACGGCGAGTAGCCCAGCCCGTCCTGGAAGAACAGTGCAAGCACCAGCCAGATGCCGGTGAACCCGATGAAGTAGACCAAGGCGATACCCGACCCCGCGGTATAGCCGGACGTGCGCAGCAACCGCGGATCCAGCAGCGGCTGCCGCCCCCGCCGCACGGTCCGGACCTCCCACCAGGCGAACACCGCCAACAGCAGCACCGCCACCCCGAACAGCCACCACAACCGGGTCAGGCCACCGGACTCGGCGTCCACCAAGGGCAGCAGCAGGCTGAGCACACCACCGCCGAGCAGCAGCGAACCAACCAGGTCCAGGTGGATGCTGCGCCAACCGCCACCGGCCGTGGATGGTACGAGCCGGGCGGCCAGCACCAGCGCGACCAGGCCGATCGGCACGTTCACGTAGAACACCCACCGCCAGGCGTCCGGGCCGGTGACCGCAGCCAGGATCAGCCCGCCCAGCACCGGACCGGCCGCCGTGGCCAGCCCGATCGTCGCGCCGAGGACCCCGAAGGCCCGGCCCCGTTCGGCGCCCCGGAACAGCTCCTGGATCAGACCGGAGTTCTGCGGAATGACCATGCCGCCGGCGACACCTTGCAGCAGTCGGGCGGCGATCAGCAGCCCGATGCTCGGCGCCGCGCCGGTCAGCGCGCTGGTCACTACGAACGCCGACAACGCGATCAGGAACATGCGGCGCCGGCCGAGGGTGTCGCCGAGCCGGCCCGCCGGCACCAGCGCCAGCCCCAAGGTCAGCGCGTAGCCCGACACCACCCACTGCACGGTCCCCGCCGACACAGCGAGCCCGCGCTCGATGGAGGGCAGCGCCACGTTGACGATACTGACATCGAGCAAGATCATGAACGCTGCGATCTGCGTGACCGCCAACGCCCGCCAACGCCGAGGATCGGCTACCTCGCGGGGTGAAGCGCCTAACGTCGCCCGACCCGCGGCCGCGGCGTTCGCGGCAGCCGATTCGGGCCGCACCGGCCTCCCTTGGGGGTAGTTCATCGCGTTGTGTCCTTCGATCAATGCGCGCGACCTCAGAGTCGGCGACCGGACATGAGTGAGCGGTGAGAGCGCGAAGCGGAGACCGCCGCCAGGATCAGCCCAGGATGTTCACCGGCCGGCCACACCGGTGCAAAGGGATTGGTAGGAAACGGACCCGGACCCGCCCAACGGCAGCCCGACAGGCTCAGCCCGACGGCAGACGAAGAGCGGTTAGATCGCAAGCTCAGCGGCGGGTAGATGCGCTGGCCGACGCGAGAGGGGCGCTCACGCCGCCGTGGTTCGCGGCGCCGATCCCGACGACAACGATGAGGCCGACTGCGGCGGCAAACGCCGACATCCGCATCCGCACCCGAGGCTGATGGTGCGTTGTCGGTGCCACGGACCCGATTGCGGCTGGCCTGTTGGTAGCCCATCTGCCCAGGTAACTGATGCCCAGCAAGCACACGGGCGTCGCGCCGACGATGAAGAAGTCTGCGACATTGTAGTATTTCTGACCGACGTCAACAAAATCGACCGCTCCACGCACACTGCCTGGAGCGGTCCAGTAGTGCAATCCCAAACGGTCGAGCAGATTGCTGCTCCATCCACCGATCATCAGGGCTCCCGGAACAAGGACTTTCGCCGGACGTCCACGACGCACCAGGACCGATACGGCGGTGCTCAACAACCCGAAGCCCAGCAGGTCGAGCAGGGCACCTGTCACCGGATCGGCGTACCACCCACTGACCGTTGCCCCGACAAGGGCATTGCCGCCATCGTTGATCATCGCCCCGGAGGCGTGCCGCCAGGCCCACCACTTCGTAGCCTGATCCAGAACAATGACGACCGCCAGCAGAGCCAGCACCATCGATCGCTGCCCGAGTTTGTCTTTTCGTTTCACCTGGACTGACGAGGCAGCCACAGTCCTCGTGCCACGGTTCATGGTTGTCTCCCTAACCTTGGTCGGCGTAGCTGTCGTTGGCGACCGGTGGCACGCCGCCGATGAATCCGGGCGACGGCAATGGGGCCCGGTTGCCCCGTGCCGCGGTGCACAGCGCTGGGGAGCGCCGCTGCGAAAGGCGACTCATACCTGGCCGAAGTCGACGAGATTGCCCGTCGTCGCCGGGTATCTGTCTGCGGCCAGTTGTGTTATGTCGCCCTCCTTGACGGCCGGCGGCCCCTCTTGCTGCGGCGTCGCGATCCGTCCTAAACAAGGTTGGCGTTCGAGCGGTCGTGGGTCTTCGCGGCCAGCGGCCATCTTGGCTGCCGGCTGGCTGGAATCCAGGGTTGGGCGCTACCGGCCCTTGAGGGGTCATGTCGACCAGGAGCGTGGTGGCGGGGCGGTCGGTCTGCAGGCTGAGCGCGTCCCGCCCAATGCCGCGACGCGGCCGCTGAGTCCGATGTGCCCCGGGGCCCTACCCGGCAGCGACACGCCGACGCCGTCGCCGACCGACAGGTGCAGACTGCCGTCGGGCGGCTCCGCTCACACGCGTGCAGTCACGCCTCGGGGGCGGGCGCCACGAGCCGGCGTCACGGCGGATTCGGTTTGTCGCCGTCCGGGTGGCGCCTCGCGTTCCGGGTCGGCATCGGTCGCCGTGTTCGGCCGGGCCGTGCCGGGTTCTGACTGCGGTTGTGACGGGCTCGCAGCAGGTCGACGGCGATCGGTAGGACGGAGATCACGACGATCCCGACGAGGATGAAGGTTGCGAAGGTCCGGTAATGCATCCGGCTCGCGCCGGCCACGATCGGGGTAAAGGTCCCACGATCGGCACGAAGCGCGCCAGGATGATGGAGCGTCCGAACCGGCAGTGCGCCTCTCGGGCCTCATCGCGCCCCAGACGGCTCCTCGGTGATCCGCGCGGAGACGACCGGTGTGGTCGGCGACGGCGATGCGCTCGGCCGCCGGCTGGCCCACATGCTGCTCCAGGACGGCGGCGCTGAGCTGCTGGACCGGACACCCCATGGGGTCACCGATCCGCGGTCGGACCCGCACGCATGTAACAGCGGCCCGGCCGATCATCCCGTGCGGCGCGATCAAGGCTCTTTCGCATGACCGTGCACGGCCGGCGGGAGGCGGGGCGCCGACCGGCGAGGAGGTCACTCCCTTCGTCGCGGACGCGGCGGTGCCTGGTGCGCAACCCGGAGCTGGCGCGCGAACTGCTGGACAAGTTGACCAAGGTCAGCATCGGGTTCGATCGCCGCAGCTGGCAGCGGCCACGGGCCTGTCGCACCGCAAGCGTTCCCCATGTGCGAGCCGCAAGCCGGTGGGCGGGGTGCAGAAGGCGCTGCCGCCCTGCCCTACATGCTCAGAAGCACCCGGCGCAGCAGCAGAACGCCAAGGAAGACGGCGATGAAAGCAGTATCCAGCGCGACCGAGCCGATGCGTAGCGGGGGAAGCACGCGGCGCACCGGCGCGAGCACCGGCTCGGTGACAACCCTAACCCCGGCAGCGAGCCGCCCGCGTAGCGACCCGGGCGCGGATGGGCCGGCGAACGCGGCGGTCCAGTCCAGCGCCGCCCGCGCCAGAAGCAACACCTGGAACAGCAGCAACAGGGTCGACACGACCGCGATAAGGAGCGTCATCCGGCAATAGTGCTCCAATTCGCCGTCCGTCGGCTGAATGCCGCCTGTGAATCCGCTGGGTCCGATGCCGGCGCCTGCCTGCCGCGAGTGGGACCCCCTGATGGATGCGAGCCATGGCTGCCACACATAGAAGAGCCACAGCCCGTCATCAGTCGGCTTCCAGCACTACCGCCGATGGTGAGGAGTGGGCAGCGCTCGGCGCAAGCCGGTCGGAAAGCGCGAAGGAAGGTTCGACGATCATGGCTATCAACGAGCAGCTCGTAGCGTTGAGCACGGCTGAGCCGCAGAACCAGGTGCACCGGCGGGCGTTGCTGCCAGATACGGCACCGGCGCCGGCATCTCGTGCACGATACCCGTGCCGGCTCGTCCTCGCGCTCCTGCTCGCCGGCGGCGGCTTCGTCGGGTGGATCATCGCGCTGGCGATCCGCCTGCCCGCTCGATATCGCGCCGACCACTGGAACGTGGCCTGGGTGGGGTTCGACGTCATGCTGCTGATCAGCCTGATCGCCACCGCATGGGTCTTCGCGCGACGGCCGCACCTGGTCCCCACGGCGTTCGTCGTCACCGCGGTGCTGCTGGTCTGCGACGCGTGGTTCGACGTCACCACAGCGTCCGGCACGGTCGACACGGCGGTGAGCGTGGTCTGCGCCGCGGCCCTCGAGCTACCCCTCGCCGGCGCGATGGCCTGGGCTGCTCGCCGTCGACTCCGCGCGAGCCCTTCGGCGCCGTACCGGCAGATGCCGCCGCCGTTCCTGGCGCCGCGCTCGTCGCCATCGACAACTGTGAATGGACGGTACTGCCTTGGCCAGCAACCGCCCGGATCGGCCGAGGCGGTTAAGCGGGGTTGGTCGGCAGCCGCCGCCATCCGCGACCTGCCTGATGGCCGAGGTGACGACGAGCCGGCGCTCCGGTCAGCGGGCCTCGAGGAAGGTGACCACCGCGAGGACGCGGCGGTGGTTGTCGTCGGTCTCGGGGAGGCTCAGCTTGGCGAGGATACTGCGTACGTGCTTCTCGACGGTCCCCTCCGTGACCCACAGGCGGCGGGCGATGCCGGCGTTGGAGCGCCCCTCCGCCATCAGCTCCATCACCTCGTGCTCCCGTACGCTAAGCACCGCCAGCGGATCGTCACGGCGGCGGGCGGTCACCAGCTCCTGCACCAGCGCGGGGTCCACGACCGAACCGCCCTTGGCGATCCGCTCGAGTGTGTCGATGAACTCCGCCACGTTGGTTACCCGGCTCTTGAGCAGGTAGCCGACACCCCCGCCGCTGGCCAGGAGCTCCATCGCGTGCTCGATGTCGGCGTGGGCCGACAGGACCAGGATGCCGATCTCGGGGAGCTCGCTGCGGATCTCCCGGGCCGCGTCCAGCCCTTCGACGGTGTGGGTCGGCGGCATCCGGATGTCGACCACTACCAGCTCGGGCGTCTTGTCGCGGACCATCGGGAGCAGCTGCGCGCCGTCGCCGGCCTGCCCGACGACCACGAAGCCGGAGCGCTCGAGCAGGCTGGCCATGCCCTCGCGGAGCAGGATGTCGTCTTCGGCTAGGACCACCCGGAGACCAGTCATGGCCGATCCGTCACCGTCTCGACTCGGGCGAGGCGGTGCGGGCTCCATCCCATCGTCATATGAGCATTATCCGCTCGCGTCCTGCTGTGAGCACGCTGCAGAGGACTCGAAAGTTGGCGGCTTTCCCGGTAGAGCCCGCTGGCAGGTCCCGGATTCCAGCTAGCCGGCAGGCAAGATGGCCGCTGGCCACGAAGGGCACACAGGTGCCCGAGCGCCAACCTTGGCCAGGACGGCTCGCCATGCCGTGGCGAGCGGGGCCGCCGGCCGCCAAGGAGGGCAACATGACACAACTCGCCACAGACGCAGTCCCGGATACCGCCACCGTCCACGCGCCACGGGCCGGGCTGAGCCGGGCGCGGACCTGGCCGAGCTGGGTGCGGATCTTCGTCGGCGGGCTGGTGCTGTGGTTGGCGACCGTGCTGGTCACCTTCGCGACCGGCAACACCAACCTGATCCCCACCATCATCCTGCTCGGCAGCTTCCTGATCCCGGTCACCTTCGTCACCTACGCATTCGGCTATGCCGATCCGGTCGTCACCGCCCAGCGCATCTTCACCGCCTTCGTCTACGGCGGCCTGCTCGGCGTGCTGGGCGCCTCCATCCTGGAAACGGCGTTCCTGCGGCAACCGTCCGGGCTGGGCTACCTTGGCGTCGGGCTGATCGAGGAGGCCGTCAAGCTGGCCGCGCTGTGGCTGCTCGCCCGGCACCTGCCCCGCTACACCGTGCGCGACGGGATGGTGCTGGGCGCCGCGGTCGGCTTCGGGTTCGCCGCGTTCGAAAGCGCCGGCTACGCCTTCAACGCCCTGTTCACCTCCAGCGGCCTCTCACTGCTGAACCTGGTCGAGACCGAGGCGCTACGCGGCATCCTGACACCGGTCGGGCACGGGTTGTGGACGGCGATCCTGGGCGGGGCATTGTTCGCGACCGCGGCACGCCGCGGACGGCCGCGGCTTAGCCTGCCCGTCCTGGGATGGTACGCACTGGTGGCCCTGCTGCACGCGCTGTGGGATGCCTCCCAGGGGATCGCGGTGTGGCTGGCGCTGGTGCTCACCAGTACCCCGACGCGGCTGATCGAACTGGGCGACGTGCCGCACGTGACCCAGGCGCAGGTACATCTGTACACGGTCCTGATCTGGGCGCTGCTGGCACTGGACGGGCTCGCCGGCCTGCTGATCCTGCGCGGACGCGGGCACAAGGCGACCGCCGCCCCGCCCATCCTCGTCGAAGGGCAACAAGGATGATCAAGCGCCGGATCGGCGTCCATCAGCGATACGGCGGCCGCCGGCTGCCGCGGCGGCCACTGGCGGCGGCTCTGGCCGGCATCGCCGGGCAGCACTGGTCCTGGCCGGCTGCGCCCCCGCCGGCACCCGCCCGCCAACCGCCTCGAAGCCCAGCTCGCGCCGGATCGGCGGGGCGACCGCTGATCCGTCGGCCGGGCCGCCACAACGACAGGTGCAGTGTCGCTGCGACCCGGTCGGTTGTCAGCATCGGGGCTCGCGCTGGATGGCCCGGAGGGCGGCGCGGGACTGGTCAGCGCTAAGTCGCCGTTCGGGCTCCTTGGCGAGCAGTCCTTCGATGACCGGACGCAGCAGACCGGCGCGCCGGAACGGCGCGGGCGCGTCTTCGACCACGGCGGCAAGCGTGGCGAACAGGTCGCCCTTGTCGAAGGGCGCCCTGCCCTCGACCGCTGCGAAAAGGGTCGCGCCGAGCGAGAACAGGTCGGACGCCGGCCCGACCTCGCCGCAGTGGAGCTGCTCAGGCGAAATGTAGGCCGGGCTGCCGGCGGGCTCGCCGCTCGGCACGGTGGAGCCGTCGTCCGTGGTGCACGCGATGCCGAAGTCGGTGAGGACCACCCGACCGCCGTCGCAAAGGTGCACGTTGCCCGGCTTGACATCGCGGTGGACGATGCCCGCCCGGTGTGTCGCCTGCAGCACGTCGAGAAGGCCCAGGCCAACGCTTGTCACCTGGTCGATCGGCAGCGGCCCTTCAGCATCCAGCGCCGCCGCCAGCGTTCGCCCCGACAGCACCTCCATGACGATCCAGGGACGGCCGTCCTCCTCGACGACGTCGTGGATCTTGATAACGCCGATGTGGTCGACCCGTGCCGCGGCTCGGGCCTCGTTGAGCGCACGCACCCGGGCCGCCGTGCGCGTCTTGTCGGACGCCTGGTCGCTCAGGTTGAACTGTTTGAGCGCGACGGGCCGGTCCAACACCTCGTCCTCGGCGAGCCAGACCCGACCCATGCCGCCGAAGCCCAGCAGCGACCGGAGCCGGTAACGGCCCGCCACCAGCCGCCCCCCGGGGGGTTCGATCGCCGGCCCCCCGACCAGATCCGCCGCGATAGTCGTGACTCCCTCTTCCGCAGCAGAACGCGTACACGTCGCGCCGCGTGGACTCCTACCTGGTACGTCCAAGAGAGCCTTCATACTTGCCAACGATTGTGCTCAGCCGGGTCGCATGTCGTCGTGGCAGGCGCCCATCTTCGCTACCGGCTGGCGGGAATCGCCCGGTACCTGACAGCGGCAAGGCCAGATCGGCCAGGCGTACGGGGTGCCGCTTGCGACGTGGCGGCGATGCGAGGAGAGCAGCGTGGCCGAGGTGCCGATGCGGTGCTTGCGCAGGTTTCGGGGCAGCAACCACCGGCCGACTGGCCGGCGGAGCCTCCGGCATCGAGACTTGAACCATGCGTGGCTGGCACGTCCACAAACCCGGTCCGATCGACAGCGGCCCGCTGCGATTGGTCGACATTCCGACCCCGACGCCCGCCCGCGACGAACTGCTGGTCCGGGTGCGGGTCTGCGCGGTGTGCCGGACCGATCTGCACGTCGCCGAGGGCGACCTGCCGATCCACAAACCGGACGTGGTGCCAGGCCACCAGATCGTCGGCACCGTCGCCGATGTGGGCTCGGAGGTGGAGGGGTACCTCATCGGTGAACGGGTCGGCATCGCCTGGCTGCGCCACACCGACGGCACCTGCCGGTACTGCAGCCTCGGCCGCGAGAACCTGTGCCCGGAATCCCGCTACACCGGCTGGGACGCCGACGGCGGATACGCCGAGTACGCGACGGTGCCGGCCGACTTCGCCTACCGGCTGCCGGACGGTTACGACGACGCCGAGGTCGCCCCGCTGCTGTGCGCCGGGATCATCGGGTACCGGGCGCTGCTGCGCGCGGACCTGCCCCCCGGCGGGCGGCTGGGCGTCTACGGCTTCGGCGCGTCGGCGCACCTGGCGATGCAGGTGGCCATCGCGCAGGGCGCGACCGTACACGTCCTGACCCGCTCGACAGCCGCGCAGCGGCTGGCGCTGGACCTGGGCGCCGCGTCGGTCGGCGGCGCCTACGACGCTCCGCCGGAGCCGCTCGACGCGGCGATCCTGTTCGCGCCGGTCGGCGACCTGGTGCCGGTCGGGCTCGCCGCGCTCGACCGCGGCGGAACCCTCGCCATATCCGGCATCCACCTCACCGACGTGCCGGTGCTCAACTACGAGCAGCACCTGTTCTACGAGCGCAACCTGCGCAGCGTAACCGCCAACACCCGCCAGGATGGACGCGATTTCCTGGCTTTCGCGGGCGAGCACCGGCTGCAGGTGACCGTCACCCGCTACCCCCTCGAAGCCGCCGACCGGGCGCTGGCCGATCTCGCGCACGGCCGGTTCAACGGCGCCGCGGTGCTCATTCCGTGAGCAGAGGCGCGGCGCCCGTGAGCTGCTCAACCGGGGTGCCGCCAAGGTCCACGCGGGCGCCCGGAACCCCGGGGCTGGATACGGTCGTGGCGGTGGAGTAGGACTTGGGACATGACCTCGCCGGATGCGCCCTCGCGTAGCCCCGCCGACCGCCCGGCTCCGCCACGTGGCTGGATACGACGGCGGCCGCGTCGCGAATCGCCGCCGGCGCCTCCGCCGTGGCGGGTTGAGGGCGCTCCTCACCAGCCGCCGTCGGGTCAGCGCCCGAACTGGTCCCGGTTCTGGTGGCTGTTGCTCGCGTTGCTCGTCGTGAACTGGATCGTGTCGTCACTGGTGCTTGGTCCGCCGGCGCGTACCAAGGTGTCGTACACGTTCTTTACGACGCAGGTCGCTGCGGGCAACGTCAAGGAGATCACCTCGACCGCGGACACGATCCAGGGCGAATTCAAACGGAAGGTGGCGTATCCGCCGGATACGAAGGACGCGACGCAGGTCGACCTGTTCACTACGCAGCGGCCGTCGTTCGCCGACGACGAGCTGTTCAAGCAGCTTCAGGCTACGGGTACCCTGGTCAACGCCAATCCGCCCGACCAGCCGGCCCCGCTGTGGCAGCAGGTGCTGTTGGGGTTCGGTCCGACGTTGCTGTTCGTCGGCCTGCTCGTGTGGTTTCTGCGCCGTAGCGCGGCGGGCGGTGGGCTCGGCGGACTGGGCGGCTTCGGCCGGTCGCGGGCGACGCTGTACGAACCCGAGTCGGGACCTCGCGTCACGTTCGCCGATGTGGCGGGTATCGATGAGGTCAAGAACGAGGTCACGGAGATCGTGGACTTTCTGCGCAATCCCGAGCGGTACCGCCGGTTGGGCGCACAGATTCCGCGGGGTGTGCTGCTGTCCGGGCCGCCGGGCACCGGCAAGACGCTACTGGCCCGGGCCGTCGCCGGCGAGGCGAAGGTTCCGTTCTTCTCGATCTCCGCGGCTGAATTCATCGAGATGATCGTCGGAGTCGGGGCGAGCCGGGTGCGCGACCTGTTCGAGCAGGCCAAGAAGGTCGCACCGTCGATCATCTTCATCGATGAGCTCGACGCGATCGGGCGCGCCCGGGGTGGGGCGCAGTCGGTCGGCGGCCACGACGAGCGTGAACAGACGCTCAACCAGATCCTCACCGAGATGGACGGGTTCACCGGCAACGAGGGCGTGGTCGTGCTCGCCGCGACCAACCGGGCGGAGATCCTCGACCCGGCGTTGCTGCGACCGGGCCGGTTCGACCGCCGGGTGACGGTCAGCCCGCCCGACCTCAACGGGCGCCGGCAGATCCTCGAGGTGCACAGCCGGGGCGTTCCACTGGCTGCCGACGTCGACCTCGGTGACATGGCGGCGTCCACGCCGGGCATGGTCGGCGCGGACCTGAAGAACCTGGTCAACGAGGCGGCCCTGCTCGCCGCCCGCCGCGGCCACGACCGGGTCACCGCGTCGGACTTCAGCGACGCATTGGAGAAGATCGTTCTGGGTACGGTGCGCGGCATCATGCTCTCGCCGGAGGAGAAGGAACGCACGGCGTTCCACGAGTCGGGGCATGCGTTGCTGGGCATGCTCACGCCCGGCGCGGACCCGGTACGCAAGGTGTCGATCATTCCTCGTGGTCAGGCGCTCGGGGTGACGTTCCAGAGCCCGCTGGCCGACCGGTACGGGTACTCCGCGAAGTATCTTCGGGGCCGCATCGTCGGCGCACTCGGCGGGCGAGCGGCGGAGGAGACCGTCTACGGCGACGTGACGACGGGCGCCGAGAACGACCTCGACCAGGTCACCACCATCGCGCGCCAGATGGTCGGCCGGTGGGGGATGTCCGAAACCATTGGCCCGGTCTCGGTGCTGCCTCCGCCCGGGCAGGAGTCACCGCTCGGCCTGGACGGCGTCGCGCCAGCCACCAAGGAACTCGTCGACAAGGAAGTCCGCCGGATTGTCGACGCCTGCTACGCCGAAGCCGTGTCGACGCTTCGAAGCCATCGCGAGCAGCTGAACCGGCTGGCGCACACCCTGCTCGAGAGGGAGACGCTCGACGAGGACGAGGCTTATGCGGCGGCTGGCATCCGCCGAGAGACCGCACCCGGAGCGGTTGCCCGCGGTGAGGCTCCCGACACCACGCCGGCGCCCGGGCTGCCGTCCGACAAGGAACCGGTCGACGCCCAGGATGGCCTCCCGGTACGCACACAGTTCGACGGCTGACAGCGCTCGGCGTTGCAGGACCGGCTCGCAGACGCGATCACGTCCTTCGCGGGGAGGCGCGATCCTGCCGGGTGTTCCCGGTAGCAGGCAGAGACAGTTGGACGCTGGCTGGGAGCGGGAACGGCCGCTGGCCGTGAAGACAGCAGCGTGTGGCGCCGGGATTCTTGAGTGCGGCCCAGTTGCGCCTGGCGGAGGGGGAGATGGCGACTGGCTCGGATGCGGCCTTGGCGGTGTCGTTCTTGCTGCAACGGGTGCAGCCCGCCGGGACCGGATTGATTGACGGCTCGCTGTCGAGCCTGGCGCCGATCTTCGCTGTCGGTCTGGCCACCCCACGACCGACCGCGCTGCTGGTGGTGCTCGCGACGATCGCCGTCGAGCTCCTGACGCTGACCTGGATTCGCTCTCCGGTCGGTCCATTTGGAGGCGTTTAGCATGACCCTCACCGGCGCGTTCGGACAATCCGCCGGCTATGCCGAGCAGGCCGCGCATCCGCTTCGTTCGCCGGACGCCGGTTGTGGGTGTCTTTGGGCGGGGTGTGGCGACGGCTTCGCGGCGTTGGCCGCGGAGGCGGACGCCGCGGTCCGGGCTGGTCTGCGCGACCGGCTGGTCGAGTGCCACCTGCATCTGGCCCGCGCGGTCGCGGGCCGGTACCGCCGCTACGGGCTGCCGTTCGACGACATCACGCAGGTGGCCGCGGTCGCTCTGGTCGAAGCGGTGGATCGGTTCGAGCCGGAACGTGGGTTGCCGTTCTCGAACTTCGCCGTGCCGACGGTCGCCGGGGCGATCAAGCGGTACTTCCGGGACCACCGGTGGGTGCTGCGGACACCGCGTGGACTCAAGGAGCTGTACCTGGAGGTCCGGACCGCGAGCGAGTCGCTGACCCAGCGGCTCGGCCGTTGCCCGGCCGCGGCCGAACTGGCCGCGCATCTCGGCTACGACGAGAAGGATGTGCTGGAGGCGCTGCGGGCCGACGACGGGCGTCGGCCGTTGTCGCTGGACGCACCGCTCGCCGGCGTCGACGGCGGCGAGGCAACCCTGGGCACTCTGCTGGGTGGCTGTGATGACTCCTATGAGCGGATCGAGTACCGCGAGAGTCTGCGACCGCTGCTGGCCGCGTTGCCGGTCAGGGAGTTGCGCGCGGTGACGATGCGGTTCTTCGGGAACATGACCCAGGCTCAGATTGCCGAGCAGATGGGCTGTTCCCAGATGCACGTGTCCCGCCTGCTGCGCGCAGCGATCGCCCGCCTGCGAAGCGGGCTGGTCGACGACCCGACGACGGGCCGTTCGCACGTACGTCAGCGCCGGCGGCGCGCCGCGTGACCCGCCGATCGCGCGGTCCGGTGGCCGGTGCCGGTCGACGTCAGTCGAGCCGCAGTGGAAGCTCGACGAGAATCAGCGTTCCTTCGCCTGCAGGGCTGCTGACCTTGATCGACCCGCCCAGTGCCTCCGCCCGATCGCGGAGGCCGATCAGGCCCGAGCCGCGCGCGGGATCGGCGCCACCGACGCCGTCGTCGCGAATTGAGAGGTGGAAGCTGCCGTCTCGCTCCTCGCCGGAAACGTGCACAACCGACGCGGACGCGTGCCTGGTCGTGTTCGTGATTGCCTCCGAGACGACGTAGTAGGCCGCGACCTCGATCGGCTCGGGGAGCCGCGCGACTGCGGTGACATCAAGCTCGACCGCGATCGCGGCCCGGCGGGCGAGCGTTCGCAGGGCCGGCCCCAGCCCGCCTTCGGACAGGATCGCCGGGTGGATGCCGCGCGAGATCTCGCGTAGATCGTCGACGACCTCGTTGAGCTCGTCCGCGACCCGGCCGATCTCCGTCCGGAGCTCGGGGACGTCCGGCGGCACCGTGGACTGCGCGAGGCGTAGCTCGAGGCCGAGCGAGACGAGTCGCTGCTGGGTCCCGTCATGGAGGTCGCGCTCGATCCGTCGTCGGGTCTCGTCCGCGGCTGCGACGATCCGTGTTCGCGAGGCGGCGAGCTCGGCTCGGGTCTCGGCGTTTCCGATGGCCGTGGCGATGAGCTCGGTGAAGTTCGTGATGCGCTCCTCGATGTTCGGAGGAAGAGGCTCCCGCTTGGTCGACGCGCACACCGCGCCCCAGAGGCGGCCCTCGACGATGATCGGACTCGCCGCCTCCGAGCGGATCTCCATCCGGCGCCGGCCGTCGGCGACCGGGCCCGACGCGCTGCGCCACCGGTCATCGTCCACGCGAGCGGAGCGGCCGGTGCGCCACACCGCCGTCGTGGCGAAGTAGTCATTAAGGTCCCAGCGCGTCCCGACCGGCGCCTTTTCCAAGTCCTCGCCGACACCGACGACCACGGTCGAGGTGCCGTCGGGCGCGAAGCGGACTACGACGGCGTTGTCGGCGCCGAGCAGTCGGCCGACCTCTTCGGCGACTGCGGAAAAGATCTCGGGCGGGCGCACGCCGCGGGCGACGAGCGTGGCGACCCGGCGAAGCGCGGCCTGCTCCTCCAGGAGGTGGGTGAGCTCGTCGCGACTCGTCTCGAGCGAGCCTCCCATCGCGTTGAACGCGTGCTCGAGTTCACCGATCTCGCCTGCACCGGTTTCGGGCAGACGCGCCTCGAGGTCACCGCCCGCAAGGCTCCCGGCCATCCGGGCTGCCCTGCGAACGGGCAGAACGACCACCCGCGTCAGGTACCCCGTGAAGATAAGGACGAGGAGGATCGACCCTGCGAGTCCGGCGGCTCCGTCGACGGTCGCGCGGCGAGCGGCTGCGTCGGCGCGCTGCTGGCGCACGGCGATGCGGGCACGCTGTGCTGTCCGCAAGCCGTCGAGCTGGGCGCGGAGCGCGTCGACGCGCTGTTTCCCCTCGTCCGTCGTCGCGACGCTGCGCGGCGAGGCCACATCATTGCTTCGCACAGCGTCAATGAGCGGCGTCGCGTACTCCTGGACGTACGACGTCACACCCTGCAAGATTTGCCGGGTGCGACCCAACTCGTCCGGACTGTCGCCGGCAAGGCGCTCCAGACTCCTCGCCTGCGCGGGGAGGGCGGCGCGCGCATTGTTCCACGGTTCGAGGAAGCGCTCCTCCCCGGTGATGACGTACCCGCGCACGCCTGTTTCAAGGTCAACGACCACTTTTTCGATCGCGTCGGCGGCTATGAGCCCGTCGCGGGCGTGACGGCTCAGCCGCGCGGAATCGCGCAGCTCGGCGATCGCCAACAGCAGGAACGCAAAGGTCGTGCCGACCACGGTCACGAGCAGGGCGTCGGCCACGACCATGCGGACCGTCAGCCCGCGCCTCATCTAATTGGCCTCCCAGCCGAGGCTAACGGATGCCCACACCCACGACGACCTGTGGAGGCAGCCAACAACGACGTGTTGTAGCTGTCGAGTGCCGGACGCATCCCGCCAAGCGGTACCGAAGATAGGCGCCCGCCGCGACGACATGCGACCCCGCACCACATGTCTGCGCGGCGCGGTGGCTCACTCGGCCGATGGCAGGTCGCTGGCCGAGGGCGTGGGATCGAGGAACACGTAGCGCACGCCGGGAAATCGGGCCCGCAGGCGGCGCTCGGCTTCGTCGGCCGCGCGCTCGATGTCTGCAGCCGAGTAGGCGGCGGCGAAGTGCACCTTCGCGGCGATGAGAAGATCGCCGGGACCGATCACCACGGCGGCGAAGACCGGCACGGACACCACGCCGGGCAGCGATTCGAGATCGCCGCGCAGGGCCGCCTGCAACTGTGGGCGCGCGGCCTGGCCGATGAGCAGCGAGAGGTTGGTGCGGGCCAGGCTGGCCGCCGCGACGACGAGGAGCACGCCGACGGCCATCGAGGCCAGCCCGTCCCAGGCGGACTGGCCGGTCAGCTGCCGCCGTCGCCGCGCGACGCGCCTGCCCCCGGCCGCGCAGCAGCGAGACGCCCTCCACCAGGAAGGCGAAGGCCAGCACCGCGTAGGAGATCAGAGTGCTTGCGGGGTCCGGCGGCTCGCCGTGCACCAGCGTCTCGACGCCCCGCGCGAGCGAGAAGCCGGCACCGGCGACGAAGGTCGCCAGCGCGGCGAGGAACGCCCACAGATAGGTCTCCCGGCCGTGCCCGAACGGATGCTGGGGGTCCGGGCCACGGGTGCCCCGGCGCGCCGCGACGAACAGGAAGATTTCGGTCACCGTGTCGGCGATCGAGTGGGCGGCTTCGGCCTGCATCGCCGCCGACCCGCTGACCACCCCGGCAACCGCTTTAGCGACGGCGACCGCGAGGTTGGCCGCGCCGGCCACCAGCACGGTGACGGTGCGCTCGGTCGCCGGATCGCCCTGCTCCTCCAGCCGGTCGGTACCGCTCACAGCCAGCACCCTAGGGGACCTAAGCTTTCGCTGGGCACATTGTCGGCGCGACGCGGAGGGCGAGGCCCCAACGCCGCGGACCTACAGGGTGAGGTGCGCCCCGGTGTCAGGGTTGAACAGGTGCATCTTGTGGGGGTCGAACGACAGCTGCAGCTTCTGGCCTTCGCGGGCCTGGCTGGCGGTGTCGAGGCGTGCGGTGATCTGCTCGCTGGCGCCGGGGACGTCGGTGGCGCCGGTGTCGGCGGCCAGCTCCTCCAGCTCCCGGGTGGTGGCTCGGGCGCCCGGGATGTGGAAGTAGGCGTAGAGGTCAGAGCCGAGCCACTCCAGCACGTCGACGGCCGCGGAGAAGGTGAGGCCCTCTGCCTTTTCGTCGCCGAGCGCGGCATCCTTGAAGTGCTCCGGCCGGAGCCCCATGATCACGTTGCGGCCAGTGCCGGACTGCTCGACCTTGGCGCGGACCTTGGCGGGCAGCGTCAGGTCGCGCAGTGGGGTGCGCAGCAGGCCTCCGTCCAGGGTGCAGGGCAGGAAGTTCATCGACGGGGATCCGATGAAGCCTGCGACGAAGAGGTTGCGCGGTTGGTCGTACAGCTCCTGTGGGGTGCCGACCGGCTGGATCACGCCGGTGCGCATGACCGCGATGCGGTCGCCGAGCGTCAGCGCCTCCGTCTGGTCGTGGGTGACGTAGACCATGGTGGTGCCGAGCCGGCTCTGGAGCCGTGACACTGTGGTGCGCATCTGCACGCGCAGCTTGGCGTCCAGGTTGGACAGAGGCTCATCCAATTTGAGCGCGAAGCCATGTTGTTCCGCCGGTCATATGCGGATACAGGGCGGCGGCCGTGAATGAGGTTCGGCGGCGCGGCTGGACGGGGGGCGGGGGCAAAGCGGTGAGGCCCCCACCGTCCGGTTGTGCGGCGTACTCATCTGGCCTCCGGGTTCATGCGAAGGCGGCGTCGGTTGTCAGCATCGGGTGCTCGCGCTGGATGGCCTGGAGGGCGGCGCGGGCCCGGTCAGCGCTCAACCGCCGGTCGGGCTCCTTGGCGAGCAGGCCTTCGATGACCGGACGCAGCGGACCGGCGCGCCGGAACGGTGCCGGTGCGTCTTCGACCACGGCGGTAAGCGTGGCGAACAGGTCGCCCTTGTCGAAGGGCGGCCTGCCCTCGACCGCCGTGAACAGTGTCGCGCCGAGCGAGAACAGGTCGCACGCCGGCTCGGGCTTGTCACCGCGGAGCCGCTCTGGCGAAATGTAGGCCGGACTGCCGGCAACCGTATCGGTCGGGGAGCTGGAATCGTCGTCCGTGGTGCACGCGATGCCGAAGTCGGTGAGGACCACCCGACCGCCGTCGCAAAGGTGCACGTTGCCCGGCTTGACGTCCCGGTGGACGAGGCCCGCCCGGTGGGTCGCCTGCAGCACGTCGAGAAGGCCCAGGCCAACCCTTGTCACCTGCTCGATCGGCAGCGGCCCCTCGGCGTTGAGCGTGTCCGCCAGCGTTCGCCCTGACAGCGGCTCCATGACGATCCACGGGCGGCCATCCTCCTTGACGACGTCGTGGATCCTGACGGCTCCGTCGTGGTGGACGCGTGCGGCGGCGCGCGCTTCGCCGAGCGCACGCAAACGGGCTGCCTTGCCGGACTCCTCGGACACCGGATCGCTCAGGATGACCTGCTTGAGCGCGACCGGCCGTTCCAGCAACTCGTCCTCGGCGAGCCACACCAGCCCCATGCCGCCGAAGCCCAGCAGCGACCGGAGCCGGTAACGGCCGACCACGAGCCGCCCCCCGGCAGGCTCGATCGCCAGCCCCCCGACCAGATCCGCCGCGACAGTCGTGACCGCACCTTGCTCTGCAGAACGCGGGCACTCCGTGGCGCGTGGACTCCTACCTGGTGTGTCCAAGAGAGCGTTCATACCGGCTAACGATGGTGCTCGGGCGGTCGCCTGTCGTCACGGCGGGCGCCTAACCTCGCTACCGGCTGGCGGGAATCTTCCGGTACCTGACAACTGCAAGGCGGGGCAGCGGCCGGTTTGCGGCAAGGCTGGAGCGGTCGCCCAGCCAAATTCCGACCTGAACGGCGAATCCGGTGGACTCCCATCGGTCCGTACCGTGCGCGCCCAGCGTTCGGCGTGCGCGTTCGTTTTCGGCGCCCGCGGCGGAATCTTGATCGTCTCGATGCCAGCGCCGGCGAATACTGCGTCGAACGCGGCGGCGAACCTGGCGTCACGGTCGCGGATCAGGAACCGGAACCGCCGCGCGTGGTCGTCGAGGTCCATCAGCAGGTTACGGTCCTCCGGGGCCACCCACGCCCCGGTCGGCCTTCGCCCGCAGGAACGCCATCCAGCCGGGACCGCTGCGGCGCGGTGCTGGCCCGAGCCGGTGGCGGCACAGGATACGGCGAACCGAGGTCGCCGACACTTGGATGCCGAGCTTGCGGCACTCCCCCCACGATCCTCATGTATCCCCACCGCGGCTTCTCCCGCGCCATCCGCACCACCAGATCAGCGACCTCCGGGCCAACCCTTGCTGGCCCTCGCCCTGTGTGCGGATAGCTCCAGCGGCGGGCCACCAACGCCCGGTGCCAGCGCAGCATCGTCGCAAGCGTGACCATGAAGACCGACCAACGTTCCCGCGGGCAGCACTTCGCCAGCATGGCCAGCTGCGTGTTTTCAAGAACACGACAGCAGTAGTGCGGGTACGCAATAAGATCGCGTCGCCGGACGGGTCGTACGCTGAGGAAATCCGGGTGGCCAGCAGCAGTCGCGACAAACCAGCAGTTGGAAGCGTCCAGGTGTCCTCACGCCAGGCGAGACGTTCAGGACGACGAAACCCGACTTGTATTAGCCGTGGCGCCTCTTCTGGAAGGAATAGTGACTGAAAGTGTTAGTGAGTTGACATGACTTACGCACAGCGGTCGGAGCTGCTACGGCAAGCGGACGATGTAGCGTTGTCGGTGAGCGCGCTGGATAGCGTCATGGTCGCGCTTGCGGTGGCAAGACGCCTGGACAGTGGCTTTGAATACCCTTCTCAGCTGGTCAACAGTCTCTGGACCGCCACGGAAACCGGGAATGTTGGGGCGGTTCATGATGGGCTGGGAGTGATCGTGAACCGGGTCGCAAGGTATGTCGGTGACCCTGATGAGTTCGAGGATGTTGAAGATCGTCCACAAATACTGGCGCTGGCCGGAGGCGTGGCGATGGCCGCTCACGACGACGCGCTTGACCTCCGTGAAAGGGCGGACGAAGCGCCTGCGTTACTGATAGACATACACCAGCACCTCGATTCCATGACGGAGGACGAGCGAGATCCGGTGCCGTGGAGACCTTATCCGGCGGGGGAAGAACCTGAACCAACGCCGCTGGAGGCGGTTGCCCTTGAGAGGCAGCTCGCCGTCCTCCGTCTGCTTGCGTCCTGCTCCGATGTGTCCAGAATCGCGCAGGCTCGTCTGCTGGCTGAACAAGGTATGACCGTTGTCGACGACAGTTTGACCAGACTTGTCGAAGGCGGAAGGTTGTAGCCGGCTGCTGATGCCGCGGCGGTGTTGGGTTGCCCGGTACCGCCGCATTGCGTTGCCTGCGATGGCGGCGTTGGTCGATCGCCGCGAAACCGAGCTGTGGCCGACGACCTTCCCGGGCCGGGCGACCTGTGTCATCGACCGCCGGACAAATGGCGCCGCTCACGGTGCTGCCGGGCGGCCGGCAAGGGTGATGGCGGAGGCTGGCTCGTTGCGCAACGCGCGGTAATATCGCGATGCGTCGCCGAGCGCGCCCGGTCCGCGGGGAAGGGAGTATCCCACCGGCAGCAGTGCTGCAAGAAGCCGACGGACCTCGGCCCGCGGACGCGGACACGGGCAGACAGGGGCTCGCCGTGCCCGAGCTACCAGAGCGCCCATCGCTTGAGTACCTGCGCAAGCGGGCCAAGACGCGCAAACGTCAACGTGCGATCGGTTTGAGCCGAGCGCAGTACGAGATCGCCCGCGAGTACGGCTTCGATAGCTGGCCGAAACTGGTCCATCACGTGCAGGCCAGCAGCCTGGAAGGCATCGAGCGGGCGCTCGTGCTCGCCGACACCTCGGAGCTGGCAAGACTTCTGCGTGCCGATCCGACGGCGGCGACCGCGGCCATCGGCGCACAGGCGCCGCTGCTCGTGTTGCTGCGGGGGTCCTCGCCGCGGCCCGGCTGCAACCCTGGCGGCCGTGGATGCTCGCCGCATCCGTGGCCTTCCTCGGCCTGGGGTTCTGGTCGGCGTACCGCCGGCGCACGCTCACCGTCGACGGGCAGGTCTGCCGGATCAAGACCAGCCGCACCGTACGGGCCACCCTGTGGGTCGCCGCCGTGCTCACCGTCGCTGTGGCGGTGTTCGGATGACCAAGCCGTGTGAGCGCACCGCGTCGCCCGCCCTCGTCTTCCATGTGGCCGACGGCCGGCTGCCTGCCCTCGGCGGAGCGGCGTCACCTGGAGCGTCTGGCTTGAACGTAATGCAGCCACGGCCACTGGTCGCCGCTGCCGGTTACCTCGAATCCGGCTTCGGCGATGACCCCGGCCAGCTGGTTGATGGGGTTGTGTTGCATGGCAGGGCCGGAGAGGGCTCCGATGAGGTGGTTGACGGCTCGGTTGCGCGGTGGACGGAAATCCGCGATCAGCAGCCTGCCGTCGGGGCGCAGCAGCCGGTACATCTCCCGTAACGCCACGGGCCGCACGTGCGGGGGGATGTGGTGGATGGCGAGGCTGGACACCACGACCTTGAAGGATTCGTCGGGTTCCGGGATCGCTTCGCCGCCAGCGACATGGAAGTCACACTGCGACGGACAGACGCTTCGGGCGTACTCGATGGCCGGCGCCGAAGGATCAACACCGACGACGCGGCCGGTCGGACCGACAGCGTGCGCGGCCCTGCGGGTCAGGTAGCCGGTGCCGCACCCGACGTCGAGCACCTGGTCGCCTACTTGAGCCCCGCTGAGCGCGATCAGGTGGTCGTAGACGCGGCGCCGCTGACCAAGAAACCAGAAGGCGGCGGCGTATTTGTGCAGGCGGGGCTGGTCCACGGGTCCGCCGCCGTGGTCGGCGGACCCGTGCGGGCCGCCGAGAAGTCTCTGCCTATGTCCCATGGTCTTCTCCTTTCACCCGGCGTGGTGGTCCACGTCATGCCAGGCGCCAACACAGTTGGATAGAGCTCCGCTATTTGGCATCGGCGTCCTGATTCGCGTCACAGCATTGTCAGAGGTAGGTGAGGGCTTCACGGACGGTGAGGCGGGAGGCGCGGTTTGCGGCTGCTTCGGTGGCGAGGATGGCACCGAGGACGACGAGTGCGATCCAGATGCCGGCGGCGAGGATGGAGAGCCGGAACGGCAGCGGCGCGGACATGAACAGGTTGCCCAACCCGGCGCCCATGACCGCGGTCAGTGCCAGCGCCGGGATGGCCGCCGCCAGGCAGCTGGTGAGGGCAAGGAAGACGCCCTCGGCGACGACGATGCGCCGGACGCTCTTGGGGCGTGCGCCGATGGCGTGCATGACACCGAACTCCCGGGTCCGGTCGAGAATGTTGGCGCTCATCGTGGAGGCCAGCCCGATGCCGCCGATCACGCCCATGGCGACAGCGATCGCCAGCAAGATGGCGATGACCGGGCCCAGGTGGCCTTCGCTGATGGCTTCGCTGCGGCTGACGGACGCTGCGGACTGCACCTCGATTCCCGCGTCGGTGAGGGTCTTGTTGACAGCGTCGGCGACGGGCGCCCGGGTCTGCTCGTCATGGCTGTCGGTCACGATGCGCAGCTGATTGGCCCGCGGTGGCTGGCCGGTGGCGTCGGCGAAGCCCTCGGCGGTGACGTAGGCGCCGCCGCTGCCGCTCCTTTCTTCGATGAGGCCGACGACCCGCCACGTGGTGGGCTTCCCACCGACGGACAGTTGCACGGTGTCACCGGCATGAACCCCGGGCACGGTGCTGGCCCGGGTGATCTGGTTGAGCACGATCGACCTGGTTTCGCCCGGGTTCAGCCACCGGCCCTCCAGCAGCTTGGGCGGTGAGAGCAGGGTGCTGCCCGCAGGAACCGCGGTCACCGCGACGCCGCCGTGTCCTTGGTCGGGGTAGGTGCGGGTGACGGGGACCTGTCCCGGCCCGGCGACGCCGGTCTTCACGCGGGTCCAGCCCTCGACTCGGCTGACATGTGGCACCTGCTCCACCAAGGTGGTGATGTCGTCCACCGATCTCGGGCTGGCCAGCTGTACGTCGACGTCCCAGGTGCGCTGAGCCTTCTGCTCGTCCTGTATCGCGTCCACGCTTGCGGTCAACGACATCCCGGCCACGAACACCGCGCCCGCGCTAGCCAACAGTCCCACGGCCAGCAGGAACCGGGCGGGACGCCGGATCGTGTTCCGCGCCGCCATGAGCAGGCCACGGTCGAGGCGGTGCAAGCGACTCAAGCGGGCCAGGACGCCCGAAGCCGCGCTCGGCGTCGAGCCACCGCCGTGATGGTCGATCGCCGCCCGTACCGTGGTGCGGCTGGTCTTGACCAGCGGTACCAGGGCCATCAGCGGTGGCAAGCCGAGCCCGGCGGCGAGGACGACGGCGTACGTCCACCAGGGAGTCGCGAGGCTGCCCGCCTGGATGCCGAGGAACCCGAAGATCTGGTGGGCCAGGACGCGGCCGATTCCGACGGCGGGGGCGAGCGCGAGCAGTGTGGCCGCCACGGCCACCAACAGCGTCATCGCCAGGTATAGCCGCCCGATGCGGCCGGATCGCGCGCCGATCGCTTTCATGATGCCGATCTGCGGTATCTGCTGGGTGAACAGGCCATTGAGCATGTTCGCGACTAGGATCGTGGCCAGCAGCAGGGCGATCCCTCCGCCGGTGAGCAGCGAGAGGAGCAGGGCGTCGGCTTGCCATTGGTGGGGGTGCGCATAAGGCTCGGGAACCTGAATCTCACGGATCGCCAGACCGCGCTCGCGCTGCAGCCATGCGCCGACGTCGCTGGCGACGGCGACGATGGCGTCGCGGTCTCGACTTGGTCTGGCCTGCCCGGAGTCGGCGACCTGGATCTTCAACTGGTCCAGCACCGGCTGATTCCCGGTCTGGGCCAGCGACGCCGTGGACAGGTAGCTGTGACCCGCCTGCTCCTGCGGTGCGGGCGCGAGGCTGGGGTCGTACACGACACCCGCCACTCGCAACCGGACCGATTCGCCGCCCGGTGGTGTGACGGTCACGGTGTCGCCCACCGCCGCGTCCAACAGGGTGAGCGAGTCGCGTCCGAGAAAGACCTCCCCGGCCGACGGCGGCCAGCTGCCCTGTTGCACCTCGAATCTCGCCATCCGCATCGTGTCGTCCGGCGCGGCGACGAACACCTGCAGAGGGATGTCCCGCACAGCGCCGTTGACCCCGACCTCGCTGGTGAACTGGGTGCGTCCGGTCGCTTCGATGACGCCCGGCCGGGTCCGAGCCTCGGCGGCGACAGCCGCCATCTGCTCGGCGTCGATGGCCTGGTCGAGCAGGATCGTCGCCGACGCCGGCCCGGTGCCCAGGTAGGCGCGGCTGGTCTCGCGGCTCATGACCGCCCAAGCGGACAGCACCCCACCGAACACCGTCAGGCTGACCGCGATCGCGACCACCATCAGCAGGTACCGGGACCAGGTCGCGCGCAGGTCCCGGCGTAGCTTGACCGTCAACAGGCTGCTCACGCCGACACCCCTGACACGCTCTCGTCGGCGACGACGCGACCGTCCATCAGGGTCACCTGCCGGCTGGCGACGGCCCTGATGTCGCGCTCGTGGGTGACGACCACGATGGTGCGTCCTTCGGCGTTCAGGTGGGCAAACAGTTCCAGGACGGCCTCGGCGGTGGCGGAGTCGAGGTTGCCGGTCGGCTCGTCGGCCAGCAGGATCGGTGGGTCGTTGGCCAGCGCGCGGGCGATTGCGGCGCGCTGCTGCTGGCCCCCGGACAATGTGGCGGGCAGCTTGTCGGCCTGATCGGCCACGCCAACTCGTGCCAGAAGCTGCTGCGCCCGATCGCGCCGCTGGCCCGCCGGGAGTGACTTGGCGAAGTCCATCGGCAGCATCACGTTCTCGGCAACGGTCAGCGTGGGCAACAGCTGGAAGAACTGGAACACCAGCCCGACGCGGCGCCCGCGCCAGCCGGCCAGACCCGACTCCGACAACGAGCCGAGATCGATGTCTGCGACACGAACGGTCCCGGAAGTGGGCCGATCGATACCCGCGAGCAGATTCAGCAACGTGGTCTTCCCGCTGCCCGACCGCCCGACGACCGCGACGAACTCACCCGGCGCGATGTCGAGATTAAGGTGATCAACGGCGACGAACTCGCCAGCGCTCAACGGGTACGCCTTGACGACGTCGCTGACCTGTATTGCAGGTTTCACGCGTGATACCTCCGTAGCCGGGATCGGGATATGAACAGCACCTCGCGGCCGTGGCACAGGAAGACTGCGGTGGTTGTGCCGGTCATACCCAACGGGAGGCATGCCTTCGTGCGCGAGGGGCCACGTGATCACCCGTGACCACCACCGAGTGACAGGTGGCCATGCGTGACGGTGAGACCCGAGGCACCCGATCACACATGACGCCACGGGCCGTGGCCACCACCGCCGAAAAGCATCATCACGACGACCAGCAAAGCCACGACGGCCACGACGAGGCCCGTCACCTTCACCCAGCGGGGCACACCGGTGTCGCGCTCGGAACCAGCCTTGTCAATCATGTGCGTCCTCCGTTGGCACGACGTCGAGATCCCTTCGCCACCATTGTTTACGAGACACTATGTCCATGTCAACTCACTGCGTCTCGCTCTCGGCCATCGTGTACACATGTCGTCATGGCGTATACTGCGATGATGCCGAGGCTGTGGAACGACACGATCGAGGCGCACCGCAACGCTGTGCGCGACGCGATCCTGGACACCACCTTGGCGCTGGTGGGCGAGCACGGCCTGCTGTCGGTGACGATGTCGCAGATCGCCGAGGCGACCGGCATCGGACGGGCGACGCTGTACAAATACTTCCCGGACGTCGAAGCGATCCTGGTCGCCTGGCACCAACGCCACGTCGCCGGCCACCTCCAGCATCTCGCCGGACTGGTCGACCAAGCCGGCGACGCAGACTCGCGGCTCCAAGCTGTGCTGGAGCACTACGCGTTCATCTGCCACGACCGTGGGCAGCACGGCACCGAAATCGCCGCTCTCGTGCATCGAGGTGAGCACGTCGCCCGCGCGCAGCAACAGCTCATCGACCTGTTCCGAAACCTACTCACCGATGCCGCCAAGACCGGGCACATCCGCGACGACGCCACGCTTGACGAGCTCGCGAGCTACTGCCTGCACGCGCTCACCGCGGCCGGCAGCCTGAAGTCCAAGGCCGCGGTCCGCCGGCTCGTCACCGTCACACTGGCCGGGTTACGGCCTCCGGGCTGACTCGCACCGACGCCGCCAACGACGCAAGCCGATCACGCAGACGGCTGGCTACGTTCTGAGCTGCTCGATGCGGTCCTTGAACAGGGTGGTCGCGATGGCGGCCTTGTGCGGCTGGCCGCGCAGGAACGCCTCGGCGAACTTGATCGCCTGCTCGTGGGTGACCTTGCCGGGCATCGGCGGCTCGTTCGGGTCGACCGCGACGTCGACCAGCGCCGGCCCCGGATGCGCGAACGCCTCTTGCAGCGCCCCGGGCACGTCACCGGGCTTGTCGACGTGGACTCCGAACCCGCCGGCCGCGCGCGCCCACGCGGCGTAGTCGGGCAGTGGCTCGCCGAAACGCACCCCGTGCTCCGGGAAGCCGAGCACCATCTGCTCCCACAGGATCTGGCCCAGCGCGTTGTTGTTGTTGATCACCACTTTGATCGGCAGCTGGTGCCAGGCGGCGGTGTGGAACTCGGCCATCAGCATCGCAAACCCGCCGTCGCCGATGTAGCAGATGACCTGCCGGCCCGGGTACGCGTGCTGGATGCCGATCGCGTACGGCAGCCCGCAGGCCATCGTGGCGAGGTTGCCCGACAGGTAGAACTCCCGCCGGCCGCGGATGTGCCAGTGCCGGGCGGCCCAGGTCGCCACCGTGCCGGAGTCGCAGGTGAGCACCGCGTCGTCGGTGGCCAGCCGGTCGATCTGGTGGACCAGGTACTGCGGGGCGATCGGCTCCCGCGACGGGGACTCCAGCGCGGCCATCTTCGCGTGCCAGTCGTGCACCTTGTCCTGGTACCGCTTCAGATGCGACCGGTCGTCGCGGCGGCGCAGCCGCGGCAGCAGCGCCTCCAGGGTCACGCCCACATCACCGATCAGCGGCACGTCGGTAGGCAGCCGGTTACCGGCCCGGGCGGGGTCGATCTCCACCTGCACCACCTTCACCTTCCCGGGCGGGGGAAGGTGCTTGGTGTACGGGAAGTTGGTGCCCAGCATGAGCAGCGTGTCGACGTCGTCGATCAGCTCCTCGCTCGGCGCGGTACCCAGCAGCCCGATCCCGCCGGTGACGTACGGCGAGTCGTCCGGCACGACCATCTTGCCCGACAGCGTCTTGACGATCGGCGCGGCCAGCGCGTCCGCGGCCCGCTCCACCAGCGGACCCGCGCCGCGCGCGCCAACTCCGACCAGGATCGCCGGCTTGGTCGCGGCATTGAGCACCCGCGCCGCCTCCTCGACGTCGCCGTCGCGCGGCCGGACCGGCGGGGTCAGGTAGATCGGCGCGGTCGCCGGCGAACGAACCGGGGCGACGTGCTGGTACGGGTCGGTATCCGCGTCGGCGACCTGGATGTCGTTGGGCACAGTCAGGTGGGCCACGCCGCGGCGGGCGTACGCGGAGCGGACGGCGATGTCGACCAGCGCGGGCAGTTGCGCCGGGTTGACCACCATCTGGTTGTAGACGGCGACATCGGCGAACAGCCGGTCCAGATGCACCTCCTGCTGGTAGTCGGTGCCCAGCACGCTGGTCTCCTGCATCCCGGTGATCGCCAGCACCGGGGCGTGGTCGAGCTTGGCGTCGTAGAGCCCATTGGCCAGGTGAATGCCGCCCGGACCACTGGTCGCCAGGCACACTCCGATCTTCCCGGTCGCCTTCGCGTAGCCGGTGGCCATGAGCGCCGCCGCCTCCTCATGGTGGACCAGCACAAAGCGCACCCGATCGGCGTTACGGCGAAGCCCTTCCATGATCCCATTGATGCCGTCGCCGGGCAGCCCGAACACCGTGTCGACGCCCCAGGCGGCCAGCCGGTCGACGAGTACCTCGGAAGCGATCTCAGCCATGGCCGCGACCTACCCCGTCGTTGCCGTCAGAAACGCCATCGCGGGAGTGAGGAGACCGGGGTGTCTGGCGGTAGGGCCGGGAAAAACCGGGAAGGCGAGGGCGAGGCGGTACGCCGTGCGTCGGTGCCTCGACCCGGCAGCGGTGCGGGACAGGGCGTGGACGGCGTCGCCGCCGGAGTTCAAGATGCCGCTGGCGCGCAACGTGATCGTGCGCACCCTCGTGGATCTGACGGAGGGCGGACGATGACCAGCCGGCGGCTCGGCCGGCATCACCGGCGGCGCCCCGGGATTTCTTGAGCGGGCGTGTTTGCGCAACGACGTGTCGGGCAGGCCGCCGAACAAGGACGGCAACCACGTCTGGGGGTCGGGAGGATGGATCTACCTGCCGGCACTGCGACGGCGGCGCTGATGGGCAGCGGCTCGCAGATGAAGATCAAGGGTCCGTTCACCCTGGCGGTGGCTGGTGGCCGGTGAGCGTCCGCGAACCAACGACAGACAGCGGACGATCCGGTACTCGACCTGACCGAAGGGAAGCCGATGACGATGAGGTCGGACGACCTGGCCGCGGACGAGCGGCGGGCGCCGCCGGCAACGTTTGTGATCTTCGGAGCGTCCGGTGATCTCACGGCCCGCAAGCTGGTGCCGGCGCTCCGGCAACTCGCGGAGCACAAGCGGTTGCCGGACGAGTTTGCCGTCGTAGGGGTCGGACGTAGCGTGCTGGACGACGAGGAGTTCCGGCGTCGCTTCGCCGACGGGCGGGGGGCGTCCACGCCGCGGCTCATGGAGGCCTTTCGGTACCTCAGCGGCGGCTACGACGATCCGGACACCTATTCGCGACTGGGCGATCTGTTGGCGGAGCTGGACCGCACCGCCGGCACCTCCGGAAACCGATTGTTCTACCTCGCGACGCCCCCGCAGGAGTTCCCGCACGTGGTGGACGGGCTGACCGCAGCCGGGCTGAACCGATCAGGCCCGGGCAGCTTCGCTCGGGTGGTGATCGAGAAACCGTACGGTCACGACGAGCGCAGCAGCCTGCAGCTCGACGAGCGGGTACACGCCGGCTTCCACGAGGCGCAGGTCTTCCGGATCGACCACTACCTGGGCAAAGACACGGTGCAGAACGTGCTGGCGCTGCGTTTCGCCAATGCGATCTTCCAGCCGATCTGGAATCGCACCTGGGTTGACCATGTGCAGATCACGGTCGCGGAAAGGCTCGGGGTCGGGTCCCGAGGCAGTTTCTACGAGAGCGCCGGGGCGATGCGCGACATCCTGCAGAACCACGTGCTGCAAGTACTGGCGCTGGCGCTGATGGAGCCTCCGGCGTCATTCGACCCGGAGGCCGTACGCAACGAGAAGGTCAAGCTGCTAGCGGCTATCCGGCTGCCGACCACCAGTGACATCGACCGGATCGCGGTGCGCGGCCAGTACAGCCGTGGCGGCACCACCGATGAGTTGATGCCGGGGTACCGCGAGGAGCCCAGCGTGAATCCGCTGTCCCGGACGGAGACGTACGCGGCACTGCGGCTGGACGTGGACAACTGGCGCTGGGCCGGCGTGCCGTTCTACGTGCGTACGGGCAAGCGGCTGCCCAAGCGGGTGACCGAGGTGGTGCTGCAGTTCCAGCGCCCACCCCACCTGCCCATCCGCGCCGACCTGGTCACCGAGCTGCAACCGGACGCGTTGATCCTTCGCATCCAGCCGGATGAGGGCATCACGTTGCGGTTCGGCGCCAAGGTGCCCGGACATTCGTTCCGGGTGCGCTCGGCCAGCATGACGTTCTCCTACGAGCAGACGTTCCCGGAGGAGTCACCCGAGGCGTATGAGCGGCTGCTGCTCGACGCGCTGATCGGCGACCCGACCCTGTTCATCCGCTCCGACGAGGTAGATCATTGCTGGCGCATCGTCGACCCGATCGTCCAGCACTGGGCAGCACCGTCCGACCACATACCGCTGTACGAGGCGGCCTCCTGGGGGCCGATCGAGGCGGACGAACTGCTCGCCCGTGATGGCCGCACCTGGCACAACCACTAAGCAGCACGAGGCGAAACTCATCCGTAGTCGGAGTCCACGCGGATGTCCTCGTCGTGGATGTGCTCGTCGCGGATATAGACGCCGCCGCGGAACAGCGACACCACCGCTCCGACCGCGGCGAGGACGGCGGCGAGGACGAAGACAACGACGAGCCCGCTGTGGAACGGGCCGGACAGCAGGTGCGGCAGGTAGGTCCGGCTGGTCAGCGTCGATACCGTCGACGCGGGCAGCTGGTGCAGCACGCCGGCGGAGTTCAGCAGCGAGGCGATCGGGTTGGAGCCGAGGAACGCGGCGAACATGAGGCCCACCGGTGGCACCGCGGCGACCGCGGCGATCGCGGGTCCGGGTACGCCCTCGGCGGCCAGCCCGCTGTGCAGCGCGCCCGGAAGCGAACGCGACAGCCCGGCGGCCAGCAGCGAGAAGAACACGCCGATGGACAGCACCATGCCGGCGTTCTGGAAAGTCGCGCGGATGCCGGACGCGACGCCGCGCTGGGCGGCGGGTACCGCGTTCATCACCGCGGTCGTGTTCGGCGCCGAGAACAGGCCCGAGCCGACCCCGTTGAGCAACAAGAGCATCGCGAACACCGGGTAGCTGAAGTTGACCGGGATCACCAGCAGGCCGAGGAAGCTCAGCGCCATGAGGACCAGCCCGCCGGTGGCGAACACCTTCGCACCGTACCGGTCGGACAGGTAGCCGGAGACCGGTCCGGCGGCGATGAAGCCGACGGTCAGCGGCAGCAGGTAGATGCCTGCCCAGAGCGGCGTCTCCTGGAAGGTGTAGCCGTGTAGCGGCAACCAGATGCCCTGCAGCCAGATGATCAGCATGAACTGCAGCCCGCCGCGGGCGATCGCGTTGAGCAGGGCGGCCGCGTTTCCCGCCCAGAACGCCTGGATGCGGAACAGGCCGAGATGGAACATCGGCTGGCGTACCCGGGCCTCGACCAGACAGAAGACCACCAGCAGGGCCACGCCGCCGATGATGCTGGAGACGACCCACGGGTTGGTCCAGCCCTCGGTGTGCCCACCATAGGGCTGGATGCCGTACGTGATCGCCGCGAGCAGGACGGTCAACCCCACCGCGAACGTCAGGTTGCCCCACCAGTCGATGCGCACGCCGCGCCCGGGCGCCGCCGTCTCGTGCAGGTTGCGGTAGGCCCACCAGGTGCCCACCACGCCGACCGCCAAGCTGACCCAGAAGATCGCCCGCCAGTTCCACGCCGACAGCAGCCCGCCCAGGACCAGCCCGATGAAGCTGCCGGCCAGGCCGGCGACCTGGTTGACGCCGAGCGCGGTACCGCGCTGCCGGGCCGGAAAGGCGTCGGTGATGATCGCGGCGGAGTTGGCCATCAGCATCGCGCCGCCCACACCCTGCACCAGGCGCCAGCCGATCAGCCACAGCGCTCCAGGCTGGCCGCCCCACGGGGTCAACGCCAATGCGACCGAGGCGCCGGCGAACACCGCGAAGCCGGCGCTGTAGACGCGCACCCGCCCGTACATGTCGCCCAGCCGCCCGAGGGTGACCACCAGCACCGCGGTGACCAGCAGGTAGCCCATCAGCATCCAGAGCAGGTAGCCGACGTTGCCGGGGGCGAGCGGGTCGAGGTGGAGGCCGTTGAAGATCGCGGGTAGCGAGATGATCAGAATAGAGGCGTTCACCGTGGCCATGAGCATGCCCAGCGTGGTGTTGGACAGCACCGACCACTTGTACGGGATGCGGCCGCCCGGTCGGGTGGCAGGCGACGTGGGGGCGGTGGAGGACATGAGCCTCCCGAAATAGTTGACCTAACCTAACTGTATGCCGACCGGCAGCTCATCGGCCGTGTGGGGTTCCAAATCCCGCTACTTTGTTGACCTGGCCGCGACCGGTGGGGAGCGAGTTGGGCGGGCCGGTGTTTGTCCCCTCGTGGCATGGGTAGCGCCGTCACCGCTGCGTACGACTGCGGTGACGGCGACGCCCACCCGCAGGCGCTGCCGCACCGCGATGTCCGCGCAATCCCGGCCGGACGGAGACAGGATGTCCCTGCTCGACACCATTGCCCAGCCCGCCGACCTGCGGCGTCTCACCACCGAGCAACTCCACCAGCTCGCCGCCGAGATCCGGGCGTTCCTGGTTGACGCGGTCTGCCACACCGGTGGTCACCTCGGCCCCAACCTCGGCGTCGTGGAACTCACCATCGCCCTGCATCGGGTGTTCCGCTCACCGCAGGATCGTATCCTCTTCGACACCGGTCACCAGGCGTACGTCCACAAGGTCCTTACCGGCCGCAGGGAGGGCTTCGCGGGCCTGCGCCAGCGCGACGGCCTGTCGGGCTATCCGAGCCGGTCGGAGTCCGAGCACGACGTGGTGGAAAACTCGCACGCCTCTACCGCGCTCGCGTACGCCGACGGGCTGTGCCGGGCATATGCCCTCGACGGCACCGACCGGGCGGTGGTTGCCGTCATCGGCGACGGGGCGTTGACGGGAGGGCTGGCCTGGGAGGCGCTCAACAACCTGGCCGTCTCGCCGGGCCGCATGGTGATCGTGCTCAATGACAACGGACGGTCGTACGCCCCGACGGTGGGTGGGGTGGCGGCGCATCTCTCCGCGCTTCGCCGGCGCCTGGGCAGGACCACCGACCACCGAGCGGGCGCCACCCGACCGGCCGGCAGCCTGTTCGCGGCGCTGGGACTGTCGTACCTCGGTCCGGTGGACGGGCACGACATCCCCATGCTGGAGGAAGCGCTGCGCGATGCCCGTACTTTGGGCCGGCCGGTGCTGGTGCACTGTGTCACCGGCAAGGGACGCGGGTACCCGCCTGCGGAGGCCGACGAGGCGGACCGTTGTCATTCGGTGGGTGTGGTGGATCCGGCCACGGGGCGACCACCCGAGTCGCCGAGACGCACCTGGACCGAGGCGTTCGCCGACGAACTGGTGGCCCTGGGCGAGACGAACTCCGACGTGGTCGCCGTGTCCGCGGCGATGCTCGGTCCGACGGGGCTGGCGTCGTTCGCGCGCCGGTTCCCCACCCGCACCGTGGATGTGGGCATCGCCGAGCAGCACGCGGTCACCTCGGCCGCGGGGCTCGCCTTCGGCGGCAAGCATCCGGTGGTGGCGATCTACGCGACGTTCCTCAACCGGGCGGTCGACCAGGTGTTGTTCGACGTGGCGCTGCACGGGCTGCCGGTCACCGTCGTACTCGACCGAGCCGGCATCACCGGACCGGACGGGCCGAGCCATCACGGCATGTGGGACCTGGCCGTGCTCGGTGCGGTACCCGGGCTGCGGGTGGCCGCGCCGCGCGACGAGGCCACGCTACGCGAGGAACTGCGGGAGGCGGTCGGTGACGGGACCGGCCCCACCGTGGTGCGGTTCCCGAAGGCCAGCGTGGGTACGGCCATCCGCGCGCTGGACCAGGTCGCCGGCATCGACGTGCTGCGGGCCCCCGCTTCGCCGCAGGTGCTGCTCGTGTCGGTGGGACCGCTGGCCGGTGCGGCGTTGACCGCCGCTGGCCTGGCCGCCGCCGACGGGGTGGAGTGCACGGTGGTGGATGCCCGATGGGTGCGCCCGGTCAACCCGGGGCTTGCCGTGCTGGCCGCCGAGCATGCCCTGGTCGTCACGGTGGAGGACGGGGTGCGCAACGGCGGCGTCGGCGCGGCGATCGCCCAGGTGCTGGCCGACCGCTCGGTGCGCACGCCGGTCGAAGTGCTGGGGCTGCCGACCGCGTTCATCCCGCACGGCGGCCGCGACCGCCTGCTCGCCGAATACGGCTTGGACCCCGCCGGTATCGCCGGCGCCGTCCTCCACCACGTGCACCGGCTCGGGGCCTCCAGCCCGCGACCGGCGGGCCCGCATCCCCACGCTTCTCCGCACGCGGCCGAACGCGACGCGCGCAGGCGCCGCGGCAGCAGCCAGAACAGCGGAGGCCTGACGTGAGCCCTCCCACCCGACCCGGTGCCCCGGCACCACAGCGCCCACCCGAGCAGGCCCGCGCGGACGAGAACTTCCCGGTGGCGTTGCGGGTGCTGCCTACCGCGACCCGCCGGCACCTGCAGGCGCTCTACGGCTACGCCCGGTACGTCGACGACCTCGGTGATGAGCCACTGCCTGCTCCAGGTCGCGGCACGGCAGACGGGCCGAGCCCGTGTCACGCGACGGGCGTGGACCGGATCAGCGCCCTGGACGCGTTCGAAGCCGAACTGCGCGACCTGTACGCCGGCCACCCGGTGCACCACCCGGTCCTGCACGCCCTCGCCGCCACCGCACACGACTGCGACCTCCCCCTCGACCCTTTGCTGCGGTTGATCGAGGCCAACCGGGTCGACCAGCATGTAACCCGCTACGCCACCTTCGACCAACTGGTGGCGTACTGCACGCTGTCGGCCGACCCGGTCGGCGAGCTGGTCCTGCACCTGTTCGGTCAGGCCAGCCCGGTGCGGGTGGCGCTGTCCGACCGCATCTGCACGGCGCTGCAAATCATCGAGCACCTCCAGGACATCGCCGAAGACCAGCGCCGCGGCCGGGTCTACCTGCCCAAGGCCGACATGGACCGGTTCGGCGTCACCGAGGACGACCTTTCCCGGACCGTCGCCAGCCCACCCCTGCGGAACGTGATCGCGTTCTCGGCCGAGCGGGCCGGCGCCTGGCTGGAGTCCGGCGCGCCGCTCGTGTCCACCCTGCGCGGGTGGGGCCACCTTGCTGTCAGCGGTTACCTGGCCGGTGGCCGGGCCGCCCTCGCCACGCTGGCTCGCCGCAGGTACGACCCGCTGAGCTGCCCAACCAAACCACCCCGCCGCACAGTACTCGCCCAGTGGTTGAAAGCAACCGCGAGGAGCGCAGGATGAACACAGTCACCGGCGTCCAAGCCGCCTACCGGGAGTGCGAGCAGATCACCCGGGAACAGGCCCGCAACTTCTCCTACGGCATCCGGCTGTTGCCGCCTCTGAAACGCCGCGCGCTGTCGGCGGTCTACGCCACCGCCCGCCGCATCGACGACATCGGGGACGGCGACCTACCGGCAGCGGAGAAGCAGGTCCGCTTGGCGCAGGCCCGTGCCGCGCTGCACCGGCTGCCGGGCGACAACGGCGGGGATCCGGTTCTCGCCGCACTCGACGACGCCGCCGGCCGGCTAGCGATCCCGCTCGCCGCGTTCGACGAGCTCGTGGACGGTTGCGCCGCCGACGTCGAGGGCCGCCTGTATCCCACGATCGACGACCTCATCTGGTACTGCCGCTGCGTCGCCGGCTCGATCGGCCGGCTCTCGCTCGGCGTGTTCGGCACCGCCGACCCGGCCCGCGCCACCGCACGGGCCGACGCGCTCGGTGTCGCGCTGCAGCTGACCAACATCCTGCGCGACCTCGTGGAGGACCGGGCCGCAGGCCGCGTCTACCTGCCAGCGGAGGACCTGGACCGCTTCGGCTGTGTCCTGCGGCTGGACGGTGGCCAGTTCGCCGACCCGCCCGACCGGCTGATCGCCCTGGTCCGCTTCGAGGCCGCCCGCGCCGAACGCTGGTACGGGGCGGGGCTGCGGCTGTTGCCGATGCTGGACCGGCGCAGTGCCGCCTGCACGGCCGCGATGGCCGGTATCTACCACCGACTACTGGCCCGCATCGCCGCGGATCCGCTCGCGATCACCCGTCGCCGGCTGTCGCTGCCGCCGCGGGAGAAGGCCTGGGTCGCGGCGCGCGCACTCGTCTGTCGAACCGCGTGACCGGCCTCGACCCGGTAGGCGGTACTCCGGGAACCGGTGTGTGCGTGGTCGGCGGCGGGCTGGCCGGGATATCCGCGGCCATTCGGCTGGCCGACGCCGGGGTCCCGGTGACGCTGCTGGAGGCGCGCCCCGACCTGGGCGGGGCCACATACTCGTTCCGGCGCGACGGCCTGGATGTCGACACCGGCCAGCACGTCTTCCTGCGCTGCTACCGGTCCTACCGCGAGCTACTCAACCGGTTGGGCAGCGCCGGCGATGTCGACCTGCAGGAACGCTTCACGGTGCCGGTCCTCGTCCCGCGCCGGGCTCCTCACCTGCTCACCCGCTGGCGGCTGCCGGCACCGGCGCACCTGCTGCCGGCCCTGGTCGGCTACCGGCTGCTCAGCCCGGCGGAGCGGCTCTCGGCGCGGGCCGCCGGAGCCGCCCCCGAGGTCGGGGTGCCGGCGGCGGTCGCCGTCGAGCTCGCGCACAACTTCTCGCTGCTACACGACGACGTGATGGACGGCGACACCGAGCGCCACCACCGCCCGACCGCGTGGGCCGCCTTCGGCATCGGTCCGGCCATCCTGGCCGGCGACGCCCTGATCAGCCTCGCCGACGAGGTACTCGCCGGTACGCCCGCCGCAGCCCGTCGGTTCGGCTTGGACGTACTTCGGCTGATCGCGGGGCAGGCCGCAGACGTGGAGTTCGAGCAGCGCGACAATGTCACCCTCGACGAGTGCCTGCGGATGACGGCGGACAAGACCGCGGCACTTCTGTCGTGCGCCTGCGCGCTCGGTGCACTGGTATGCGACGCCCCGCCCCCGTTGGTCGCCGGGCTGTCCCGGTTCGGCAGCCACCTCGGGCTGGCCTTCCAGGCTCGTCGACGATCTGTTGGGCATCTGGGGGGAGCCGGCGCGCACGGGCAAACCGGTGGGATCGGACCTGCGGAGCCGCAAGAAGAGCGTCCCGGTCGTGCGCGCGGCCAGCTCCGACAGCCCGGCCGGCCGTGCCTTCGCCGAGCTGTACCGCACCGAGCGACCGCTGACCGACGACGAACTGGCCCTGGCCGCGCGGCTGATCGAGGCGGCCGGCGCGCGGGACTGGACCCGGCGGCGGGCGCTGCGCGAGACCGCCACGGCCGTCACCGAGCTGAACGCGCTGGCGCTGCACGACGATGTGCACCACGAGCTGGCCGATCTCGCCACCTTCACCACCGGACGAGACCATTGATGACCGACCTTCTGCGCGCCGCGACCCGCCACACCGACCCACCGGTCGGGCAGGTCCGGGCCGTGCTGGAACGCGCTCGCGACCACCTGCTCGGCCTGCAGGACGAGGCCGGGTGGTGGAAAGGCGAACTGGCCACCAACGTGACCATGGACGCGGAAGACCTCCTGCTGCGCCAGTTCCTCGGCATCCGCACCGACGAGCAGACCGCACAGACCGCCCGGTGGATCCGCTCCCAACAGCGCGACGACGGCTCCTGGACCACCTTCCAGGGCGGTTCCGGCGACCTGTCCACCACCATCGAGGCGTACGCCGCGCTGCGCCTGGCCGGCGACCCCGTCGACGCGGCCCACATGTCGGCTGCCGCCGCGTTCGCGCGCGGCCACGGCGGCATCGAAGCCAGCCGGGTCTTCACCCGCATCTGGCTGGCCCTGTTCGGCCAGTGGCCGTGGCCCCGGCTGCCCGCCATCCCGCCGGAGCTGGTGCTGCTGCCGCACTGGGCGCCGTTCAACGTCTACGACTTCGCCTGCTGGGCCCGCCAGACGATCGTGCCACTGTCGATCGTGCGGGCCCTGCGGCCCGTCCGCGAACTCGGGTTCACCCTCGACGAGCTGCGGCGCCGGTTTCCCGCGCTGGCCGGGCCGCCGTCCGACGACATCTGCTACGCCACCACCAACCGGCAGCAGGCCGTCACGGCGGTCGCCGCCGAATCCGACGTGGTGCTGGTGCTCGGCTCCGCCAACTCGTCGAACTCCCGCCGCCTGGTCGAGGTCGCTGAACGCGCCGGCGCCCGCGCACACCTGGTCGACGACGTCGCGTGCGTGGACCTGCGGTGGCTGGCCGGCGCCACCGTGGTCGGGCTCACCGCCGGCACGTCGGCACCGGCACGGCTGGTCGACGAGGTGATCGAGGCGCTCACCGGCCTCGGCGCGCGCGATGTGGCCGAGCACTCGGCAACGACCGAGGATGTCCACTTCACGCTCCCGAAGGAGATACGCCAGCCGTGAGCATGCCGCTGCGCCAAAGCCTGCGGATCGGCCGCTACCTGATCGGCCAGAAACTGCGCCGCCGCGAGAAGTACCCCCTGCTTCTCGAACTGGAACCACTGTTCGCCTGCAACCTCAAATGCGCCGGCTGCGGCAAGATCCAGCAGACGCCCGACATACTTAAACGCCGGATGCCGGTCGCACAGGCCCTCGCCGCGGTCGAGGAGTGCGGCGCGCCGATGGTGTCCATCGCCGGCGGCGAGCCGCTCATGCATCCGGAGATCGAGACCATGGTCGACGAGCTGGTACGCCGCAAGAAGTTCGTTTTCCTGTGCACCAACGCGCTGCTCCTCCCAAAGAAGATCGACAAGTTCCGGCCGTCGCCGTACCTGGCGTTCACCGTCCACATCGACGGACTGCGCGACCGTCACGACGCGTCCGTGTGCAAGCAGGGCGTGTTCGACGCCGCCGTGGCGGCGGTACGCGAGGCGCAGCGGCGCGGGTTCCGGGTCACCACCAACACCACGTTCTTCAACACCGACACCCCGCAGACCGTCATCGAGGTCTTGGACTATCTCAACGACGACCTTCGCGTCGACGAGATGATGCTCTCCCCCGCGTACGCCTACGAAAAGGCACCCGACCAGGAGCACTTCCTCGGCGTCGCGGAGACCCGAGAACTGTTCCGCAAGGCGTTCGCCGGCGGCCGCCGGCGCCGCTGGCGGCTCAACCACTCCCCGCTGTTCCTCGACTTCCTCGAAGGCAAGGTCGACTTTCCCTGCACTGCGTGGGCGATCCCGTCCTACTCGCTGCTCGGCTGGCAGCGGCCCTGTTACCTGATGGCCGACGGCTACGCCGCGAGCTACCGGGAACTGGTGGAGACCACCGACTGGCAGCGCTACGGGCGCGGCCGCGACCCGCGCTGCGCCAACTGCATGGCCCACTGTGGCTATGAGCCCACGGCGGTGATGGCCACCATGTCATCGCTGCGGCAGTCCCTGCGCGCGCTGCGCTCCGCCTGACCCGCCGGCGGGCAGAACCCGGTGTCGACCACCGCCGGTACGACCACGCTCACGGCGACCGCCTGCCCGGCCAGCTCCAGGCGCAGGCTCTCGGCGAACACGTCCAGACCCGCCTTGCTCGCCGCGTAGACCGACTCGCCGGCGACCCCCACCCGGCCGGCGATGGACGTTACGTAGACCAGATGCCCACTGCGGCGGCACATTCCAGGCAGCAATGCCCGGGTCAGCTCGATCGGCGCGCGCAGGTTCACCGCGACCAGCTCGTCGGCGACCGCGTCGGGCATGCCGGCGAACGGTCCGGCCCAGCCGATTCCGGCGTTGTTGACAAGGACGTCCACCCGGGCGCACCGGGCCAACGCCCGCTCGGCGAGATCCCGACCGGCGCCCGGCCCTGCGAGGTCAGCCAGCAGCGGACCGTACGCTGCCGGTCTAGCGCTCGACGAGGCCTCCTCCGGGTTGCTCTTCGCCGCGCTGCGTAGCGTGCCGCTGTTCGCCGTGCAGGCCGTCGGCGCATCTAACCTCGGCATCATCGCGCTGCTCAACACTGCCTTGCTGCGCGCGCGGCTGCGTCGCCGCGAGTGGGTCGCCGTCGGCAGCGTGGTCACCGGGCTGCTGTTGCTTATGATCTCCGCCCGCACGGGCCCACCAGAACGTCCGGCCACTGCCGCGACCTGGGGTCTGCTCGGCATCGTGCTCGGACTGGTCGCCGTGGCGTGCCTGATCGGCCGGCACCCGCGCAGCACGGTGCTGCCCGGTCTCCTGGCCGGCCTCGCCTTCGGGGCTGCGGCTACAGCCGCCCGCTTCATCGGTGCCGCCGCCACCGCCGGTGCCGTCCTGGCCAATCCGGCCAGCTACGCACTCGTCCTGGCCGGACTAGCCGGCACCCTGCTGTACGCCACCTCGCTGCAACGCGGATCGGTCATCACCACCTCGGCGATGACCATCCTCGGCCAGACCATGGCCCCCGCCGCTGCGGGCTGGCTGCTGCTCTGCGACGGTGTCCGGCCCGGCTTCGCCCCGGCGGCGGCAGCCGGCTTCGCGCTCACCGTCGCGAGCGCCGTCTGCTTCGCCCGCCACGCCCACCCAAGCGCCATATCCGCCCGCTGACCGCACGGCGCGTGGCAGGTCGCCGCGATCCACGACAAGGCCAACCCGCTCAGCACGGCCGTCCGGCCGGTCCGCCGTCACTGCTCGACCCCGCGCCACAACCAGGTTGTACTCGGCGACTGCGGTTTCGCGGCGGCCTGGCCGGGTAGGCGCCGACCGAGATCGAGACGGTGCAGGAGGGAGGCGGGATGGTCGGCCACATCGGGGAGAGCATCCGCCGGCGCGAAGACGCGCCGGTGGGCCGGGCGCATCCTCGCCTAGAAGGCCGCGACAAGGTGACCGGCGCCGCGCGGTACGCCGTGGAGTATCCCGCCGAGGATGTGGTCTACGCGTGGGCGGTGCAGTCCAGCGTGGCCAAGGGCCGCATCACCCGGGTCGACGCCGCCGACGAACTCGGCGTGTCGCCGCAGCACGTGACGATCAGCATCGGCGACTCGGACCTACCCGCAGCCAGCGTGGCCGGCGGATCGACAGGAACCTCGTCGTGGGGCTGGGCGGTGAGCAAGGCGTGCCGGGCGCTGTGGCAGCGGATCCAGGACCGGCACGGCGGCACGGTACCGGCCGGCGGCATCGCAGCGCAGGCCGACACGGCCGAGGACATCAAGGCCCCAGGACGTCTACGCTCGGTACGCCTTCGGCGCCCAGTTCGCCGAGGTCCGCGTCGACATCGATACCGCCGAGGTGCGCGTCGGGCGGCTGTTGGGGGTGTTCGCCGCTGGGCGCATCGTCAACCCCACCACCGCCCGGTCCCAACTCATCGGCGGCATGACGATGGGACTGTCGATGGCGCTGCACGAGGAAGGCCTGCTGGATCCCCGCTTCGGCGACTGGGTCAACCACGACCTCGCCACCTACCACATCACCGCATGCGCCGATGTCGAGCAGATCGAGGCCTACTGGATCGACGAGGACGACGCGCACGTCAACCCGGTCGGCACCAAGGGCGTCGGCGAGATCGGCATCGTGGGCACCGCCGCCGCCATCGCCAACGCCGTCCACAACGCCACCGGCATCCGGGTGCGCGACCTGCCGGTGCGGCTGGACAAACTGCTGGCCAGCAAACCCAGGGCCTTGTGAGCAGAACATCGCACACCCTGCACCGTGCCAGAACTCGGCGCATAGGTCGTGAGCTGGCGTTTCACCGGGCAGCCGCATGATCGCTTCATGGCTGTTCGGCTGCTTTACTGATCATGGTGCGGGTGTCCGACTGGTTCGCGCTCCTCGCCCGAAACGAGACCGCCATCACCGCGGAGCTGCTGGCGTTGCGGCAGGAGATCGCTGTGTTGCGCCGACAGGTCGGTCGCCCACGGCCCTCCTGGCCCGAGTCCAGCCCGCACAGCTGTGCCAACACGCCGCCCCCGGTGAGCAGACGCCACAACGAGCTTCTCGAGTACCTCGGCCGGAGCGATCCGACGGGACACACCGACGTTCACAATCGTCATCGCGGTGGCCGTTCAGTCTCGGGATTCTCCACGCTCGGGTCGTGGTCGGAGCTCAACCCGTGAGCCCACGGTCAGCTCGCGAGAGCCAGTGGTCGCAGGGTGTGCGTCGGGGTCGTCGACGGGGCCGCGTAGACGGTGTGGATCGTCGCCAGCGCCCAGCTCATCCTGGGCACCGCGGTGTCGGGGTGGTCGCCGAACTCGTCGGCCATCCGTGCGGCACAGCCACGGACTCCCAGTCGTCGCAGCGTCGTCGCGACGGCGCGACGGACCTGGTCCGGGGAGGGTGATCCGGAGGACTGCAGGGTCGAAGCGAACAGGGCCTCGGCCCAGACCGCCCCGAACGTGCTTGGCATCTCGCGTCCGGGAAGCGATGTCTTCGTAGCCAGCATCTCCACCATCGTTCTTCCCTCGCTTCCTTCCACCTTTGCGGCTTACTGGGGGCTCGTGCCGCATACAGTTCAGCATCGCGGCCAGGTCCGCTTACGTCTTCGCGGCCAGCGCCCAACTCGACTACCAGCCAGCAGGAATCAGAGGACTCCGGTCAGCAACAGATGACGACGGCCGCTGGCGGTGATGCTTCGCCAAGACCGTCACGCAACGCTGTTGTCATAACGAGAAGATTCACCTGATGAGACGAGGCGCAGGCCCGGCGGCGATTTGGCCCTGCGATAGCGAGATGAAAGATGAGCACGCGGGTGCGTCGCGGCGGATAGCGGATAGGAGCACAAAGTCCTGACCAGATAATCCGGTGGCCTCGTCCCGCCGGTCGCAATGGTCATTAGCCATGTCGTCGAATAAGGAGCCAGTCATGAACGCCGGAGCCCGCGGGAAACCGCTCCGCCGCCTCGTCGATTGGCGCGACGACGGCACTCCGCAGCCGGGCAATGGCCGCGCGCTCTCGCGGCCGGAGGGAGGGCTCGCGTTGCCTGCCGCGGTCGACTGCTCGCGCCGGACAGTCGTCTCTGACCGACGGTCCCCTCCGGACTGCCGAGCCCAGTACCCGCCGAGGAGCGCGGTGCCGCTGGCCGGCGGGGCGGAGAGCGGATGTTCGTCCCCACCGTCATTTTTGAGCGGGCTGACGCGTCCTGTGTGGACCCTTTGACACCTCGATCTCGCCGTCCGTGCCGGTAACCGGGAGCAGCTAGACCGCCAGCCCTGCCGCGCACCTGGCGTTATGTTCGCGAAGCGCTCGGCGAACGGCCAGCTCGTTTGGGTTCGATCCACAACGTCGCGCTGGCGCCGAACGACTGCGCGAACATCACGACCGCTCTGGCTGCGCCTGCCGCGCGCAACCACCACGCCTGCCGCGGGTAGGCACGAGGGTAGCGGGGCCGGCTTCGGCCATGGCTGGGTACCACCGTTCACAAGGCGGGGCAACGTATTGCCCGCTCCGCTAGTGGTGCTGTTCTCGAGCTTGCCCGAGATCTGAATCGGGCTCAGCGCGCGGGAGGCCTTCCACTCGCACGTCGAGCTCGGCGGGGATCGGGCAGCGGCGGGCGAGCGTCTTCAGCGCGGGAGTGAGACTGCCCTCGGACAGGATCGCCGGGTGGATCCCACGCGCGATCTCCCGCAGTTCGTCGAGGGCGTTCGCCAGCCCATCGGCGACCTGGGACAGGTCGGTGTCGAGCTCGCCGAGCTGCGGCGGTATCGCCGCCTGCACGGCGCGCGGCTCCAGTTGCAGCGATACGAGTTGCTGCTGTGCCCCGTCGTGCAGGTCACGCTCGATGCGTCGGCGGGCCTCGTCGGCGGCAGCGACCGAATGAGCGGCCGGTGCGACAGGTGGGTTGTCCACGTCCTCATAGCCTGGGTCACTCTGGGCCGACCATGTCGATGATTTCGCCACGGCGGTGCGGAAGCGGCCCCTTGAGTGACGCCAAGCTGTAGGCACGGGCGACGTCGAGGGCGACCACAACGTCGCCGTCGGACACGGCGAGGTAGTTTGCGATGTCGGCGACGGACGGTGTGCCGGCCTGGCGCTGACTGAGTTCGTCGACGGTCGCGGGTACCCGTAGGGTCAGTCCTGCAGCCTGCGAGGGACGCGCATCGACCATCCGGTGTCACTGAAATGCCGCTTGAGCGCCCTGGATCGGCGGGGCGGCGCAATGTTCGAAGCGTCCTCGTAACGGTTCGTGCCCATCCACTGCCCTGACCAGTACCGTGCACCATCCGGTGGTGTCGTTGACTCGCGGACGGGGCATGCGGTGCCGCGGCGGGCGTTCGTCCGCAACGGCAGAGTTCGACGTCGCCTCCGGAGAGGACGTGCACTGCTAACGGGTAGTGATGACGTGAGGTCCGACGACGGAGCCAGGACGGAACGTATGCTTCCGAATGGAGTTCGTGAGCTTCCGCCAGGAATGATTAGGACAGGCAGTAAGGTTCCGTAGTCGACTGCTGGGTGCCGATGTTCCGGGTAGCGGGAATGCAGCCGGCAGCCGGACCTGCCAGGCTTGGGGATGTGATGTTGCGCTGCCTTATCGTCGACGACAGCCTGCGCTTCCTGGACGCGGCCCGTGCCCTGCTGGGGCGGCAAGGGATTGAGGTCGTCGGCGTGGCGTCGACCAGCGCCGAGGCGCTGCAGAAGGCCACGGCGCTGCGGCCGGACGTCACGCTGGTGGATATCGACCTGGGCGGCGAGAGCGGGTTCGATGTGGCTAGGCGGTTGCGTCGGGACGCGAACCCGGCACCGGTGATCCTGATTTCGACGCACGTGGAGGATGACTACCTCGATCTGATCGAGGCGAGTCCGGCGCTCGGGTTCCTGCCCAAGTCCGCCCTATCCGGGCGCGCTATCCGCGACCTGCTCGGCAGCCGGGGCGATGGTGACCCAGCGGATCCGGTCAGTACGCCTCGAGGTACGTGATCACGGCGAGGACACGGCGGTGGTCGTCCCTTTCCGGGTACACGCCGGTGATGGCGACCGCGCCGGTCGGGTTGACCAGGCGGGCGGCGTCGGCGATGACCTGGTTGGGTCGTTCCCGGTCGGGGTGGGTGCGGTCGTGGGCCTGGAACCCGACCGCGTCGATGACCTTGTCGACGCCGCCGAGTTTCTCCTCGCCGATGGGCAGCCCGGCCCGGGTCCGGTGTTCGCGGATCTGCTCGACCGAGTCGGCGGTGCGGAAGTCGACCGGGGTGGCGCCGAGCGCGCCGGCCTTGGCCAGTCGGGCGTGGATGCCGTCGATGCAGTACACCTCGCGGGCCCCGCGTCGCCGGGCGGAGTAGGCGGCGGGCAGGCCGATGGTGCCGGCGCCGAACACGGCGACGGTGTCGCCGGCGTGGACGTCGGCCAGGGTGGTGGCGTGCCAGCCGGTGACGAACGCGTCGGCGAGCAGCACGAAGTCGTCCTCATAGGAGTCGCCGGGTTCGCCGGGCAGGCGGATGCAGTTGGCGTCGGCCCACGGTACGCGCAGCAGCTGGGCCTGGGCGCCGCGGTAGGGGCCCATGCCGGCGTAGCCGTAGGCGGCGCCGGTGACGGCGGCTGAGGGTGGTGGCACTGCGAGCGTGTGGCGGCGACGCCTTGGTGAACACATACGGTCGCTGGATCAATTCTTCCAGCGCGCGGCCCACCTGCTCCGAGCGCCCGGCTATGTCGTCATTCCCGGAAAGTGAATCTAATCCCGGCCTTTGACTCTCTCTAGCAGGAATCCGGGGCTGCAGCCGGCGCCACTACACCGTTACCTGAGGCTGAGGCGGTGTTCTTGCGGCGCGATTCGCGTTTGCCTAGGGGCCATTTTCACCGGGTGCAGACAAGCCGGGTTACGGCGCATATTGCGGTGCCCAGATGTTGCACAGTGAGCGCAGGTCAGCATCCGGCCGCGGGGTTTGCCGATCCGGTGTCGGCAGGTGGGGCAGGTCGAGGAGGTGCCGCGTTCGTCGACCAGGTGCACGGTGATGCCGGCGAGCTCGGCCTTGTCGGTGAGGATCGCGATCAGCCGGCCGAGCTGCCACTGGCGCAGTCGCAGGTTGTGCCGCCGCCCGGCTGGCAGGTCGAGCACACCGCGGAGATCGCCGACGGTTAGCGTGCCGACGCGGTGGGCGAGGGCCCAGGCCACCACCGCCTTGGCGGCCTCGTGCTGAGCCTGGCGCACCCGGCGGCGGTGCCGGCCCTCCACGACGCCGGCACGCGCGCGGGTTTTGCGCCAGCGCCGCGACCCCCGCTGCCCGGGTGTGGGTGCCCGGGCAGCGGTGGCCCGCCGGCGTGCCTTGGTGTCGGCCAAATGCAGCCGGTGCTCGGCCCGGATCGCCCGCCCGGACACCAGCAGCGCCTGCCCGCCGGGACCGGCGGCCGCATACGGGTGGATGATGCCCAGGTCCACGCCGGCCACCCGGCCCGGATCCGGCTCCTCACCAGCCGGGTGCGCGGCGATGGGCAGTTCGGCGGTGACCGCCAACCACAACCGGCCACCCTCGGCCAGCAACGTCACCGACCGCACCCGCTCGGCCGGGTACCGGATGTCACGGTCCAGCCGCAGCCACAACGGCCCGCAGCCCGCAGCGGTCGGCAACCGCACCTGCCGGCCGTCCACGGC